>ERZ795056.7061-NODE-7061-length-10851-cov-39.309466_pt1 | contig 10851 bp, 8 predicted proteins | sample MGYA00375140_ERZ795056 | MGnify/ENA primary metagenome ERZ795056 (study PRJEB30185, sample SAMN05720227) | activated sludge metagenome | isolation source: Anaerobic digester | place: USA | collected 2015-03-09 ...
CTGCCTTCACACGGCAGGGGTCACTGGTTCGATCCCAGTACCGCCCACCAATATGCAGAATTGAATCAAGGACTTACGAGAAATCGTCGGTCTTTTTTTTTGATCAGCGGTTCAGTTTACGGAATGAAAGTTTCGAATTGACGCCCCGCCGCGTGATCCGCTTGTTATTTCAAAGCTTTCCAAAATACAGCTTTTCGCGTTGGACGACCGCTGTATGGCTGTTTGCGCCACTTTTTAGCATATATCGACTTGCAGAAAAATATGGCGGAAACGACCGCCAAGCAGTCGCTACAGCGCAAAAGCTGTAAACGCGCTACGCTGCGCGCGGTAATGCGCCCCACGCCCCGTCGCGCAAAATTTCACTTGGCGCGAAGTTGGCTTTGTAGGCCATCTTGCCGCTGCCTTCGATCCAGTAGCCGAGATACACGTAGGCCAAGCCTAGCGCGCGCGCTTGCTCAATTTGCCACATGACGCCAAACGTGCCGAAGCTGCCCTTCGCGGTGGGATCGTAAAACGTGTAGACCGCCGACAAACCGTCGCTCAGGATATCCACCAGGCTGACCATCACCAGCACGCCGCTTGCATCCCGAAACTCAACGAGCAAGGTGTCAACGTGACTTTGCAGCAAGAAGTGTTGGTATTGCTCGCGACTGTCGCGATCCATGCCGCCGCCTTGATGACGCAGCTGTTGGTAGCGCAGGTAAAGTGCGTAGTGCTCGGCCTGATATTCGAGCGGCACAATGTTCGCGGTGAGCGAATCGCGGTAGCGCGCCCACGCCCTGCTCTGACTGCGTGTGGGTTTGAACGTGGCGAGCGGCACTCGGAGCGCGGTGCACGCGTTGCAGCCGTCACAATGCGGGCGGTAGACAAATGTTCCGCTGCGGCGAAAACCGATGCGCAAAAGTTCGCCGTACACATTGCTGTCAATCAAATGGCTAGGTGTTGCCACCTGCGAGCGCGCAGTGCGGTCGTCGAGGTAACTACATGGGTACGGCGCAGTCGAATAGAACTGGAGCGCTTGCCAGGGAACATTGGCCAGATCATTGAGCTTAGTCATAGGGTCGCGACACGCTACCGATCACTGTTTACTCGGCAATTTGAACAAGGCCCGCGCGCACGTTACGCAACACTTCAGCCTCAAATTGCCATGCTCCCGCACGGGGCGGCGTTGCGGGAGAGTGTACCAACCGATCTAGCTCGACCAGAAACTTCTCGCGAGAAATCGGTGCGGCGCCCATCGATGCCAAATGCCGCGTTTGCTGCTGGCAATCAATCAGTTCAAAGCCCCAGCGGCGTAGCTGCACCACAAGATGCGTGAATGCAATTTTTGACGCATCGGTGCGCCGCATAAACATGCTTTCACCAAAAAACGCCCGTCCCAAGGCAATGCCGTAGAGTCCGCCCGCGAGTTCGCCGTCAATCCACGTTTCGACGCTGTGCGCAAAGCCAGCACGGTGTAGGTCGCAATAGGCGTCGATGACCGCTTCGCTGATCCATGTGCCGTCTTGGTCGGGGCGTGGATCCGCACAAGCACGCATCACCGCGTCGAAACTCGTATCGACGCGAATTTCGTACTCTGCATGTTTGAGCGTCTTGCGCAGGCTCCGGTGCAGTCTGAATTGCGATGGATAGAGCACCATACGGGGATCCGGACTCCACCAAAGCACAGGCTGATCTTCGCTGTACCACGGGTAAATGCCGCGCTCATAGGCTTTGAGTACCAGCGCCGCGCTCAGATCGAGCCCCGCGCAGAGCAAACCGTTGGGGTCGTCTAGCGCCTCGGATGCATGCGGGAACGCATCGCCCGCGTTGATCCACGGGAGCACGTCACTCTCCCATTTGCAGCAGCAACCCGCGCTCGCGTCCGGCCTCCACGAACCACGCAAAAAGCGCAGCGCCAATCGCAAGATAGATCACGTCAAGCGCGAGCGAAATGCCTAGCGCGCGCCCCGCAATCTGTCCGTCAATCAATGCCGCGCGCATCGCGTCGAACGCCCACGCCGTGGGCAACGCATAAGCCACCGCCTGCAAAAATTCAGGCAACACCGACAGCGGGTAATACGCGCCGGACAACGGCCCGATTAGAAAGACCACCGCCCAGCCAATCTCCTCTGCCCCCAAACCAAAGCGCAACACAAGGCCGTTGGCGATCATGCCGATGGCCCAGCCAAACATCAGCAAACAACCAAGACACAAGCTCAGCGCCAACGCCTGCTGCGCGATTTTCAGATCAAAGAACGTCACTGCAACCAACAGCGCCACGCCCGATCCGACGACCACGCGCACAATGCTCATGAGCATTTGTGCGATTACAAACTCATGCAAGCGCAGCGGGCTCACAAACAGGTTGCCCAAGTTTCGCGAATACATTTCTTCAAGAAACGAGAGAAATAACCCCAACTCGCCACGCACCAGCACGTCCCACAGCAACACGCCCGTGAGTAGGATGCCCGGCACCGCTTGCAGCACGCCTTGGCTGGCACTCTGCGGCCCCAGGTACTGCGTCACAAAGCCCCATACCAACAACTGCATCACGGGGTAATACGCAAACGAGAGCAATCGCGGCCACGATTTGCGCAGCAAAAAATAGTGTCGTGCCAGCAACGCACCGATGCGCCGCGCGCTGCTGCCGCGAGTGATCAGCGAGCCGCTCACTGCGCGCCCTGACGAGAAATATCGAGGAACACATCGTCCAACGTGTGCCGCCCGTACTTTGCGAGCAATTGCGCAGGCGACCCACTGTCCACGATTTCGCCCTGACGCAACATGATTACCAAATCGCACAAGCGTTCAACCTCGGCCATGTTGTGAGATGCGAGCAGCATTGCGCAGCCCGACTGCGCGCGGTAGCGTTCGAGAAGCGATCGCATCCGGTCGCCCACGTCAGGATCAAGGGAGGCGGTAGGTTCATCGAGGAGCAACAATTCTGGCGAATTGAGCAGCGATTTAGCGAGACTTACACGAGTACGCTGTCCGGCGGATAAATTGGCGTACGGACGGTCTGCGACGGCTTCAAGATCAAGCTCGGAGAGGAGCGCGCTGATGCGCTGGCGGGCGTCACTCACGCCGTACAAGCCCGCAAACACGCGAAGGTTTTCGACGACCGATAAACGTTTCGGCAGGTCGACGTACGGCGAGGTGAAATTGATTCGCGGCAATATGTCGTAGCGCTGCTTCGCGAGCGACATCCCCAGCATTTCGATAGTGCCCGACGTGGGCTTCAAAACGCCTAGCAACATGGACAATGTAGTGGTTTTTCCCGCGCCGTTGCCCCCGAGTAGCCCAACCGTCTGGCCCGCCTCGACGCGAAACGAAATGCCGCGGACGGCGTCGACCTTCCCATACGATTTTGTTAGCGCATTCACGCCGATGGCGGGCGCTATGGGCATGCTTGGCATGATTGGCGGTGCGCTAAGATGCAACACGCATAAATTTCTGCTGAACGATTCATTCCGCCGCGTGTCTTGTTCCGTAGAAAATTGAAGAAAGTTTCTCGTGTCACCGTCAATGCAGATCGTCTCCGCCAGCAAACTGCTCGCCGATATTCACCACCAACTCGATTCGATTGTACTGGGCAAAACCAGCGTCACTCGGCTCGCCGTTACGTGCCTGCTCGCGCAAGGTCATCTGCTCATTGAAGACGCGCCGGGCCTCGGAAAATCGACGCTCGCCCTCGCACTCGCCAAGTCGTTTGGTCTGGAATACAACAAACTTCCTTGCACCAATGACTTGTTGCCGTCGGACTTGTTAGGGCTGTCAGTGTGGGACACGCACTCGCAATCCATGCGCTACACACCGGGGCCGGTGTTCACGCAGCTGCTACTGGCCGACGAATTAAACCGTGCACCCTCAAAGACACAAAGCGCCCTGCTTGAGGCGATGGAGGAGCGCCAAGTGAGCGTCGATGGTGAAAGCCGTGCGCTCCCAACGCCGTTTTTTGTGATTGCCACGCAGAACCCGATGGATCAAGTTGGCGTTTCGCCGTTGCCCGAATCGCAGCTTGATCGCTTCATGATGCGCTTGACGCTGGGCTTCCCCTCGCAAGAGGCGGAGTTGGCGTTGCTGCGCGGCGGTGATCGCCGAACGAACGCGCTGACGCTTACCCCTGTCGTGAGTGCGGAAACGCTCGTGAAACTGCAAGCGGTCATCGAGCATATTCACGTGGCAGAGCCCGTGTTGCTGTACGTTCAACAACTACTCGCGAGCAGTCGTGTTGGTGCAACGCGCCCGTTGTCACCGCGTGCAGGACTGGCGGTGCTTCGCGCAAGCCGCGCGAGCGCATTGCAATCGGGTCGCGATCACGTGCTTCCGGACGATGTTCAAGCGGTCTGGGCGGCCGTAGTGAGCCACCGCCTTGGCGCGGGGCATGACAGCCTCGCAAAGGGCTTGCAACTCGCTCAGGCATTGTTGGTGGGCGTTGCCGCGCCTTGAGGCCAGCGCGAACGACCATGCAACCACGCGTCGTGATGGTCCGCGATTGCTGGCGGCTGAAATGAACGCCGCTACACCATCATGGTGGGCCACCAAACGCGAATCTTGGCGCGTCAGCATGGGCCGCCAAGCAACGCACGAAGACGAAATCGAATTGGTTCAACGCCGAATTTACGTGTTACCCACTACACGCGGCCTGTTTCTGATTCTTACAGCGATTCTCCTGCTCTTGGTGGGGATCAACTACCAGCTGTCGCTCGCGTACGTCGTAGCATTTCTGCTCGGTGGTTTCATGCAGGCCGCGCTGCTTACAAGCTACAGAAATCTTCGAGGCCTCATCATCAAGCCGGGACGTTCGCCGCAGTGCCAAGTCGGTGAACCGCTCGAATTCATTGTGTCGCTTCGCTCACCGGAGCGCGCTCGCGCGGGCATCCGTTTGTCCGTACGAGCACGCGACGGACTCGTGGTTTCTTCGCCAGCAGCGCTGCCTGCAGATACGCAAACCAGCCGTCCGGTCTTCGTCAACACAAACGCGCGTGGCGTGTATTCGCTTGGCCGTATTACTGTCGAGACGCGCGCACCGTACGGCGTAGTCCGTGCGTGGAGCTATGCGCATTTTGAGTGGCTCGGACTAGCGGAACCGGCGCCGGAATTCCCCGTTCCACCGCTGCCCGTTACCGCTGGTGAGGGCGACGACACGCAAAAGAGCGCGGCCCATGTCGCCCACGATCCCGACAGCCTGCGTGACTACGTTGCTGGGGATTCTCTGCGGCGCGTTGCGTGGAAGCAAGTGGCGAAATCGGGCACTTGGTACACGCGCGCGTCCGAGAGTGGTGCTCGGCGTGAAATCGAAATCAACTGGGACTCCACGGGAAGAGTTGACGAAGAGGAAAAGTTATCGCGATTGGCCGCATGGGTCCTACGCGCACAGAACGAAAACGTTGCATTCGCGTTGTCGCTTCCGAATGGCTCGCTGCCTTTGGCCGATGGCGCACAGCAGATCCACGACGCAAAGCGATTGCTTGCGGCATATCCGCATCGTCTCGACACGCTGAAAGGTCTGCGATGAGCACCATCGCCTCCAAAGGCCGGGGCTTGGGCTCAATGTTGCGACGCCAAAGTAAGGCGGCCAGCGCGATCAATGCACCGGTCACTTACCCGGATTTGCGAGCACGCCGCTTCATGGCTTTCGCCATCGCGCTTTCGCAGGTGGCAAACATCACTAACGTAAAGCCGCTAGTAGTGGTGGCAGGTGTGACGGCGCTGCTCTTGGCGCTAGCGCTTAGCGTACGCGAGCCGCCAAGATCGGCGTGGTGGCGGATGGGGTTGATGGCGCTAACCGTCGGCGCGGGTGTGATGGTGTTCACGCAATACGGACGGATCGTGGGGCGCGATCCCGGCGTCGCCCTCCTCTTTATTTTCGGGCCACTAAAACTCATCGAGGCGCGATCGTCACGCGACTTTATGGTGGTGTGGGGCTTGGGCTTGATGCTCTTTGTGGCGAGTTTTTTTGAAAATCTTGGGCTCGTTGCAGCGTTGAGCGTGCCACCGATCATCATCGTCTACATCGCCGCCTTACGCTTGTTAGATGCGCCGTCGATGAGCTCCACACGACGCGGCGCGCTTGTCGAGCTTTGGACCGAGGTTAGGAGCGCAGCAACACATGTTTTGCTAGGCGTGCCGCTTGCCGCCGTGATGTTCGTGCTTTTTCCGCGCGCTGCTGCACCGTTGTGGGGGATGAACGATCCATCGTCGAGTAAATCTGGGCTCTCTGAGGAGATGCGTCCTGGAAAAATTTCAGACTTGATTTTGTCCAAAGAAACCGCGTTTCGCGTTGAGTTTGAAAAACGCGTTCCATCCGCCGCAAATCTTTATTGGCGCGGCCCCGTGTTGCGTGAATTTGATGGCGGCACGTGGCGGGGCGGCATGGGTAGCAACGGATTCTCGCGCGGAGAATTTATTTCGTTCAGCCCAGAGGAACATGAGCGAGAGGCGATCAACTACACGGTGACCGTGGATAAACAAGAGTCCCGATGGTTACCGATGTTGGAGCTGCCGCTGGCTTACCCTTCCGGGCCTGGAGTTGAGCGCACGCTTTACCTCACGGATGCGCAACAGATCGGCGTACGTGGCGTGCCTAATGGCGCGCTGCAATATCGTGCACAAGCCTTGGTACGTGGGACGTACAGCGCGCCGCAACCCGCTGAGACCAGCGTGGACGTTCAGACCGGGCCGCGAGAATGGAACCCACGAACGCGCGCATTCGCCGCCGATCTCGCTTCGCGTTTCCCGGAGCCTAGAAGTCGAGTCGTCGCATTGCTCAAGACGTTTAACGCAGAGCAGTTCTATTACACCCTCAAACCACCGCTTTACGGCGCAGAAAAAGACATTGCGGCCATCGACGAATTTTTGTTCGACGGCCGGCGTGGGTTCTGCGAACACTACGCTGGCGCCACGGCATTCATACTTCGGGCCAGCGGTATTCCAGCGCGCGTGGTGACGGGTTATCAAGGCGGAGAATTTCATCCATCGGGTTACATGATCGTCCGGCAAAGCGACGCGCACGCGTGGGTCGAGGCGTGGCTTGATGGCGCATGGACGCGCATTGATCCGACGGCTGCCGTTGCTCCAAGTCGGATCGAACGAGGACTCGAATTTTCGCTGCCCGACGCCGAGCGGATGTTCATCAGCACGCGAGGCTGGAGTGGATTGCAAGGCATCAAGAATCTCTGGGAAGAGGCCAACTTCAGCTACACAAAGTGGGTAATAGGCTTTGATCGAGACCGGCAACAAGCACTGCTCAAGCGCATGGGGCTAGAAGGCATCAATCCGCTCGCCGCGCTTGGCTGGATGTTGCTTGCGATCACCGCCAGTGGCGGTTTGATGGCTCTTGCGTGGTGGTTGTTCTATCAACGCCAAGCGCGCCGCGCCGACCCGTGGTTGCGCGCATGGAAGTCACTGCGAAATCGATTGCAGCGGGCTGGATTGGCGACCGATATTCACGATACGGTCTCAACAGTGATGGCGCGCGCAACCGAGAAATGGCCGGCGCATGGATCCGCTTTCAAGGCCTTCGCGGACGCATACAACCGATCACGATTCGCGCCGACACGCGAGCAAAGCTCTAGTAGCTCAACGGCCTTAGCAGCTTTGCCTTCTTATTGGCAACTGCGACGACAGCGCTAGCGTCTCGCGGCTACTCCAACGTGCGTATCGCGATCCGTTCGCCCGGGTCGTCTGGATTTGGCAGTATCTTAAAGCCGAGGGATTCACAAAACTTGAGCATGCGTGGATTTTCGCGAAGCACCACACCCTCAATTTCGCGGTAGCCGCGCACACGGGCCGCTTCGATGAGGCGCAACATCAGCGTTCTTGCAAGTCCCGTCCCGTGCATATCTTCTTCCACCACAATCGCGAACTCGCAACGTTCCGGAATAGTGGTAGGCGTAACGCGCGCTACACCGACTATTTTCGAGCTTGGCCCGGCGCCCATCACACCAACCAGCGCCAGCTCTCGACCGTAGTCAATTTGTGTAAACCGTTCAATCATCGAAGGCGATAACTCGCGCACCGGCATCATGAATCGGAAGTACAACGTTTCGGGCGACAAACGCGCGACGAACTCGCGTTCGCGATCAGCGTCCTCGGGCTGAATGGGGCGAATGAGTAGCTCAACGCCGTTTTTTAGCGTCACCGGCTCTTCCAGCTCACGCGGATACGGATACACGGCAAGATGCCCGTACCGCCCCAGGCGCAACAGCTTCGTTGCAACGTCACGAGGTTTGAGCACCACACGAGCATCGACGGCCACAACTCCGCGCTCGTAAGCAATAACCGGGTTTAGGTCGCAAGAAGCGATCTCCGGACAAGCGCACGCAAGCGTTGAGAACCGCAGCATCATCTTGGTCAGCGCGTCTCGGTCAACGCCCGGCACGTTGCTGTAACTGTCTAGCAGGCGCGAAACGCGAGTACGTGAGATTAAGTTGGCAATCAATACGTCATTGATCGGTGGCAGCTCAAAAGCCACATCATCAAGTCGCTCCACGCCAATCCCACCCGCACCAAATCCGATCACGGTGCCAAACGTGGGATCGGTAGCCAGCCCTAGGTAGAGCTCCCGTTGACCACGTTGACGCACGTACGGTTGCACGGTCAGTCCGATCACCTTCGCGGTGGGCGCGAGATGGGCGACGTCTTCGAATATCTTTCGTGCGGCGCGGCGCACACTTTCGGCGTCACGCAGATCCAGCTGTACACCGCCCACTTCCGTCTTGTGGGAGATATCGGGCGAGACAATTTTCAGCACCACGGGATAGCCAAAACTATCGGCCAGCGTGACCGCCTCTGTCGGTGATCGGGCGATACCCGTGTTGGCCATAGGCAGCCCAAAAGCGGAGAGCAACTGCCGCGCTTCATGCGCGTAAAGTAAAGTGCGGCCCTCACTCCACACGCGATCAAATAGCGCCTTGGCTTCGTCAAGGTGCGGCGCGAATCCATCAAAACTTTGTTCGGGTACCTGCCGCAGCAGCGACTGGTTTCGCGTGAAGGTTTCGAGAAATCCAATCGCATCCACGGCGTTTTCTGCGCTCAGGAACTGTGGTATCCGCGCAAGATCAAGCTTGGCCCGCGCGTGCATCACACTCGCGCCACCGCCGAGCACCGCGAGCACAGTTTTTCGGTATCGCTTGGCGACGTCAATGATCGCGTCAGCAACATCGTCTGCGCTCACAATTGATTGCGGCGAGAACAGAATGAGGCAGACATCCACGTTAGCATCGGCCAGCACCGTCTCGATGGCTACGCGGTAGCGTTCCGCAGTGGCGTCACCTGCGAGATCGAGCGGGTTAGCCACATACGCGTGGCTGGACAATGAAGCGCGAAGCGACGCGTATGTTGCATCGGAAAGCGGCGCCAGCGAAAGTCCCTGTTGACGCACAGCATCAGCGGCGACGAGTCCAGGCCCTCGCCCGTTGGTGATCGCCACGATTCGCTGCTGGCCGACCGACCGTGCGCCCGTCAGTAGACGTGCCGCCGACACCATTTGCATTGCCGTCTGAACACGCACTGCACCCGCACGCGCGATGGCGGCCTCAAAAATGCGATCGTGGCTGGCCAAGGTCGTTGCATGCGTGCCGTCAGCTTCGCGGTGCAAATCGGCGCGGTCAGACTTCAACACGATGACGGGCTTCATACGAGAAAGTTGCCGCACACCCGACATAAACGCAGGCGCGTTTTTCACCTCTTCGATGTAGAGCAAAACGTCGGAAGTTTGTGCGTCAAATGTGAAATAGTCGAGCAGTTCGCCAAAGTCCAAATCAAGCGACGCGCCAAGCGAAAGTAGACTCGAGAAACCAATCGACGAACCGGCCGCGAAGTCGCGAAGAATCGAGAGCCACGCGCCCGACTGCGACATCACAGCGAGCGAGCCAGCCGATGGCATCGTGTCGACGTCGGTCATCGCCGATGCATCCAAGGCTATGCGAGGACGCAACAATCCGCGCGCATTGGGGCCAATCAATCGAACACGTGACTCGCGCGCGACATCCGCAAGTTTTTGCGTTAGTGCGAGATGCTCGGGCTCCATGCCGGAACCGAAACCATGCGACAAAATCAATGCATACTGGCAGCCACTAGCGCCGCAGTCTCGAATGATTTGCGCACACGCATTCGCTGGAGCCGCAACGAGCGCGAGATCAACGCGCTCGGGCAAGTCGGTCATCTTGGCGTAACACACGTCACCAAACACTGTGCTGTGTTTCGGGTTGACGGCGTAGCTTCGCCCCGTATAAGGATGCGCACGCAGGCGCTGCCATACGGCCCTCCCCAGACTACCCTCTCGTTCAGACGCTGCTACGACGGCTATCGATTCGGGTTCGAAGAGTTTACTGAGTTTGTGCTGAGCCATGACTCATTGTAGGCCGCGCAATCAGTAGTCCTAGTTGTCGTCAATCAATGCGCGCGCGATGTGCCACAGGCCGCGTGGTGTCGCGGTGCCCGCATCGAGCACCTCGCAGTCGAGTGCGAAACGCGTTGCGGCCAGCTCGTACCAAGGCACCAAATTTGGGCTAGCGATCAAAGAAATTTTGCGCGCATTTGGATACATAGAAAGCGCGGCGGCGAACTCACAACCGAGCAGCCAGCCCGCGAACACGGTACTAATCTCTGCGGCGGATCTCTGACCAGACACCACCGACGCGCGCAACACAAAAAGATCGTGTAACCACGACGCTGCGCCGGCGCGAGCGTAATTAACACCCAAGTCAAATGCTGGCAAGTCGGCCGCGTTGGGTGAGTCTTTCAACAACGCCGCCATCGAACTCTGTCCGCGAATTAGCGCGTTCATCTCACCGGTCATAAACGTAGCGAAACTGTGCACAACGCCGTCGCGCAACTCAACCCATTTGCTGTGCGTTCCGGGCA
>ERZ795056.7063-NODE-7063-length-10848-cov-8.337441_pt1 | contig 10848 bp, 11 predicted proteins | sample MGYA00375140_ERZ795056 | MGnify/ENA primary metagenome ERZ795056 (study PRJEB30185, sample SAMN05720227) | activated sludge metagenome | isolation source: Anaerobic digester | place: USA | collected 2015-03-09 ...
CTTTTAAACACTTCGCGATCTTCGATCCCCTGATTTCCATTATGGTAATAACCTGTTTTTTCGAGTCTCAATTTAATTAATTCGAAATCTGCCGGATCAGCATAAATAATGTCAAGGTCAATAATTGGCTTTGCATCTAAATTGGGTACGGAAGTGCTGCCTACGTGTTCAATAGTATATCCAATCCCGTCAAGGGCTATTTCCAATTCACGCTTTATTTCCGTAAAGTGCTTAATCCAATTGGGAGTATATTTTTCGAGTATCATCCTGGTACTTTAAAAAATGGAATACCTGCTGAGCCGGTGAAAAGTGACGGATTGCGCAGTATTTAGCTGTCAACCAATACAAAATGATTGTGCGGGCGAAAATGCCCGGATGATGCTTCCAAACCCAACACTATCTACTACCCTTCCGATGCGCAACTTTTATCCAAATGCGTAATTTCCTTTAAAACTCTGCAGGGGTTTCCCACTGCAACTACATTGGCTGGAATGCTTCTTGTAACAACACTCCCTGCACCAATCACCGAATTATCGCCAATTTTTACACCTGGATTAATAATGACATTTCCACCAATCCATACGTTGTTGCCAATAAAGACAGGGAAAGCATATTCATACCCTTCATTTCTTGGTTCATAATGTAAAGGATGCCCGGCTGTATAAACAGCTACATTGGGTGCAATTAAAACATTGTCGCCAATGATTACTTTATTACAGTCTAATATGGTAAGATTGTAATTAGCATAAAAATTTTCACCGATCTCAATATTGTAACCGTAATCACATCGGAATGGTGGCTCTATTAAAAAAGTATTTCCTGTTTTACCAAACAGGCCTTTGATAATTGTATTTCTTTTTTCTATCTCGGCCGGGCGTGAATTATTGAAATCAAAAATCAATTCCCTTGCATATTGCCTTTCCTTAAGAAGCAACTCTCCAAATGCTTTATAAGGCTGGCCGGCAAGCATTTTTTCTTTTTCGCTATTCATTATCTTTCAACCATTTTAATCTTCTTACATCCGGAATATGTTTTATTTCAAAATCTTCAAAAAGTGCATCAAACCCTTCTCCATCAGGAGATGCAGCGGTCATACCTACCATAACAGGTACATTATCGGGAAAATAGGCTAATCTCATCATGGTGTACTGAATATCATCAAAAGAATAGAATAGTTCAACTGCATCTAACTTTCGAAAAGCCCTTATCCATAATGACCCAGGATTATGCTGAGTTTCAATTACACTCCAATCACTCCTTTCATTGGTGACAACTGTACTTATATTTATCTTGTTTCCCACAAATTCTACGCCCGCTTTTATCCAGATCCTTTCATTAATTCGCAGCATTAACCCCATCTGGTCAAACCTTGCTTTATATGCCCCTGTAATTTTAACTTTTACCTCAAATTCACCTCCAACAGTTTCATATAAAAAAGGGCCGTCATCTACCGTAAATCCATAATGAGTGATTCTCCAAAAATCCGTTTTTGGTGTTACAAACATCAAGAGTCTGTTATTCTCTAAACTCCATTTTTCAGGTTGGTTAAACCATTGCATTTTTTCCATTCCGGTATTTTGTAAAGAAAAACAACTTGTGAAAAAAGAACAAAAGTATTAAAAATGTTTTCATCCCGGAACGGTGGTTGAACACTTCCGGTATTTACAACTTATAAATAAACACTAATTTTTTGCTGATCACTCCATCACTTTGCCTCAGTTCAGAAAGCATCCCATTTGCATTGTATTCTAAAACAAACTTTTTCCCCATTTCATTAATTTCTACAACCTGATCTTTGTCGTTATAAACATAACGAAAGTTATTCATTGTACCACTGCCATTAATTGACATTTTAATCACGCGCTTTTTGTCATCGTATTCATAACATTTTACATTCGCAGGATAAAATTTCATGTCGCACTCTTTTTCTTTTGCCGTATTCTTATAAATCCCGTCAGTTGGAACATAATATGGCATATGAAAGTTTTTACACGAAAAGAATAAATCAATCGGTGTGTCTGCCAAATTTTGCTCTTGCGCTTTAAATAAGGTGTCTATTGTTACTATAAAGTTTGGATTTTGATTGTCGAAAAGAACAACTGTAACTTTCGAACTTTTATTTTGTCCGCAGGCAGCAAGTACAGTCAAAATTAAAGTCAGTATAAAAAAGTGTCGCATGTCTTTGATGGTCAGGTAAGAAATACTTTAGATGCCAATCCTTTCATTTTATTTACACAACCGGGTTTCTGTCCAGGTCGCTGTAAGGATAATGCCCGGCCTGTTTTAATTTTTTGAATAGTTCCTCGCTTCCGTTCGCTCTTGCAAACTCCATTTCACTTCTAAAAACCTGTAAGCACAATAGTAAGTGGTGTTTTCTCTCTCCAATTTTAAATTGCTTATTGTCCGGCTGATAGAGGTCAAACACCAAACAGGTATTTTCTTCCCCTTCCCTGTTTGGCACTTCACAAGTCTCATTTGGATTTAAAACTGCCGCCCGTGAAAAGAAACCGATTTTAGTAAAAATACCACATACTGTTCTTTCAATCAGGTTAAAGGGTGTCTGTGTTTCTCCGCTCGTGTTGTGGGCATGTTTAGTAAAAGCAACCAGTTCATAAGTTCCGAATCTGTTTGGTAAGGGTCCTGTTCCGTCAGGTTCTAAAAGCTCCATGGTTGCAAATCCTGTCCCTTTAATATGATTTGGAAAATAGTACATATCCACTGCACCACCAACAGCAAAGGGAATTATGGCGTGTCCAACAAGGTCATGCATTTTTCCAAGAACATTTTCAAGCCCTTTTGATTTTAATTCATAGTCCAATTCATTTTCCTGCGCTGTAAATTCTTTTGGTTCTGATTTGTCAGTTTTGCCAAAGAGTTTCTTGAAAAAGTTCATCATTTCTATGCTGGTTTTTCGGTGTCGTTTTAGTGTTTCTATTACGGTTTACGTATTGGCGATAGTGGGGTATTTGAAAAACGTCAGCCCAATGCTTGCACCAAAGAAAAATAGAATTACTAAACTTGAGGCTTTGCACCTCAGCCCCTATAACGCCAATACCTTGTTAGGCGTATGTGCTTTTTAGTCGCTCAATGTGTCTAAATTGTAACTATTTCCCGATTGTAGATGTCGGAACTTGAGTTCGGAATTTTTGTCTTGATGGTATATTGGCTTTTTGGGTTTGGTTGTCCCTTTAAATGTTTTACTTGAAAATATTAAACCCCTGTATTGAATGTCCACATATGGATTATTCAACATCCTTTTTGCCGTTCCACAAATATACTTTCCAAGTTCATAACTTGCCCGAACTTGTTTAATTGCTCCTGTAGGATTAGTAGTTTTTAATTCTACAATAAAAATAAAAAGTGAATTTATTTTTGGATAAACAATTATATGGTCAGAAACGCTACACAATTCTGCAATTGAAGTTTCAAAAAGTGGAAAATTGTTTTTCCAGTCCTTGATTTTTTTGTCGGGTTGTAAGCATAAAAAACTACCTGTTTTATTTAGTTTAACAGGTTTACTTGTACTGTCTTGTAAAACAACATTTCCACCAGCAAATGTATTTTTGAAGTCAGTCTTAATTATTTCTGATATTTTCTGAAATACTGTATTTGGCATTTCTATTCAGGGTCAGAGTTGAAAAATAAGTCTTCAGAACGTTCATTAAGTTCATTAATTACGTTATCAATTGTTTCGACTTCAAAACCCGTTTCGGTAACTTCAAGATTTGTAGACTTTCTAGTGTTATAATGAAACAAAATAGCACCCACCTTTTGATGGGGCAACAAAGTGTCATCCTCATAATTATATTTTTTAGCAAAGTTTGGTTTGCTTTTCAACATAATCAAGTTATTAAGCTCTCTAATGATATAATCGCTATGTGTACTTATTAAAACCTTAAAACCTTTATTAACTATTTTTGCTATTATTCTTGCTATTATTACTTGATTATCTGGATGTAGATTTAACTCAGGTTCGTCAATAATTATGAAATCCCCTTTTGTTGCAAGATGTCTAAAATATATAACTAAGTTAGATAAAGATTTTATAACAGAAGCGGTTAGATGAATAGGTAATTTTAAAGACTTTGCTTTATCAGGTTTAAACTGGACATCTCCTTCTTTTGAAATTAGTACTTGTCCTTTCAATATTTCTCTTTCTATCTCATCAGCAAAGTATTCAAAATCACTATTGTTCTTCTTAAAATTATTTAAGTCTTCTGATATTTCAAGACTGTCTCTTACTGGTGAAGGGTATCTTGTTGCTCGTCTTTTTATTAAGTCAAAAGGGTCATCATCTCTTCCCACATCTTTTAATTCGAGAAGTTTGTCAACTAAAACGTTTCGCTTTAATGACAATTCCTTTGAGAATATATTAATTGCAATTCTTTCTGCTGGGGCAATATAAGTTTTAGGAAAAATAAAGTCTATTAAAATGTTGAATATTCTGTCGGCAATAAAGTCAAGAAGAATTGCGGTTGGTATTTCGTGTTTATTTGTATTTCCTTTGTTTTCATTTTCAATAAGAATACAAGTTATGGTTGAAGAGTTTACTTCTTTTACAATTTTTACCGAAACACTATTTCTAATTCCAATTTCCTGACTAATCTTTTCTGCAAGAATTTTAGCTTTCAAATCGGCAAGTTCGCCAAGCTCAATTTTTATTTCCGTTTTAGCAAATGCTGTGTCATCAGATGCAAAAACCTTTGGAATTTGCTTTACATAGCTTTTTCCAATTGCATTCAAATATGAAGTATTGTTTTCCGTTAAAAGGTCGATTATGTCTAACTCAATCTGTCCTTTTTCGATAAGATGTTTTATTTCTGCCTCAACTTTTTTTGATTTAGGTAGTTCAGAGCGAAATTTCATAAGTCCATATATAGCATAAGCTACGTAGGTTTTACCCGTGTTGTTAGGTCCACAAAGAATGGTTAAATCCTTGCCTAAGTCTAACTGGACACTTTTCACATAGCCTAACTCTTTAATGTCTACTTTCATTTTTGTAAAATAATTGGTGCAAATTTAGTCATTTTTTTAGGTATATTTCTTGCCATTATTAGTACTATTTTTCGACTGGCACACTCGCTGGTAGCATTGCGCCCAACATGTTTACATACGCAATATTACAACTATTTTATTGCGGCTACCAGCCCAAATTGGGGTCGATAACCACAACCTGAACCCAATATTCACTTGCGTAAATCAAATCCTTTTTCTCCCCTCATCCGACCTTTTCTGCTGCCATTTTGTCCCAAAATCAGGATGCCAGGAATTATGAGAATCTGTATTCATCCGTTTTTATCTGTGTTATCTGTGGCTGCGCCCCGGTGCGTGCGTCCAAGCACAAAAAAGCGCCTACCCACCCCGGCAACCGCCTCCATTCCCCGAAAACCGCCCCGAAAATTGCACCTTAAGCCTCCGCATAATCCTCCATTTGCTAAATTTTGGAAAAATCCGGCCGGGCATTGCAACCCTTAACGTAGCATTTAAAGTAAAACCCATAGTTTAGCGTTCTGAAAAATCAAAAATCGAAAAACTATGTTTGAAAAATCCGGTAATCCCGTACTTGGGGAAAAAGCTTTTCGCGGGCTTAGCCTGACCGGCGATACTACTCAACGCATGACCCTGCAGGGTACCATGAACAAAACCGGCCTGCTGATGCTGTTGGTATTGGCCGGCGCTTATTACACCTGGAATGCTTTTTCGAAAGGGCAAAATGTGCAGATGTTTATGATTGGCGGCGCCATTGGCGGCTTTGTGGTTGCGTTAATCACCATTTTCAAAAAGGAATGGTCGGCATATACAGCCCCGGCCTATGCCTTGCTGCAGGGCCTGTTTCTTGGCGCTATTTCGGCCATGTACAACTTTGCTTTTGCCGAAAGAATGCCCAACATCATTACCAATGCGGTAGGCCTTACGGTTAGTGTAGGTATTGCCATGTTCCTGCTTTATCATTTCCGGGTAATCAGGGTAACTGAAAAGTTCCGCAGTATTATTGTAATGGCAACCGTGGGTATTGCCATTTTTTACCTTGTGGTGATGGTGGTTCGTCTTTTTGGGGTTCAAATGGCCTTTATGCACGATAGTTCGCCGCTTGGCATTGGCATTTCCCTGTTTATTGTGGGTATTGCCGCGCTTAACCTGCTGCTTGATTTTGATATGATTGAACAGGGTGCGGCTTACGGGGCGCCTAAATACATGGAATGGTTTGGTGGTTTTGCCTTGTTGGTAACACTGATTTGGTTATACCTCGAAATTTTGAGGTTGCTGAGCAGGTTTGCTAGCAGTAAGTAATTAACCGTTCCTACGAAGTTATAGTCATTATTACGAAGTATCAGTCATTCCGACGAAGGAGGAATCCCGGTTAAAAAGCCGGGATTCCTCCTTCGTCGGAATGACTTTTTCTTTTCTACCTCCACCAGATTAACGACTTCTATACCTCTTTCTCCTGGATGACGGCTTCGATCCCTCGTTCGCCATAGTAAGGGCTTTAATTTCTCCTTCACCGGAATGAAGGCTTCGATTCCTCCCTGGCAGTAATCACTAAAAAAGCGGATTGGGAAAAACCCAATCCGCTTTTTGCAAGGTAAAACAAGAGCCTTTTACTGCCTGATAATAACCTGCTGAGTGGTACCGCCCGGCCGGCCGCCCATTCCCTGGAACTGCTGCTGCATCAGTTTGCGGTATTCGTCGCGGGTAATTTTGTTGCCCTTGGTGGGGGCTTTTACCACCACATCCTTGCTGGCAGGCTCCAGTTTGGTGGGGCTGTACACAATGGTTCCATTGTCAATATCTACGTACAGTACCAGTCCGGGTAAGCCAAAATAATTTTCCGGTCCTGCTGAAGTTGGAATCTGCTCGGTGTACCAGGCTACTACCTGTTGCTTTTCGTTCATCATGCGGGTAACGGTTGAGTCGCGCCTGCCCTGCCCGCCATTAATCTGGCCGGTAGCCGGTGCTGCCGCTGTCCCCTGTTGTGCCGGCTGTGCGCCTGCCTGTGGCTGTTGGCCGCCACCTCCGCGGTTACCGCCGCCGCCACCGGGTGCCATGCCAAAACCCTGGATGGTAGTGGTTGCCTTGCGGCATTCAAATCCGTTGATGGTCATGGTTTCATCTTCCAGTTTCCATTTCAACGGACGGAGGGTATCATCAATCAGGTAACGCTTGGGGCCAAGTTCACGGCTTTCGGTTACTATTTCCTTATCATAATCGCGGAAAGTTTCAGAATCCTGGGTCATACCGCCAAAACGCATCATCATGCCCCGGCCGCCGCCACCTTCGGTAGATGGAAGCTGATCGCCTTCGGGTTTGGCAAGCTTGAAAAGCGAGGTTGTAGGGGTAAAATACAACTCGAGTTTGTTGGTCTGAAATTCGGGAATCATGGCCTTCATTTGCTCGGCCTCAGGTGGAAGGCGCTTGTGTACATTGATCTTTTGCTCGTAAGTAATCTTTCCTTCGCCATTGGCTATTTGGGCGATAAGGGGTGTGTAGCCTATGCAGGCTGCGGCAAGCCAGAAGATTTTTTTCATTTTTATTGAATGGTTTTCATTTTTTCAGAATACAAAACTACCGCAAACCTCAACATAATAAGGTTAAGCATACGGTAAGAACAGTTAATTAAGGTTAACGGTGGCCATTGGCGTCCCTCCGGGTAAAATATATTTGCATCAATGCGGTAATTACCGTGCATAATACATGGATAAGAGACTGAATATTTCAAAAGGGCTGATGTATGCAACCGTACTGGTACTGGTACTGTTTCAGGGCTACTGGCTGCGCAATGTGTACCTGCAAACCTACCGCAGCCTGTATCGCGAAATCAGTGTAGTGCTGAGGGAGGCCATGGTTAAAGATCAGATGCAGCTCATGTGGGCCGACTCAGGCTCGGTGGCCCGCAATGCAGATACGGTCAGGGTAAATGGTCCGGTAACCATTATGCGCTTTGCAGATAGCCCGGAGGTAAAAAGAACCCAACAGCCTTCCGGTTCCATTCAAATTAAGGTAACCGAGGGCATTAATTTGAATGCTTCAACTGCAACCGATTCCGGTAAAAGAAAAGACAACCGCCGTATTTTTTCATTTGATGCCGAGGAGGAAATTCCTCCTTCCGGCAAACTGATTGTTAACCTGGTTTTATCTGAAGAACAAATGGCCGATAAAAAGGCAATGGCAAAATATGCGGCCATACTCGAAAAAACAGGTCTCCCTTCAGAATTTAAACTGAAAAAATCGGATAAAACAGCGCCCTGGGAAGGCATGCGTATCCGCAGGCACGAAAGGCAGCCGCCTCCCGGGCCTCGTGGCCGTTTTTCCTTTGTGCTTGCCGAACTGGATTTTGGTAATTCGTTTCAGCCCATTATGACCAAAATGTACGGGCAGGTGCTTGTGTCCCTGTTTATGACCGGCATGGTCATACTCGCCTTCAGGTTTATGTACAAAAGCCTGAAAGATGGCCAACGCATAGCCCTGCTGAAAAATGAATTTATCAGCAATATGACCCATGAGCTGAAAACACCGGTGGCCACTGTAAGTGTAGCTATTGAGGCGCTTAAAAATTTCAGCGCCATGGACGATCCGAAGCGTACAAGGGAATACCTCGACATTTCGGCCGCGGAATTAAACCGGTTGTCGTTGCTGATTGATAAAGTATTGCGCATCAATATGTTTGAGGCGGATAAACTGCAGATGGAATCGCAAACCATTGACCTGGCAAGGTTAACCACCGAAGTGGTGCAATCGCAGCAACTGCAGGCCGATAAGCAGGGTGCTGCCATTACCTGGCAGGAACCGGCTTTGGCTGTAACGGTAACCGGCGACAGGCTGCACCTGATGAGCGTGCTGTATAACCTGCTGGATAACGCGCTGAAGTATTGCGACAAAAAACCTCTGATTGAAATCAGCCTCGAACTGCAGGGCAATAATATTCTCTGGAAAGTAAGGGACAATGGGCCCGGCATTGCTGCCGAATACCGTACCAAAGTATTTGAAAAGTTTTTCAGGGTTCCGCAGCTCGACCGGCATGATGTAAAAGGTTATGGGCTTGGCCTTAGTTATGTACACGAAGTGGTGCAAAAGCACGGTGGGCATATAAAGGTAGAAAGCGAACCGGGTAAAGGTTGTACTTTTATCGTTACGCTTCCCGCACAGGTAAAGTAAATGCTGCAAATGATGGTAACTGTATTATACGCTGAAGACGAAGTTTTTCTTGGCAAAATTGTAAAGGAAACCCTGGAAAGCCGTGGATACGCGGTGCGTATGGAAACCGATGGCCGGGATGTTACGGAAGCCTTTCATCAGTTAAAACCCGATATCTGCATACTTGATATCATGCTTCCCGGAAAAAGCGGCCTTGAAATTGCCACTGAAATCCGGCAGTCAGATAAAAAAGTACCCATCCTTTTTTTAACGGCCAAAACCCAAACCGAAGATGTGGTAAAAGGATTTGCACAGGGCGGCAATGATTATTTGCGCAAGCCTTTCAGCATGGAAGAATTAATTGTGCGTATTCAAAATCTGTTGCAACTAGTGGGTAACCATGCTGCCGACACGGTTGATCATGATAATATTACCATAGGAAAATATAAGTTTAACCTGCCAAGGCAAACCCTGATCGGGGGAACCGAAGACCGCAAACTTTCGTACCGGGAAAGTGAACTGCTCCGCTTTCTTTTTGAAAACCGCGACAACATTATTGACCGGCGCGATATACTGATGAAACTATGGGGAAACGACAACTTTTTTAACAGCCGCAACCTTGATGTGTACATTACCAAACTCAGGGGTTACCTCAAAGAAGATCCATCGCTTGAGATACTTACAATCAAAGGGGTTGGCTATCGGTTTGTAGCCTAAAAAAAGGTTCATCAGAACCCGGTGCCATACACCACAATATGCAGCAATTGCCCATCCTGCTTATGTGCAGCCCCTTGTTTACGGATGAGTTTGGCCTGTGTTTCGCGGGTGGTAAGTACATTATCCAAAAAAGTCTTTTGTCTTCCTTCACTCACCAATGGGGGGTCGGGGGTGCCGCTTACAGAATTAATGTATGAGGCTGTCATGGCATCAAAACTCGTAGTGGTATAGTCCGCTTTCGAAAACAGTTCCACCCCCATTATATGGTTGCCCGATATAAAGAGGAACCCGGCGAAACCGCCCTTGCTTTCCTCAAACTTTCTTTTAAAATACCGGGCATACTCCAGGTTGCGCGTACTGTCGCTAAACAACTTCAGGTACGACCAGGTTTTTGACGAGGCATTGCCAACAGTATACTGCCGGTCAATTTCCTTCCATACAGATGCCTGCGAGCGCGACACATCAATGGCTTTTCTGAGTTCAATATCGCCGGACCCGCCGTAAAAAAACGATTTGGGTTTATCGTCCCATCGTTCTTTTTCAATGCAAAAGACCGTTACAATTTCTTTTTTCTGACCCGGCGGTATCAGGGTGGTTTGCCGCATAATCCGGTCCTGTTTACCACCGCCAATTATTTCACCACTTTTTATCAGGATGGTTTGCTTTGATTTATTGGTGATGGTTACACTTCCCTTATCGGTGCCAATTTTGGCGGGCACTTCCTTTATTCTTGCTTTGTTTTGCAGCATAGCCTGTCCAAGGCTGATGTAGCCCATTTTGCCCCCTTCGCCCCTGCCAGCCTTAAACCTGATGGGAACCATCTGCAGGTTCTGATAGGTCCAGGTGCTGTCGTATAATACATCAAGGTAACTGTATGAAAACTGCGCATTGCCCGGCTTTGCGAACATTGCAGTTAAAAACAATATGAAAAATACGGCACGCAGTTGCATCAAAGTGGTCAATTGTTTATTTCAAAACCCTCTTCCAAAACATAAAATA
>ERZ795056.7066-NODE-7066-length-10846-cov-12.744787_pt1 | contig 10846 bp, 6 predicted proteins | sample MGYA00375140_ERZ795056 | MGnify/ENA primary metagenome ERZ795056 (study PRJEB30185, sample SAMN05720227) | activated sludge metagenome | isolation source: Anaerobic digester | place: USA | collected 2015-03-09 ...
CTTCCGATTTCTTCGTTGGTTGTGATCCTAAAGTGATCAATTTTACCAACTTAAGCGAATCAGATGATCCGATTAAAACCTATGTATGGAACTTCGGAAATGGACGGAATTCAAGTTCTGCCACAAATCCTGCAGTATTATACAACGATCCGGGTGTTTATGATGTATCATTAGTTGTTACTTCTGAAAAAAATTGCGCCGATACATTCTTGATTAACGACATGATTCGAATTTATCCTTCTCCTGTCGCAGATTTCGCGTTAAGTCCAGAAGTGGTTTATATAACTAAACCTGAAATGGATTTTGACGACCTCTCTCAAGGTGCCGATGAAGTTTTCTATGTGGTTGATGATACTGATTATGTCTATCAAGCAGATGCTCGTTATACTTTTCCTGATTCGGGAATCTATGATGTTCGTCAAGTTGTAACTACTGCTTTTGGTTGTCGCGATTCAGTTACAAAACAGGCATTAGTTGAATTAGGCTATAAGATCTACGTACCAACTGCATTTACACCGAATAATGATGGCTATAATGATCGATTCCAAGTTTATGGTGAAGATGTGTCGGAGTTTAGCATGTTGATCTATAATCGTTGGGGACAACTACTTTATAGCTCTTACGACATGGAAAATGGATGGGATGGTCGAACTTTATTAAAAGACCGCGTGTGTGATGGAGGTGTTTATGTCTATAAAATTGCTGCTGTTCAACGAAACGGTTTAAAGACAAATTACGAAGGAACATTAGTCCTCCTCCGATAGAATATATTCTCACCGAAATAAAAAGCCCCGTTAAAAACTAATTTAACGGGGCTTTTTTTTGAATTCTTAATGCTTAAATCAACACATTTCCATTCATGATTTCAGGAATAGGAATGTTCATCAAACGTAAAATCGTAGGAGCGATATCGGCTAGTTTGCCATCTTTAATTTCCTTGTGATCTGGATCAATCAATATACAAGGTACCGGATTAGTTGAATGAGCTGTGTTTGGACTACCATCCGGATTAACAGCAAAATCGGCATTTCCGTGATCAGCAATTATTATAACGGAATATTCATAGTCGTGTAAACAAGATAGAACATCACCCAAGCAAGAATCTACTGCTTCAATTGCTTTCACAATAGCAGGATAAACTCCTGTGTGCCCAACCATATCGGCATTGGCAAAGTTTAAACAAATGAAATCAGGTTGATTGGTTTTCACATCTGCAATTACAGCATCACGAATCCCAGGAGCACTCATCTCAGGTTGCAAATCGTATGTGGCAACTTTAGGTGAAGGAATCATAATACGTGATTCTCCTGGGAATGCTTTCTCTTGTCCACCTGAAAAGAAAAATGTTACGTGAGGATACTTCTCTGTTTCGGCAATACGTAGCTGTTTCTTTCCTTGAGTGGATAAAACTTCACCCAAAGTTTGCGATAAATCATCTTTATGGAAAATCACATCAATTCCCTTAAATGACTCATCATAATTTGTCATAGTAACATAATGCAAGGGAATGGTTTTCATACCAAAATCCGGGAAGTCTTTCTGAGTAAGGACTTCGGTGATTTCTCTGCAACGATCAGTTCTATAATTGAAACTAATCACCACATCACCTGGATGAATCGTGCAATCTTCACCTTGCAACTTGATGGGTTTAATAAACTCATCGGTTTCACCTGCATCGTAGCGATTACTTAATGTTTGGAGCAGGTTGTTGGATTGTTCCGCAATACCATGAATCAACATATCGTATGCGATTTTCACACGCTCCCAACGTTTATCACGATCCATTGCATAGTATCGACCAACGATTGATGCTAGTTTTCCATGTGTGCCAACCAGCTTATCTTGAAGCGTTGTTAAGAATCCAATACCACTTTTAGGATCAGTGTCACGCCCATCAGTAAAAGCATGCACGTAAAACCGTTTTACTCCGCTTTTTTCTGCTAATGCTATCAGATGATGAAGATGTTTATCGGAAGAATGAATACAGCCGTCCGACACTAAACCAAAGAAATGAAGTGTTTTATTTTCCTCCCGAGCAATTCGTAACGATTCAACAAGAACCGGATTGGTATCGATTTGAGCTGTTTCGGTCGACTGATTAATCTTTACTAATTCCTGAAAGACAACTCTTCCTGCACCAATATTCAAATGCCCAACTTCCGAATTCCCCATTTGTCCTTCGGGTAAACCCACATTCAACCCATCGGTGCGTAGTTTTGACCATGGATTTGTTCGCAATAAACGACTCATGACAGGCGTGGTCGAATTAGCGATTGCATCGGAATGTGTACCATTTCCAATTCCCCAACCATCGAGAATTAGGAGGGCAACTTTTTTATCCTTCATGGGTTTAGATTGATTTAAATCGAAGCTCAAAAGTACTTCCTTTAGGTGTATTGTTCAGCACCGAAATACTACCAGATTGAAGTCCGACCAAGTATTTCACTATGAATAATCCGAGTCCTGTACCTTTAGTTTGACGTGTTTCTTCATTCCCTGAACGGTAGAATTTATCAAAAACACGTTGTCGCTCTTCTTCCGCTATTCCGATTCCTTGATCGCAAATCTGCAAAACCACATGGTTCTCATCAATTGAAAGGTTAATCGCAATCTCTGGATTTGAGCCACCGTATTTCAATGCATTTTCGGTGAGGTTAACTAAGATAGATCTCATGGATAGCGGATCAGCTTGTATCATCAAACCCGAAACACGTTTGCCCGAAATCTTAATCTGATTCTTTTCTTCGAATTCATTAATGAAAGCACTAACGAAACCCGACAAATCCATTTCCTCCGCTTGAATGAGTAAGGCTTGATTTTCAATTTGAGCTGCCACCAACATGTTTTCAACCAAATGATCGAGTCGGTTGGTTTCGGTGATGGCTTTTTGAAGCAAATCGATTTGTTTACTTCTATCCAGCTCTCTTTTCTCTAAAGTTTGAAGATAAAGTTTTACCGATGCAATAGGTGATTTGAGCTCGTGTGTGACCGATAGTAAGAAGTTTTTTTGTTGTCGAGCAACTTGGGTTTCTCGTTTAAACGATTTGCGGGTTTGGATAAAACCCAAAAGTAAAAGCAGTAAGAAAACCAATCCTTCTCCAAATACCATCCATTGTTTCTGTTGGAGTTTTTGGCGGAGTGAACTTTCTAAACCAACGTCGTATTCTAGCAAGCCAGCTAAACTGGAGCGTAAATCGAAGATTTGACTATTTAGATCAAGTAATAAATAGTACCACCAACACGATTGAAACACTACATATAACACCAACACGTAAAAGATGAGAAGTGATCGTGGAGTGTTCTCGAAAAATCGGGGTTTCTTCATGATTGGGCCTAACAATTAGGCAAATAGCAATGCATTTTATTTCCAGCTAGGAAGGAATTTCTTTTGGTAATCAGCCCAAGATGTTGTTAAGTAAATCCCTTCTGCAAAAAAGCGTAAAACGGGTTCTAGTTGTTCAGGAGTTTGAAAGCCTGGCAGCGGACTTAACATGTTAAAGCGTTCATCCAAGAAAACAAACGATGGATAAGATAGTTTACCCTGAAGCATTTCTACTGCTATTTCATGCGTTCCATTTCTGCCATATTGAGGATTAACCTTGTAAACAGAATCACGGATAGAAATAGGCCCTTCTTTTTCGGCATTGAACTTTACTGCATAGTAATGCTCGTTCATGTATTTAACCACTTCGGGATGAACAAATGTGCTTGCATCCATTCGTTTACACCAACCACACCAATCGGTATACATATCGATGAATATCTTCTTAGGTGCTTTATCACGTTTCGCCATCGCATCCGTAAAACTCATCCAATGAATGCCTTCGGTTTGAGCTGGAAGGAATGAAGGGAGAACTAAAAGCAGGAATAACAAATACCGCATAGGATTTTCAATTAGAAGCTAAAATACAACCGAATTAAGGATATCGAAAGCATTCAGAAATAAAAAATGCCGGAATACAAGAGTAAACCGGCATTCTAGAATTTTTAATGGATTACTTCACGTTACCCATTAATTTCTTTACCATCGGTGATATAACAATCAATAGAACACCGCATATAACGGCGTAAATAGCTAATTGTTGGTATCCACCAGTATAGGAAGTTAGTTTTTCAAGAGCACTTGCATTTTCTCCTGGTGCAGTCATGCCAGCTCCAAGTAAACCTGCTACATATTGTCCATAAGCACTTGCCAAGAACCACATTCCCATCATAACACCTTGAAGCGGCTGAGGAGATAGTTTGGTCATGATAGACAAACCAATTGGAGATAAACAAAGCTCACCAAACGTAATGATGAAATAGGCGAGTGTAAATACTTCTAAGGATGTTTTTCCTTCGCTATCAGCAAAGAAACGAGTTGCATAAAAAACGAAAAAAGCAAGACCAAGAAAAAGGAATCCTAAGCCAAATTTCACCACAGTATTAGGTTCTTTTCCACGTTTACTAAGAGCAACCCAGAGTAATCCAACTAAAGCCGCAAATGCAATTACGAAGAATGAATTAGCCGAATTGTTTATCCCATTTGGATCGACCGAAATGCCAAAAAGTTCGCCATGTAAGTTGTTGGTTGCGAAGATGTTTAAGGATCCTCCGCTTTGTTCAAAGAATGCCCAGAACAAGATGGAGAAGATGATGAAAATAAGTGCAGCGAAGAGTTTTTTGCGTTCCTCAACACTGTATTTCGACATTTCATAAAACAGATAAATCAAGGTACAAGGTCCGATTGTGTACATGAAATAATCGGTGTACTCGGTTTTAGCAACCATGACCATGATTAATGGAATGACAAGAAGAGAACCTGCGTAGGTTGCATATTCAAACCACTTTTTACCCGTTTTAGTGATTGGACTTAAACCAATAGGACCGAGGCTTTTTTGAGTGAAAAGGAATGTGAGCAAGCTGATGGTCATTACGATTGCAGCTAGACCAAAAGCTAGATTCCAAGAATAAGTTTTAGCAATTGTCACACAGGCATATCCTCCAAGTAAGGCTCCAATGTTAATCCCGGCATAGAAGAGAGAAAATCCAGCATCGCGACGACTATCGTTCGAATGATAGAGTGCACCAACCATAGTTGAGATATTCGGTTTGAAGAAACCAGTTCCAACAATGGTGAAACTAATACCTACAAAGAATAAATCTTGTGGATCGAATGCCAGAATTAGACTTCCAGCAATCATGAGTAAACCACCCCAGAAAAGTGATTTTCGGAAACCTAGAATTTTATCAGCAAACAAACCACCTATAAAGGTAAAAGCATAAACGAAAGCTTGAGTAGCACCATATTGCAGATTGGCTACATCTTCTGCCATTCCTAATCCTACAATCTTATCGATCATGAACACGGTAAGCATTCCACGCATTCCGTAGAAGCAGAAACGTTCCCACATTTCGGAAAAGAACAGGTACCAGAGTTGTTTCGGATACTGCCCTTTGAAATTTCGAATAGCAGCTAATTCCGCATTTTCGGGGCCTTCTTTAGGAAGTTGAATTTCGTTTTCGTCGAGTAATGTACTCATCGTATGTATGCGTTTTAGTAAGGGTTGGGTAGGAATAGACTAGAACAAGTTTTTCTCACGCATTACTCGGTTAAGCCAGCGAAGCAGAATAAACATGACTACCGCAGCAAACATAACTAAGAAGAAATTGGTAAGGAAGAAATTCGATTTGTCGTCATACTTCTCCCACAATCCAGACATAACACCAGAAAGTTTATTTCCAACCGAAGTTGATAGGAAAAATCCACCCATCATAAGGGCTGTAATACGAGGAGGAGATAGTTTGGAAACGAGAGAAAGTCCCATTGGAGAAAGACAAAGTTCCCCAACTGTGATAACGCCATACGTTGCAATTAGCCAAAAGCTAGATGCTTTATCAGCTCCGATATCGGTTGTCTTTACAGCTGCAACCATGACAAGTGCTGAAAGTGCTGTGATAACGAGTCCAATTGCAATTTTAGTTGGCGTAGATGGTTCGCGTTTCTTATTTCTCAAAAGTCCCCAGAAACCAACAACAATAGGAGTTAAAAGCACAACCCAAAATGGATTGATAGATTGGTAAAGTTCGGCTGAAAAGAGTTTCAGGTTTTGTCCGTTTGGTGGTATTTGAGAAACGGGAAGGTTTGCAAAATACTTACGTGAATGTTCTTCCAGAGCGATAGTTTCAGCAACTTTCTTCACTCCAACCATGTCTTTTATTTTGGAGAGAGAATCTTTTTGAACAACTAAACTATCGATATAAGTTTTGAAACGCGCTTCTTCAAAATCAACGGCATCGGAGTGAACAACAATCTGAGCCATTCCAACTTTATCGGCAGCTGTACCAACAGAAGCAGGCATTTCGCGATTTGTATATTCTTCAGCCCAAACAGTTAATGCATCCCCATTCTGATGGAATACCGCCCAAAAGATTACAATACAAGCATACACAGCAAGCAAAGCGCCGATAGGTCCTTTATCATCTTTATTTGCTTTTACAAATAGGTAAATGAAGAAGGAAATAACGGGTAAGCAGCCAAATAAGAATGCGTCGTTGGTGTCGGTGCCAAAGATATTTCCTGGAATTAAGTAGCCTAAAACTCCAAAAATGAACATGGGCAAAAGAACGGTTGCAAGGATTTTTCCAGTAGATAAGTCACCTTCATGCAAAGGTTTTATCACATCTGCATCTTTTATGTGTTTGGTACCTGAAAAGAAAATAACCAAACCTATAAGCATACCTACACCTGCAGCAGCAAACGCATAGCCCCAACCATAATTGATACGCATAAAGGCTGCAACAAAATTGCAAATGAAAGCCCCGACGTTAATACCCATGTAGAAGATGTTGAAACCAGCATCTTTATTCATCCGGTATTGATCGTTGTTATAAAGATTACCAACTAGTGTAGAAATATTAGGCTTGAAGAATCCATTTCCAACAATAATCAACAATAGCGACACATAAAACATGGTAATACCCGGGAGGGCTAATCCTATATATCCAGCGGCCATCATCAGTCCACCTATTAATATCGATTTTCGATAACCTAGAATCCTATCGGCAAGCAAACCTCCTAGGAAAGGAGTTAAATAAACAAGACCGATGTAAGTACCATAAACATCCGATTTTTGTGCTGGAGAAAACCCCATTCCTCCATTTGCTGCACTATCGAGCATATAAAGGGAAAAGATTCCCAGCATCAAATAATAACCAAATCGTTCCCACATTTCGGTGAAGAAGAGGAAGTAGAGTCCTTTAGGATGTTTAGCAGTATTGCTCATAGAGATTTCGGGTTGATTTTGCTAAAGTAATATAATCATGTACAAAACAAGACCGAGATAGAAGGTAACAAGCGATACATATTCGATTAATTTTGCTTTCAACTATGCAAGATTTTACAACCAAACGAATTATACCAAGCATTTATACCAGTGATGGTCAATTTGCTCTAACCGAATCGAGTCATATTCTGAGCTATACAGAAGCACTTCAACTTGCTATAAGATATGAAGAAGAAGGTGCTGATGAGCTTGTAATAATGGATGTTACAACCATCACAGAGCGTAGACGAAATCTGCCAAGATTCTTAAAAGATATTTCAAAATCGATCAAAATACCCTTTGTATTTGGTGGAGGTGTACATACAATTCGTGATGTTGAAGACATGTTAAAGACAGGTGTTCAACGTATTTATGTGAATTCAGCAGCAGTCAGAAATCCGGAATTGATCAATAAAATCACCAAGACGTATGGTAGTAATTCTTTGCTTGTAGCAATCGATACTCGCTTGACTTTTGGTCATTGGAAGATTTACCTCAATGGTGGAAAATCAAGAACCGAGATTGATTTGTTGAACTGGATTGAAATGTGTCAGATGCGAGGTGCTGGAGAATTACTTGTTTCTACAGTAGCACGTGGTTATTCTGATCATACTATTATTAATAATGTTCTAAAAGATATAACATCCATATCGAAGGTTCCTGTTTTGGCATCTGTTGGGGTTCAGAAAAAAGAAGATTTCGCCGAATTATTTACAGAGACAGGCATTGCTGGAATCGTGTCTGCTCATTTCTTTTTAAAGGAAGAGGAAACCGTAAAAGATTTGAAGTCGTTCCTTAGAGGCGAACATATATTCACACCCAAAGAAACGACTTCATCATCGGAAATAGAAATTGATGATACAGAAGAAACGGATTAACGTAAAACCGTTACTTCTCCTTTATATGTATAATCTAATCCGTTCTTGTCTTTTATCTTAATCGCGTAGATGTATAAACCGCCATCTACTACATTTTCACTCAAACGAGTTCTACCATCCCATCCATTCTCCATATCATAAGAGCTGTAAAGTAATTGACCCCATCGGTTGAAGATATTTAAAGAGAAATCTTTCACATCCTCACCATACACTTGGAATCGGTCATTTAAACCATCATCATTTGGAGTAAATGCACTTGGAATGAATACTTTATATCCGTAATCAATGCGAACATCGATGAAAGATGTATCGCGGCAATCAAATTCATTGCTCAGGATTTGAGTGATGGTATAGGTTCCAGTGTCTTGATAAGTATATATTTTATCAAACTCATAAACGGTATCTCCATTACCCAACGAGTACATACATTCTGTAGCAAATTGAGAAATGTCGCTAATGGTAATCTCTGGATCGAAGATGGTAGTTTGTAATGGACTCACATTAAATCGTGAAATAGGAGAAGGATGAACCACAACAGCCGATGATACTGTGTATTCGTCGGTACATCCATTTAATCCAGTCACAGATAAAGTGACTTGATAATTTCCGCTTTCGTTGAATAAAATGGAAGGACTTTCCAAATCAGAACTTCTATTTGCTCCAAAGGTCCAATTGCTTACTAAAGGATCACCTTGATCTTCGGAAAGATTCTCGAAAGTAACAACGCTTGGCTCGCAGGTTTCTATTTTATCGCTTACGAAGTTTGCAACAGGCATGCGCATTACATTGACTGGGGCGATATATGTATTGCTCACACAGCCTAAATCGATGATGTTCAATCTCACTAAGTGTAATCCCGTTGCTTCGAAATGAACATCTTGTGGATTAGCCAATAAAGATGAATCTGGAGTAGCCCAAGGCCCGAAATCCCATACATAACGTGGATCTGGTGAATTGAATGATCCATCAGCTTGAAAGTCGAAAGAATTACCTTCAAAACACTGAGGGTTTGGCGCAACAAAAGACGCAACTGGTTGTGGAATAACTTCAGCAACCACGGAGCTTTCGTTTTGACAACCATCGGCTGTAACAGTTACTGTGTAGGTATATTGTTGAACAGGTCCACCAATGCTACCTAATTGTAAAGTAGGGTTAGAGATAGTTGTAAAATTTAGTCCATCAACAGGGCTCCAAGAATAGGTATAACCAGCAACCGGAGCTGTACCTAATTGTCCTGGTTGCATAGAGCAGATTTGAATCGGTAAACCAGCATCCGCAACCGGAATCGGATTTATTAATACGTTGCTTTGGTTGGTTGCAGTTGTACATGCTCCAATTACTAAGTAAACGGAATAGATACCTTCGTTTGGTTCTGTAGTAACTGGAATTTGATTGCTACGTGTATTTGAACTGAAACCATTTGGTCCAGACCAGAAATATTGAGCATTATTGACAGATGGAGTATTGAAATCAAGCTGACTTCCTTCACAAACAGGAGAGTTGGTTGTTATAGCAGGTACAAAATTCGCGTCAATTACATCTACCAAAATTGGGGTTGGAGGACTCATACAGTTATTGATTGTAATCGATAACGCGTAAGTACCAGCCATGGTAACATCTATCAAAGGGCGAGTAGTATTCTGAGTAGAAGCAGTGAATGCAAGTGGACCAGTCCAAGTATATGCATCTGCAACAACTGTAGTATTAAGGTTTAGCGTAAATCCATCACAAACTGGAGAGTTTGAAGTAATGGCTGGTGCATCAGGAGTATCGTTCACTACTACTTGAATGGCAGAACCTGCGGTAGCGACACAACCGTTTAATTCGGCAGTAGCAGCATAGAGTCCAGAGGCAGCTAAAGTTGTAGATGCAACAGAAACGACAGTACCAACAGCTGAGAAGCTATTCGGTCCAGTCCATGTTACGACTGAGTTTGCAGGATTAACGTTAGCTGTTAAGTTGAGTGCATTCCCCTCACAAACAGGTGAATTGGAAGCTAAAACCGGAACCGTTGGACGAGGTTTTACCAACATATTGATGGAAGCTGGTTGACTATCACATCCATTCAAAGAAGCATACACATCGTATTGTCCCGAATTGGCTACAGTTGCATTAGGAATGCTCACGGTATTAGTTTGAGCGAAGTATGCATTTGGTCCAGACCAAACGAGTGTTGCACCAGCAGTGGAAGTTGAAGCTGTAAGGTTGATTTGTTCACCCTCGCAAATTGGCGGAACTGGCTGCGTAATGACTGGTACAGCAGGTGTTGTTCCAACAGGGACGGTAATTGCGACAGAAGCTGCTGTTCCGCAAAAGTCGGTTGCTGTAAACGTATAAGTAGTTGTGGTAAGAGGATTAACACTAATTGAAGTCCCAGTTCCTAAACCACCCGACCAAGAGTAAGTATAAGGAGGAACACCTCCACTAGCTGATGCCGAAACGGTAACTGGACCTTGTCCACCACAAAGAGATGGAGCTGGATCTGGAGTAACAATTACAGCAGGTTTTTCTGTGATGTATACGATTGTAGAGATTGTTCCGCAAACAGTTTGATAGTTTAATTCTACTGTTTCGATTCCTTCTGTAACCCCATCAGCGATTGCGTTAATGGCAAGTTGAACAGAAGTTTGTCCGGCTGGAATAGTTACTGAACCTGGGATAGCA
>ERZ795056.7068-NODE-7068-length-10843-cov-7.526882_pt1 | contig 10843 bp, 5 predicted proteins | sample MGYA00375140_ERZ795056 | MGnify/ENA primary metagenome ERZ795056 (study PRJEB30185, sample SAMN05720227) | activated sludge metagenome | isolation source: Anaerobic digester | place: USA | collected 2015-03-09 ...
CCGGAAGAAAGAGAGCGCGGTATCACTATTGCGACTTCTCATCAGGAGTCTGATATTCCTGATGAGAAGTCGCAATAGTGATACCGCGCTCTCTTTCTTCCGGAGCATTATCGATATTTTCGAATGCAACGGCTTTGTTAGCTCCGCCGTAAACAGCGGCAAATACGTTAGTAATACTAGAAGTCAATGTAGTCTTGCCATGGTCAACGTGACCGATGGTTCCCACGTTTACGTGTGGTTTCGACCTGTCGAATTTTTCTTTAGCCATTTTATTTCTCCTATTTCCTTGTTTTTCTTATTCCGTTTTTAAGCAAACAATAGACAGCCTTCGATGAACGAAGGTGAATGAATTAAAAAAATATACCCGTTTACTGTCAACCAATTAATCCAAAAAAAATTTCGATTAATTGAAATTTTTATATATTTCCAAAAAACCTAAAAAACGCGCCCCATTATTCTATTTACAATCATTTCAGCCTTGTTTTTCGGCACTATTTCGTAACGGGAAAACTGCATCGTGTACGAAGCTCTTCCCTGGCTTATTGAACGGACACTCGTAGAATAACCGAACATTTCCGAAAGAGGTACATAGGCATCAACAACTTTAAGATGTCCGCGCATATCTATTGATTCAACGCGTCCTTTTCGTGTGCTGATATCATTTATAACATCACCGGTATATTCATCAGGAAGAACAACTTCAAGACGCATTATCGGCTCAAGAAGGACAGGATTTGCCTTCTGACACGCTTCTTTTAAAGCCATATTGACGGCAATTCTGTATGAAAGCTCAGTCGACTCATTCTCAAAATACTCTGCTCCAACAAGCTCTACAATAATATCATCCATTTTAAAACCGGCAAGAACTCCCGCCTGAGAAGCATCGTTCACGCCTTCAGAAACAGCCTGCACAAGATTCGGTGCTAAAATTTCCGGCGGCAAAGTGTTTGTAAACGCAATACCTGCGCCGTTCGAATTAGGAATAACGCGAATCTTGACAAGAGCCTTGTTATTTTTTCCTGAAATTATATGTTCATACAATTTCTCAACAACAGCTTCAGATGAAATAGTTTCTTTATATGTTACCTGCGGTTTTCCGACATTTGCATTTACTGAAAATTCCCGAATTAACCGGTCGGCAATAATTTCAAGATGGAGTTCTCCCATGCCCGAAATCAGATTTTGCCCGGTATCAGGATCTTTTTTCACCTGAAAAGTCGGATCTTCCTCCATCAAACGGTCAAGAGACTGAAATAACTTATCCTGATCAGCTTTAGTCTTCGGCTCAATTGCAACAGATATTACAGGATCCGGAAAATCCATTTTTTCAAGGATTACCGGATTAGATTCCGCAGTTAATGTATCACCTGTTCTTGAAAATTTCATACCGACCAATGCAACGATATCTCCGGAAAAAGCTTCTTTTACCTCTTCCCTGTCATTTGCATGCATACGGATAATTTTCTGAATACGCTCTTTTTTCCCGGAATTGACACACAAGACACTGTCGCCGACCTTTAATTCACCCGAATAAATTCTAATGAAAGAAAGTTTTCCGACATACGGATCTGAATGTATTTTGAAAAGAAGCGCGGACAATGGTTCTTTGTCTTCCGGCTCACGGGTTATTATATTTTCAAGATTTTTCGGATCATGACCTTTAACAGCTCCGACATCCTTCGGAGAAGGAAGATAATCTATAACAGCATCAAGGAGAGGCTGAACACCTTTATTTTTAAGGGCAGTTCCGCAAAAAACAGGGAAAATCTTTGATGAGATCACCAATCCCCTGAGTGATTTTTTAACATCTTCAACCGTTACATTTTCCGCCAGAACTTTTTCCATCAGTTCATCATCAAAGCCGGTCAACAGATCAATCATTTCCTCGTGTCTGCGGCGGTATTCGTCCACATACTCTGCAGGAATATCAGATTCAACGAGTTCTTCACCTTTATCGCCGGAGTTAACAATCATTTTGCCTGCAATAACGTCTATAGCTCCGGAAAAATTATCCTCCGCGCCGCAAGGAAACTGAACTACTACAGGAAGCGCATTCAGCTTTTTTATGATCATATGAACAGTGTTATTGAAATCAGCACCGATTCTGTCCATTTTATTCACAAAACAAAGACGCGGAATATGGTATTTATCAGCCTGGCGCCAAACCGTCTCGGATTGAGGTTCAACACCATGGACTGCGTCAAAAACAGCTATCGCGGAATCAAGGACACGGAGAGACCGCTCAACTTCAACTGTAAAGTCAACGTGACCCGGAGTATCTATTAAATTAATTCGTGTATTTTTCCAGAAACATGTTGTAGCAGCCGCAGTAATGGTAATTCCGCGTTCTTTCTCCTGAATCATCCAGTCCATCTCGGCACTGCCTTCATGAACTTCACCGATTTTATGAGTTTTACCTGTATAGAAAAGAATACGCTCAGAAAGTGTCGTCTTTCCGGCATCTATATGAGCCATTATTCCGATATTTCTTGTACGATGTAAAGGCAGATCCCTTCCCATTTTTCACCCGCTTCAACAAAAAATGCCAGGCAGACACCTGGCACTATATATTTAATCTAAGACAAATCAGAATTTGTAATGAGCAAAAGCTTTGTTTGCTTCAGCCATACGGTGAGTATCTTCTTTCTTTTTGATCGATGCGCCTGTATTATTAAAAGCATCCATCAATTCACCTGCAAGCTTCTGACACATAGTTTTTTCGCTTCTTGCACGCGACGCTATAATTATCCATCTGATAGCAAGAGCCTGTCTTCTTTCAGCTCTGATTTCGATAGGAACCTGATAAGTTGCTCCGCCGACACGTCTTGACTTAACTTCAACAAGCGGCTTAACATTTTCAAGAGCCTTTTCAAAAACTTCAACAGGAGTCTGCTCAGTTTTCTTCTGTATAAAATCCATAGCATCGTAAAATGCTTTTTCTGCTATTCCTTTCTTTCCATCATACATCATTACATTGACAAATTTGGAAATCAACTGGCTGTTGAACTTAGGATCAGGAAGTACTTCTCTTTTAACTGGTCTTCTTCTTCTTGGCATATCTATCCTCTTTTATCGTTTACGCTTTAGGTCTCTTCGCGCCGTATTTAGAACGCGATTTCTTACGGCCGTCAACACCGAGAGTATCAAGAGCTCCTCTCACTATATGATAACGCACACCCGGCAAATCCTTAATTCTTCCGCCTCTGACAAGTACTGCAGAGTGCTCCTGAAGATTATGACCAACACCCGGAATGTATGCTGTAACTTCGATACCGTTTGTAAGACGAACACGGGCAACTTTTCTAAGAGCCGAATTCGGTTTTTTAGGAGTAACAGTCATTACACGTGTACAAACTCCTCTTTTCTGCGGACAAGACTTCAAAGCAGGGGATTTAGTTCCTCTGTTTTTCGACTCACGCCCTTTTCTTATCAACTGATTAATAGTAGGCATTTTTGCTCCTTAAACCTATATAAAAAGATAATTTCACCGTTAGTTTTTGCAATCTCACTTTACGGCAGTTCTTTGTCAATAAAATTAATCAAGTTCCGGGAATTAATTTCCCGGAACTTGAAACAATTCATTCTTCGTCTGTGCTATCTTCATCTTCGAAATCTTCGTCATCTTCTTCGTCTTCATCAGGAAGCTCGTCAAGAGGAATCGGATCTTTCATCAGAGGAACCGGAACCGGCTGAGGCTGGTTTTCATCATCCATGCGCGGATATTCATCCTCTGTTTCCATCATTTTAAGTTCTTCTTCGGTAAAATCCATATCGCCGACAGCATGCTGATAAACATCGCAGTCTCTGTAATCCGGCATACCTGTTCCAGCAGGAATTAGATGACCGATGATTACGTTCTCTTTCAATCCGCGGAGATGATCGACCTTTCCTTTTATTGCCGCATCGGTAAGGACACGGGTTGTTTCCTGAAAAGACGCAGCTGAAATAAACGATTCAGTATTCAACGCCGCTTTAGTAATACCCATAAGAACCGGTTCTGCACCGCAAGGCGAACCGCCCTCATTAGTAACCCGTTCGTTTTCGTCTTTGAATTCAAACTTGTCAGCAATCTGTTCAATTACAAACGAAGTATCACCCGGTTCAGTAATTCTAACTTTACGAAGCATCTGACGAACGATAATTTCAATATGCTTATCGTTAATTCCTACACCCTGAAGTCTGTAAACCGCCTGAACTTCATTAACAAGGAATTTCTGAAGTTCACGGATACCCATGATTTTAAGAATATCATGCGGATCAACCGGACCGTCATCAATTTTTTCACCCTTGCGGATTATATCTCCGTCCTGAACACGTAGGAACTTAGAAGCAGGAATTGAATATTCTCTTTCTTCTTCATCATTAACAACTTTGATCTTACGCTTGTTCTTAACAGTGTCGCCGATAACAACCTTTCCGTCAATTTCAGAAAGAGTAGTTTTATCTTTAGGAACTCTTGCTTCAAAAAGTTCGGCAACACGCGGAAGACCGCCTGTGATATCCTTTGTTTTTTCAGCTTCTTTCGGAATCTTCGAAAGAATCGCACCAGCTCTTACCTTCATCTTATCTTCAACAACAAGATGCGCGCCCTTAGGAAGAAGATAAGTTGTAGGTTCAGCATCAGGCGTAGCATAAACGTTTATGCGCGGCTGAAGTTTTTCTGTTTTATACTCTACAATAAATCTCTTCTTCTGATTAGTTACAGGGTCAAGTTCTTCGATCATACTCTTATTGAGTTCAACATCGACGAATTCAACAGTACCGTCAATTTCAGTAACGATCGGCTCAAGAAGAGGGTCGAATGCCGCGATTACTGAATTTCTGTCATAGAATTTATCTATCTGGCAGAGAATTTCTGTACCGACATTAATCGGTTTAAGATTGATGTCGCCCAATACATAGAGTTTGTTTCCATCAATTTTAACAAAACCGGATGTCTTTGAAAGAACTGCTTCTTTATCTTTAGTGGCGATTTTTGATCCTGGATAGATCTTGTCGCCTTCTTTTGCTGTAATCTTTTCACCGTTATCAAGACTGTACTCGGCAACAACGCGCTGAACTTCGAGATAACCTCTTCTTACAGATATTACTTTTTTATCATCAGTAAGAATGGTTCTGAAAGTCATGTTTTTAACGAAAACAGGGTAACCGAAACGGATTTCACCTTCTTCAACCTTACCTGATGCGATACCGCCGATATGGAAAGTTCTCATTGTAAGCTGAGTTCCCGGCTGACCGATTGACTGAGCGGCAATTGTTCCGACTGCTTCACCGATATTAACAGCCATTGAAGTACCGAGGTTCTGACCATAGCATTTTGCGCATGTTCCATGACGCGATTCGCAAGTTAATACCGAACGTATTTCAATTGTATCAATATGAAGTTCGTCTATTTTTTCTGCAAGATCCTTTGTTATAATCTGATCTGCATTTGCAATAATCTCATTTGTTACCGGATGATACAGATCATAAAGAAGAGTTCTTCCGATTACACGTGAACCGAGAGTTTCAACAACTTCATCACCTTCTTTGATCGCAGATATGTCGATACCGACAGTAGTTCCGCAATCATCTTCAGTTACAACAACATCCTGAGAAATATCTACAAGACGGCGTGTAAGATAACCGGCATCCGCAGTTTTGAGAGCGGTATCGGCAAGACCTTTTCTCGCACCGTTTGTTGAAATAAAGTACTCGAGTACGTTAAGACCTTCTTTAAAGTTTGAACGGATCGGAATATCGATGATATCACCGCTCGGTTTCGACATCAGTCCGCGCATACCCGCAAGCTGTTTAATCTGCTGGCTTGATCCACGTGCTCCTGACTGAGCCATGATATAGATATTGTTAAAACCTTCCTGGTCTTTAGCAATATTCTCCATCATTACTTTGGTAATCTGGTCGTTGACCGATGTCCATTTATTTACGACAAGATTGAATCTTTCTTCATTTGTTCTCATACCGAAACGGTATTCTTCTTCAACCTTTTCAATTTCCTTATTGGCTTTTTCAACCATTTCGTATTTTTCTTTCGGAACGATAATATCCGAAACCGCGATTGTAGGTGCGAAATACGTTCCGTATCTGTAACCGAGACTTTTGACATCATCAAGCATCTTAACAGTTACCGCTGAACCGAACTTATCAAAAATATCCGCGATGATTTTAGAAATTTCTTTCTTTCCGCAGACATAGTTAACAAACTTATATCCTTCAGGCATAATCTGATTGAAAATAAGTCTTCCGCCTGTTGTTTCGAACGGTTCGCCTTCGGCAGGATAGAATTTGATTTTATTTCTATAATCAAAAGTTCCTCTGTCTACGGCGCGTTCGATGTCATCAAGCGAATCAAAATTCTTAACAGGATCTCCTTCTTTATGCGGGAGCTGACTGGTAAGATAATAAATACCGAGAATTATATCCTGTGAAGGAGTTACAACCGGTTCACCGGTCGCAGGCGAAAGAAGATTGTTTGCAGAAAGCATGAGTGTCCAGCACTCAAGCTGTGCACGAGGTGATAGCGGAACGTGAACTGCCATCTGGTCACCGTCGAAGTCGGCATTATACGCATGACAAACGAGCGGATGCAGTCTGATAGCTTTTCCTTCTACGAGAACAGGTTCAAACGCCTGGATTCCGAGACGGTGAAGAGTCGGAGCACGGTTAAGAAGAACCGGATGCTCAGCGATTACCTGCTCGAGAACTTCCCATACTGCGCCTTCTTCGTTTTCAACCTTGCGTTTCGCGCTTTTTATATTCTGACAATATCCTTCATCAACAAGTCTTCTCATGATGAACGGCTTGAAAAGCTCAATTGCCATTTTCTTTGGAAGACCGCACTGATAAAGTTTAAGCTCAGGTCCGATTACAATTACTGAACGGCCTGAATAGTCAACACGCTTACCAAGAAGATTCTGACGGAAACGTCCCTGCTTACCTTTAAGCATATCGGAAATTGACTTGAGAGGACGGTTTCCTTTTCCTTTTACTGCCTTCTTTCTTCTTGAGTTATCAAAAAGAGCGTCAACAGCTTCCTGAAGCATACGCTTCTCGTTTTTTACAATAATATCAGGCGCTCTGAGGACAAGAAGCCTCTTGAGACGGTTGTTTCTGTTTATTACACGTCTGTAAAGATCGTTAAGATCACTGGTCGCAAAACGACAGCCGTCAAGCTGAACCATCGGGCGCAATTCAGGCGGAATTACCGGAATTGCATCCATTACCATCCATTCAGGTTTGTTTTCTGAATCTCTGAATGCTTCAATTACTTCAAGACGTTTGATTAGTTTCTTATCAATAGTTTTGTTGTTCTGCTGAAGATCAATTATATGAGCTCTTAGTCTCTGTGATTCATCATCAAGATCAATGCTGAGAAGAAGCTCTTTAATCGCAGAAGCCCCCATTTCAGCAACAAAGCTGTCGCCGAATTTCTCATATAGATCATAATATTCGTCTTCCTCAAGAAGGCTTCCGCGTGAAATATTCTCGTCAGCAGCATCACCCGGTTCAAGAACAACATATTTTTCGTAGTAAAGAATCTTTTTGAGATCCATCGCGGACATATCGAGAAGAAGTCCGAGACGGGAAGGAACAGATCTATAATACCAGATATGTGCTATCGGAGCTGCAAGCTCGATATGACCGCCGCGCTCTCTTCTCACTTTATAATGCGTTACTTCAACACCGCAACGGTCGCAGATTACGCCCTTGTAGCGGATTGATTTAAATTTTCCGCAATAACATTCGTACTCTTTAGTTGTACCGAATATTTTTTCGCAGAAAAGTCCGTCACGCTCAGGTTTGAGCGTACGGTAATTTATCGTTTCAGGTTTCTTAACCTCGCCGTACGACCACTCACGGATCGTATCAGGAGAGGCAAGCTGTATTTTCATTGAACTGAAATCGTTAAAATCTCTCATTCAGGGATCCCCATATTTAGATTTTTTCAGCTGTTGCTTTCGTTATGAAGAGTGTCAAATTTGATTCTCTTCTTGTTTTTATTGAAACTGTCGCTCCATTCAGCGAGAGACAATTCCTTGCCCTTCTTGTCAAAAATCTTAACGTCGAGCGCAAGACCTCTAAGCTCCTGAATCAATACATTAAATGATTCAGGTACACCAGGACTTGTAGCCTGATGACCTTTTACAATCGCTTCGTACATGCGCGCACGGCCGATCATGTCATCCGACTTAACTGTAAGAAGTTCCTGAAGTGTATAAGCAGCTCCGTATGCTTCAAGCGCCCAAACTTCCATCTCCCCGAGTCTCTGTCCTCCGAACTGAGCTTTACCTCCAAGAGGCTGCTGAGTAACAAGAGAGTAAGGACCGGTTGAACGTGCATGAATCTTGTCATCAACCATGTGAGCAAGTTTTATCATATAGATATAACCTGTCATTACACGATTTTTGAAAGGATCTCCCGTTCTTCCGTCATAAAGAACAGATTTTGAATCTTCAGGTAGATTAGCCTTCTTAAGATATTCTTTTATGTCATCATGAGTTGCACCGTCAAAGATCGGAGTTTCAGTAAGAACTCCCATTTCATGAGCGGCCCATCCCAATTCTGTTTCAAGAAGCTGACCGATATTCATTCGCGAAGGCACCCCGAGAGGATTGAGAACGATATCAATCGGCGTTCCGTCAGGAAGATAAGGCATTTCATATTCCGGCATTACACGCGAAATTACACCCTTGTTTCCGTGGCGGCCCGCCATTTTATCACCGACAGAGATTTTTCTTTTCTTGGCAATATAAACCTTAACAAGTTCTTCAACGCCTGCAGCAAGTTCATCGCCGTTTTCGCGCGAAAATCTCTTAATATCGATTATCACACCTTCCATTCCGTTAGGAACGCGAAGCGATGTATCTCTGACTTCTCTTGCTTTTTCACCGAAAATCGAATGAAGAAGCTTATATTCAGGAGTAATATCCTGTTCTCCCTTAGGAGTAACTTTACCGACAAGAATATCATTCGGTTTAACAAAAGCTCCGACTCTGACAATACCGTCATCATCAAGATCTTTGAACGCTTTTTCGCCGAGATTAGGTATGTCACGTGTGATAACTTCTCTTCCGAGTTTTGTTTCACGGGCTTCTATTTCAAACTGTTCAACATGAAGCGATGTAAATACGTCTTCTTTTACAAGTTTTTCTGAAAGAAGAATCGCATCCTCGAAGTTATATCCCATCCAAGGCATAAACGCTACAAGAATGTTTCTTCCAAGTGCAAGACGTCCATTGTCAGTTGAAGGTCCGTCAGCAAGAACGTCGCCTTTTTTAACCTTTGCTCCTGTTTTTACAACAGGTTTCTGGTTAAAACATGTTCCCTGATTTGTTCTCTGGAATTTAATCAGTTTGTATTCATCAACTTCGCCGCCGGTTTTTCTTTTAACAAGAATTCTTGTGGCATCAGAAGCTATAACTTCACCGTCGTGTTTAGCTATAACCATTACACCGCTGTCTTTAGCTGCTCTAACTTCAATACCGGTTCCTACAAGCGGAGCCTGTTCTTCAAGAAGAGGAACAGCCTGACGCTGCATGTTCGAACCCATCAATGCACGGTTCGCGTCATCATGCTCAAGGAACGGGATTAGACATGTCGAAACTGAGAAAATCTGGCTTGGAGAAACGTCCATATACTGAATTTCATCAGGTTTTCTATAAGGGAAATCTCCGCGATGACGGCAAGGATTCATTACAGTCGTAAATTTTCCGTTTTCGTCGATAGGAGCATTCGCCTGAGCGATATAAGAACGGTCTTCTTCAGTCGCAGTAAGATATTCAACCTTATCAGTAACAATACCGTTTTCAACTTTTTTGTACGGAGTTTCAAGGAACCCGTATTTGTTTACGCGTGCGTAGGTCGACATTGAAACGATAAGACCGATGTTCGGACCTTCCGGAGTTTCAATAGGACACATACGGCCGTAATGAGAATAGTGTACGTCACGTACTTCAAACCCGGCTCTGTCTCTAGAAAGACCGCCCGGACCGAGAGCTGAAAGACGTCTTTTATGAGTAAGTTCAGCCAGAGGATTAGTCTGATCCATGAACTGCGACAGCTGGCTCGAACCGAAAAATTCATTGAGAACAGCGCTCACCGGTTTGATGCTTATCAAAGCCTGAGGAGTCGCAACATCGAGATCCTGAATAGTCATTCTCTCGCGGATAACACGCTCCATTCTCTGAAAACCAAGCTTGAGCTGATTAACAAGAAGCTCTCCAACCGAACGTACTCTTCTGTTTCCGAGATGATCGATATCATCTACAACAAAATCCTTTGCTTCCGAAATCAGAAAAAGAATGTATTTAACTGTTTCGATGATGTCGCGCGGAATGAGTGTATCGTTCTCGATATCTGCAGGATAATTGAATTTTTTATTGATCTTATATCTTCCGACAAGCCCGAGAGAGTAGCTCTTGAGGTCAAAAAACATTCTGTTAAGTTCATTGAGAGCATCTTTTACGATCAATGGATCGCCGGGACGCATGATATCATAGATAGAAAGAAGAGCTAGCTCACTCGGAGTAAATTCCTGATTGAGTCCCTTCTGCAATTTCTCGCACATCTCTCTGTCTTTATCAAGAGATTTGATAAGATAATCATCTTCTTTGTTATTAGGGAACTTGATTATATCTATTGTTTTGATGCCTTCTTCCTTCATACGGTCGATGGCATCAAGAGTGATTCTTCCGCCGGCATCAATTATGCTGTCGCTGTCGTCGCTTTTGCTGAAAATCGATACAGCAACACGCTGACCGATTATTCTTGAAATATTGTCATCATTTGTAATATCAACTTTTTCAGGTTCGCCGTAGAAAAGTCTGATAATTTCTTCATCACT
>ERZ795056.7081-NODE-7081-length-10827-cov-6.766524_pt1 | contig 10827 bp, 8 predicted proteins | sample MGYA00375140_ERZ795056 | MGnify/ENA primary metagenome ERZ795056 (study PRJEB30185, sample SAMN05720227) | activated sludge metagenome | isolation source: Anaerobic digester | place: USA | collected 2015-03-09 ...
ATGATGAGCGCGGCATCATCGGCGCCGACATCGGCCGCTTCTACCGCACCACCGATAACTGGAACAGCTACACCACCGTGATCCTCTCCGGCTTCGGCCACGCCGCCTGTCTCAGCTTCGTGGACGACCAGCTCGGCTGGGCCGCCAGTGAGAGCGGCAAGATCGCGCGCACCACCGACGGCGGCACCACCTGGACCCTTCAGACCAGCGGCACCACCAACGCCTTTGTGGCCCTGCACTTCGCCAACGACCAGCTCGGCTTCGCGGCCGCCACCGGCTCCTTGCTCCTGCGCACGGCCGACGGTGGCACCACGTGGACACCCGTGCCCGCTCCTATCAGCGCCAGCATGCGTGCCATCCATTTCTTCGATGCACAGAACGGCATCGCCGTAGGCCTCGGCGGCGAGATCATCCGCACCAGCGATCCCGGCCTCACCTGGACCGCACAACCCAGCCCCACCACCAACAGCTTGCTCGGCCTCTTCGCGCGCGACAACCTGCTGATCGCCGTGCCGTGATCCGCAGCACCGATGGTGGCACCACCTGGAGCGCACAGCCTTGCCGCCCCATGACCCTCAACAATTTCTTCGGTGGAGCGATCCGATCGGGGGGTGCCCCTCGTAATTCATGTCAGGACCACAAGATCCACCAAGAACCAACCAAATCAAGAGAACCATGAACAAGTTGATCATCACCGCGCTTTTCGCTACCGTCCTTGCTGGACCAGCGTTGGCACAGAAAGAGAAGATGGTAGGCGGCGCAGCCATGTACCCTACCAAGAACATCATCGAGAATGCCGTGAACTCCAAGGACCACACCACGCTGGTAGCCGCTGTGAAGGCCGCCGACCTGGTGGAGACCCTCTCCGGCGCTGGACCCTTCACGGTGTTCGCCCCGACCAACGCAGCCTTCGAGGCACTGCCCGCTGGCACGGTGGACGGCCTATTGAAGCCTGAGAGCAAGAAGGCGCTGCAAGGCGTGCTTACCTACCACGTGTTGGCCGGCAAGTTCGACAGCAAGGCCGTGGCCGAAGCGGTCAAGAAGGGTAACGGCAAGGCGACCATGAAGACGGTTGCCGGTGGCGAACTCAGCTTCAGCATGAAAGGGGACAAACTGATGGTATGGGACGCCAACGGTGGTTATGCCACGGTGACCATTGCCGATGTGTACCAGAGCAACGGTGTGATCCACGTGGTGGACACCGTGCTGATGCCGAAAATGTAAGTAAGGGGTATTGATCGAGGTGGTGCAGGGGCCTCTCTTCCAAGATCGTGGCAACACGGTGGCGGAGGAGGGGCCTTCTGCTTGGTGGTACCCGTAGGCACATCATTGCTCGTTCCGGTTCCACACCTGCGGATGTTGTGAATTGCGAAGGCAAGCATCCGGAGCGTGCGCTCTTCCTGCAACCGGGACGCACGCTGCTTGACCGGCGAACATACAGGATCCGCCAGGTCAGCGCTCGACCCCTTCCGCCCCGCGAACCCGAGGATCCCGCGCGTGAACCAGCTCGTGTGCGAGCGGGGTACTAGGCCTACCGGTCTCGTGCGCGCATTGCCGACCTTTGAACAACATGCGCAGCCCGTCCCTACTCCTCCTCCTTGTCCTCCTCGCCGCACCCGCCGCCGCCCAGACCTGGGAACTCGTCACCCCCGTGAAGACCCGCAGCGACCTGGCCGCCGTGCACCTGCGCAGCCCCTTGGAGGCCGTCACCATCGACCGCACCTTGGGCTACGTGCTCAAGACCACCGATGCCGGCGACAGCTGGGTGCGCATGCCCTACAACATGATCGACGTGCCGCGTGCGCTGGTGATGTTCGATGATGAGCGCGGCATCATCGGCGCCGACATCGGCCGCTTCTACCGCACCACCGATAACTGGAACAGCTACACCACCGTGATCCTCTCCGGCTTCGGCCACGCCGCCTGTCTCAGCTTCGTGGACGACCAGCTCGGCTGGGCCGCCAGTGAGAGCGGCAAGATCGCGCGCACCACCGACGGCGGCACCACCTGGACCCTTCAGACCAGCGGCACCACCAACGCCTTTGTGGCCCTGCACTTCGCCAACGACCAGCTCGGCTTCGCGGCCGCCACCGGCTCCTTGCTCCTGCGCACGGCCGACGGTGGCACCACGTGGACACCCGTGCCCGCTCCTATCAGCGCCAGCATGCGTGCCATCCATTTCTTCGATGCACAGAACGGCATCGCCGTAGGCCTCGGCGGCGAGATCATCCGCACCACCGACGGCGGCCTCACCTGGACGCTCCAGAGCAGCCCCACCACCAACAGCCTGCTCAGCCTCTTCGTGCGCGGCGACCTGCTCATCGCCGTGGGCAACAGCGGCACCGTCATCCGCAGCACCGATGGTGGCGACACCTGGAGCGCGCAAATCCTCGAACCCTTCCAAGACCTGTACAGCGCGTTCATCGACCCCAGCGGCATCGGCCTCATCACCGGCGAAGCGCGCGTGTACCGCACCACCGACCACGGCGCCACGTGGGCACCCGTACAGATCGGTACGTACCACAGCAAGCTGAACAAGGTGAGCTTCGGTACCGACCTTCAGGGAGCCGCGGCAGGCTGGCTCACCATGGGCGGTCTGGAGAACGGTGTCATCCGCACCAGCGATGGCGGGAGGCACTGGACCAACGTCACTGGCGGCAACGCGCAGTGGCTGGGTGTGCACCTTCGGCCCAACGGTGTGGGCTGGATCGGGGGCGGACAGGGTGTGAACCGCAGCACCACCGACCACTTCGCCACCAGCACCAACCACCCCGGACCGGACGTTGCCGTGCGCTGCACCTGGGCCCTTAGCGCCACCACCGCCATCATGGGCGGCGGCTATATCAACGGTGGCTGCTACCGTACCACCAACGGCGGCAGCTCGTGGGAGCAGGTGCTCGATGGCGGCGACATCTACGACCTCTGGTTCGTGAACGATAACGTGGGCTTCTGCGGCGGAGCTGGAGGAAGCATCGCCCGCACCACCGACGGTGGCGCCACGTGGACGTGGATCGACACCCCGAGCAATTCCGACATCAACAGCATCTTCTTCCTCAACGATACGCTCGGCTGGTTCGCAGGCAATGGCGGCGCACGCACCACCGACGGCGGCGACACCTGGACCCTGATGCCCGAGGTACCCCAGTTCACCATGAGCGTCTTCTTCGCCGACCCGGACACCGGCTATGCCGTGCAATACAGCGGCTATGTGCTGCGCACCACCAACGGCGGCGACAGCTGGGACGAGGTGGTACCGGCCCCTTTCGATGTGGGTATGAACGATGCCTTACTGGTGGACGGCGTCTTGCTGGCCGTCGGTGACCACGGTGATGTGTTCCGCGCCGCATTGGCATGCCCCACCACGCCGCACATCCCCACCGTGCTGCAAAGCGGCAACTTCCTCTGCACGGCGTACCGCCCGCAGATCCAATGGTACCGCAATGGGGAAGCCCTGCCCGAGGGCACCACGCCCTGCATCACCACCGATGCCACGGGCACCTATACCGTAGTGGTGACTGATGCACTGGGCTGTGTGAGTGCGCCCTCCGCGCCGGTGCAGGTGATCAGTACCGGTGTGGAACCGCCCACAGCCCCTGCGCCGCGCCTGCAACCCAACCCCGGCAACGGTACCTATCAGCTGCACTTCAAGGACGCCCGCACGCGCCACCTCGAACTCCGCGATATGCAAGGGCGACTGCTCCACCAACAACAAACCACCGGTGCCGATGTACAGCTCCACCTGCAGCGGCTGCCTGCGGGCATCCACCTGCTCAGCGCCCGCGAAGAAGGCTGGACCATCCGGCTGGTGAAGGAGTAGGCGCAACAATGGCCATCACCGCGACCGCACGTACCGCACCGCGTACCGGTCCCGGAGCCCATGCTTCCAAACCGGACAGGCACCGGCTATCGAACCAGCCGCGCTCAGTGCGTGCTTACCAACCGGACGAGCGCCACGCTGCCATCGGCAAGGTGGACCTGTGCGGCATACACGCCACCGGGGTGAGCGGATAGGTCGATCGCCGCTTGGTGGACATCCAGACCAGCTCGCGTCCACACGGTCCTTCCGTTGAGGTCCAACACCTCCACCCGTACCATCCGTTCGCCCGTGGCGCGCAGGGTGAAGACCCCTTCTTCCGAAGGGTTGGGGAAGGTCACCACCGCCGTTCGCACCGCCTCGGCATCAGCGATACCCACCGGTGCGCTCTCGTGCCGGAAGCGATAGGACCCACAGTAGTCGCCCTGGAGCGCAGCGATCGACATCACCACCGTATCGGGGTTCGCGGTGTATACCAGCACGGTGTCGTACGCCACCTCGCCATCCACCCCTGTGGTGATGGTCTGCGTACTGTTCGTATTGGCGATGTAGACCCTCAGTGCAGGGGACGGACCCCGTGTGCTGGAGGCGAAAACGATGCGTAGGGTGCCGGGAAAGCCCTTCCATAGCTTGAAGTAGTCCTGGTTGCTGGTTCCGATGTAAGTGAGGTGGCCGTCCTGATCGGTGTCCGGTGGCACCACCACGGCAGTGGCAATGGACTCATTGGGCTCCGGGTCGTTACCGAACTCAGGGGGCAACACGCCGAAGCGCAGGCGATAACTGATGCCACAGCCGTTGGAGTTGGCGGGTTGAACAGCCACCTTGATCAGCCCTGCGCGCACGCAGTTGAAGTAGAACGTGTCCAACCCTGCGATCGAGGATGCGCCCACTGGGACCTGGATCGAGGAATTCAGTTGGTCCACATACACGTTCACCAGCCCGTTGCTGATGGTATCGTGCTGCTCGGCCTCGGCGATCACACGCAACGTACCGTCGTCCGGTAGTGGCAGACCGTACCAATCGCTGGAGCCATCACCGAAGAAGTTCAAGTGCCCTTCCACCGGCGTGTTCACCGCGATCGGTTCCGGGTCGGTCGGGTCATTGTTGGGTCCGATGTCGTTGCTGAAGACCTGTGGTATCAGTTCGAACCGCAGCCTGTAGGAGATCCCGCAAACGGTGGTATTGCCGCTGGATACTTTCACGCGCATGAATTGCGCTGCGAAACAGCGCACCGTGAAGGTGTCGATCGTGGCCACGTGTGCCGCACCGATGGGCAAGGTGTAGGTGGAGTTGTTGACATCGAGATACACTTGGAGCACGCCCGTGGTGGCCGCATCGGCGTGCTCGGCCTCCGCGATGATCCGCACGGTGCCATCCACCGGTAGTGTCACACCATACCAATCCTGGGAATTGTCATAGAGATGTTCCAGATGCCCCTCGAACGACTGGCCCAAGGTGAAGATCTGCGGGTTCTGCGGGTCATCGTTGGGAATGGCGTCGTTGGCGAACACCGTGGGGTCCACACTGAAGGCCATGGTGTAGCTGACACAACTGTTGGGCCCCACGTTGATCTCCTGGACCCTGACGTACATCGTGTCGCCGCTGAGGCAACTGTGGCTGAACGTTTGCGTGGTCGGCGAAAGCGTGCCTGGCAGGGTGTGGTATTGTGCATAGAAGCCCGCCTTCGGAAAAAGCGCGAACTGCAGGTCGCCCGGCGTCGGACCGGACCCTTGTGAGGTCACCGTGAAGGTGATCACGCCATCGCTGGGCAGTACGATGCGGAAGTAGTCGGTGTCGAACGCAGGTGGGTTGCACTCGCTTCCCTCCATCGTCTGGCCATAGGTCCAGTTCGTGGCTTGCAAATAGTTCTCGTTCGGTTCGATCTCGGTCTGCTGGGCGCTGAGCGCGAAGGGAAAGAGACCCAGCAACAGGGTTGGAACGACGTGGGAGAGCAGGGTACGGTTCATGTCGTCAAAGCGACGCAACAGAACAAGTCCGGTCAATCCCGAATTCTCGTGGTGTCCGATCGAACCATGCCCTGTCCCCCGCGTCCAAGACCCATGCGCCGTATCGCCCTGCCCACCCTGCTCCTCACCCTCGGCCTCCACGCCCAGGACCCCCTCATCACCTCCTGGATCCTGAACCCCGGCGGGGAGACCGGTTATGGCGGCATCGCCACCAACGTGCTCGGCGTTCACTACACCGCTACCAACGTCTACGTCACCAGCACCTGCATCCCCGGCTACGACATCGGGCCCTGGACCGCCAACCCCAACGTGCCGGCAAACCAGGACTTCTGCTTCCGCATCAGCCGCACGCCCACACCCAACACCGGCACCTTGGTCAACACCCCGCTGGGCCACATCGGTGTGTGGCGCAATGGCGTCAGCATCTTCAACGCCAAGGATGGCATGAGCTACAACAACCAGGGCATCTGGAACCGCGATGCGCTGGTGTGGGAGGGCATCAGCTTCGACCAGTGCCTGGGCCACCCCGCGGGCAACGGTGAGTACCACCACCACGTGAGCCCCAACTGCCTCTACGACCACCTGGACGATAGCCAGCACAGCCCCCTCATCGGCTACGCCTTCGATGGCTACCCCATCTACGGCACGCACGGCCACGCGAACCCCGACGGCACCGGCGGCATCACCCGCATGCGCAGCAGCTACCAGCTCCGCACCATCACCGTGCGCACCACACTTCCCAACGGCACCACCCTGCCCGCCAACCAGTACGGCCCCACCATCGCAGGGCAATACCCCTTGGGCGCCTTCATCGAGGACTACACCTACGTGGAAGGCAGCGGCGACCTGGATGTGCACAACGGACGCTTCTGCATCACGCCGGAACATCCCGATGGCACCTACACCTACTTCGTCACCCTCACGGCCGCGTACGAGCCCGCCTTCCCCTACGTACTGGGTCCCCAGTACCACGGCACCGTGCAGCCCGGCAACACCGGACCCGGCGGCGGCCACAACACCATTCCCCCCGATGCCACGGCCTACACCGGCGGAGCCACCGGCCTCAGCCTGCTCACCTTGCCCGCACAGGCCCTGTACCCCAACCCCACGAGCGGCATCCTGCAGCTCGATGCAGGTACGCCGCTCAGCACCATCCAGCTCCGCGACGCCAGTGGACGCTTGCTCCTGCAACACGATGCCCACGGCCAGGACCGCTTGGTGCTGGACCTGCAGCAACTACCCGCCGGGCCCTACACCCTGCATGCCCAGGCCCAGGACGGCAGCGTACGCACGGGGTGGGTGGTGAAGGAGTGAGCCGCGCACATCCAGCACCCTTCGCGGGTCGCCTCGTTGGTGTCCATTACGGAAGTGGCGCCGTGGGGTCGGGGTGGGTTCAGACCTTCAACGGCCCTTCCACGCCGCCATCATCGCCCACCTTGCCGGTCACCATAGCGAAGGCGATCTTGATGGCTGCTGCCACCTTGCCATCCTTCGTATCCCAATAATAGCCGTCGGTGGGGGTCACCTTCAGCAGGCGCAGGTCGGGATTTTCCACCCCATCGGGCACCCAGGCATTGGCGAAAACACTCCACAGTTCTTGTTTGCGCACCGCGTCGTTCAGCACCTCGCAACGTCCGTGGATGGTCAGGAACTCCTGGTCCGAGGGGTTGGAGAGGTGCAACGTGACGCGCGGATCCTTGGCGATGTCGTCGAACTTCTCGCTCGTGCGCAAGGCCAGGAACCAGAACGCGCCCTGGTCGTCCACCTCGCTCACCGCCATGGGGCGGCCGTTCGGAGGGTAGTGTGTGGGATCGGTCACCAGCATGCAGATGCGCTGGTGGTCCACGATCGCCTTCATGCGTTCAATGGCCTTCGTACCGTTCAGGTGTTCGTAATTGCCCATGGTCGTTGTGTGTGTTGGTCAATCGACACGGGCCAATAAGCATACCGCAGGGCGGGGATCGTTACCTTCATGTTCCGGTGACGGTCCAGTCCTGCACCACTGAACCGTGCGCACAACCCTCCTCACCTCCGCCTTGGCGACGCTCCTTGGCTTAACGCCCACGGACGCATCCAGCCAGTCCCTCAGTGCCAAGGGCTCGTGTTCCATCCGCTGTGCCGATGGGTCCATGCAAGCCTGGGGCAACAACGGCAGCGGCGAACTGGGCACCGGCGATTACTTCAGCTGGAACGTGCCCGTGGGCGTGGACGTGCCACCCACCGTCACCGCCATTGCCGCTGGTGGCCTGGCGCACTCCGCGGTGATCACCACCACCAACACGCTCTGGACCTGGGGCTTCAACTTCCACGGCCAACTGGGTAACGGGAACACGATGGACAATGCCGTACCCGCGGAGGTCCTCACCGACGTGGTGGCCGCCGCCACCGGCAACTTCCACACCTTGGCGGTGCGCAGCAACGGTACCGTGTGGGCCTCGGGGATCAACAGTGCGGGCAGCTTGGGTACGGGCGACCTGGCGTCCAGCCCCACCTTCGTGCAGGCCGTGATAACCGATGTGGTGGCCGTCGGCGCGGGGCTCGAAAGCTCCATGGCCCTCAAGAACGACGGTACCGTGTGGGCTTGGGGCCTCAACAACTACGGCCAGCTCGGCAATGGGGTGGGCCCCTCCTCGTCCCTGCCCGTGCAAGTGCCCGTGACCGACGTGGTGGCCATCGCCAGTGGCCGCCACCACGTGCTCCTGCTCCGCAACGATGGGACCGTATGGTCCTTCGGTGCGAACCTCTACGGCGGACTGGGGCATGGTACCACCGGCCTCAGCGGTACCCCGGCACCTGTGGTGGGCCTCACCGATGTGGTGCGCATCTCGGCCGGCGAGTTCCAGTCCATGGCCATCAAAGCGGATGGGACCCTGTGGGCCTGGGGCCGCAACGCACAAGGGCAGCTCGGCATCGGCAGCGTGGAGGACACCCCCCTGCCCGTGCAGGTGACCGCCTTGCCCAGCGTGGCCGAGGTGTCCAGTGGCGTATTCCTCGGCATGGCGCTCACCACCACGGGCACCATCTGGACGTGGGGCGAAGGCATCTCCGGCGGCCTGGGGAACGGCACCAATGCGACGAGCACAGTACCCGTGCAGGTCACCCTGGCCTGTGCGGTCGGCACTGCCTTACCCGAGGTGGCACTCGTGCCCGAAATGACCATTGGACCCAATCCCACCACCGGCCAGGTCGCGGTTCACACCCCATTCACCTCGCCCCTTCCCGTACGGATCACCGACCTCCAAGGACGCACCGTGCAAGCCACCACGGTCACGCACCAACACGCATCGGTCGACCTTTCAGCGCTTCGTCCCGGACTCTACCTGCTTACCGTTCTTTCGCCGGTGGGTCCTCACGTACTGCAGGTGGTGAAGGAGTGAGCGCTTCGCCGTTCGGATACCGCAAGAACCGAAGTGCGGAGACCAAACCTCCGCAGTGGTCTCCCGTAGGGGACCCTGCGGTCTCATGAACACCCTCCGAAGACGAACTTCCATAGCCGCAGGGTCCCCTCGTGCTTCGGGAGACCCGGCGGAGGTTTGGGACCTTCAACACAGCACGTACCGGAGCGACCATCCGGGATCTTCATCGCTACACCCCGAGCACAGGTGAGAACCGGACGATCAGCCGGGCAACTCCCACTCCCATACCACACCCACTTCCTCATCGACCGCTTCACGAACCTGAACGAAGCCGCACTTCCGCAGCACGCTCGTGGAGGGGTTGTCCTCCGGCAATGTCCGGGCGATGATGCGGACCCGTGGATCGGTCGCGCGAGCGATGCGGACCAGTTCCAAGGCCATGCGCGTGGCGACGCCTTGGCCTTCATGACCGGGGTGCGTGCCGTAGGCGATCTCCACACAGTTGTTGCTAGGCCCACCCTTGAACGCACACACGCCTAAGGCCTCGTGCGTTCCCACTGCGATGTAGGCGATCCATGGAGGAGCGAAGCCCACCTGCTTGTAGAACGCGTGGTTGCCCTGGCACATGGCCTCGGTGAAGGGCGTGTGCGCAGCGGGGGCCAGCTCGGGCAATGTGTCAACGGGAATGGGGACGAGCCGCATTCAGCAAAGAAACAAGTGGGCCGGGGAATGCGTCCGCACTTCGGCATTGACCTTTCCAACCCCGCAGGGTCCCCTCGTGCCTAGGGGGACCCGGCGGTGGGTTGATACCTAGAACACGGCTCCTCCCGAAGACGAACCCCCGCAGTGGCCTTGGAGCGCTGAACACAAACACCTGAACATCCGCACCGCGCAAGTGTTCTTCTTGGTGGCCCCCATGAAAACACTCCTCATCGTCGCCATCGCCTTGGCGGTGGTCCTTGCTGCTTCACAACTGTGGGCCCACGGACAAGTGCGCCAGACCGAAACACTCCCCTACCAGGTCGTCAAGGCCTACCCCGACTTCGAGGTACGCCGCTACGCTACGGCCAACTTCATCACCGTCACCATGGCGGGCGATACCTACCGCGCCAACAGCGGCCAAGGCTTCCGCACCCTGGCCGGCTACATCTTCGGCGGAAACGCCACCGGACAGAAGATCGCCATGACCACCCCCGTGGAGATGGAGATGGACAGCACCGTGACCATGAAGTTCATGCTGCCCGCCGAGCACGACCCCAAGGATCTGCCCGCCCCCAACGATGCACGCATCGTCGAACAGAAGGATCTGCTCTTCGCCGCCCTGCAACGCGAAGGCATCGCCCACACCGGCCAGTGGAGCCTACTGGGTTACGACCCGCCCTACCGCCTCATCGGGCGCAGGAACGAGGTGGTGGTGGAGCTGCTGCCGTGAGTACATGATGGCATCCCGCTGGCGCTTGGTAAGGCGCTTCGTTACAGCGTAACCTGTGTGCCGCTTTGAACAAGGCTGGATCACCAGACCAGCAGGCCTGCCGCCGGCAGCGACGATGTGTACACATCCCAGCACCGAACGAGTGGAAGGCTGAAGGCCTGACCGTGGCAACGCCATGGGTTGTGTCGCTTGTTCGTCAATTCAGGGCTGAAGGCACGTTACATCAACATCGTTGCCACCTGGAAGGCTGAAGGCCTG
>ERZ795056.7085-NODE-7085-length-10824-cov-4.896462_pt1 | contig 10824 bp, 8 predicted proteins | sample MGYA00375140_ERZ795056 | MGnify/ENA primary metagenome ERZ795056 (study PRJEB30185, sample SAMN05720227) | activated sludge metagenome | isolation source: Anaerobic digester | place: USA | collected 2015-03-09 ...
CCCGCGACCCGCAAGTCCGCCGCGCCCTCGCCCGCATCGCCCGCGACGAGACCCGCCACGCCGCCCTCTCCTGGGAATTCGCCGCCTGGGCCAACGCCCGCATGAGCCCGACCGAGCGCCGCCAGGTCGCACAAACGACCCGTCACAACGCCGAGCAACTCGAGGCCGAGCTCACCCGCCCGCAACACCCACGCGTGCACGACGTGGCCGGCCTGCCCTCGCCCGCAGAATCACTCGACCTCTACCGCCGCCTACGCCAGTCCCTCGGCGCCGAACTGCACGCATAACCCGGGAACCTCCCACCGCAGCGATCCTCGCGCGGAACGCAGAGGCCGCGACGGCGCCCGAGCATGAGCGATGCAGCTCCGGCCGCGACGACGCCCGAGCCTGAGCATTGCAGCTCCGGCCGCGACGGCGCCCGAGCATGAGCGATGCAGCTCCGACTGCGACGGCGCCCGAGCCTGAGCGCAGCACCACCGATATCACCCGAACACCGATATCACCCGAACACGCGACATACCGTGAGCCGGGGTCGTTGCGCAGGGTGTCGAGAATGCGGCGGGCGTGCCCGTCGCATCTCGACTCGGCCTCACCGGCCCCCACGCGATCGAGGCGCGACTGGGCCGGCGAGCGCGCATTCCACGGACTTTCCGTGCGAGGTCTGGTGCATGCGAGAGACGCGAATCCGCAGCGGCGGCGCGACCGAAGGGAGTGACGACGCGAGGACTGAGTGTCTCTCGCATGCACCAGACCTCGTAAGGCAAACTCCGGCAGTATGCACCCGAGCGCACAGCCCGAGTACGGTCATGCGCACAGCCCGAGCACGGTCATGCGCACAGCCCAAGTACGGTCATGCGCACAGCCCAAGTACAGTCAAACAGCCCAAACACGGTCAATTAATCCCCCGGTCCCCACTATCCTCCTCATCATCCGCCCCAATCGGCCGAGTCACACGATAAGCCTCCCCGAGCCAGTTCCCGAGGTCGATCGTCTTACAGCGCTCGGAGCAGAACGGACGCCACGGATAATCGTCCGGGGCCCCACGGATCTCTCGCCGACAGATCGGGCAGCGGATGTGCACCCGCTCTACATAACGAGTGCTCACCATGGTTGCAAGCCCGGGCCGCGCGCCGCGCCCGGGCTTTGCGATCCAGGGTTCAGATCGCCGGGGTGACGCCCATCTCGGTCAGGAGGTGGTCGGCGTTGTCGACCGCATCCATGACCCAGAGCACATAGCGGATGTCGACGTGGATCGAGCGGGTGATGCTGGGCATGAAGACCCAGTCGCTGGCCATGGCTTCGATGTTGCCGTCGAAGACCAGGCCCGTCAGTTCGCCCTTGGCGTTGAGGGTCGACGAGCCGGAGTTACCGCCGGTGATGTCGAGGTCGGCGAGGAAGTCGACGGGGACCTCGCCGAGCTGCGGGTCGAGGTAGGGGCCGAACTTCTTGGCCTTGAACGCCTCGATGAGCGCGGCGGGCGGGTTGAAGGGCTCCTCGCCGGTGCCCTTGGCGACCACCTCGGAGAGCTTCGTGAAGGGCGTGTACTCCGGCGCGTCGGGCTGGGGCTTGTAGCCGCGCACGGTGCCGAAGGTCAGGCGCAGCGTGCCGTTGGCGTCCGGGGCCAGCGTGCCGCCCGAGAACGCCTTGAGGGCCTCGATGTAGCGCGGGCGCAGGGCCGACAGCGCGCCGGCCTGGGCCTCGCCGCGGGCCTTCTGGGCGGCGACCAGGGGCTTGAGCTTGAGGGCCAGCTTGATGAAGGGGTCGCTGCTCTTGGCGAGGCTCGCCGGGGTGGCGGACTTCAGGAGCGCGACGCGGGCGGCCGTGTCGCCGAGCTTGCTCGACTTGTAGAGTCCGGCGAGGGCCTTGTCGATGGCGGCGTCGTTCTTGAGGTCGCTGGTCTTCGCGCCGAGCACCGCGGCGAGGGCTTCGGGGCGCTCGGCCTCGGGGAGCGCCGCGGCGCGCTGCAGGTAGAGCTTGAAGACCGCGCGGTCCATGTCGGGGTCGAAGGAGCTGGCCATCGCCTGGAAGCCCTGTTCGATGTCCTTGGCGTCGCGGTCCTGGTAGCCGAGCTTGCGCTCCGCGTCGGGCTTCTCGCGCTCCTCGGCGAGCTTGACGATGGTGTCGGCGACGCCGAGCAGCGACGACGCGCGCAGCAGCTCGTCCTGGGCCATGTCGTGTTCGCGGGTCTTGGACTTCTCGGCGTTGATGGCGGCCATCTGGGCGAGCACGTCGCCGTACTTGCTCTTGCGGCCGGCGTCGGCGTCGATCCACTTCTGCAGCTCGCCCTCGAGGCGGGCCTTCTCGGCCGCGACGCCGCCCTTGGACAGGCCGTCGCGCACGCCGCGGAAGTTGGCGAGGTAATTCTGCAGGCCGCGCAGGCGCGAGGCGGCCTTGATCGCGACATCGGGGCGGTCCTTGCCGACGCCCTCGAGCACGGCGATGTGCGCCTCGTAGAGCGCGATCTGGCGGCTGTAGTACCAGTCGGCGGCCTGCTGGGCCTCGTAGGCGGTCTTGAGCCGCTGGGTGCGACCGGGGTAACCGGCGACCATCACGAAGCCGCCGGGCGCGGCCTTGTCGGTGGCGATCTTCAGGTGGTGCTTGGGCTTGTAGGGCACGTTGTCGGGGCTGAAGTCGGCGGCCTTGCCGTCCTTGCCGACGTAGGCGCGCAGGAACGAGAAGTCGCCGGTGTGGCGCGGCCAGTGCCAGTTGTCGACCTCGCCGCCGTAGTTGCCGATGCCGGCCTCGGGCGCGTACACGAGGCGCACGTCGCGGAGCTCGACCTGCTCGATCTGATAGAACTGCGCGCCCTCGAAGTAGCTGGCGACCGTGCAGGCGATCTCCGGACGACCGGCCTCGCAGGTGTTGACGATCTCTTTGCGACGGTCCTCGATCTTCGAGAAGCGCTGCTTGTCGTCCTTGATCTCGTCGAGGCCGCCGAGGATCTTGTCGGTGACGTCGGTGAAGGCCGTCGTCACGAACACCCGCGCGGTCGGTCCGCCGGTCTTCTCGTCGGCGCGGGTCTTCGCCAGGTAACCGTTCTTGAGCAGGTTCGCCTCGGGCGTCGCGTTGTGCTGCAGGTAGCGGGTCACGCAGTGGTGGTTGGTGATCAGCAGGCCGTCCGGCGACACGAACGAGGCGGTGCAGCCGCCGAGGCTGACGACCGCGCCGAGCGGGAACGCCGTCGGGTCCGTCAGCGCCGCCGGGTCATACGCGAGGCCCAGCTTCTTGAGGTTGTCCGCGTGCTGCGCCATCTGCCCGGGCATCCACATGCCGCCCGGATTCTCGAACTTGAACGGCTGGGGCGCCGTGTTCGCGTCCGGCGCGACCGAGTCGGCCTTGTCGGCGGAGCCGGTGCAGGCCGCGATCAGGGCGGCGCCCGTCAACGGGACGAGCAGCAAGGAGACAGCGAGGGACAGACCGGAGCGCGCGCGGAACATGCCCCCAGGCGTATCAGATCTGCGCCCGTGACGGGCAGGGTCGCGCCCGTGAGTTGCCCGTTCGCAACCCGGTGAAACCCCGGCGATGTTCGCGGGTCCCGTGAGCAAGGTCCTCGTGCTCGCGCCCCGCCATCGCGCGCCGCTGGCGTGTAGGCTACGCACCCCGTGGCCAAGCCTCGCATCTCGCTGCTGGTCGGCAACCCGACCGCCCGCACCGGCAAGGCCGCCAAGGCGATCGAGGCGGCGATGGCCGCCCTGGCCGAGGCCCGCCTCCAGCCCGAGTTCTTCTCCACGCTGCCCGGCGGCGCCACCGTGGCCGCCCTGGCCGAGCGGCTCGAGCGCGGCGACGTGGCCCGGGTCATCTACCTGGGGGGCGACGGCACCTTCGCGGAGACCGCCAAGGGCATCATCCTGGCCCGCGAGCAGTACGGACATGACGTGCCGATGGGGATGCTGCCGATGGGGACGGCCAACGACCAGGGTCGGTCGTTCGGGGTGCGTGCGGGGGCGCGGGCGCTGCCGGAGAACATCAAGGTGATCGCGGCGGGCATCGAGCAGTGGCTGGATGTCGGCAAGGTCGAGGCCTTCGGACCCGCGGGCGAGCTGCTGTGCCGCGACTTATGGTTCGACAGCTGGGGCGTCGGCCTGTCGGCGCAGATCCTCGCCAAGCGCAACCGCGACCGCGACTTCGTGGCCAGGATCCCGCTGGTGCGCCAGATCTACCGCGACAAGCTGGTCTACATCCGGGCCGGCCTCTCGAGTTATCTCAAGCACATCGTCAAGTCGATGATCGGCCGCGCCCGCTTCGGCGCGGAGATCCGCGTCGACGAGCAGGTGCTGCGCTTCGAGGCGCTCAACGACATCGTCGTCAAGGGCACCATCCTGTACGGCGGCGACTGGATCTTCGCGCCCGAGGGCAAGCCCGACGACGGCAAGTTCGAGGTCATCATCGTCAAGAACAGCGCCGACTGGGGCGCCGCGGCGATCGGCTCGCACAAGCGCAACCCGGTGACCGGCGACGACCTCGCGGTGCTCGGCGTGCCGCGCCGCGTGATCCCCAGCGGTCGCACGATCGAGATCCGCATCACCAGGCCCGAGGGCATGCCCCCGCTGCCGGCCCAGATCGACGGCGAGGAGTTCCTGCCGGCCGATCATTATCGCATCGAGAACCTCTATCATTACCTGCGCATCCTGGTGCCCGAAGACCCGCACTGGGTGTGATGTCGGCTTATCCATGCAAGAGCGTATCGTCGTGTCATCGGCCCGCCTGCTCCTGATCGCCGCGCTGGCTGCCGGCCTCGGCGCGTGCCAGGAGGCCACCCAGGAGCTGCGCAATCAGATCGGCGAGCGCCTGCAGCAGCGCCTGACCCCGGACGACGCGCCCGCGCCCGAGGGCGCCCCGCTGCCGCCCGAGCTGGTCGCCAACAAGCTGATCTTGTACGTGGATTGCGTCAATACCAGCCGCGTCCCGCTGTACGCCGGCTTTCGTCAGGTCAGCGCCGCCGCGATCGCCGGCAAGAAGGCCCGCATCACCGACATCGACCCGGTGCTCGACGAGTCGCTCGAGTCCTGCGCCAAGGCCCAGCGCGAGGGCCCGCTGCTGCAACCACCGCTGCCGACGCTCGAGGCCGCCGCCGCGACCTACCTCGCGCGGGCCCGCGAGCTCGCGGCCGCGGTCGCGGCGGTGCGCGACAAGCTGGCCGAAAAGCCAGGCGAGCGCGACCCCGCGGCGACCGACCCGAAGACCCGCTTCGCCGCCGCCTTCTCGCGCTGGGACGACGCGCGCCAGGCCCTCGACGAGGAGATCGACGCGCGCCAGGCCGAGGTCGACGCGGCGGTGCTGGCCGAGGTCCTGCGCCGCGGCGGCAAGGGCCTCGAGTGGCACGCGCGCGACCTGATGCGCGCGGCCCGGCCCTACGTGCGCTGCCTCGGCGACCACGACGAGATCACTGCGAAGATCTGCGCCGGCTTCTTCACCCCCTTCGACCAGGCGTATCAGGCCTTCATGGCCGTGCACGCCGCCGACCAGGGCGCCGACAAGGTGTTCTGGATGCCGCAGTTCGTCGCCAGCCTCGGCAAGTACCATCGCGCCGCCGACGCCCTGCGCGCCGCGCTGCACGACAACAAGGCCCAGGCCGGGGACATCGGCGCGGTCGCCCGCGAATACAACGACCTCATCCGCGACTTCGCGGCCCTGAACTTCACCGCCGCCGGGAGCCCCTGAACATGCGCGCGATCGTCTTTCATGCCCACGGCGGCCCCGAGGTGCTCGCCCTCGCCGAGCTCCCCGACCCCGTCGCCGGCCCCGGCCAGGCGCTCGTCGGCGTGCGTGCCTGCGCCCTCAATCGCCTCGACCTGTGGGTCCGCGGCGGCCTGCCGGGCCTGCGCCTGCCGCTGCCGCACGTGCTTGGCTGCGACATCGCCGGCGTCGTCGAAGCCGTCGGTCCCGGCGTCGACAGTACCTGGATCGGCCGCGAGGTGGTGGTCGCTCCGGGCCTGTCCTGCGGGACATGTGAGGCCTGTCAGTCGGGCTGGGACAACCTCTGTCCGCGCTACAAGATCCTCGGCGAGACCGCGCCGGGCGGCTACTGCGAGCGCATCGCCGTGCCGGCCGCCAACCTCCTGGCCAAGCCGGCGAACCTCGGCTGGACCGACGCGGCGGCAGTGCCCCTCACCTTCTTGACCGCGTGGCAGATGTTGACGACCCGCGCCCACGTCGCGCCCGGTCAGGTCGTGCTGATCCACGCGGTCGGCAGCGGCGTCGGCGTGGCCGGCCTGCAGATCGCCAGGCTGCACGGGGCCAGGGTCGTCGCGCTCGCCAGCAGCGAGGCCAAGCTCGCCGCGGCGCGCGAGCTCGGGGCCGAGGCGTGCATTCGCAGTGACTCGCCCGACTGGGAGCAGCAGGTGCGCGCGCTGCCGATGGTCGGCAAGCGCGGCGTCGACATCGTCTTCGAGCACACCGGCATGGCCACCTGGGAGGCGAGCCTGCGCCTGTGCAAGCGTGGCGGCACGATCGTCACCTGCGGCGCGAGCTCGGGCTTCGCCGCGAGCACCGACCTGCGCCAGGTGTTCTTTCGCCAGCTGCAGGTGCTCGGCAGCACGATGGGCAGCAAGGCGCATCTGCACGGCATCCTCGAGCTGGTGGGCCGCGGCGCGCTGCGTCCGGTGGTCGACCGCTGCTTCCCGCTCGAGCTGGCGGCCGAGGCCCATCGCTACCTCGATCGCCGCGAACAATTCGGCAAGGTCGTGCTGACGATCGGCGCCACGTGAGCGACGAGACTCGCCTGCAGGGCGCGCGCATCGACTATCGCTTGCGAAGGATCTGCGAGGCCGCCGGTGACCTGCAGATCCCGCTCGACCTGATCGCCAGCATCGACGAGGCGGTCGACGAGCTGTGTGCGCTCGGCGAGCAGGGGGTCGACAGCGCCGAGATCCTGCGCCTCACGCCCTACTTCGGGACCCTGTGGCCGAGCGCCCGCGGCCTCGCGCGCTGGCTCGGTGAGCACCCGACCTGGCTCCGGGGACAGACGGTGCTCGAGCTCGGCTGCGGCCTCGCCCTGCCCTCCCTGGTCGCCGCGCGCCTCGGCGCCCGCGTGGTCGCGCTCGACTGTCACCCCGACGTGCCGGGCTTCCTGGCCCGCAACGCGGCGCTCTCACAGGTCGAGATCGAGGTGTTGCAGATCGACTGGCGCGAGCCCGCCGCGCTGCTCGCCTTGCAGCGCGCGCTCGGTGACATCGATCTGATCGTCGGCAGCGACCTGATCTACGAGGCCGAGCTGGCGACCAGCTTGCCGGTCGCGCTCGACATCCTGTGCCGGCCCGGCGCGCGAGCCCTGCTCGCCGACCCCGGCCGCCCGCACCTGCAAACCACCGTCAACGGCATGGAGCAGCGCGGCTTCACCAGCCGGCTCGAGATCCGCGCGGTGCCCTCGAGCCTCGACGAGCGCGCGGTCGGCAACGACCCGGCGAAGGCGATCCAGGAGGTCTATTTGCTCGAGTTCACTCGCCCGTGATCGTGGCGGGTTCGACGATCTCGAAGGATGACCAGTCGCTCGCCACCTCGCCGGTCCAGTCGCCGTCGTCGGCGAAGTGGTTGACGTGGCGGAAGCGGACCCGGTAACGCCCGGGCGGCAGCTCGTTCACGAAGTATTGTGCGCCGCGATAAACGAGGCGCAGCACCTCGCCGGGCGCGAACAGCACGCGGCCGGTCTGACCGTCGTCGTGCGGGGGCAAGGGCGGCGGGCCGGAGCCGGTCGGTGTGCCGTCCTCGTGCACCACCCGCAGCTGGATCTGGGCGTAGGGGAAAAACAGGGTGTTGAGGCGGACCGGCGCGGCGCCGGTGTTCGTGAGCGTGACGTGCAGCTCGAGCTCGGAGGCGCGCTCGAGGCGTGGCGCCGTGATGGTGGCGCTGGCCTGGATCTCGGTCGTATCGGTCATCGATGGCTCACTGGGGCTGGGTCGTGCAGGCGACGGTGCGACCGAGCACGGTGACCGCTTCCTGGCGGATCAGATCGTAGTTCGGCGGCAGTGGGTCGTGCGAAGGGTTGTTCATGTTGCCGCCGCCGGCGTCGCGAAAGCCGTCGCGGGTCCCGCCGTGGGTGTGGTCGATGCCATTGGTCGTAAAATACTCCTCCGGCGCACCGAGCATATGCCCGAACTCATGGGTGATATCGACGGTGTCGTCGACGCCCCAGCCGGTCATGCTGGTGGTGCCGCCGAGGCCGGAGCGGCCGCCCTCGTTCGCGGCGGGGTTGTTGGCGGTGATCACGTAATGTTCGTTCGAGGTGACCCAGAGCACCTCGACGCGGACCGGATAACCGGCCCCGCAGGCGCCGGGGCAGGCCGTATCCGGGCACACGAACTTGACCTTGCCGTTCCAGCGCGCCTCGATCGCCGCCTTCCAGGCCGCCTTCTGCGCGTCGGTGATCGTGCCGGTGATCTTGAGGCGCATCGTCACCAGCACGCCGCAGGTCGAGCGATTGACGGTCAGCATATATTTCGACTGCCAGCCGTAGGTGCCGTTCCAGGCGGCGTAGCGGGCCGGGGCGTTGCTGATCGTCTCGCTGATCCTGCGATTGACCTCGCGCGGGCGAAAGTTGCGGGTCAGGCACTCCGCCGCGCACGAGGCCGTCGCGCAGGGCGGCGTATCGGGCATCTGGCGCGCGGCCTCGACGGTCTGACGGCGTCTAAACAGGCTCATCTCGACTCCTCCCCGTCCCTGTCCCGGTCCGATTTCCTGTGCTCGCGCGCGAGCAGGCCCGCGAGCCAGGCCATGCCATCGTTGTAGAGTCGCATGGCCCTCGCCGCCGCGTCGAGGCCCTCGGTCTTGAGCGCGGCGGTCGCCCAGGGGTGCTGGGGGTCGCTGTCGAAGTGGCTGCCGAGCACGAAGGTGCAGACGAGGTAGATCGCGCGCGCGCGGCGGGAGTGGAGGCCGTAGTGGCTCGCCGACTCGTGCGCGACGTGGATGAGATCCTGCATGCCCGCCGCGCCGAGCAGCGCGCAGCGCTCGGGCCACAGCCGGACCAGCAGGGCCGCCGCGCATTCGGACCACAGGCCCGAGCTGGCGTCGAGCTCGGCGAGCCGCGTCGGCAGATCGCCGCGCACGCCGTCCAGGACGCGGCGCAGGTGGCCGTCGTCGGCGCCGGCGCTGCGGTCCATGTGGTCCATGGCGGCGTTGGTCAGGCGATCGATGCGCAGCGTCGGGTGCTCGCTCGCGGGGTCCATCAGGATCTCCGCGGCCCACGGCAGCTGCGGGTCGACGTCGAAGTTGCTGCCGAGCATCAACATCAGGTCGAGGTAGAGGCAGAGGTTGCGCTCGCTGGTGAAGCCGTGGAGGCGCGCGCGGGCGAGGCCGTAGTCGATCACCTGGCGGACCCGCGGCTCACCGAGCACGCGGGCGTGGTTCGGGAAGTAGGTCGCGACGTGGTCGACGAGCGTGTCCTCGAACCTGCGCCGGGCCAGCGTCTCCAGCCCGACGATCTGTCGCTGACGGATCACCAGCATCATCGATGGCACCGATCATAAGACCCATCGCGACAACAAGGCCAGCGGCCTGCCGACCTGCCGTCGTGACAGTGCTCGGCGGCCGGGCCGCGTATGCGCAACCGCGAGCGCGGCAAAACTGAGCACGACGACCGCGACGGCCGTCGTGCCCGGGATCAGCGCGCGCGATGCACCCGGCTCAGGGGTTGGTGCAGTTCGGGTTCAGGACGATCTGCCCGGGCCCGTGGTTCGCCAGGATGCTGGTGTTCTGGTAGGTGACGTTCTGGGGCACGCCGTACTCGGGGATCGGCCCGATCGGGGTGCCGAGACCGAGCGGCGAGCAGGGGAAACCGAAGGTCGGCTGGGCGAGGGCGTCGGTCCAGTTGATGGCGACGCTGTTCGGGTTGCCGGTCTTCAGCTTGCACAGGATGTTGGCGTCGGCCTGGTCGCAGCCGGAGCCGCCGGCCCAGGTGCAGCCGCCGTTGCAGTACAGCTGGGTCACCTGCGAGAAGTCGTACAGGCACGAGACCGGCTTGCAGGTCACGCCGGTGAAGGGCGCCGGCAGGGCGGTGTCACAGCGCTCGCCGGGATCGATGATCCCGTTGCCGCACTTGGTGACCTCGACCTTGCACAGCGAGCTGCAGCCGTCGTTGTTGTTGAGGTTGCCGTCGTCGCAGTCCTCGACGTTGAGCTGCTTGAAGCCGTCGCCGCACTTGGCGGTCTTGCAGCCGGCGACGCAGCTGTCGGTGTTGACCGCGTTGCCGTCGTCGCACTGATCCACGCCCGCCTGCACGATCGCGTCGCCGCAGACGGCCGTCTTGCAGGTCCCGGTGCACGCGTCCGTCGGCACCAGGTTGCCGTCGTCGCACTGCTCACCGATGCCCGGCTGCACGAAGGCGTCGCCGCAAGCCGCGCTCTTGCAGGTGCTGGTGCACAGGTCGGTGTTGACCGCGTTGCCGTCGTCGCACTGCTCGACGCCCATCTGCGTGAAGGCGTCGCCGCACTTGGCGTTCTTGCACGCGCCCACGCAGGTGTCGGTGTTCGACATGTTGCCGTCGTCGCACTCCTCGCTGTTCGCCGGCTGCACGAACACGTCGCCGCACTTCGGCAGCTTGCAGGCCAGCGTGCAGGCGCCGACGTTGCTGTTGGCCGCGCCGCTGTCACACTCCTCGCCCGGCTGCTTGAAGCCGTCGCCGCAGGTCGCCAGCTTGCACACGTTGGTGCAGCCGTCGAGGTCGCTGTTGTTGCCGTCGTCGCACGCCTCACCCGGGCCGACGTCGCCGTCGCCGCACACGTTCTTGCTGCAGTTCGCCTTGCACGCCTTGCCCGGGCCGTTGTTGGGCCCGTCGTCGCACTGCTCGACGTTTTGCTGGATCAGGCTGTCGCCGCACACCGCGTTCTTGCA
>ERZ795056.7088-NODE-7088-length-10822-cov-4.826693_pt1 | contig 10822 bp, 8 predicted proteins | sample MGYA00375140_ERZ795056 | MGnify/ENA primary metagenome ERZ795056 (study PRJEB30185, sample SAMN05720227) | activated sludge metagenome | isolation source: Anaerobic digester | place: USA | collected 2015-03-09 ...
ATTCGATAATACGCGGCTTTATAACGGCCAATCCATGGACTGGCTCAAATCACAGGTGGCTTCGGGCAAGCCCGTAATCGTAAATGTCGATGTTAAATGGCAGGGCCACTACATAGTTGTAGTAGGCTTTCAGGGGAATAACGTGGTAGTCAACGACCCGGGCAAAGGCGATGTTTCCAGAGTGCAATACAGCATATCCAAAGAAACTTTCTGGTCGTACTGGTCTTCTAAAGGCAGAGGCGCCGTAGTAGTTAAAAAGTAAACGGGATGCGGCTTACACTTAATACCGTAAAAAAAACCAGATACGATTACATAATAAAAAAAATAACGTCGCGCTTTTTCGATGAAATCGATTCGGCGCGGCGTTTTATTGTACGGCAAACCGAAGGCGTCGAATCGGGCGCTGAAAAAGAAGCATATTCGCATATATTGATATATCGCTTGATTTTTATCTATTTTATACAAAAAAACTCGATGATGGAAGGCGATTTAAATTTTCTCGAAAACAATTTTAAAAAGAAACGATGTAAAGGCCTCACTTTTTATAAAGATTTTCTGATAAAATTATTTTTTGATTCTTCTTCGGTTATAAAGAGCCTTCAGGGGAAAATTTTAGAAAAAAATGCCGTTGAAGAAAAATATGCTTCGATAGACATCGCAGACGGGGCTTTTGAAAATCTGTTCGGGGTTTTTTCAAAGTACGAATGGCGGCTCGACGAAGATCCGGTCGATAACCAGAAGCAGTTAAATCTTGAAGTTTTAGGTTATATTTTTGAAAAATACGCCAACCAGAGGCAGGACGGCGCATATTATACCAAAGAGCAAATAAGCGGATATATAGTCAGAAACACTATTCTGCCGGTTTTGATTGAAAAGCTGAATGAAACTTGCGGCTCGAAGGCTAACCTTTTTGAATTTGCCGCAAAGCTTATTCATGCAGGCGCGGCGGATTATATAAATCCGTCCATGATAAAAGGCTTTTATGAACCTTATCCCGCAAAAATACGCGCAACGGCGCCGTCTTTTTTTACGCGGAAAGGCCTTTCGCTTCCTGCGGGAAGCCGTTTTGGAGAAGCCGGAGAAACCTGGCGCGACGTTATAAAGCGCCGCGGCGTTTCGGCCTGCGCTTGCGAAAGGCTGAAAGCCCTTGCTGTCAGCGGCTCGGCTAAAGGTTCGAAAAATCAATTCGGCGTTCTGAACGAAGTTTTAATAACGTATAACATGGATTCGCTTAAATTTTTAACCGGCTTGATCGGCGAAATAAACGATTTTGAGATATTGAACGGCTTTCTGGCGCGGCTTCTTAATTTCAGGATAATAGATATTGCGGTAGGGTCGGGGTCTTTTTTATTTTCGTCTCTGAAAATTTTACGGCCGATTTATAAAGCCGTCGCGGCCGCCATGGATAGAACGGGCGAAAAAGGCTTTGCCATGAAGGTTATTTTAAACGCGGCCCGCGCCGGGGAAAAAAAGCTTCTGGAAGATTGCGCGGCGGATTTTGTTATTTTAAAAATTATTATCGAACGAAACCTTTTCGGAACCGACATAATGCCAGAAGCATTAATCACGGCCCGTACAAGGCTCGCGTTGAAGCTGGTTTCGGAGCTGAACGCACCTTCTCTTATACATCTGGCTTCCATGGCTAATTTTAACATTACTCCCGGCGACTCCCTTGCCGGATGCGCATATGATAAAGGCGACGTAATTATAAGCAATCCTCCTTTCATGCCCGTTAAAAAGGGCGCTTTGGTTTCGGCCGCCGGATGCGGCAATATAGACGATATCTTCGCTCATTTTATGATCCAAAGCCTTCAATACGGCTCGAAAGAATGCGTTTACGGATTTATAACGCCGCTTTCGGCGGCGTACGGAAATAATTCGGCCGCGCTGGCAAAGCATTTTGGCGCGGGGCGTAAAAATTGGATAGCGTCTTTCGATAATATTCCGTCGCCGCTTTTTGCGGGAGTCAGCCAGCGGGTTTGTTTCTGGATATCAAGGCCCGGCGGAAAGCCCGCCGGCGAATATTTTTCAACGCCCCTTTATAGATGGCGCTCGATTTATTCGAAACACCTTATGAACCGCATCATTTATTCTCCCCTGCCCGGGCTTTTCGACATAGCCGGAAAAGGAGTGGCCAGGTGCGAAGACGGGCTTCAAATGGAATTTATAAATAAGATCGGCGGCTTTAAAGAAGCCGTGCATACCTGCGCCCGCAAAAACTATTCCAGCGATTATACCCGGCTCGGTTATTCCCATGTGGCGAGAAATTTTATTTCGGCATATCTTCAGGCCCCTCCCTGTTACGATTCCGTAAGCGGCCTTCAGACCGAAATAACCCGTACCGCGAACGTAAGGGTGAAAAGCGCTTACGCTTATGCCGCGCTTGCCGCTCTCAACTCCGAATCTTTTTATTTTTACTGGCTTTCGCTTTCCGATGGTTTTAACGTATCCAACGGACTTATCACGGATTTCCTTAATTTTTTTTCTGGCGTTCCCGGAATTTTGATAGAACCGCTCGATAAAATAGGTCGGCTGCTTCACCGGCGAAGGTTCGAGGCGCTTTTTTTTAAAAAGAACTCCCGGAAATTCGTGGGTAATTTTCATTGCCGCAAGGCGCTGCCGGAACTCTGCAGGCGGGCGGACCTTCTGGTGCTTATGGCCCTCGGGCTCGGGATTTCTCATTACCGCTCGATATTCGATTATATTCAAAGGATTATCGCTCTGAATGTAAATAATAAAAACGACGACGGAATTAAGCCCGAGGTAAAAAACACGTTGTATAAGCCCCTGCCGTTCGACAAAAAAGACATGGAAAAGCTGTTTTCTGAAATAGACTCGCTTTGCGCGCGTTATTATAATATAAGCGCTTCGGATATTAAAACGTTATGTTCACGATATCAAATTAAATAAAACCCTTTACATATTTTTAAAAAAGTATTATATTATATTTACCGGCGCCGATTGAAGCACCGGAATTTTAGAAGTCGCGCTACGGCAAAAACATATTTTTTATGAGATGCTTTCGATTTAATAAATATTTATGCATTGTATTGTTTTCGTCTTTTTTGATCTGCGGATCGGTTACGCCGGCCGGCGCTTCGCGCAGTTATAATGCTTCGCGCTATTGTCTTTCCAATTTAAAAACGATCGAAGGCGCCGTAGAACTGTATCTTATGGAAAATTCAGCCGGAGTGAACGGTCAGGACGATCTGGTTAAAAACGGATATTTAAAGCGCGAAAGTACATGCAGAGGCGCCAAAAACTCGTATATTTTTGAAAAACCCGTCACTAAAGATAATTTAAAAGATTTCTTTAAAATCGTCAAATGCGTTAATCACGGTTTTTATCTGGAAGATAAAAATATTTTCGACAACGAAGAACAGGCCGCCAGAAAATACAGGGAAGAGCGCGTGCGCTTTTTCGGCGCTATCGCCGTTATAGCTTTTATAATTTTGTTATGGCAGCTCGCTATATTCGTCCGAATCCGTTCCCAGTACAACGCCCCTTTAAAAACTGTTGAAAACAGGCAGTCCGCGATTGCGGAAGAACTGCCTCCCGACGACGGCGCGGGGCCCGTAAGCGGGGCGTAAAGACCGTTACGCGCATTAGCGCGCGGATTTTTATTTTAGATTTTTTTGAGCGGAGGAATGGTTTTGATTAAAATAGATTACTCGAAATGCCTTAAATGCGGAAAATGCCTTATGGTATGCAAACGCGGCCCGCTGCGCGCTCCCGAAAAAGACGGAGAAGCGCCCCTTGTAATCGAAGACGAAAACGCCGCCTGTTTTTTATGCGCGCATTGCGCCAGCGTCTGCCCTGCGGGCGCGATAACGGTGGAAGGATTAAAAGACGTGGAGTTCGGCGCGCTTCCTTCGGCTGCGCCGCATTACGAAGATTATATAGCGTTCATACGCTCCCGCCGCAGCACCCGCAATTATAAAAACATCCCCGTTCCCGGCGAACTGATAGCGAGAGTTATAGATTCGGCGCGCTATGCGCCAACGGCCAAAAATTCCTGCGGAGTATGCGTTACCGCCGTTACGGGAAACAGCGTGAGCAAGCTCGCCGGGCTTACGTTCGAATTTTACAAAGGGCTGATGGAGATAGTCAAATCGCCCGTAAAAAAATATTTTTTTATGCTTGCCGCGGGTATTTCGACGTTTCGCGCGATAAAGAAAAATATGCCGGCGTTCGAATATGGTTATAAAATGTGGCTCGACGGGACCGATCTTTTATTTTACGACGCGCCCGCGCTTTTAATAGTCCACGCCGATAAGACGCTTCCCATGCCCAAGGACGACTGCGATTACGCCTTATATGAAATGACGCTGGCGGCTGAAACTCTCGGCCTTGCAACCTGCGTCAACGGCTTTTTTTTGCGCGCCGCCGAAAATTCAAAAGAGTTGAGGCGGTTCATAAAACTGCCCGCCGGCCATGAGCCCTATGGCGCGATAACGCTGGGATTTCCGGCCCTCAAGTTTAAAAAGACCCCGGCTCGAAAGCCTGTAAACGTAACTTATATAAGTTAGCCCGCTTAAAAAATGAAAAATATTTTTGAAATCAAATTTTTCGATTTTATAAAAAAAAACGGCTTGATTAGGCCCGGAGATAAGATCCTTGTGGCTTATTCCGGCGGCCTCGATTCGTCCTGCCTGCTTTATCTTTTGAATAAATTACGCTCGAAGCTCGCAATAGATCTTGGCGCGCTTTATTTAAACCATCAGATCAGAAGCGAAACGGAGCTCGCCGAAGAAATCCGCTTCATCGCGGAAAATTGTAAAAAAACCGGCGTAGAATTGATAATCGAAAAGGCCGATGTCGCAAAAGCGGCTTCAGAAGGCGGATTGTCGCTTGAAGAAGCGGCGCGCAACGCCCGCTATGAAATTTTAAAGTCGGCGGCGGCCGGGCGCGGATATAATAAAATAGCCACTGCGCACCATCTCGACGATTCCGCCGAAACCGCCGTAATGAAGCTTGTAAAAGGCGCATCGCCTTCGGCTATGGCCGGAATCAGCGAGTCCGCCGGAAACGTCGTGCGGCCGCTGATGTTCGCGCTTAGAAGCGAAATTGAAGAATACGCCGCCCTTAACGATATCGGGTATTGCCAGGATTCCACTAACCGCGATATAAAATACGAAAGAAATTTCGTAAGAAATGAAATAATGCCGCTTATAAAAAGGCTGAATCCTAATTTTGCGTCAAAATTATCTATTTTCGGCGAAATCCAGAAGCGCGAAAACGATTTTATAGATTCGGCGGCGGTTAATTTTTTTAAAACGCTCTGCCGGCATGACGAACGCGGCATAGTTTTCGGCGCGGCGGAATTCGCCGGGCTGCATCTGGCGGTTAAAAGAAGATTTATATTGCATGCGCTGAGAGTTTTATGCGGCGGCGCGAATGAAGCTAACTTTGCCGTCGTAAGCTCCGCGCTGGATTTTATAGAGAAAAAAAACGGCGGCGAATACAGGGAATTGATAACCGGAAAGTTTTACGCATCCAGGGCCGCCGATTTCGATCCGGCCTCGAGATACGGCGCTTTTGAAGAAAAAATAACCTTCGGGGCCGTGACGCCTCATCTTCGTTTTGAAGGCGAAGGCTTTCCCTGCCTTACCGTCGCCGAAGGCGAAACAAAAAGCTGCGATTGCGCCGGTTTTAATTATGTTTTTTCGCTGGGGGCGGCCCCTGCCGCAATTGTGCCAGCCGGCGCGCACGAGTTCGGCTTTTTTCTGCGCCGCGAAGCCGCGGCCGGGCCGCTTGTGATAAGGCGCTTTCGCGAAGGCGATAAGATAAAGCTTTATGGCCCTCGCGGCGGCACTCAAAAGCTGTCCGACCTTTTCACGAACGCAAAAATTTACGGCCCGCTCAGAAAATTCATACCCGTTATATGCGCCGCAGACGGCGAGATCTTCGCCGTCTGCAACGTTAAATTATCCGCTTATGCGCTTCGCGCCGGAGAAAAAAACTCCGGAGAAGCCGGGCAGGTTTATTTTTCGGCCCGTTCAAAACGTATCCTGTAAAGGGCGAACCCTTCTTTTTTAACGCTCATATTAAAACCGCCGTCGCTTTTCACGTCGTATTTTTTTTCTTCTTCCGTAAATAAATTAGTGACTATAGCGAATTTAACCGATTTAAAATCCTGCGCCGGCGAGTCCGAACAGGAGAAGAGTTCTTTGAAATCGGCCCGCAGGGAAATATCGGCGGCCGAGTTGTTGAACGCGGCGGCTATGCAGGAACCGCCGTGAGCTCTTATGAAAGAATACAGGCCGGCGTTATCGCAGCGCCATGTGTATAATTCTCCGCGCCGCAATTCTATATTGGAGTTTCTTATGCGCGTGGCTTTTTGATAAAAATCGAAAATTTCCATGTTCCATTTAGATTTGTCCCATACCATGCAGCGGCGGTTGTCGGGGTCTTTGCCGCCTTCGAGCCCTATCTCGTCGCCGTAATATATGCAGGGCGCTCCCGGATAGGCCATTATGAACGCCACCATGCTTTTAAGGGCGTTCAGGTTCCCGCCGCAGACCGTTAAAATCCTGGGCGTGTCGTGGGAGCCCAGCAGGTTTAGCATAGAGTAGAAAGCCGAATCCGGAAGGTTGACTTTATCGTAAGCGAGCCTGGCGTCGAGTTCGGCGGCCTTTATTTCTTTTTTTACGAAAAATGATATGAGGTCGTTTCTGAGCTTGTAATTCATGATTCCGTCGAATTGGTCGCCGGTGAGCCATTTTGAACCGTCGGCCCAGATCTCGCCGACTATATAGGCCGCGGGATCGGCTTTTTTGACCGTTTTGCGGAAATCTTTCCAGAACGAATGAGGCAGTTCTTCGGGCACGTCCAGCCGGAACCCGTCTATTTTAAATTCCATCCAGCGGCGGGCTACGGACAATAAATACTCGTAAACTTTTTCGTTTTTGATATTTAATTTAGGCATGGATCCGATGTTCCACCAGCAGTCGTAATTGGGCTTAGCCATATTCACCGGGAAACTTTTAAAATTATACCAGCCGGCATACGGGCTTTTTGCGCCTTTTTCGCGCGCGTCGGCGAAGGCGAAAAAGTCGGTGGAGGTGTGATTGAACACTGCGTCGAGAATTATTTTCATGCCGTTTTCATGAGCTTTTGAAACAAGGCCCGTAAAATCTTTTATTTCGCCGAGCGTGGGGTCTATCTGAAAATAATCCACTGTATCGTATTTATGGTTCGAAAAAGATTTGAATATGGGGTTGAGGTATAAGGCGCTTGCGCCTAAAGCTTTTATATGCGGCAGCCCTGCCGTTATGCCCGCGATGTCGCCGCCGGTAAAATTATCTAATGCTGGAGCGCTTCCCCACGGCTGAACGAATTTTTGATTTAGCGAAGGTGCCGCATCGTAAAAACGGTCCGGGAATATCTGGTAAAAAATCGCGTCAGGCCACCAGTAAGCCTGATTGATGCTTTTAAAAAAATAATCGGGCACCGAAAAGGCGTTCGCCGCGAGGGAATTTTCACGCCCTGCTTCGAAGGGGGCTTTGAAGCCTAAAAAAGAGCTTGCGGAGCCGGAAACCGCTTTGAATAAGTATACCGACCGCGAGTCGCATCCGTCGAAATAAGTTTTATAATAATCGTAAATTCCGTCGCAGGCGAATTTTTTCATGGCCTCGAGCTTGAATTTGGGGCCTCTGGCGGCCGCTTTAAGGATATAAGCGCCGTCGAGGTCGTTTTTAAACGAGCGCAGGACTATTCTTGCGCGGTCTTTGCCGGTGAAGTCCAGATATTTCACTTCGGCGGGTTTATGGGCCAGACCGTCGGTTTCTATGGCGTGATCCTTCGGCGAGATTTTCGAAAGCCTTTCATAAAGCCCGCGTCCGGCGTTTATTACGCTGTTTTTTCCACCCTGGCCGTCGTCCGCCGTTTCCGGGTTGGACGGATCGCTTACCCATACGGAGCCGTTTATGACGAATTTATATTGATGGCTTCCGGCCGGGATCTCGAGGCTGGTTTCCCATACGCCCCCGCCGGTTTCTTTCATGGGCGAGGCTTCTTTGCTCCAACCGTTGAAAGTGCCTGCCACGCATATTGTCTGAGCGGCCGTGTTGGGCGAATATGAAAATTTCACCGTTTCGCGTTCCTGCGAACTCGCTTCCACAGCGAAAAACAGGAATATCGTAAAAAAAATCGAAATGAAAGCCGCGCATAAAGCGGCGGATTTTTTTGGCCAGCCTGGAACTTTTATCATCGACAGCCTCCGTGAGCTTTATTTTTCTTCGTTATCTTTTTTATCTTCTTTTGCCGCGTTTCCGTCGTCTTTTTTATTTTTTTCATCGGTATCGGCGTCGCCGGAAAGCGATTTTTTGAATTCCCTGATGCTCTTTCCGACCGCGCCGCCGATGAGCGGCAGTTTGTTTGGCCCGAATACGACGAGCGCGATTATAAGTATTACTATTAACTCAGTTGTGTTTAAACCGAACATTTTTCACCTTCCGTATAATTTATGTCTCAGCCCGGACGGCATTTTTGGGCGCTCAGGCTTTTCCCTTGGTTATATCTACGAGCGCCAGAAGATTGTCCAGGTCTGATTGAGCCGCTTTCGGAGCATACTCCGATTTTATGTCCACCCTTTTAACGAGCTTGTATTCGTTGTTGGTCATTTCAAAAAATAAAAAGGGGGCGAGCTTTTCAAGCGCGCCTTTAAACCGGGCGTTTATGGTTTTTTGCGCCTCGGCCGGCGGAGCGTTCTGAATGATATATTTCGAGTCGAACTCTTCGTCGCCGATTTTTATTTCGGCGGAAAGGCTTATTTTATCGAGCAGCTTGCTTACGACGTTTTCCGGCCTCAACAGCAGCTTGTGCGGCGGGGCCATGTTGACTTCTAACAAAAGTTCCGAAGCGTCGATGAAATCGACTTTTATGTAATGATTTTTATAGTCGGCGTATAATCTTGAAAACGGCCTCGATTTTACGTCGGTGATATTTCCCATGCCGTCTTCTTTGATGATCTTGCCGCCGGTCAAAACTTTTAACTCTTCGAGAAATTCTATGACCGTCATATAAACCTCCAACTCTGTATTTATTATATACTTATGGCTTTTTCCAGCGTATTCTCCGGCGGGAAAGGGTTTTAAATTTTTCGCGCCGGCCTCGCCTTAAGATGAAAATCCTGCTTTGACGAGTATTTTAAATTCTTCGAGCCTTTCCGCCGCTATATTTCCTCCCTGGGAAACCAGCGCGCTTCCGCCGCCTTTTATATTAAAAGCCGAAGCGATTTCGCCGAAAACTTTTTTTACGTCGCCGGCGTATGACACCGTTTTTCCTATTACGAACCGGAAAAACCCCGCGGCCGGGTCTATATTTATAAGCACGAACCCGAAACTTCCGCAGGCTTTTGAAAAAATCTGGCCCATGCGCGTCAGTTCTCCGAATTCCGCGTCTGGCGGCTCGTGCCAGTATATTCCGTTTTCGAGATATTTACCTTCGCTCAGCCGTTCGGCGGTAGTATTGCACAAAAGATCGGAAAGTTCGTTTTTTTTCTTTGCCAGCGATTTATTTTCGGCGTTCAGCCTTTCCAGCGACTTTAAAAGGTCCGAATAGTCTATGCTCAAATATTCGGCCGCGTCTGAAATAATATAGTTTTTATTCCTGTAATCGGCCAGAGCCTTCATTCCGGTGACGAATCTAACCCTCACGGCGCTGTTCGCCTTCTGCTGGCCTATGATTTTTATAGCGCCCGCTTCGCCTGTAGAAGACAGATGAGTTCCGCAGCAGAGCGAATTATCGTATCCATTAATCGAAACCAGCCGCACCATGTCGTCTTCAAGCTCGGGCGTCTTTCTGAGATTGTAAGCTGAAAGCTCCGCTCTGGGAGTGAAAAAGGATTCGATCTTTAAATTTTTATGTATTATCGAGTTTGCCAGCGTTTCGGCCGCGTCTAGTATAGTCCGGTCCAGCTTGAAATTTTTAGAGTCTATAAGGCCGTGTTTTGAAGTCACAGCCAGGTCTATAGTCATGCAGCCGGGGCCCATGTGCATCGATTGCGTGTGCAGATCGGCCGTTTTTATAAATGCTTCCGACAGTATATGCTGTGAGGTGTGATCCTGCATGTTTTGAAAGCGCGCGTCGAAATCGATTGCGCATTGCAGAGTTGCGCCCGCGTTTATATCGAGTTTTTTTTCCAGCCTGTGGATTATGACGACCTCGCCGGCGCCGTTTTTTTCTTCGAAAACGCTCTCCACGGGTACTCTCTCTATGCTGCCGCGGTCGGCCGTCTGCCCGCCGCTTTCCGGATAAAAGCAGGTCCGCTCGAGTATAAGCTCGGTTTTTGCGCCGTCTCCTTCGCCGTAAATTCTTGCCGCGCAGACGCGCGATTCGAAACTGGAAAGATAGGGGTTTTCGTAATATAGTTTGACTGTGGCTGACATAATGTTTCCTTTTTAATTATTGAAATTTTAGGGTAAAAACAAAAGCCCGCGGTTAAAAATCGTTTTACGGTTTTTAACTTTACGGGCTTTATTATATTATATTATTTTAAAAGTTGCAAGCGCGCCGGTTATTTTTTGCGCTGTTTTTCCATTTCAGCCGCGGCGGGCCCGAGCGGGCTCTTAATCCGCCGGCGCGAACGATATTTCGCCGTCTTTGAAAAAGCATTTCAATTTCTGGCCTTCGTTTATGGAGCGCCCTATAATACATGCCGCAAGAGGGCTTTTGATATATTTTTCCACGGCCCTGTTGATCGGCCGCGCGCCGTATTCGTCGCAGTAAGCTTCGCCCGCTATATAATCCACGGCGCTTTCGTCGAAATCTATCGTTATTTTTCTGTCTTCTACCAGCCCGTTGACTTCCTGCAGCCAGA
>ERZ795056.7093-NODE-7093-length-10816-cov-6.875848_pt1 | contig 10816 bp, 12 predicted proteins | sample MGYA00375140_ERZ795056 | MGnify/ENA primary metagenome ERZ795056 (study PRJEB30185, sample SAMN05720227) | activated sludge metagenome | isolation source: Anaerobic digester | place: USA | collected 2015-03-09 ...
ATCATCCACCACAGCCGGGCGATGATACGTAGGTTGGTGATGATCTCGGCTGTGTTAGCCTGAAGACGCGAGTCCTGCGTCGCGCCTTCGGCCCGCGGCTCGGCGTAAGCGATTCTCCACATGAAATAGGCCCACCTTTCGGCTGATCCGGCCCTACAGTACGTGTGAACCGATGTCGATGTCAGACTATCATGGCATGTTCAGAAGGAACATCGCCCGGGCGGGTGATTTTCGCTTTTTTTGACCGGCGAGGAGGAATTGGCTATCGCAGGTCGAATCACCACATAGTAAATGAACAAAAACGAACAAACGGCCAATATCGAACACCAGCGTTAGGACGGCAGGGGGTGATTCGGATGCTCGCTGAAGAGCGCAGGCATCGCATAGTCGATTTCCTCCAGCAGCGCGGCAGCGCACAGGTACCTGAACTGGCGGGGTTACTTCGCGTCTCGGAGATGACAATTCGCAGAGACCTGACGCAATTGGAGTGTTCGGGGCTGCTCAGACGCACCCACGGCGGCGCGGTAGCCAATGATAGGCTGCTGGTGGAGACACCCTACCGCGCCAAGCGACATGAGCATGTTCGACAGAAACAGGCCATTGCAGGCGCTGCTGTGGCTCTGATTAAGCCCGGTGAGAGAGTGATCCTGGATGCCGGCTCGACGACTTACTTCATCGCCACGCTCCTGAAGAATCGTCCCCCCGATGGCCTCACCATTGTCACAAACGACATATGTATCCTCTATGAACTGGCAGACTGCCCGTCGATCACCTTGATAGGCACGGGAGGCACTGTCCAGCAGGGTGTCTACTCAATGATCGGAAGCCATGCCGAAAGCTTCCTTCGTACGATTCGAGCCGACAGGGCGTTTATCGGCGCCCACGCCATTGACATGGAAACCGGGCTCATGTCTCCGAACCCCGAGAAGGCGAGTATCAAGGCTCTCCTGTGTGCAGCGGCCAGCAATACACACCTTGTCGTGGATAGCAGCAAGTTCGGAATAAGCTCTCTTGTTGAGGTTAGGCGGCTAAACCAGTTTACCTCGGTGATCACCGATGACGGTCTTGCCGCCGACCGCAGAGAGGCTCTGGAGCGGCAGGGCGTGAGCCTTGTCTGTGTGTGAGAGGGGAGATTTCGAATGCCGAGACTGGCTGTCATTGCTGATGACCTCACCGGCGCTAATGCCACTGGAATTCTCTTTGGCAAGCGAGGCTTCCGCGCGGTTTCATCTCTGGGCGGCGTTCAGTGTGAACTGCAGGGCGATCCGGATGTGATTGTAGTCAGTACCGAGAGCCGTGCCATACCGCCGACAGAGGCGTACAACCGGGTTTATCGAGTAGCCAAAGACCTGTTGGGCCTGGGAGTGCAGCACTTCGACAAACGGATCGACAGTACACTCAGGGGCAATATGGGCGCTGAGATAGACGCCCTGCTCCAGGCTCTGCGTGAGCAGGGTAAGGATCCGATTGCTGTAGTAGTGGCGGCTTTCCCCGTCAGCGGGCGGTCCACGGTAGGCGGTTACCACCTCGTAGGCGGGGTGCCGCTTGAGCTGACGGATGTTGCAAACGACCCCACTTGCCCAATTCACAGCTCATCACTCCCGCATCTGCTGTCAGCGCAGAGCCGGAACTCGGTGGAATCCATCTCCCTTTCCACGGTGCTCAAAGGGAGCGAGGCCGTAGGGGATGCGCTTCTGGGCCTCTACGCAGACGGCAAGCGGGTGATCGCCGCAGATTGCATCACCGATGCCGACCTCGAGACTATTGCCCAAGGCGCAGCGCAATGTGGGCTGCCGGTGGTTTCGGCCGACCCAGGTCCTTTTGGGGCAGCGCTAGCAGCGGCGCTTTTCCCAAGCCCGCGGCGCGCTAGAGGGCGCGTTCTGGCAGTGGCCGGGAGCGTGACCGCACAAACCCGTCTACAGCTGGATGTGTTGCGGTCAAGGATACCGTGTACGTCTGTGCACGTGAACGCCGAGGCGCTGGCGCGCGGTGGGAGCCTTGCGGCTGCCGAGGCCGATCGGGCGCTGGCGCGTGTGACGGGCGCTGCAGCAGACACACCCGTGGTATGTCTGCAGACGGTCTCAGATACCGAGGATGTTCTGGATATCGTGGCGCTCGCAGCTGAACTGGGCACTGAACCGGCCAGTATCGCCTGCGATATCGCAGACGGTCTTGCCCAGGTTGCGGCTGCTGCTCTGGCTGCGATGGAGAGGTCGGGAGTGGGCGTCTATGGTACCGGAGGCGACATCATAGCCGCTCTGTGCCGGGCGTGTGGAGCCCAGGGGATCGAGCTGATCGATGAAGTGCTGCCGCTGGCCACTTACGGGCGGCTTGTGGGGGGGCAGTACTCCGGCTTGCCGCTTGTAACCAAGGGCGGTCTCGTTGGGGGACCGGACGCGGCCTGGACGTGTGTGAATTATCTTATCAACAGCTTGGAGGAGCGCGCATGACTCGTCCTGTTATCGGTATCACGATGGGCGATCCGGCGGGTATCGGCCCGGAGATCGTAGTGAAGGCTCTGAACAACCCCGCCATGTACGACATCTGCAGGCCTCTCATACTGGGCGACGCCGGCGTTGTTGCGAAAACAGCGGAAATGCTGGGGCTCGGGCCCGAAATCAAATCGATTTCCCATCCTGGACGCGGCCAGTATGTACACGGCATTCTGGATGTGTACGATCTTCACAACGTGGCGATAGATCGTCTTCATGTGGGTGAGGTGCAGGCCATGGCCGGCCAGGCGGCCTACGACTACATCGAGGCATCAGTACGTCTTGCGATGTCTGGGTCTGTTGATGCGGTGGCCACCGCCCCGATCAACAAGGAGTCCATTCGCGCCGCCGGCGTTCCGTTCATCGGGCACACGGAGATGTATAGTGAGTTGACTGGTACAGACGACCCCTTGACCATGTTCCAGGTCCTAGGGCTCAGGATCTTCTTTCTGACTCGCCACGTGTCGTTGGCCGAGGCCGTACGGCTGATAACGAAGGAACGCCTGCTCGACTACATTGAACGCTGCACGGATGCTCTGGTTCGTCTGGGCGTAGAACAGCCGACTCTGGCGGTTGCCGGGCTCAACCCGCATTCCGGCGAGCATGGTCTTTTTGGCGACGAAGAAACCCGGGAGATCGAGCCTGCGGTGGCGCAGGCAAAGGCCCGGGGGTTTCTGGTTTCGGGTCCCGTTCCGGCCGATTCAGTCTTCCATCTGGCCAAGACGGGACGCTTTGACGCCGTCTTGTCGTTATATCACGACCAGGGCCACATCGCCGCCAAGACCCTGGATTTCGAACGCACAGTCAGTGTGACCTGCGGCCTGCCGTTCCTTCGAACGTCAGTGGACCATGGCACGGCTCTTGACATTGCAGGCAAAGGAGTTGCCAGTTCTGTCAGTATGGAAGAGGCCATTGCGGTCGCAGCACGGTACGCCGGTGAGGTCAGTTTTGCATCATTTGGGATCAAGTAAGGAGGTGACGCGATACATCGGCATAACCGCCAGCCTTTGCCCGAAGTGACTCTGGTACCAAGCAACATGATGAGGAGGAAAGCCAAGGATGAAAAGAACAGTCTGCTTTGCTCTCACACTGGCCATAGCGTGCGTGTTTGTGGCCGGCCTGGCGATAGGCGCGCCGGCGAAGAAAATCATACGCCTGAACCACACTCTGGCTCCCGACTCCCATTATCAGATGGGCCTGGAGAAATTCGCGGAACTGGTCAACACCAAGACCAACGGCGCCATCGAGGTGCAGATATTCCACAGTTCCCAGCTGGGCAGCGAGCGAGATGCGATTGAAGGCGTCACGCTTGGCACCCTGGAAGCGACATTGGTGTCGACGGCCCCGCTTGCCAACTTCTCCAAGAAGTTCCTTGTGTTCGACCTGCCGTTCATCGTGAAGGATCGCGCCTCTGCCTACAAGGCTCTCGACGGCGAGCTCGGCGCTCAGATGGCCGCGTCCTTGGAGCCCAAGGGCATCAAGACATTGGCTTTCTGGGAGAATGGCTTCCGCATGCTCACAAACAGCAGACGACCGATTCAGAAACCGGCGGACGTGGCCGGCCTGAAGATCCGCCTCATGGAGAACCCCGTGCACATGGCGACGTTCAAGACTCTTGGCGCCGCTCCTGTGCCCATGCCCTTTGGCGAGCTGTTCACTGCTCTCCAGCAGAAGACGGTGGACGGACAGGAGAACCCTCTGGTCATCATCAAGACGTCCAAGTTCTATGAGGTTCAGAAGCATCTGGCCCTGACCGGGCACTTCTACTCTCCTGCGGCTCTGTTGATCGGGCAGAAGTTCTTCCGCGGCCTTACGCCTGACCAGCAGAAGGCGATACAGGATGCAGCCTACGAAGCCCGCGACTGGGAGCGCAAGTACTGTCAGGACCTGGAGGACAGCCTTGTCAGCGAGCTGAAGGCCGCCGGTATGCAGGTTACCAGGCCGGACCTGGACGCATTCGAAAAAGCGTGTGAGCCGGTGTACAAGCAGTTCGAGGCCGAGATAGGTCTTGATACCATCAAGGCCCTGCGTGGGAAGTAGTTCTTTTTGTGTAGCCAATATGGGGTCTCGCCTGCCCGGCAGGGGGGACCCCATCGAATCAAGGAGGTACCCCATGCGGTTTCTAGATCGCTTCGAGGAATGGGCCATAGTCGTGCTGTTAGGGCTGATGACCGTCCTCGTCTTCGTATCCACCATGGCGCGTTATGTGTTCTTCTACCCGATTACGTGGGGTGAGGAAGCGGCCAGATACATGATGGTCTGGCTGGCGTATATAGGCGCTTCTGCCGGACTGAAGAGAGGATCCCACCTGGGAGTCGAGGCTTTCGTCTCTGCACTGCCCAAGAAATGGCGTCCGATTCTCGACGCTCTCAGGTATGTGATAATCATTGCTTTCAACGTGTTGGTGGTTATCCTGGCCGCTCAGATCATGCGCAACCAGTTCGACACCGGCCAGACCTCGCCCGCCCTCGAGATCCCGATCTACTGGGCATATGCTGCGATTCCGTTCGGCGCATGCCTGATGATCGTGAGGTCGGTGCAGCAACTCATCGGATCAATAGCCATAGGGCGACAGGAGGGATGAGGCGATGGGAGCACTGCTGTTCGGCGCATTTCTTGCATTGATGCTGCTTAACATTCCAATAGCTGTAGCGCTGGGCTTGGCGTCCATGATTGCTCTGTTCTTCGGACCCATGGCCACACCGCCGCTCCTGGTCGTGCAGCGCATGTTCACAGCCGTGGATTCGTTTCCGTTCATGGCTATCCCATTCTTCATGCTGGCCGGAGGCCTGATGGAAGGCGGCGGGATTTCGAAGCGGCTTGTGAACTTCTCGAAGACTCTGATCGGACCGGTGCCCGGAGGACTAGGCATCATTACAATCGTCTCCTCAGCGTTTTTCGGCGCGATATCGGGATCCAACCCTGCTACTGTGGCTTCCATCGGCGGCATCATGATTCCGGCGATGATCAAGGCCGGGTATCCAAGGCCGTATGCTGCCGCAATAGCGGCGGCCGCAGGCACGCTGGGCGTAATCATACCGCCTAGCATTCCGATGGTCACGTATGGAGTGGTGTCTGGTTGCTCCATCGGGGATCTGTTCATAGCCGGTTTCATACCGGGGCTCAGCATTGCCCTGCTTCTCACCCTGACCGTGCTGGTCCAGGCCAGGCGGCTTGGGCTCAAGGGCGATCGCCGGTATAGCTTGCGCGAAATCGGCGCTGCTGCCCGCGATGCACTGTGGGCTCTGTTGATGCCCATCATCGTTCTAGGCGGGATTTACGGAGGCGTCTTCACGCCGACTGAGGCGGCCGCGGTGGCAGTCGTTTACTCCCTGATCGTCGGCTTGTTCGTGTACCGCGAGTTCACTATCAAAGACTTGCCGAAGACGCTTGTCAAGGCTGGCATCAGCACATCGGTGGTCCTGTTCGTCATTGCCGCATCGTCCTCGTTCAGCTGGCTGATTACTTCGGCCCGCATTGCGGACACGGTTACTCGTGGGATGATGGCCATCTCCAGCAACCCCTTCGTGTTGATCTTCCTCATCAACTTGCTGTTGCTGTTCCTCGGCACATTCCTCGAGACCCAGGCAATCATCCTTCTGGTTGCGCCGATTCTGATTCCGCTGGCTGCGCGTATCGGGCTGGAGCCGCTGGCGCTGGGCATCATCATGGTGGTCAACACATCAGTCGGGATGATAACCCCGCCCATGGCAGTGAACCTCTTTGTAGCCTGTGGGATCGCGGACCTCAAAATCGAGGAGATCACCAGGCCGATTCTCCCGCTGCTCGCAGTGGAGATAGCTTTCTGCCTGATCATGTCCAACTTCTCGCAGATACTGACATGGTTGCCGCGTCTGATTCACGGGTTCTAGGAGGCCTAGAGACAGCAGTGAGGAGGGACCTCGGGTGCGACTTCCCCGCATGGTGAGGGTAAACCAGGAGTTTCCGCCCAGGGGATTGCCTGATGTGGCGTTGGCGGTGGAGCAGGCCCTTGCGGCGGCCCGTCTTGACACGGCTGTCAGGAGGGGTCAGCGAATAGCGATAACCGCCGGAAGCCGAGGCATTGCTAATATCGCGCTGATAGTCAAAGCAATCGTCGATGCAGTGAAGGCGGCCGGCGGCGAGCCCTTTATCGTTCCCGCAATGGGCAGCCATGGCGGCGCCACAGCCGAAGGGCAGAAGGAGCTCGTGGGCGGATACGGGATCACGGAGGAGAGTATGGGCGCTCCGATCCTCTCCTCAATGGATACGGTTTTGCTGGCGCATACCGATGAAGGCATACCGTGCTATATGGATCGCTACGCAGCCGAGGCCGACGGCGTGATCCTGTGCAACAGGGTGAAACCGCACACCGACTTCAAGGGGCCGATCGAAAGTGGGCTCATGAAGATGCTCGTCATAGGGCTCGGAAAGCACGTTCAGGCTGAAACCATCCATAGCTTCGGGGCGGGAGGACTGCGAGAGCATATGCCGCGCGTGGCCCGACGTCTCTTGGCCACCGGGAAGGTCATCGGCGGGCTAGCCATTGTAGAGGACGCATACGATCAAACGGCTCACGTCGAATGGCTGAGCCCTTCACTCATGGACCAGCGTGAGCAGGGACTACTGAAAACGGCGGCCGCCGAGATGGCTCGGCTGCCTCTAGACGAGATAGATCTGCTCATTGTAGACCGGATGGGGAAGAACATATCCGGCACCGGGATGGACACCAATGTCATCGGACGATTGCAAATCCAGGGCGAGGCCGACCCCGAGCGCCCGAACATAAGGTATATCCTGGCCTGCAGCTTAACTGAGGCGAGCCACGGAAATGCGCTGGGGATCGGCCTGGCTGATCTGACCACACAGCGGTTGGTTGACCGCATCGACTACAAAGTCATGAATGAAAACGTGATCACAACCTCGTTTATCGCCAGGGGCGCAGTTCCTCTCATACTACCCAACGATCGGATAGCGGTCGAGACAGCGCTCAAGTGCCTATGGGGCGTGCAGCCGGAGGATGCCCGCGTGGTCCGGATCGTGGATACCGCCCATCTTGCTCACATTGCAGTATCCGAGGCGGCTCTGGACTCGCTTCCTCCATATGCAAAGCCTGTAGGGACGGCTGAGGAATTGAGCTTCGATGGATACGGCAATTTGCTGCCCCTTTGATTCACCTCGGTTCTATCACCGACGGGAGGAGACCTGATATGGTGCGTCTACTGCACACAAGCCTTCCGGAGTTCAAGAGCAAGATTCACCAGGCCGGCCAGAAGAACGGCAAGACGATTTTGCTCCGCGGGCTGGAGAACCTGCGTTCTGCCAAGATGCAGTCGCTTCGGACCGGACGGATCGAGAACACCGTAGACGAGCTGGCGCAGAAGTCCGAGACTGACCTGGTGGAAGTCGTAGTAATGGCCCGGGTTCCGGAGACGATGCACACTGTAGTTATTAAGTCGTACGACAAGGACGGCAAGCCCCTGGAAGCCGTTCTGGAGGTAATAAACATCCTGCACCCAACTGAAGAGGCGGAGCTCGAGGGGTTCCGGGTGACTGACAACCGTCCGCCCCTTGGGCGCCACTAGGAGGGCGGTTCATACACATGGCGCAGTTGCGTTTTCGATTCATGGCCAAAGGAGCCGGGGTCGGCACTGGTCTGCCCATAAACATGGCCTTTGTGGACAAGCAGGACCTGGCCGCAGAGGGCATCGCGGAAGCTGACGCGCTCACGGCTATCGCGCGCGAGGTCAATGCCCCGGTCGGGATCAACGTGTTCGACATGGACGCGATTACTACTACGAGCGATGGCATAGTGGTGGACGGCGCCATCGTAACCATGGCGGCAGCGGACATAGGCCGCATTCACCCGGAGTTCGGATGCCTGCACATGGCCAAGATAGAAGTTACGGACCAGCTGATCAAGGAGGAACCGCATCTGGCTCAGATCCGTGGGCAGTTCGACGGGCGTCCGCTGTTTCGCGGCCCCAATCCAAAGGACAAGCTGATCCCGGTGCACAACGTGGTCATGACCGGGCGCGCCGTCAACAACAACTCCGCCACCGAGGTGATGGACGCCATCAGTATGGAAGAGATGCTGCTTCCTATCCTCGGTCAGCTGCAGGTGATGCATGATGAGGACGTGGTGTTTGGTATCACCGGCGAAGTGATCTCGGTGGGAATAGGCATGACTGTGGCAGAGCAGTTCGGCAGAGTGTTCCCCACTCGTCAGTTCGCGGCCGGGCAGACCGCCCACGGTTCAGGTGAGTACGCGAAGACTCTGAAAGCCAATATCCCGTGCATGGTTGCGCCGAAGCGGGTCCTGGCACGCTACATCATACGGGCCCTGGAGGCCGGCATGGCGCCGGGACTGCACATCGGTTGTTCCCCGGCGGTGCTCGCGTTGGCGCACGCCATAGGGTCCCCGATCGCGAAAGACCGTATAGAGCCCAAGGCCAGGGTGGAACTGGCCAGCATAGGGGTGGACGTTGACTCCCTCGTCACCGAAGGTCCGAAGCTTTCCGCCGAGGAAGCGATATCCGACGCTGATCAGATCGTGCCGGGAGTGGTCAACCCAATACTCTGCGCGAGTAGAGACGTGGTGTCGAAGGAAAGCATCGCCGTGTGACGGAAGGTGTATTGACGGTGGCGCACAGGATCATCGCTGTTGTGGACAAGACCGTGGTTCGAGTCACTGGGCTGGAAGTTAGGGGACTGAAACCTCAGGATGTCGAGGCTCACCTCAGTCGGGCGCTGGGCCGCCCGGCGCGGGTGATCGGAGTCGCAGGCGATAGCCTCGAGTTCGACGTGTACGGGCTGTCGCCGGAAGCCGTCTTGATGGATAGCCACAATGTCATACGCGCTATCGCGCTGGCGGACGGCGTCCGGGCAACCGAGGTCGCGCAGGTGGATCAGGCTGAGAAGGCCCGCAAGTTCTCAGTTGAGGAACTGGCCGCGCGAGCGCGAACCGGCGGGTGCGCGGGAGAGAGGGTACGGCTGTGACAGTTGGCTATGTGAGCCTGATTCCTACAGGCGGCGAGGTCGCCTCGGGCGTGATTGTCGATACCGATAGCCCGGCGATCATGCAACTTGCGCTGGAGCGCTGGCCTGGCTGCCTGGTGAAGCGGCTGCCGCCGGAGAGCGATGATGAGGGCATGATCGCGTCCTCCATACGTAATGAGGTCGGCCTCGGCAGCCAGCTGGTGATCGTGATAGGGGGATCGGGCGGCGGGCGTGCATTCGCCGCTACACTGGCCCCTGATGTGAGTCACCGCGGGATCAAACAGGTGTTTCCGGATGCGTCCGCCGCCGAGATCTGGGGTTCAAACGGCCATCTGTTCTGCGAGATGCTGGCGGCGAGGCACGATGCAGGCTGGGTCATAAACGTGCCCGGCCCTCTCCCTGAAGCCGTAGCCGCGTGCAAGGCGGCCATGGACGCGATAGTGGGTGGCGTGGAGCCCGAGCAAATAGTCCAGCGCATGGCGGATGCGGTAGTGGCTCAATATCCGGGCGCCGCAGCGTCTGTGGGGTCCGCGGGACCCGTGGAGCCCATGGGACCCGTGGAGCCAGTGACAGAATGAACGTCGCGCGGATCCGTGCCGCGGCGGGCAGGGCGGACTCGGGTTCGTCAGGCATCGCATGCGCATGGGTGGCGTTGGTTTCGAGCCCGATACTCGACGGCGAGGCAATGCTGCGCTTCGAACACAAGATGAACACGGCTCTTGCTGCGGCCGAGTGGACGCCCAGCTGCATGGCGTCTGCCCATCAGAACGACCTGGTCGCGGTGGACACGACGCTTGCCGCTACGATTGCAGCGCAGATTACAGAAGGAATCATTGCCCTGGGAGGCGCGGTTCGCATCCCAGGGCTTTTCGGACCCACAGGCGCCGCCATGTGGGTGTCAGGCAGGGAAACTGGCGCCGGCGCTGCCGGCCGGCAATCACCTGGGCCTCTCTCGGTGATGTCGGGGGGCTGGGTGATGTGGCATCAGCCCGGAGCCTGGTGCGCGCTGATCAGCGGTAGGCCATCGCAGATGGTTCGCGTCGCCGAGCGCGCGGGTGCCCGACCGCACGACGCGCCTCTCCCTGTGCTTGTTGAGGCTTGTGGAGAAGAAGGCGTCGACCGGATGATCGCCGTGAGCGACGGTACAGGCACGCCCAGCGGCTACGGCGGAGTGACATACTGCTGGGACCGGGAAGCGCGAGTGATTCTACTATCCTGACACATCGTGGCTGCGACAGGGTGCGTGTATGTATTGTGGGCAATAGCAATTGGAAAAGTGGGTAGACGTCGCCAGGCGTGATAGTGAGCGGGGAAAAGACGTCCTCCCCGATCATTACGGTGGGTTG
>ERZ795056.7096-NODE-7096-length-10812-cov-5.108580_pt1 | contig 10812 bp, 6 predicted proteins | sample MGYA00375140_ERZ795056 | MGnify/ENA primary metagenome ERZ795056 (study PRJEB30185, sample SAMN05720227) | activated sludge metagenome | isolation source: Anaerobic digester | place: USA | collected 2015-03-09 ...
CGATGACGCGTTTGGAAAATGCCCGGAGTTCGGGAGAACGGTAGCCATTCAGGGGGACAGGATTTTTGTGGGAGCCCGGTTCGCACCGGTTGGTGAGATAAACGCCGGGGCAGTCTATGTGTTTAAAAAAGAAGGGGATTCGTGGCTATACACCGCCAAGATAGTCTCCCCAAATCCTGAAGCAGAGGATAATTTTGGACGTGCTGTCGCGGTTCAGGGCAATCTCCTCGTGGTGACTGCGAGAAAAGAAGACCAAGCCAGCACGGATGTAGGAGCTGGCTACGTGTATCAGTATAAAGGTGGGAAGTGGATCTATTGCACAAAACTCATCGCACACGATGCCAATCCGAGCGCCTACTTCGGTCAATCGGTGGCGATCCAGGGGGAGTTCCTGGCCATTGGGGCCCGCAATGCGGATCCGCAGGGCGCTGGTGGATTTTACCTCTTCCGCAGAAACGGGGCTGACTGGATTGAGGTCGCCAAGGTAAGTCCGCCAAACGGGAAGAATAACGATCAGTACGGCTTCTGCATAGCAATGTCCGGGGAAACGGTGGTGGTTGGTGCCCGCAGAATGGACCAGTCCGGCACGGTGAAAGACACCGGTGCAGCCTTTGTCTACACCATCACCGATGGTTACCCGGTATTGGTCACCAATCTCACTGCCAGTGACGCATCAGCGGTGGATGAGTTTGGCCAGTCTGTTGCGTTTGTGGATGATCTCATCGCGATTGGTGCCTGGAAAGATGACAATAAAAAGGGATCCATCTATCTCTTCCGCATGATTGATGGTGAATGGACAGAGATCGGAAGGATCCAGGCCTCTGATGGCCAGAAGGGAGATGAATTCGGGTATTCCCTGGCAGCCTTTGGCAACAGAATGGTGACCGGCGCTCACAAAGCTGATTTCATCAATCCCGATGCAGGGGCAGCATACGTGATCCCGGTACGGCTGTAACCAGCGAAGAATCATCCCTTTTTTTCAGACAGCGAGGCAGGAAATCCCTCTCGATTTTTCACTGTCGAGAATCATCTCTTCCCTCGTATGCATTGGAGCCTCATATCCCCTCCAATCCTTTAATCCTTCAGCAGTCCTTCAGCAATCCCCTGGAACGTTCCGTAGGATTTGAAAACGATTTTAATGGCTCTATTCCGGAAAATACCTATTATAATAAAATAATATATGTACGTACTTAGTACTACTCCAGCAAAATGAAGGATACATAGTGATCGGTTTATGGTAGTCTGTTCCTCTTTTTCTTTGTGCGTGTGATCCCCAGATTGCTGAAGTGCTGGAGGATTGACCAGTGAAAACGTAAAATTTCCAAGGGAATCAAAAAATAGGCTATTTAAATACTTTGATTTTCCCGCAGCAAACCAGATTTCAGCTGGGGGATTGCTGCAGTGCTGAAGGAGAGATCTATCATCACAATGAATATTCTCCGGATCGGTTCATTCAGTCACGGTGGGTGCCCGGGCGTTAGTGTACCCGATCACTTTGGCCTCGTTTCCCTCAAACTCAACCCCTGCCGTGTATCTCTCGCTGCTCTTGCTCACCGGATCCTGGGGAACGCCGCCGAACGAAAAGACGTACCAGAACAGCGAATCCCAGTCAGCAGGTTTTGAGGCTCTTGACAGGGTCATATTCCTGTGGTTGAAATGAGCTCTTCTCCAGAGCCGGAAAGAAAGCGATACCATAAAATTAAAGCGCATTCTCCTGTTATTGGAGATCGGAAGCTGGTGGCTGATCTGCCACCATACCCATACCGATTATAACACAACTTGGTAAAAGGAGTTTTTTGTAAATGGACATCCCACGTATCTTCACCATTGCCGAAAGTGCTCACCGCATCCATAACCCATTCACACCAGAAAAGCTTGCCACTCTCGGCGCGGCGTTGCGTCTGGAATCGGGGACTCGTGTACTCGACCTCGGCAGCGGTTCGGGCGAGATGCTGTGCACCTGGGCACGCGATTATGGAATCATCGGCGTCGGCATCGACATGAGCCAGTTGTTCACCGAGCGGGCGAAACTCCGCGCCGAAGAACTCGGAGTTGCCGATCGAGTCGAGTTCATCCATGGCGACGCTGTCGGCTACGTCGCAGACGAAAAGTTCGGTGTGGCAGCCTGTCTTGGTGCCACGTGGATCGGTGGGGGAGTCGCCGGCACCATCGATCTTCTGGCGAAGAGTCTGCGTACCAAAGGAATCATCCTCATCGGCGAGCCCTACTGGCGGCAGTTACCAACGACGGAAGACGCAGCCAAGGGATGCCTTGCGAATTCGATCTCCGACTTTCTCATGCTTCCACACCTTCTCGCTTCTTTCGACGACCTCGACTACGACGTTGTAGAAATGGTTCTGGCAGACCAGGATAGCTGGGATAGGTACGAGGCGGCCAAGTGGCTCACCATGCGCCAATGGCTTGAAGCGAATCCCGATGACGACTTCGCGAAAGAAGTTCGAACCACACTGACCCTGGAACCAAAACGCTACGCCGCATATACGCGTGAATATCTTGGATGGGGCGTGTTCGCGCTGATGGCACGGTGATGCGAGGAAGCTGGGATATTCGGCGGATTGAACATTGTGACAATAACATCTCATCTCATGGATAGTAGTTCCATTCCCCATACCAAGCTAGTCTGCCTGTCCCCGCTCATCAGGAAAGGCAGTATGCATCCAAGAACAGGACTGAGGTCACATACACGGTGATGACGTGCCACACCCCACGAACATAAGGTGGGCTGCTGGTGGCAACCACCTAGCCTTTCCTCTCTGTACTGATTCACTGAAAAAAGAGATTTTTCAGGGATGTTCAAATCACTGACTTGGCAATCGACATAAAGAAAACCATTCATTTGTATTATTTTGGGTATAGTGGCATTTCATCCACCAATTTTTTTATCCTTCAAAGTTTTTCATGTCTTTCAAAACGCTTCTGGGGGTTGCGCCTTCGGCTAACCCCCGCCGCTGTAGCGTCCCCCTAGATGCGATAGGGTGAAATCGAGCACATACATTTCTTCATTATTCATATTGAATGGTGTATCCTTTTTTTGCATAGATCTGAGAACTCCACCAACGGTATATTCTCCGACGTGATTAATGAGAAAGATTGGTGGCAAAAATAATACTATACCCTTATTTTTCGAAACAGAAGCGATGCGGCTGGTTATCCAATCCAGGTAAAAGCCCCGGCCCGGTTGGCAACGAAGCCCGTACATCATTTATTTCTCTGCTCGTGCAGATATGCAGGTGAAAAAGGCTAACTCATTATTTGTAGTGAAGTGCCCGTGTGGCAAATCCACCTGTTTTTTAAGTGAGTCACATACTGGGGCGGGTTTCTTGAGAAATGCTTTATAGTGACCGGAGAAATGCAGAGTACAATCTTCAGCATTCGGATACCCTGCTTCCGACGTGTGAGTATAACCTTTATGCATATTTCCTGCCCAGATATGATGAATTCTCAGTCAGACGAATGTCCAGCCCAGTGAATCACCTCATATTCATGGGATTATGACCGTTCCCGGAGCAATATTGTGCAGGACCGTGAAACCTCCCCTGAAAAGCCTCGCTGGCATGCTCTTGATGAGCACGAGATCTTTGCTCGTCTTGAGACGTCACGTGGCGGCCTGACAGCCGAGGAGGCAGGACGGAGGCTTGCGCAGTTCGGGCCAAATATCCTCCCTGCCAGGAAGCCTCCCGGAATACTTGCCGTCATCGTCCACCAGTTTAAAAGCCCCCTTATCTATATCCTGCTGGCAGCAGGCCTGATCTCGTTTCTCATTGGGGATATCAAGGACGCCGGTTTCATTTTCCTCGTCGTCGCCATCAATGCAATGATCGGATTTGTCCAGGAATGGAAAGCCGAGCAGAGTGCACTGAAATTACAGAGCCTGTTAAAAGTAATGGCCAGGGTCCGCAGGTCGGGGACCTGGCATACCGTTCCTGCCGATGAACTTGTCGTCGGTGATGCGGTAACCTTAGAGTCAGGGAACAGGGTACCTGCCGACATCAGGCTCCTCCACGAAGCAAACCTGAAGATAGATGAGTCGCTTCTCACAGGAGAATCTGCTGCAGTGGAGAAGACCATCCGGACGCTTGAGGCCGATATTCCCCTAGGCGACCGGTTCAACATGGCCTATGCAGGGAGCACGGTGGTGATGGGACGCGGGTGTGGGATAGTGGTTGGAACCGGGTCGAGAACTGAAGTGGGAAAGATTGCTGGGGCTGTCTCTCAAACCGAGGCGGCTAAACCTCCCCTCCTGATCCGGATGGAGGACTTCTCCAGGAAAGTCGGCATCCTGATCATTGTTGCAAGTATGGTGGTAGCAGGAATTGCTCTCTACCAGGGAACTCCGCCAGTTGATGTTTTCTTCCTTGCGGTTGCCCTTGTCGTTTCCGCAATTCCTGAGGGGTTGCCGGTTGCCATTACAGTTGCCCTTTCTATCGCCGCTGGCCGGATGGCAAAGCGGCACGTCATCGTGAGAAAGCTTGCTGCCGTTGAGAGCCTCGGGAGCTGCACCACGATTGCCACGGACAAGACCGGTACCCTCACGGTCAACCAGCAGACGGCACGTATTATCGAACTCCCCTCCGGAGAACGTGCTGAAGTGACCGGGGCAGGGTATTCGCCTGAGGGATCGATCACCAGCCCTGGTGGCGATCTGATCCGGGAAGATCTACGAACCTCCGTGTCCAACTTGGTGAGGACAGCAGTCATCTGTAATGAGGGGTCCCTGTACCAGCAGGACGGGGAGTGGGTCCACCACGGGGATGCCATGGATGTTGCCTTTCTCGCGCTCGGGTACAAGACTGGGTTTGATCCGGACGGTCTCCGGAATTCTGTCGTAACCGTGGCACAGGTGCCCTTCGAGTCCGAAAAGATGTACGCTGCAGTCTACTACCAGGAGGGTCCCGAGTCTCCCGTCCGGATAGCGGTGAAAGGAGCTGTGGAGGCCATACTGCCTTTCTGTCGCTCCATGAGAGGCATGGACGGCGATCTTCCCTTGGATCAGGCATTCATTGAGAAGCAGCTCTTGCACCTTATGGAAGAGGGTTACCGGGTACTGGCGATAGCTGAAGGAACTGCTGTGAAAAAGCCCCACGGATCTCATGACCTTGAGGAAGTAAAACCGGAACTGACCTTTCTGGGTTTGGTCGGGTTCATCGATCCACTCAGGCCTGATGTCAGAGAGTCGGTAAAGACCGCTCATGAAGCCGGGATTGATGTGGTGATGATTACCGGCGATCACCCGAGGACCGCTCTTACTATTGCCAGTGAACTCGACATTGCCCGATCCCTGGATGAAGTGATGACCGGCCAGCAGGTGGAGGCACTGGGTGATCCCTTGTTGCCCTCATATGCTTCCGCGATTGAGCATGTACGGGTGTTTGCCCGGGTGACACCCATCCAGAAGATGGAGATTGTAGATACCCTTGTCCGGCGGGGTCACTTTGTGGCAGTCACGGGAGATGGAGTGAATGATGCCCCGGCCCTGCGACGTGCAAACATCGGTGTCGCAATGGGTTCGGGGATGGACGTGGCAAAGGATACTGCCTCAATGATCGTGACCGACGATAACTTCTCATCAATTGTCGCAGGGGTCGAGGAAGGCCGATTCGCCTACGACAATATCCGGAAAGTGACCTATCTTCTCATATCTACCGGGCTCTCTGAGGTCGTCCTCTTCATCCTCTCACTTATTGCAGGGCTCCCCATCCCGCTCCTCGCAGTCCAGCTGCTCTGGCTGAACCTTGTCACGAACGGGATCCAGGGGGTTGCCCTTGCGTTCGAGGCCGGCGAGAAAGGAACGATGCAGAGAAGACCAAGGAGTCCGGACGAGGGGGTGTTCAACCAATTGATGGTGAAAGAGTGTCTGCTCTCCGGTTTGACGATCGGTATCGTGGCATTCCTTGCATTCAGCCTGTTACTCGGGCATGGGGTCGAGCTGTACATGGCGCGAAACCTCATCCTCCTCCTGATGGTCCTCTTTGAAAACTTCCATGTCTTCAACTGCCGTTCGGAGTACCTCTCGGCTTTCAGGGTGCCGATTCGGAACAACTACTTCCTGGTCTTTGGCGTTCTCATCATGCAGGGGCTCCACATCATCTCCCTGAACATCCCTGTGATGCAGGATCTCCTAAGCATCGCTCCTGTGACACTGGAGCAATGGCTGATGTGTGTTGCTGGAGCAAGCAGTGTCCTTATCGTCATGGAGCTCTTCAAATGGTCGAACTTCCGGATAAATACCGGGAGACCTGAACCCTCGGGGAGTTTTACCTGATGTTCCGAGATTTTCTCCAAAGTGGTGGTGTGTGATATCATGGAGCAGTGGTCATCACGGACAGGATTTATTCTCGCGGCGATTGGATCAGCGGTCGGGATCGGCAATATATGGCGATTTTCATCAGTAGTTGGCCAGAATGGTGGGGGAGCTTACCTCATCCCCTACCTGATCGCGGTATTCTTCTGCGCCCTTCCCCTCATGATCCTCGAGCTTGCCATGGGCCGTCACTTCCAGGGAACCGTAGTCAGCACCTTCCGGGCAGTCCGGCCACAGTTCCGGGTCATCGGATGGCTTCTCTGCGGGGCCGTATTTCTGGTGCTCTCTTACTACCTGGTTATTGCAGGGTGGACCCTCGGTTATTCCTTCTTTTCAATTGCAGGTGACACCGTCCCCTTCTCAGTGTTCGTTTCCGGATCACTCCCGGTAATCCTGTTCATGATTACCGCTGCGTTAACAGGGATCATCGTATCAAGGGGAGTCAGGGAAGGGATTGAACGAATATCGGTTGTTTTGATCCCGGTTTCCATAGGAATCCTGGTCATCCTTGCCCTGTATGGAACAACACTACCTGGATTTACAGAGGGGATATCGTTCCTTTTTACGCCGGATTTTGAGGTTCTGAGTGATCCCCTTTTATGGGGTGCGGCCTTTGGACAGGCCTTCTTCTCGCTCTCCGTTGGTACAGGTATCCTGCTCACCTATGGTGCCTACATGAACCGGGACCAGGGGATTCCTGTTGCCTCCCTGATAATTACCGTCGCTGATGTTTCCGTAGCCATTATTGCAGGCATTGTCATCTTCCCGATCGTCTTCTCCTTTGGCCTTACCCCGACAATCGGGGCAGAACTCGCTTTTTCCACACTGCCGAAAGCCTTTGCCGTGATGCCAGGGGGCTTCCTCTTTTCGGCCGCTTTCTTTCTCGTATTCTTCTTCGCAGCACTTACTTCCGCGGTATCAATGCTGGAAGTGAGCGTCGCCGCTGTCTGTGAATCGCTCAGCTGGTCACGATTGCGGGGCGCAGCCCTTCTTACTGGTGCAATTCTTATCGCCGGTCTCCCTTCGGCACTCTCCTACAGCACCGTAAACCTGACCATAGGTGGGATCCGGGTCCTTGATTTCATGGATGAGACGATCGGGACGCTCGGCCTTCCCATTACCGCAACCCTTCTTGCTATCGTCTTTACCTGGTTCCTGAAAAAAGATGTCCTTGCTGATGAAATCGGGGTATCTCTCGCCCGATTCATTCATCCGCTCTGCAGGTTTGTCATCCCGGGGATATTGATAATCACGACGGCTGCCCGCCTGTTGTCAGGCCTCGATTATCCAGGAATGCGTATGCTTCCCGGGAGCGAATTCATCGGGACACTCCTTCAGGTGGAGGGAATCGGTCTGATCATCGCACTCATCCTGCTTCTCATCCTCGCAATGTGTTGGTTCAGGAGATGTTCGCTGGTAAAGATGTTCCAATCTGGAAACAACCTATTCAGGAAACTGAAGTGACTCCCGACTGCACGATGAGCCGCGGATGCGTGTCGGAACAGGGGGCCACTGCTACCCCCTTCGCTCCTCGTCCAGATGGGAAGGCCTCCTCTAATATTCACAGAGAATCAGGTGGCTGCAGCCGTTTTAAGCTCCCTGCCTGTAAAGCATGAACAGGAGAGCCCGTTCATTCTTCGTAAGCATGGCCATTCCTCCGGGAGTAATAGGAGTTTGGTTTACACCATCGGTATGCATGCGGTGAAAGTTCGATATTCACCGCGGTTTGCGATGTGTTCCCGAATCAGCCAAAGGAGGGGAGATAAAAGGCAGTGAGGATACATAGGTTAACGACGGATCCCCTCCAAAATTTCCCTTGGTTACTTCAATGACCCTCTCCTGCTGGCAGTGCCTTGAATGCGGCTATATCTATGATCCTGAAAAAGGAGACCCGAAAGGGGAGGTCCCGCCGGGAATCCCGTTTGAGGATTTGCCTGATACCTGGCGGTGCCCCGAATGCGGGGTATCAAAGGCAAAGCACGGTGTCTTCATCCAGCGATAACGGTCCAGAAGATGTCCGGGGATTGCAGAGGCTTTTTTATTCGTTTCATCTGCAGATTTTGACAATGCTGAAAAAGAATATCAGTCTTGGTCATCTACTCACCAATAACCCCTCTCCAGGAGAGGTGAACGAAAATATCCTATTGAGTACTGGAAGGGGTCCCGGGGTGAAACGGGATGGCAAAACAAAAAATTGTTCCCCATATATGGATGGAAAGAGACGCAGAGAAGGCTGCCGGGTTCTATGTCTCGGTCTTTAAGAATTCGAACATCCTGGAGACCGCTTATTACCCGAAGGCTTCAGAAGCGGTCTCCGGCCAGAAAGCAGGATCGGTGATGACCGTCAAGTTCGAGATCGAAGGCCAGGAGTTCATGGTGCTGAACGGGGGGCCGGCATTCAGGCCGAACGAGGCGATCTCGTTCATGGTGTACTGCGATACGCAGGAAGAGATCGATTATTACTGGAAACGGTTGTCATTCGTCCCGGAAGCGGAGATCTGCGGGTGGCTGAAAGACAGGTTCGGGGTGACCTGGCAGATCGTTCCAACGGTCCTCGAGGCGATGATGACCGATAAGGACCCGGAGAAAGTGGAACGGGTGACCGCCGCGTTCCTGAAGATGAGGAAGTTTGATATCAGGGAGTTGAAGAAGGCTTACAAGGGGGAATAAGGGATACCTCAGGCCTTCCCTTCAGGATCTTTGGCTGATTGATGTTCTGGCAGGGGCATCCCGGGCGGAAGTTCGTACCCTCTCTTCGTTTTACCTGCAGGAGACCCGGAGACCGTTTCTCTGAATCATTTCTGAATCACAAAAGATATTCCCTGATTTTTCCTATAGGGGTCAGGGATAATAATCTCACCCGAAAAGAGGCAGTACCATGACCCACGACGTTGAAGAGACCCTTGACCCGGATGACTGGGAGGCGATGCGGGCACTCGGCCACCGGATGCTCGATGATGCACTGGACTATATCGGGACACTGCGGGACCGGCCCGTCTGGCAGCACGCACCCCCTGAGGTGAAAGCCCATTTCGATGGCATGCCGCCTCCTGGTCCGGAACATCCGGATGAGATATACCAGGAATACCGGGACTATATCCGGCAATACCAGCTTGGAAACAGCCACCCGAGGTTCTGGGGGTGGATCGCCGGGTCCGGGACCGTGATGGGGATGTATGCCGAGATGCTTGCGGCCTCGATGGATGCTGTCAGCGGGGCATTCTCCTATATGAGCAATAACTACGTCGAATGCCAGGTCATCGGCTGGTGCAAGGCGATGCTCGGGTATCCCATGACGGCAAGCGGGCTCCTCACGAGCGGGTGCTCTGCCTCGAACCTGATAGCGCTTGCCGTTGCCCGGAACACGAAGGCCGGGTTTGACCTGCGGAAAGAGGGGATGCAGAACGCCAAAAAGAAGATGACCCTCTACTGCTCAGACGAGGCCCATTCCTCCCTGCAGAAGGCGGTTGAACTGCTGGGATTCGGGAACGATGCGCTGAGAAGGATCCCTGTGAACGATCACATGCAGATCGACCCTGCAGCCCTGGGATCAGCGATAGCGAAGGACAGGGCAGATGGGTTCTCCCCGGTCTGTATCATCGGAGCTGCCGGGACGACAAACACCGGAGCGGTCGACGACCTGCATGCTCTTGCCGATATCAGCACGAGAGAGGGGTGCTGGTTCCATGTCGATGGCGCATTTGGGGCCTGGGCTGCCATCGCCCCGGGATACCAGCACCTCGTTGCCGGTATGGAACGGGCCGATTCGCTCGCCTTCGACCTGCACAAGTGGATGTACCTGCAGTATCCCATCGGCTGTGTGCTCATCAGGGACGCTGAATTTCACCGCAAGGCATTCTCCCTGACCCCGACCTACCTTGCCCACGGGGAGGGTGACCGGGGACTGACCGGTGTCGATCTTCCCTGGCTTGACGATTACGGATTCGAGCTCTCCCGGGGCTTCCACGCTCTCAAGGCCTGGATGACGATAAAAGAACAGGGAACGGAGAAGTATGGGCGCCTCATCAGGCAGAATATCGACCAGGCCCGGTACCTTGCCCGGCTGGTTGAAACCACACCGGAGCTCGAGCTGGCGGGTCCGGTCTCCCTGAATATCGTCAACTTCCGGTATATAAAGCCGGGCATAACCGAGGAGAGACTCGATCATCTGAATAAGCAGATCGAGCTCGACCTCCAGGAAGAGGGGATCGCGGTTCCCTCAACGGTAACCATCCGGGGAAGGAAGTACCTGCATATCGCCATAACCAACCATCGCAGCAGGAAAGAAGACTTCGATCTCCTTGTCAGGGAAGTGATCCAGGCCGGTAAAAGCAAATCATGAGGATCACCCCTCTGCCTGTCAAGTGAAATTCCCTGCAGAAGTCTTCGGTCATATCTCGTCCCTGATCGATCCACCCTGTCCGGTCATGAATACGATGGCCGGGAACAGATGTCTGGAACCATCTCTTTCCTGATCCTTACGATGGCAG
>ERZ795056.7102-NODE-7102-length-10808-cov-4.927555_pt1 | contig 10808 bp, 5 predicted proteins | sample MGYA00375140_ERZ795056 | MGnify/ENA primary metagenome ERZ795056 (study PRJEB30185, sample SAMN05720227) | activated sludge metagenome | isolation source: Anaerobic digester | place: USA | collected 2015-03-09 ...
CAAGATGATGTCGATGCAGTACAGGATCGAACGCGAGTTCGGGCTGCGCCTGCCGATGAAGAAACTGTTCGAATCCACCACAGTCCGTCTTATGGCCGGCGCCGTCAGGGCCGCGGCGGCGGCGGCGGGCGCCGCTCCTGCCGGCCCCGCTGATTCGGCCGCCGAAGCCGCGGTATCGGCCGAGGCGGTCCGCCGCCCTGTATCGTCCGTGCAGAAAAGGCTTTACATAGTCGAGGGCATGGAAGGCCCCTCTAATGCCTATAACATACCTTACGCGATCCGCATAACCGGAAATCTCGACAGGCTCCGCTTCAGCGAGGCCGTCGACGCCATGATAGAGCGCCACGACTCGCTGCGTACTTCGTTCGAAGCCGCCGGCGGCGAGCCGGTGCAGGTCGTCCACGGCTCCGTAAGGCTCAAAAAGATATTCCAGGAGGCTCCGGGCGGCCTGACCGACGAGATGATCGCCGAACTGATCAAGCCGTTCGACCTCGGCCGCGCTCCGCTGCTTCGCGTGAAGCTTTTCAAAACAGGCCCCGACGAGCATATTTTTTTCGTCAACTTCCATCACATAATATTCGACGGCATGTCGCTGGAGATATTCATGCGCGAGCTTTTCGAGATATACGAAGGCCGCGGGCCGCTCGAGCCGGCGCCGCAGTACGGAGAATTCTGCGAGTGGCAGAAGCGATTCCTGGCCTCGCCCGCCGTCGCCGAGCAGGAAAACGCCTGGCTCGAGATGTTCGCGGGCGATCTGCCCACGCTGAACATGCCCGCCGATTTCAAAAGGCCGCCCAAACCCGAATCGGCCGCGGGCCATTTCGAGTTCATGGCGGAGCCCGAACTGGCTGCGCGCATCAAAAGCCTCGCCGCATCGACCGGAAACACCATCTATACGGTCGTGCTTGCCGCCCTCAACGCCCTGCTCGCCCGTTATAGCTCGCAGGAGGACATCATAGTCGGAACCCCGCTGCTTGGAAGGCCTACGCTCGACTCGCAGAAGATGATCGGCATGTTCGTCAACACCATGCCTGTTCGCAGCCGCCCGGCGCCCGACAAGAAATTCGCCGATTTTCTGAACGAGGTTCGTTCGAGCTTCCTGACGGTCATCGACAATCAGGACTACCAGCTCGACGCGCTCATCGAAAAACTCGGCGTCAAGCGAGCGGGCGGCCACAACCCGCTCTTCGACGTGGTGTTCGTTTATCAAACCTCGCAGGGCATGAAGGATATGGCTTACGGCGAGCTCATGGTGCGTCCCGCCGAAGTGCACTCGGGCGCCGCCAAATTCGACCTCACGCTGCAGGCGTTCGAGGGCGAGGAGAGCCTGCGCTTCGACCTGGAATACCGTAAGTGCCTGTTCCGCGAGGACACGGCACGGCGCATGGCGGCGCACCTTATTAACATTCTCGACGAGGTCAGCCGCGATGCGGGCCTGGCGCTCAAGGACATAGAGCTCATGTCGCCGGCCGAGCGAAAGACCGTCCTGTACGATTTCAACGCCACGGCGATGGATTATCCGAAAGATAAAACCTTTGTCGATATTTTCGACGAGCAGGCCGAAAGGACGCCCGACAAAAAAGCCGTGGTCTATCTTGGAAAATCGATGACCTACCGCGAACTGAAAACAAAAAGCGAGATCGTCGCCTCGAAATTGCGCGAACTGGGCGTTTCCCGCGACGACATAGTCGGAATAATGGTCGACAGGTCGCTTGAGATGTTCGTTGGAGCCGTCGGCGTTTTAAAGTCGGGAGCGGCATTCATGCCGATCGACACTAAATATCCGGCCGACAGGATAGAATTTATGCTCGCCGACAGCAAATCGAAGGCGCTCGTCACGCAGAAACACCTTCTGGGCGGAGCTAAATACGACGGGCCCGCCCTCGCGCTCGACGACGAAGCTCTTTACACCGGCGCTCCTGCCGCGGCCGCGCCGTTCAAAAATATCAGCAGGCCGAACGATCTGGCTTATGTAATATACACTTCGGGCTCGACCGGGCAGCCGAAAGGCGCGCTAATAGAGCATCATTCGCTGCTTAATTTCTCGTTCTGGTATAAGGCGTCGCACGCGATAACCGAGGCCGACGCGCTCGCAAAGCACGCCTCCTTCGGCTTCGACGCGTCGATCATGGAAGTTTTTCCGCCGCTGATAGCCGGCGCGGAGGTCCATATAATAAGCGAGGACATAAAACTTTCGCTTAACGAGCTCAACGATTACTTCGAAAAGAACCGCATACGCGGCGCGTTCTTCACCACCCAGCTCGCCGAGCAGTACAACGAAAATTTCGACAGCAAAACTCTTCGCTATATTGATGCCGGCGGTGAAAAACTTCGCACATTTACCAAACGCTCTTACACGCTTAATAACGGCTACGGTCCCACCGAATGCACCGTTTATACGACCTTCTTTCCCGTTGACAGAAATTACGACAACATTCCTATCGGAAAGCCGCTTGCAAACACCAGGCTCTATGTGCTCGACAGGCACGGCAAGCTGCTGCCGGCCGGGATCCCCGGAGAACTCTGCGTCGCCGGTGAATGCGTCGGAAGGGGATACCTTGGAAGGCCCGAACTCACGGCGGAGAAATTTCCGGCCGACCCTTTCTATCCAGGCGAAAAAATGTATCGTACCGGCGATCTGGTCAGATGGCTACCGGACGGAAATATCGAATATCTCGGCAGGATCGATTTCCAGGTCAAGCTGAGAGGCTTCAGGATCGAGCTCGGCGAAATCGAAGTCGCCATGCAGAAGCACGAGGATATTGAAAAAGCCGTAGTGATAGCCAAAGACGACGAACACGGAAACAAATACCTCTGCGCTTTCTATACGTCCAAACGCGACATCACGGAACAGCAGCTCAGGGAATATCTCGCCGGTTTCCTCGCCAATTACATGATACCCTCGCAGATGATAAGGCTCGACGAGATGCCCGTCAACGCCAGCGGAAAAATAGATCGGAAGGCCGTCGCCGCAATAGAGGTCGAATCCCGCCCCGCCGTCGAGCGCATTATGCCGTCGAGCGAGCGCGAGGAAAAGATCGCACGGGCGTGGCGCGACGTGCTGGGATTAAAAGAGGTCGGCGTGAACGAAAATTTCTTCGATATCGGCGGCCACTCGCTGAAGGCCGTTACGCTCGCGGCTAAGCTGCAGCAGGATTACGAGGTCACCGTGAACGACATCTTCAAATACCAGACCATCGGCGCCCTCGCCAAAAACATATCGGAGAAGAAAGGCACGCTCTACTCGCGGCTGGAAGGCCTTAAAACCGACGTCCCCGAGGCGGAGGAGCGGCTGCAAAAATTTATATCTTCGCCGGAGGCCCTCGCGCAGAAGGCGGCATACGACGCGCGCAGCGCGGAGCTCGACGCCGTCGATATACAGGAGCGCGAAAATTACGCGGCGGTGATGCTCACCGGCGCGACGGGCTATCTGGGAATATATATGCTCCATGACCTGATTAAAGGCTGGAAATGCGACATATACCTTCCCGTGCGCGGAAAGACGCCGGGCGACGCGCTGCGCCGCGTCAACGAGAAGTACCGCTACTATTTCGGAGCCGAGCTCAGGCCGAACGAGCTGGCGCGCGTCAAAATACTTTGCGCCGACCTCGAAAAGGAAAGGCTGGGGCTCGACGAGGCAACATACGCAGAGGCGTGCGAAAAGGTCGACGCGGTTATACACTCGGCTGCAAACGTCAAGCATTACGGCCGCTACGAAGACTTTTACGGACCGAACGTTAAGGCCGTGGAGAACCTGCTCGAATTCGCAGCGACCGGGCGGAAAAAGGACTTCAACCACATATCCACGATTTCGGTTATAATGGGCTCCATTGAAGGTCGCGATTGCGCTCTGTTCACCGAGGATTGCCTGGATATGGGCCAGAAGTCGGACAATCTTTACGTCGCGACCAAGCTCGAAGCGGAAAAGATCGTCGTCGCCGCGCGCGAAAAGCTCGGGCTGAAGACGAGCATATTCAGGGTAGGCAATATAGCTTTCAATTCAAAGACTGGCCTTCTGCAGCAGAACGTCGAGGAGAACGCATTCAGCGTAACGGTAAAGTCGTTCGTCAATCTCGGCGTCGTTCCCGAAACTGCCGACGAGAACGAGCTTTCTTTCGTCGATGCCACGAGCGCTTCGGTTCTCGAGCTTTTCGACAGGAAAAATTTCCACGATATGACCTTCCACTGCCAGAACCATATCAGGGTAAAACTTTCGGAACTGCTGACTTCGCCCGGTCTCGGGCTGAACGTGGAAAAACTCCCGTTCAACGCGTTCATCGACAGGCTGAAGACGGAATACGGCGTCGAATGCCGCCGGCCGCACGTCGAAAACATCTTGCTGCACCGCGGATGGCTCGAAAACGAATCCGGCTCGACCGAGGCCGTGGTCTTCACGACGCGCACCGCGCGCCTTCTGAAGCGTCTTGGATTCGAATGGCCGCGCGTCGACGAGACGAAGATGGTGGAGTTCATGGCGATGGCGCTTAGAGAGAGGATTGATTTCATAAAAGGCCTGGGCCTTTTCGAAGGCGCGCCGGTGAGCGTGCTACGCGAGGTCGCTTTTATGTCGAAGGAGGCGGTTTTCCCCGAAGGCGCCGACGTGGTATGGGAGGGCGACGCCGTGAGCGGCATGCATCTGATAATTTCGGGAAATGCCGAGCTGCAAAAAGTCTCCAGGGCGGGATGGACCGGCACCATCATGATAGCGGGGCGCGGCGACATACTCGGCGGCGAGGCGCTCTCGGGCCGCAGGGCAAACGTCACGGCAGAAGCCATAATGGGCGATCTGCGCACACTGGTCATCGACTGCGGCCGGATGCGGCAGACGCTGATGAACGCGCCTGAACTGTGTTTCAACTTCATGAAGGCGTGGGGCGAGACCATTGAAAAACTCGAAGGGATAGTAACCAATATAGATTAGAGAGCGGCGGCCCGGCAGAATTGACCGGGCCGCCCGCCTTTTAAAGGATGAGGAAAATCTTGACGCTCTTTTACGCGAATGTGTATAACAAAATTATTTTTTTATATGGTTCATCACCGTATAAAATAAAAGCTTGAAATCGTTTATAGGCTTGGATATGTAATCATCCATTCCGGCGGCGATAAATTTTTCTTTATCGCCGGGCATCGCATAAGCGGTTAGCGCGATAATAGGGACGCGGCCGCCGGAATTTTTTTCGTATTCCCTTATCGTGCGCGTCGCTTCAAATCCGTCCATTTCAGGCATCTGGCCGTCCATAAGCACGGCGTCGAATCTGGAATTTTTAAATAACTCGACGGCGGTCCTGCCGTTAGAGGCTATGGTAAGGTTCCAGTTGAATTTTTTCGCCAGTTTTTTAATCAAATTACAGCACGTTTGCTCGTCTTCGGCCAGAAGAATATCGACCGTGTTTTCGCATTTTAAAGCTGACGTCTCATTGTTTTCGGCGGCGCGCTGTTTGAAAGGTTCGCAATGAGTTTCGAAGGGTAGCTCCACGCTAAAACAGCTGCCTTTTCCGGGTTCGCTTTTTACGGTAATCGAGCCTTGCATTAATTCCACAAGTCCCTTGACTATCGAAAGGCCGATTCCGGCTCCGCCATGGCGTTTTGTAGTAGAATCGTCGAGCTGGTGGAACATTTCAAATATCTCGTCTATTTTATCGGCGGGTATCCCTATTCCTTCGTCCGTTACGCTTAAAACCAGCCGGACTGTTTTATCTATTATTGCGGCCTGCGACACTTTTACTATAATGGTGCCCGAAGGCGTGAATTTTATAGCGTTTGTGAGAAGGTTCAGCAATATCTGCTTAATTCTGAGCGAATCGCCTATCAGCGAATAATTTATTTGCGGGTCGATTTCACTGATTATTTCGAGCTTTTTATTTTCGAGCTGTCTTGTTACGAGAGATTTGGAATTTTTTACGATATCCCGGATATCAAAAACTTTTTTATCGAGCTTGATTTTTTTTGCTTCGAGTCGGGAGAAATCGAGCATATCGTTGATAAGTTCGAGAAGATTTAAAGAAGAGGTCATAACCATTTCATTAAATTCCCGCTGCTCAGGGTTTAATCCGCTTACATTCAAAAGGCTTGAAAAGCCTATTATTCCATTCATGGGCGTGCGCAATTCATGGCTCATATTGGCCAGGAAAAAGCTTTTCGCTTTATTTGCCTCTTCGGCCCTGGCCAGAGCTTCGCGCAGATCGGAAGTTCTTATTTCGACCTGTTTTTTCAGCTGGCGGTTCCAGGCCACTATAAAGTATCCAGCGGCCAGAAAAGCGATTAATATCGATAAAATAACGCTCAGGAAAGTTTTATTTTTAAATGGGTTATTTTCTTCTATATGCACCCATCGCCGGTAAATTTCTTTTCGTTCGTCTTCGGTTATGGTTTTTAGCGTTTTATTGAGTATGGAGTTTAATTCGGGCCAGTCGCGGCGGGAGCCTATCGCGAGTTTTATAGGATATTCGGCGTCGCCGGCGATTCGAAGATTTGTAATGCCTTCTTTTTCGGACAGGTATGATGAAGTTGCTATATCTATTATGGCCGCGTCGGAAAGGCCGTAGGCCGCATTTAAAAGCGCGTTTAAGTCGGTGGGGACTATATCGTATGAATACGAAGGAAAGTTTTTTTGAAGATATTCGGTGACGGCGTATCCGCTTACTACCGAAATTTTTTTACCGTTCAGATCATTTAATGTCAGCCGGCCCGAAGTATTTTTTCTGACGAGTATTACGTTTTTAATTTCGAGTATGGGATCGGTAAAAAGAAGATACTCGCTTCTTTGCGGAGTATTTGTAGCCGCGTTGACGATGGCCACTTTTTTTTCTTTAGCCATGTCGAGTATTTCTTTAAACGAGCCGGCTTTAAGTATTTTGAATTTGATATCTAGCTTATCTTCGATGACTTTTATATATTCATGCGCCAGGCCTCTGGTGGTAACGGCGGACGTGTCGAAGAATTCGAAAGGCGCGTATGACGGGTCGGGGGCGAAAACCAGGCCGTCTTTATGCGACGAAAGCCAGTTTTTTTCCGTTTCATCGATTATATCTTGCCGTCCGTCAGCGTTTGAAACTAAGGACAGCAAAATAAAAAATATAAAAATAAAAAATAAAGCTTTACTGTTGAAATCAAAAATCATTGTATATGTATGTTAACACAATACTTATATTTTTTCAATAAAAAACCTGTTTTTTTGTAATTGACATGCTATGGGGGCCGTGATAAAATAATAACCTGCCGATTAAATTTAAATGTTCAAAAGGAGAATAATTTGAGAACCGACCTGTTTACTTTGAATAAATATCTGGGAATGTTAGCCGGCGCTTTAATCGGTTATATAAGGCACGGCGGAGATACCACGCCGGCGGTTTTCGGCGCGGCTTTCGGATACGGGCTGAGCTTTCTTATAACCATAATCGTGATTTTTTTATTTGACGGGCGCAAGAAACTATCCGAATTTCAATACGCCCTGCTGAGCCGCGAAAGGTTCCTGTTTTCGTTCAAATCCGATAAATATATGTATATTATGGTTTTAATATATATGATAATTTTTTCTCTGGCCGTGAAGTTTTATAATCCGGAACTTACTGCCGGCAACGCCGCTATTTTCGGTTTTTTAGCGCTATCGTTCTTTTCGGCCGCCAGCCTCATTATTCACGCGAACCTGCTTCTTTTGACGGCGGTTTTCGTCGTTCTTGCGTGCGTGAACGCCGCCGCCGTTCATTCTAATTCTGCCGAATTTTTGAGGCAAAGTGAAATAGTGACTTACTTTCCTCTATCATTTTTTTTCGTCGCGGGTTATATCGAAGAATATAAACGCCTCGAATACAGGATACTCGCGCTTATCTTCGACGAAAAAGAATTCGACGACCTCGCCGTGACTTTATTTAAACTCGAAAAGCCTTCAACCGTAAACATGCCGCCTTCCAGCTTTATCAAAGCGGCTGCTTCGGGAATGCTGTGGATCATTCTTCTTTCTTCCGTAAAACTCGATTTCGCATATTTTTCAGGGTTTTTATCCGCGATCAAAAATTAACCCGCGCGAACTTTATTATGCCGAAAAAATAAGCTCGATTATCGAACTAGATAAAGAATCGATAATCGAGCTATGCAGATTTTATTTTATATTCAGATTTGATTGAATTTAAATCATCACAAAATAGAGGCCCACTCCTATGATCAAAACGGCGGCAACATGTTTGAACACTTTGTTCGCGTAAGCGAGTTTTTCGGACGATAAAAGCGCCTGGGCCGCGCCGAATGAAGTTCCGGCGACGACTATCAGAACTGAATGTCCGACCGCGTAAGAAAATAGAAGAATTCCCCCATAGGCCATGCTTCCGCCTTTAGCCATATAAGCGAGGATAACGGCGAGCACCGGCACCGCGCAGGGAGCGGAAACTATGCCGAAAAGCGCGCCAAGCGCTATTGCGCCAAGCCAGCCTTTATGCGTGACTTTAGATGTGAGCCCGGCGAGCTTTCCGCTTTTGAACTCGATAAGGCCCCACAGGTGGAAAGCCATCAATACGCATATGCCGAAGATTATATAATTCCAGTGGCGGCCGACATCGCCGAAAAGCTTTCCGAACGCGGCGGCGAAAATGCCCATCGCCGTAAAGGTTATGCCGAGGCCGGTCACGAATAAAAACGAGAATGTAAGAGATTTTTTCCAGCCTTTAAGCTCGTCGTAGCCGCCGACGAAGCCGAGCATAAGCGGCACCATGGCTAAAACGCAGGGGTTCGACGCGGTGAGAAGACCTCCGAGAAAAGCGGCTGCGATAGCGAAAGCGGGGTTTGTTGAAATATAGCCGCCTATGTTCTGAATGAATGTTTCGATGAATTGCATTTTATCAACTCCCTCTTTATTTCGGTTTTCTTTTGTTGTACGGCCGCTCTGGCGCTTATCGGATTTATGAGAGTCCGGATTTAACGGCTGTTATGGAGGTATATTCGATTTTTATAATTTAGCGCCTAATTCCTTGAGCTTGGCCAATATTTCTTCTTTTGAGAAAAAACCTTCGTGACGGAACAATTCCTTGCCTTCGCCGTCGAGAAATACCTGGCATGGGATGAGCATGATCTTATGCTTTTCGGTTATTTCTTTATCGGAGCCTACGTCGAACAGTTTAATTTCGACTTTGCCTTCGAGCTCTTTTTGAAGTTCTTCTATGATAGGTTTCATTTGTTTGCACTGTGCGCATTTTCCGGCGCCGAATTCGTAAAGTATTATTTTGTTTTTTGCTATGATTTTCAATACCGATTCGGGAAGCTCCATTTCGTTTGTCGCCAGAGTTACGGCAAGGGTGTCTTCTATGAAACCTTTAGCGGGCGTTACCGTCAGATCGGCAGGCGTCAAAAGGCTTGTTTCAGCCGTAGCGGCGGCCGCGGAACCCTCGGCATTCGCGGAAGCCGGAACCGGTGAAATATTATTAAAATAAAAGCCTGATAAACAAACGAACAAAAAAAGAAATGAGAAAATTATTATTTTATTTTTCATGCGACGGCGGTCCTCCATATTTGATCGCTTCGGCGGATAATTGCCGAGTTATTGTAACATTTTAGTGATTTCATCTACAGTGAGAAGTTTTCCGGCTGATTTGACTTTTCCGTCGATGACGAGAGCGGGAGTAGTCATAACGCCGTATGACATTATTTTTGGCAGGTCGGCCACTTTTTCGACGGCGGCTTCTATGTTGAGTTTTTTTAGCGCCTCTTTTACGTTGGCTTCGAGATTGTGGCATTTAGGGCAGCCCATGCCCAGAACTTCGATTTTCATGATGATCCTCCATTAAATTAATATATGTTTAAAAAGATAGCAATTTTTATGCCTTAATGATATATGACAATCAAGCATAGTTTAATTTAGTGATGCATTAGCAAAATATGTCAATACAATTAAATACAATTAAATAAAATTAAAACTTATCGGTTTTATTCATTAAATTTATTTGCACCTTTATAAAACTTTGCACTGTGCATTGAATAAAAATAGTGCATAATTTTAACGAGTGTGTTATAATTATAGTTCTGAAAGAGCATTTAAATTATGAAGTTTTACTTTTAGTTTTGCTGTTATTATATCATAATAAAAAGCATTCAGGCAAGGCCGGCATGATTTATAATTTCAAAAACGGCTGGCCGGAAGGATTTTTATGAATAGAGAAGAAAAAATAATAGTTAAATCGCGAAGCTTATTGAAAGTTCTTGATATGGCGAAAGCTGCCGCCGTTTCAGATGCGCCGGTCCTTATATATGGGGAATCAGGCACCGGAAAAGAAGTAATAGCCGATTATATACATAAAACCAGCTCCCGCGCCGCTGAAAAAATAATAAAAATAAACTGCGTGGCGCTTCCGGAAAATCTTTTTGAAAGCGAACTTTTTGGATATGAAGCCCACGCTTTCACGGGGGCGCAAAAACAGAAAAAAGGAATATTCGAATTAGCCGATAAAGGAACGATACTTCTCGACGAAATAGGCGAGGTTCCACTTTCTCTCCAGCCGAAGCTTTTGAGAGTGCTTCAAGAAAAAGAAATACTGCGCATAGGCGGTCATATCCCCATAAAGGTTGATTTCAGGGTTGTTTCAGCGTCGAATAAAAACCTGAAAATGCTCGTACATAAGGGCTTGTTCAGAGAAGACCTTTATTACCGGCTTAACGTCATTGAAATAAACGTGCCTCCGCTGCGCGAACGCAGGGAGGATATAGGCCCTCTGCTGGATTTTTTTATGGAGCTCTATTGTAAAAAATACTCTAAAAATATTAAAGGTTTTGAAACGGGAGCGCTCGAGTGCCTTCAAAATTATCCGTGGCATGGTAATGTGCGC
>ERZ795056.7107-NODE-7107-length-10801-cov-6.475805_pt1 | contig 10801 bp, 6 predicted proteins | sample MGYA00375140_ERZ795056 | MGnify/ENA primary metagenome ERZ795056 (study PRJEB30185, sample SAMN05720227) | activated sludge metagenome | isolation source: Anaerobic digester | place: USA | collected 2015-03-09 ...
GGTTTGGTCGTCATTCCGCTGAAATTCATTAAAGGTGGAGGCACTCCCAAGTTCATTGTATTGGACGACCCGCCCTTTTAATTTGGCCGGAATCGTAACGGAAATCGTTTCCGTGCGTGTATCTTGAACCAGATTGGCTGGCTTTAAGGGACGCTTGCTCGGTACGTTAGTAGCAATCCAGGCAACGAATATAATGGTACCATCTTCCTTTTCAAACGCACGATAAAACACATCCGAATCAGGCTGATGCTCGACGGAAATCAGGCTGGTAACGTTGCGGTAAGGATTCCCAAAAAGCTTGCGGAAAAATACCAGGGCTTTCTCAGCAGGTTTGGGTCTATAATCGGCATACGCAATACCAAGGTAACGATTGTTATAATTATCACCGATAACTTCTTCGCCAGCCGGCAAATCTTTAATTTCATACCAGGCGATTGCCGATAATTTTTCCTCTGCCACCGCTAAAGTAAGACGTTTAAATAAATCTACGGCTTGATACTCCGGTGTATGTTCATAATCATAATAAGCATAATAGGAATCGGATACGTAACTACCTTGCCTAAATGTGCTATAGCCAACCTCTGCCATCCAGAGTGATTGATCATCTCCATATTTTTCAATTACTTCTGCCATCGCATTAATATTTTCAGTTATTTTTTCTACGGGGCGCTCACTCCAGGTTTCATAATAATTGTGCATATTGACAATATCTATATAAGGGCTGAGACCATAATCACGAAAAAGCTGCTCCAGAAAATCGGCATGATAAGCCATTCCACCTAAAACTACTTTGGCTTCCGGATCTGCTCGTCGGACAGCCTGCGCCCCTATTTTAATAAATTCAGCGAAAGCGGCGACGTCTCTTGTATCCCAATAAATATCCAAATCCGGTTCATTCCAGAGTTCCCAGGTTTTAATGTATTTTTTATAGCGAGTTACGAGATCATACATAAATTCACCAAATTCTTCGAAATCCAGCGGCTGGTCATTCCAGAACCAGAGTGTATCGCCTCTTGAATTCCAGAGCGGAGTATAGCAGATATAGGGAATTAAAGTTATACCGTATTGATTCACGGCAGTTTTAACATAATCATCCCAGAATAACCAGTCGTATTGATCTTTCTGCGCCTCAATTGCATCCCAGCCAAAAGAAATCCTTAAAAGATCAACCCCAGTTCTTTTTAATAATTCCATATCATTATAGATAATTTCCATTGTCGTTGTCTCTTCGGGATAATCTTCACACAAACCAACTGGAATGTGAACAAATTCAGCGTCTTTTGATTTTAGCAGACGTTGATAGTTGGATGAATTGGGTCTGCTACAATCAACAATAATAAGCATAATTAGCGCTAAGAATGATTGGAGACAGTAATATTTTTTCATACTTTTTACCTTTCTTAAGACGTTAGGTTTAGTCAATTTATACCTTATTAATACCTTAAAACATTATAATAATCCATACTTTTTAGTCCATTCATTTATTAAAAATCAACCCCTGAAATCAGAATAATGTTGGCGTAAGGTGAAGTTTCGCCTGTTCGAACAAAGACAGTGTTGTTCGATTTACGGTAAATATTTTTAAATTCTTCATGCGTTACGTACTCGATTGGAATTCCCTCTAATAAACCTTTAACCTCTTTCAAAATGCCATTATTAATTGATTCGATTTCCTTAGCAAGGATTGCCTTTTCCACAATCAATTCCTCAAGTACTGCTTTTAAAGTATCAATGAAGCGAGGTACGTTAGGAACTAATGCTAAATCTACAATTTCGGCCTCGCGTGGTAAGGGAAGTCCTGCATCACAAATAACTAATTGATCCGTGTGTCCCAATGATGCGATTACCATTGAGAGATGAGAGTTCAAGATTCCATGTTTCTTCATCGCTTTTACGTCCTTTCTATTGATTTAAATAATTTGAAATATCAGCGAGGGTTGGCATTGAGGTCTGAGCACCTTGCTTCGTCACCGACCAGGCGGCAACTTTATTGGCGAAAGGTATCGCTTCATTTACCGGTTTTCCAGATGCCAGCGCCGCGGCAAATGCTCCATTAAAAGCATCACCGGCGGCTGTTGTATCAACAGCTTTCACCGGTGTCGCAGGAAATTCTTGCCAGCTATCAGAATTAACCAATATCGCACCGTTTTCGCCTCTCGTGGTAATAACATTGCCGACTCCCGTATTAATTAACTTCCGAGAGGATGAAATAACACTTGCGCGATCCGTAACTGACTGACCAGTTAAAAATGATAGTTCAATCTCATTGGGGATCAGAAAATCAATACCATTCAATAGACTGGCAGGCAACTTACAAGCCGGGGCTGGATTAAGAATAAACACCGCACCATTTTTCTTGGCTAATATAGCCGCCGCTTCAACAGCACTCAGAGGAATTTCCAGCTGACATAATACAATTTTTGCCCTTTCAAATAGCTTTTCCTTTGATCGTATGTCGCTTTCCGTCAACCGCATATTACTTCCCGAAACGACGACTATTTCATTTTGTCCGTCGGCATCAACGTATATTAATGCCACACCGGTTGGCGTTTCTGAGTCTATAAATATCTCCTCCATATGAACGCCATTGGATTCCATATTATTTACCAAACGATCGCGAAAAATATCATCTCCCATTTTACCAATGAAAATCGTATCTGCTCCAAGTTTGGCACAGGCGACAGCCTGGTTTGCCCCCTTACCACCCGGATAAATTCCAAACTTTTTTCCGAAAACGGTCTCGCCAGGTTGAGGATATCTATCAACTTGGGCAACCAGATCTATATTGGCACTACCTACAATAATAACCGAATTTTTTGTCATTAATATCTCTTTAATCTATTTTAATTTTAAGTAATTGATAATTTGTAATTACTGGCGGCTTTAAAAGTCCTGATGATTTAGGAACTGCTTCCAGAGTATTGATTAGCGTATTGGTAATAGAAAATCGGAAGGTATTTTTTCCCGGTCTGACTAAGTCCGTAATATCAATTTGATATGGATGCCAGGGAACTATTATCGGTCCGCTATCATTAATCTGTAACTCTAAGACATCTTCTCCACACTCAATATCAAGAAACAGCTTTCCTTTACAAAAGTCTGCCGGAATCGTCAGCTCTGTTGAGTAGGTTCCAGTGCCCGAGAAATAGGGGTATCCCTGTTGACACCAGTCACCAATATTTACCTCCTTTTTCGGCAAAACAATACTATACCCATCGTCATTCAATTTCAAAGCAAAATCACCCGTGATTTTTATAAGGTCTAAAATACCGTCAGTTCTACGTTGTACAACTAATTGAACCGCGATTAGATTACGACCCGGGTGGACATAAGAATGGATATTAATTTCCCGAATTTCAGCATCTAATTGACTGCGTTGGCCAGTATCCTTAACTTCCGTGCCATTAATAAATAATCGGAAAGAACTTCCACTAAAACCATCTATAAGAAGTTTTATACGGTTAGGTAATTCCTCAATCTGAAACGGAATTCGATACCAGAGTGTTTGCGGATAGTGGATATCATCCGGTTCTTCGGGCAATTGCATTTCCCAGGCGCCGATGGTAACTGGTAGCCAGTGATCATCATCATAATCGAGTGCGGCGTAGTTATCATTTGAGCATTCATTTGAAACCAGCATTTTCCATTTAGCAAGACATAATGTATTATCATTTTCTATTTTAAAATTCATAACCTCCGGTAATATTAGAGGCGGCGGATTCTTCGGCACCAATTGGACAATATCCTTTTGTTTACCACCTGTTTTTAAAGTCAATTTGGCAAGATCTCCATTTTTTATATAGCCGGTTATAAAATTGGCTTCAGTTTTTTCTATTACCAGGTTGGTTGCACTAATATAAGAATCAGGTAAGTCATTATGTAAAATAACCAGAAATGTTTGGCTGGCGCCGAAGGTTAAGCGAAAACAAAGTCGGTTATTGATTATATCAAAAACCGAGAGTTCCTTTACTGCACCGGTCGCCGGATCCCATAGTTCAGGGCGTCCAACCGTCTCCAATGAAATGTCCACCTCGCCAATATCTTGCTGAAGAGTATTAACAAAATAGAACAAGTGACGGCCATCTTTTACCCTGTGCAGGTAAAAAACTTCGGAATGTCCGATCTGGACATCGGCGGAAATACACGACTCAATGGCTTCTTTGATATCCTGTCTACGCCGATCTTTTGCCAGCCCGCCTCCTTGTATTAAGCACACCCCCGGCTGGAGCATTTTCAGCTGGTTAACGGCGTTTTTCCCATTTTGGAAATCTGCCAAAATACAATTTGGCTTGACGCCAAATAGTTCATCTACAGCGCGAGATTTTGACGGTTTGCCATCAATAAATTGTTCAACCGGTAATAAAATATCGGCAATTAACTTACCACCGTTATTTACGAAAGCTTTTAGTTTATCCAGAGTTGCTTTTTTAATATGAGTCACCGGGGGTAAAATGATCAGTTCGTAAGATTCATCGGCGATCTCAAGTCGGTTACCATTTAACTGAGCATTAATTAGAATGTCCTCATCAACATAATCAAAATCATAATGAAGATGTAACAGGGCATCCGTCAGATAATTAAAATCCATTTCAATCAATCGGGAAATATCGTCTGGAGCCTGCGGTACATAGTTTGCCCAAATACTCGTAATCGGGTAGAGAATGAGAATTTTTGCAATATGTTTTCCACCGGTTAGAGCATGTCCTAACCGCGCCATATAGCGAGTAAATTCATTGTAATACTTCCACCAGGTATGGTGATAAAATTGCGACGGTGGCCAGTCACGCTTGCGTTCACCTTCAATGGAATAATGGTAGCCATGATTATTAAATAGATTAACTCCGAGTGAATATTCCCAGTTGGCAATCCACTTCATCCGTTCCAAAGTGCAATCCCAATAAGTACCTCCCATTGATTCGCAAAGTAATCTCTTTTTCCCTAAATGGTGAGTAATCGAGCTTGCCATCTTAAGTTCTACATGTTCGCCGGGCTGTTCTTCCGAACCAATTTTCGGATATAGATGATCCACTCCGGTTAAATGTAAATTACTCAAATGTTGCATCACATTGCCTTCACAGCGGGCATGACCTCTTAACCAATTTTCAAATAGAATGTGGCCTGTGAATAAAACGCCGTTTTCAGCACACCAATCTCGGAGCTGTTTATAATAACTATCGTCATACTGATCTGAAAGCGTTTTCCAGAAATCATAACGAATTCGGGCTGTATCGCGACCGACATTAGCATATAAAGCCGCTAGGTGTGGTTTTATACTATATCCATTACGCTCACGAAATATCTTGAACATCCGCTGGCTCCAGGGAATAACATAATTATCAGTCCCTACTTGAAAATAGTGCATAGCCGGTTCATCGGTATAAAATCCCGGAACGACTTTCCCAAATTCTGCCCCCACTGCGGTCTTATATTGTTCATGCGTTAATTCAATAAAACGTTTAGTGGCTTCCGGATTTAACGCATCTATATAGTAATCTATTTCCTTTTCTAAAAAATACATTAATACCCAGTTACCGGCTGGCGCTTCCCACGGAATGACTTTATTAAATGATAAATTCGGAGTTACATCAATAATATTTTTGATGCCAGTTCGATATTCCTCAGCTGAACAGATATAAGCGGCAATCGGTTTTGAATCGCCGGTATTTATATAGCGTGAATCGGTGGCTTCAAGATAGATGAAAAGTGGACCATTAATAAATAGTGTAACCATTTCCAGGTACTTTTGGCTTAAATATGGATATTTTTTAATAACCTGACGTTCGGCTGTGCCGCTTGGCCAGTTCATCTCATCATAAATCCAGATGTTCAAGCCGATTTCTCGACCTTTTTTAACGGCAAATTTTACCCGCTCAAACCATTTTTCGGATAAATAGGGAATTTTTAACCCAAAGCGTCCGTGAATAAATAAACCCGTAATACCTTTGGCTTTGTATTCTTTTAACTGCCACTCCATCTCCGCCTCGTCCATTTCGCCGTTCCAAAACCAGAATGGCAAAATACCCATTTCCAGCGGGGGATTCTTAAAATTTTCACAGTTTAATTCTTTGTCTGGCCACAGTTCATTTAGCAACTTCATCAAGTAATTCCTTAACCTTTGTTAATTTTCAATTTGCAATTATTAGTTTTTCAATTTGCCAAAATATCAATCAGTTATTTTAACAATTGGAAAATCTTAGTCGCCCTCGGGATTGGCTATTTTTTTTATCATAGACAAGTAAAATACGGTAAAAAAGGGATAATTCATCTTCATTAAAACCAATTCATCATAACCTAAATTGAGATTATTAACTCCCATGCCAATATTATTAAAACCTTAACATCACTGTAAACTGATGAGCTGAATTAAGGTAATCATAATCCACGAAGGAATAATCCACGACAAGATTGGTAAAATCCATCGGAATATTTAATGCCGCTCCAACACTAAAATGCCCCTCTTCACGATTGGTACGGTAACCAGTACGTAAGGCAATGCGATTCCATAACCAGTATTCGGCTCCAATATTTAACCGTTCGGCATAATCATTAGAGTGAATCGCGTCAATGTTCAGAGAAAGACGCTGTTTATTAGGATTTCCGCCAAGAAACAAATCTTTGCCACCTAATAAATCTATTGATGTCCCAATCCGAAATACTAAGGGGACCTCATACTGTTGTTCTTCTCTCTGCTGGGTTTTCAACCAACGGGCTTGCGAAGCAAAATTTTGCGCCGTCATTGCAAGCCGAATGCCTTTCCACCCCGTATTATAATACGTACCAACATCAAAAGCCCATAAACTGGTTGAATAGGTATAAAGGTCTTCTCTTAAATATTTGGTGCGAATACCTATAGACAATCTATCGGTAAACTTTTTTGAAAATGAAAGACCAACTGAGAGATCGCCCCCGGAGAAATTTAATCCGGTGCGAGTATCAAGTTTACCATCGGGACTGGTAACCAGGGCTTCCGGAATATCACCGTAATCCATCGCGATATAATCAAGCGCAATACTTCCCAATCGGTCAACCGTTAGCCCAACTGCTCCAGCGGTAACATTTAGATCCCCAATCCACTTTGTATAGCTGAAAGAAGATTCTAATCGTTGCATCTGAGTAATGGCAGCGGGATTCCAGAAAACAGCATCAATGCTATTTAAATTTGCGATACAGGCTTCCCCCATTGCAGATGAGCGGGCTCCTATACCGATTTTTAAAAACTGAAGGGAGGTGCGACCGGCTTTATTAAAACCTTCTACCCTCAGATTTGTAGCGAAAAAAATCATTGCAGAAAGAGTTACAATTTTAATTTTTCTATTATGTAACATCATTTTTTATTCCTCGGCATATCAATTTTACTCTTTAGCTTCATTCAGCGAATAATCATTAGCTTACCAATCGTTCGTTTCCCTTTTGTCCCTTCGGTGTGCGATTCAATGGCATAAATATAAAGACCCGGTGCTACTCTTAATCCGGAATCGGTACGTTGATCCCAGGCTACACTGCCAAATAAATTACCATAAGTATCTGGCCCATGTTCAATCGTTTTGACTAAATCACCAGAAACGGTGAAAATTTTAATCGTCGCTCTTTCCGGCAGATTACGAAATTCAATTTTATAAGGCGTCGGATCACCAAAACTACGCTCAGGGTCACCTTCTACATAAGGATTTGGGGCAACGAATACATCCCAGCCAGCAGTAATGTCAACTGGTCCAGGTCTGGCTCCCGTCAAAGGAGTCATATTGTAATCATCACTGACCAGCTCCCCTAGATTATCAACGATAGTATGATTGGCCGAAACCCAGGTTTTAGGATTTGAATAATAAGCCTGAACATAATACCGGAAATCAAAACCAAACTGCAAATCCTTATCGAGATACACATATTTACCAATTTCTGCATTCCAATAGCGATTGGCTTCTTCAATGGGAATGTCAACAACTTCATCCCAAATGCCCCGTTTGTCAATACCGCGGAATATTCGATAGCCACTCAGATCAGTTGAACCATCATAAAATGGATTCCCAGCCCCGTCCGTTATTACCGTTTCTTCGGCTAGTTTATCCCATTGAATCGCAATAATGGCAGTATCTGAACCTTGAGAAGCATTAGTTGCGCTACAATTAGGGGCTGGTGGTGATTCGGGCACATCCGCCGCTAAATTAATTCCTTCAACCGTTGCTCCAAATCCCCACTTTAATGCTCTACGAGCGGCTTCGGCATTACGGCGAATATCGGCAATCGAACTATCGGGATAATAGTGATTGGGATCCCCACGAATCACTTCATGATAATCCAAACTCCCGGCTACTTCAGCGAGTATTAACCGCACAGAATCACCTGGCGCGAGATAATATGGGCCAAAAGTAGCAGTATAAAAACAATACATATCACCATTATTTTCTTCAGGAATCCGATTATGAGTGATAAAATCGAACATTCCTTTTTCTCCCAGCCGTTCAATCGAAAAGTACTCGTTCATATCCAACGCTCGGCCTTGGAATTGCTCACCCTCATCGGAATAAATATTGAAATAATTAGGATCCGCCTCAAAAGGATCCGCGTCAGAATCCGTCGGAGGAGTTCTATACAGAAATACAAATCCAAAGCAGGCGGGATCTTGCAATTCTATATTTTCATAACTTTGATTATACTTCAATCGTGTTTGCCAATCCGATCTTTTACTATAGGTATCGTTTGGATGCGGCTCTCGCCCCCCATTAAAATCCCGACTGTAAAAAAACAGTCCCTTGCTATCATCCCCATCATTCTCGACCGCAAAATAATCGGTATATGTTCCACCATTTTCAAGTTGCTTCCAGCCTCCAAATCCACCAGCCGGAGCTGCCGAACTCATAAAATCAGGATCGTAATGAAAATTCAGATGACCTTTAGTTGAGACCTGGATTCCGCTATGAAAAACCACAAATACCGAATCAAAAGTTTGTTCGTAATGTTTGACTTCTCCCAGAGCTGGAATAACCATCTCACCAGTATTGATAAATACATAATCATAAACAATAAAATCATCATAATCCGGAAAACTCCAAGCCATAGAGCGCATCTTAACCGAAATGCCGGTTGCTGTTGGGAATTCGCAGTAATTGATTTCCTCCGGCAATAATGGATTAAACTGGGACGTCCCTACGAAATTATTCGTTTTTATAAAGGGTGGATAATTCCATAAAATACCATGACTTCCACCAGCAAAGGAGCTGTGATAAAAAAGATATTCCTGATATTGTGGATCATAATCCGGAGCTACTAATACATCACCGCCTTTAATTACTAATGCCGGACCACTACGAAAATTGTGAAAATTGGCATCAGTAATCCAGCCGTTAGCAAGTTGTTCATTATTGGGAAATGAATATCCAGAAAAGCCAGGATAAAATCCCAAACCGGAAGTCTCTTCATAATCCCAGACGCCCAAATCTCCGATTAAACCTACATTATTGAGCGTTTCCCATAGTTTCCCGCGAGTATGGGTTGACTTCCGCTGAGCAAAAGATTCACTCCAACCAGTCAACAGTCCTAAAATGATAACTAAGTGAATATAATAATTTTTTACTTTCATAGTACCAACCACTTCTATTATTGAAAACTTAAAGCCATGCCCACGGTGATTTTCCTGGGAAGGTTTGTATATTTGGCATAATCTGGAAAAGGGGCACCGTTGGTCATTTTTTCCGGATAGACCATTAAGTTAGAATTGATATAACGAACTTGATCTTCGGCCGAAATATCACCTTCCATAAGATCAACATTATGCCATTTATCATTAAAAGCATTCTGCATCTCAATGAAAATTGCAGGCCTGGTACCCTTGAATCCTTTGAATTCTTTTCTCACCCGAATATTGGCATTCTTATTTGCCGGACGAATAATGTTAACCGCTCCCTGATAAACGTCACTTGAAATTTGCTTATGGGGATACGAAACATAATAATCAATTGAGAACTGTGTATTTGCTAAAACACCACCTAACGGTGAAAAATTCGACGGAGCCGCCAGAGTCAGGTTAGCACTGAGACTGGGACGCATATAGTATAGTTGATCACCAATATCAAAATCCTGGCTGGCATGAACCGTTACATTGGGAGGGTAAATAGTAAAAGGGTCACCGGATTGTCCCACGATACCTGTTTCCCAGGTATAAGTCAAATAACCTCCCCAGAAACCACGTAAAGGACGTCGTAAAGTAAACTCGACGCCTTTGGCATCAGCATAATCAGAATTACCGGATGTATGATACTGTTGTTCATTATATGTTATGACAGTAATACTTCGAACATCGTTAGTGCGATCCTTATAAAAAGCGGTAACATCCGCCAATACTGGTCCAAAATCCTGCTCGATACCTAATTCATACGCCACTGTTTTCCGCGGGCGCAGTTCACGATTCCCCAGATTACGGGGTTCGATACTGCCAAATTCAGGATCAACAATATAAGTTGATAAAATGCTATAGGTCTGCTCACCTTCACCATACTCGCCGAATGATGCACGTTGGAAAAAATGACCATAATTAAAATGTAAGAGGGATTTCTCGGTTATTGGATGTGACACCCCAATTCTCGGGGATAATTGCCCAAATGTATAGGTTGGTTTGGTTTTGGGATTCGGTTCACGTCCTTCCATTTCTGCCGTAATAATATCGAAAGGATCGTATGGATCGAGGTAAATAACATCATTAGGATTATAAAAATCATATCGCAGTCCGAGATTCATAATTAATCCTTCAAATTCCAGCTTATTTGACCACCAGATGTTTCCCTCATAAGGATGGTAGATTTTATCC
>ERZ795056.7115-NODE-7115-length-10794-cov-7.939194_pt1 | contig 10794 bp, 6 predicted proteins | sample MGYA00375140_ERZ795056 | MGnify/ENA primary metagenome ERZ795056 (study PRJEB30185, sample SAMN05720227) | activated sludge metagenome | isolation source: Anaerobic digester | place: USA | collected 2015-03-09 ...
AGCACTGCGGCAAGGTCTTTCAGAAAATCCTGTCACTTTCCTGACACACACCCCAGAGCCGGCACGGCGGTCGTCGGCCCCGGCACCGCGTAGGCCGGATTGCCGTGGCTGACATACAGCTCGTCGATCAGCCCCGTTCCGTAGAAGTTGGCTGACGCCAGCGTGTTCACCGCGCCGGCGGATTTGACCGACAAGCCGGAGAAAACCGCCTCATCATTCACCAACACATCGAACAGGCTGTCCTGAAGCTTGACGGTCACCTGATACCACTTGTTGGTGTCGAGCGCGGTCGCGTTGGTCGAGGCACCGCCGCCATGCACCACCACCAACTTGGCGTCGGGGGTCAGGAAGAGCGCCATCTTAGAGTTGGCCAGCAGTTCAGGGTCGGGCGCATTGACCAGCGGGTCGAACTTCATGCGCAGGTCGACGTACACCGGCTTGCCGGAGAAGGAGACCGGATCGCCCGAAGTCGCGTAGGCCAAGGTATTGGAGACCACCTCGCCGTCCGTCTCGAGCTGCAGCACCTTGGAGCCTGCGGCGAACCAAGCGTTCGACCGCACGGGCAGGCCCGTCATGGCCGGGTAATCGTTCGACAGGACGTTGAAACCCACCGCCGCGGCCCAGGCCGGCACGGCTGTCTCGAACGCTTCCCGGTAGGCGCCAGCCTGCATCGGGCTGACGTTCCATGCCAGAGGGACCTCTGAATCCGCCGCCTGCACATCCCCATGCAGAACGAGCGCGAGCGCGCAAGCGACCCCCGCCCCGGCGGTTTTCGCCAACCGTGTATTGGTAGACATCATATCGCTCGTCTCCGTGTCGGGCCCCTCGCGGAGTCCTGTCGAATAACAAACCTACTCCCAATCGTTGCCGACAGTGTAGCGCGATTGGTGAAGGCCCGGCAAGCGTAAAAAAAGAAATTTCTCAAAAAAAAGAATGGGGGGCTCCCCGCATTCCGCTTGCTCATCATGCGCCGATTTTCCTATCATTGGCGTTTATGAAAATTCTTGTCGTTGGTGGCGGCGGGCGCGAACACGCGGTCGCGTGGCGTCTCGCGCGCGATACTTCCCGCCCTGAAATTTTTTGCGCGCCGGGCAACGCCGGCACGGCGGCTGTCGCATGCAATCTGCCGATCCCGGCCGATGACATTCCCGCCCTGCTCGCGTGGGCGCGTGAAAACCGGCCCGACCTCACGGTGGTCGGTCCTGAAGCGCCGCTCTGCCTCGGCATCACCGATGCCTTTGCCGCAAACGGGTTGCGCGTCTTTGGCCCCTGCCAGGCCGCCGCACGGATGGAGGGCAGCAAGCGCTTCGCCAAGGAGATCATGAACGCCGCCGGCGTGCCGACCGCCCGTGCGCTGACCTTCGACAACGCCGAGGCCGCCGTGGCGGCGCTCTCATCCTTCTCCCTGCCGGTGGTGATCAAAGCCGACGGTCTGGCAGCAGGCAAAGGCGTGGTGATCGCTCAGACCCGCGATGCAGCGGCTGACGCGATCCGTTCAATGCTGGTGGACGCCGTTTTCGGCACGGCCGGCGCCCAGGTCCTGGTCGAAGAGTTTCTGGAGGGCGAGGAGGCCTCGATCCTCGCCTTGGTCGACGGCGAACACGCTGTTCTGTTGCCGCCTTCGCAGGACCACAAGCGCGTCTTCAATGCCGACCAAGGCCCCAACACCGGCGGCATGGGCGCCTATTCGCCGGCCCCCGTGGTCACCCCCGACCTGCTGCCGGCCATCAAAGAGCAGGTCATTCTGCCGGTCGTGCGCGAGTTGAAACGGCGCGGCATTGTCTATAAAGGTGTACTCTACGCCGGGCTCATGATCGGCCCCAAAGGCCTGTCCGTATTGGAGTTCAACGCGCGCTTCGGTGACCCCGAAACCGAAGCCGTGCTGCCCCGCATCGGCGGTGACCTCATTCCCGCGCTCGAAGCCTGCATCGACGGCACGCTCACGGACGCGCTTGTGCAGGTCCGACCCGAGGCCGCGGCCACCGTGGTCCTGGCCGCCGGCGGCTACCCGGGGCCCTACCGCAAGGGCCTGCCCATCTCGGGACTCGACGCGGCCGGCACCGTAGCCGACGCCATCGTCTTCCACGCCGGGACCGCGCTGAAGGACGGCCAGGCCGTCACCGCCGGCGGCCGCGTGCTCGCCGTCACCGCGCTGGGCTCCGACCTGCGCGCCGCCGTGGGCCGCGCCTATGAGGCTGCGGCAAAGATCCACTTTGACGGCGTGCACTACCGCACGGACATCGCCCACCGCGCCCTCGACCGGGCGTGACGGGCGACTCGCGACAATCGACGCTCGGAACGGATTCCCGGACGTCCTAGAAAAGGAGACCTCACACATGTCCACACCTCTCGTCGGCATCGTCATGGGCAGCGACTCGGACTGGCCGCTGGTGCAGAAGGCCGCCGACACGCTGACCGCCTTCGGCGTCGCGTTTGACGTGCGCGTCATCTCTGCCCACCGCACGCCGGATCTCGCCTTTGACTATGCGGCCAACGCCGAAGCGCGCGGCCTCAAGGTGATCATCGCCGCGGCCGGCGGCGCCGCCCACCTCGGCGGCGTGCTCGCCGCCCACACCGTCCTCCCGGTGATCGGCATCCCGGTCGCCGGCGGCGCACTCAACGGCCTCGACGCGCTCTACGCCACGCTCCAGATGCCGGCCGGCATCCCGGTCGCCACCGTGACGCTCGGCAGCGCGGGCCCGGTCAACGCCGCCCTGCTCGCCGTCCAGATCCTCGGTACGGCCGATCCGGAGTTGCGCGCGAAATTCCACGCCTATAAAGACGAGCTGAAGAGCAAGGTCGTGGAGGGCAACGCCAAGGTCCACGCGCAACTGGCGCAGTAAAACGCCGCACCAAAGGGAGGGCCTCATGCCGAGCGCAGCGCGATCAACCGGCCGCCCGCGCGCCAGCCGCAGCACGCGCGCGGGCCTCGTGTCGGCCGCATTCGCCCTCGCCGTCCTGACGCTGCGGGCCGACAGCCTGCTGATCGAGGCCGAAGCCTTTGCGGACCGCGGCGGCTGGGTGCTGGACACGCAGTTCTGCGACACCATGGGGTCGCCCTACCTGCTGGCGCACGGACTCGGCACGCCGGTCGCCGACGCCGTGACCACCGTCACGCTGCCGCGCGGTGGCGTTTGGCGCCTCTGGGTGCGCACGCGCGACTGGACGCCGGACAGCGCGGGCGACAAGCCCGGCCGCTTCCAAATCGCGCTCAACGGCGCTCTGCTGCCCACGCTCTTCGGCATCGCGCCGGCCGCGTGGGGCTGGGCCGACGGCGGGGCCGTCGACCTCGCCTCCACCTCGCTTGAAATCCGGCTGCGCGACCTCACCGGCTTCGACGGCCGCTGCGACGCGCTCTTCCTCACGACCGATACCGCGGCCGCGCCACCCCCCGACGGCGGCACCGCCCTGGCGCAGTGGCGCGCACAGATGCGCGGCGAGACCGCCGCGCCTGAAACAACCGCAGCCTTTGACCTCGTGGTTGTCGGCGGCGGTTTCGGCGGCTGCGGCGCGGCGCTCGCCGCCGCGCGCTCCGGCCTGCGCGTCGCGCTGGTGCAGGACCGGCCGGTACTCGGCGGCAACGCCAGCCAGGAGATCCGCGTCGCCTCGCGCGGCGACCGCCGCTACCGCATCGTCGACGAGATCGACACCTTTGATCTCCAGAACCGCAGCGCGACCACGATCGACCGCGACGCCGCGCGCCTGGCGCTCTTCCGCGCCGAACCGACCCTCACGCTCTACCTCTCGTGCCGCGCCTATGCCGCCGCCACCAACGCGGCGCGCCGCATCACCCACGTCGACATCCGGCACACGGCGGACGGCAGCCGCACGCGCCTGACCGCGCCGCTCTTCGTCGACGCCACCGGCGACGGCTGGATCGGCGCCTGGGCCGGCGCGGCGTGGCGCATGGGACGCGAGGCGCGCGCCACGCACCAGGAGTCGCTGGCGCCGGAGACCGCCGACCGGCAGACACTGGGCAGCTCGCTGATGTGGACCTCCAAAACCAACGCGACGCCCGTGGCGTTCCCGACCGACCTGCCCTGGGCCGCGGCCGTCGCCGGCAGCGCCGCCGAAACCGGCGGCGAGTGGGATTGGGAGTACGGCATCAACGCCGCGCTCGACACCCTCGGCGACGCCGAGCACATCCGCGACCATCTGCTGCGCGCGATTTACGGCACCTTCGCCAACGCCAAGCTCAACCCCGCACACGCCAACCGGTCGCTCGACTGGGTGCCCTACGTCGCCGGCAAGCGCGAGTCGCGCCGGGTGCTCGGCGCCTATATCCTGACTCAGAACGATGTGCTCGAGGGGCGCTATTTCGAAGACGCCGTCGCCACGACCGACTGGGGCATCGACCTGCACATGGAGACCGGGATTTCTTACCGCTCGACCTACAAGAATTACGGGCGCGCCTCCCCCTGCTACATCCCTTACCGCTGCCTCTTCTCGCGCGACATCCCCAATCTTTTCCTAGCCGGCCGCCACTTCAGCGTCACCCATGTCGCCCTGGGCAGCCCGCGCGTGATGAACACCATCGCGCAGCTCGGCGTGACGGTCGGGTTCGCGGCGGCGATCTGCACGCAGCAGGGATTTGAGCCGGCCGACATCTACCGCGATCCGGATGTGTTCGCAGCGCTGCGCACGCGCCTTGATGCGGACGCGCTCGCCACGCCGTCGTGGCCGGCAAACCCCTACACCACCGCCTCCGCCATCGTCGACAATCTTGACACCGCACGCATCCGCATCGTCGGCGAATGGACCGTCAGCACCTCCGATGGCGGCAAGTGGTTAAGTAATTACTTTCACGACGGCAACACCGGCAAAGGCGGCAAATACGTGCTCTTCTGCCCCGCTACGCCGCTCAGTGGCGACTACACTGTCTCGACCTGGCACTCGGTCGGCGGTACCCGCGCCACCAACGCTCCGGTCTGGGTCTTCACCCAACGCGCGCGCGTCGCAGCCCTTGCCGTCAACGCCTATGCGCGCTCCGACACGCCCGACACCTGGTGCGGCAACGAGGAGATGCTGGTCGGCCGCGCCGGCAGCGGCAAATTCTTCCGCGGCTTTCTGGGCTTCGATCTTGCGGATCTCCCTGCGCACGCCTTGGTCGACGACGTGACACTCTCGCTGACCATCCGCTATCCCGACGCCGCGTCAGTCAATGAGACGGCCGGTGTTGCCGGCATCACCGTCCATAACCTTGACGAACCCTTCTCGCCCGGCGCGGTCACGTGGAACAGCCGCGAGGCCGGCACGCCTTGGACAACGCCCGGCGGCACCTTCGCGACCAACGTGCTCACCGCCATCGCCGATCCGCCGTATTTTGGGGATGTGACCAATGGCCAGCGCCTGGTCTTCCCCTCGACCCCCGACCTGCTCGCGCGCGTTCAGGCGCTGCTGTCCCAGAGCGCGCCCGACAAAATTTTGCGCGGGGTGGTTCGCACGCCCAGCCTGGAAACCGGCTACACCAGCCGCAAGCTCTATCGCTTCGCCGAGGCCCGTCTCGACGTCACGTGGGTGGATCCGTCCGTGCCGCCGACCGCGCGCCTCAACCTGAAAGAGCAGCAGGCGCAATGGCGTCCGATCGGTGTCTTTCCCGCCGGCGCCGACGGCCTGCGCGTCGCGATCGGCACGGGCGGGACAGACGCCTACGTCACCGCCGACGCCGTGCGCGTGGACATCGCGCGTTCAGACATCGACCCCGATGATTACGACGGCAACGGCCTGCCGAACGCGTGGGAACGCCGCTGGTTCCTGCAGGAGACCGGCACCGACCCGCTCGCCGATCCAGACGGGGACGGCTCGCCCAACCGGGAGGAGTGCGAGCGCGGCACCGACCCCCTCGACCCACGCTCGCGCTACACCGCTGGCACGCGCCTGCTGCTCAATTGACGCCCCATTGCGTCCTTGCGACTTCGCGTTGGGGGCTAACCCTCACAGCGCGGCGAGCAATTCGCGGATCGGGCGCTCACGCGCCTCGATGGATTCGCACAGGCGGAACTGCACGCGAGCGCGGTTGAGATTCTGTTCAGGCTGGCGGATCTTGAAATAGACGCTGCCGGCCAGATAATCCTGAAAGAAACGCAATCCCAGCTCAAACGTGATCAACCGGATCGCGTCGTACAGGTAGTGGCGGTCCGCTGCGGTCAGAAACGCGCGGGCGTGGGCCATATAGCCCTTGCAGAACGCGGAGCAGAGGTCGAGGTCGAACACCACCTTGCTGAGATTCTGCTCCTCCTCCCCGGCGGGATTGCAGATCGAGCGCAGCGCATCGCCGAAGTCGTAATGGATCAGGCCCGGGCTCACGGTGTCGAGATCGATCATCGCCGTGCCCTTGCCGGTGAAATCATCGATCATGATGTTGTTGACCTTGGGGTCGCCGTGCATCAGCCGCAACGCCAGTTCGCCCTTCTGCATCGCGTTCTGCAGCGTGGCGGCGAACCCGCGCCGCTCTTCGATGAACATCGCCATGCGGCGCGCCTCCATCGATGCGTTGAGCCGCTCTTTAGCCTGCGGCACGCGCTGCAGCGTGTCGTCGTATTTCGCCATGTAGCCAGGTGTGATGTGAAACCCCGGCAGCGGATCGATCATGCCCGCGGGGTCGAGATCAGAGACCAGCCAGTGGAAGTGCCCCAGCACCGCGCCGCACTCCGCCGCATGTTCGGCATTTTGCGCCTCGTCGAAGGCCGTGGCCGATGCGATCTTGGTGATCACGCGCCAGGTGTCGCCGTTCTCATCCAGAAAATAATCGTTGCCGGCGCGCGTCCTGACGATGCGCGGCATCTGCCACACGCGGTCCGCTTGATCGGCCTCGGCCTCCAGCTTGGCATGCACGTGCGCCGTCAGGCGGTGCAGGTTGCGCATGATCGCCTCGGGCTGCGGAAAGACATGGCGGTTGACCCGCTGCAGAATCACCTGCTCCTCTGCGAAGGTATTGCGGAAAATGCCCAGAAAGGTGTCGTTGACGTTTCCGTTGCCTGTCGGATTGATGGTGACCAGCCGGCCCGACACCTCAAATTCGCGCATCAGCAGAGACAATTCCATACACAGTGTTTCCTTATTGCCACGTAATGACGGGCATTTTTCATGGTCTCCGCAGAAAACGCAACCCCAAAAAACCGCTCTTTTATTGATCGCGCTTCGCGCGCCGCATCTGGAAAAGGGTCATCGCCGCAGCCGCCAGATACCCGATCCAGATCAGGTGCAGCAACAGCCGCAAGCCGGTATGCTCCGCGATCGGCCCGATGATCCAGAGCACCACTGCGGCCACCCCCCACGTGCCGCCGCTGATCAATCCCATGCGCTGGCTCACGCGCAGCGAGGAATCGGCATAGCGCGCCAACGCCACGCACAACGGGAATCCCGTGTAGACGATGAACCCCGTGAAGGCCAGCACCGCAACCGCGCCCTTCGTCTGCGGCGCCAGCCACAGGTAGAGCGCCGTGAACGGCGCACCGACCAGCGCGGTGGCCAGCAACACGCGCAGATGGCCCAGCCGCGGCGCCAGCGCGCCCCACAGGACCGCCCCCGCCATGCCGCCCACCCCGAACAGCGTGAAGGACAGGCCGCTGAAAGACAGCGAATACCCCGCCTCCTCGTGCAGATAGGAGGGAAGCAGCGTCCCCTGGATCTGCGAGCAGGTCGCCAGAACAGCGGCCATAACAAAAAGCGTACCGAACGGCACCGACGGCGTGCGTTCGGCGCTCGGGACATCCGGCACCGGCTTAGCCGCCTCGACCGGCAGTCGCACGCCGCTCAACACCAGCGGCACGCCCGCCAGCGGCGCCAGCAGATAGAGCCCCATCAACGATTCCAACCCGAAATGTTCAGTGAGCGTCGCCGAAAGCAGCGCCCCGCCTGAAAACCCCATGAAGCCTGCAACCATGAAGACGGCTGTCGACAACGACGAAGAGATCGTGTCCAGCCCGTGTACCGCACGCAAGCCTTCAGGATGTACCGTTGCCACACCCAACCCCGACAACACCGCCAGCGCCGCCATCCCCGCCGCGCTGCCCGGTGTCGCCGGCAGACAGGGCATGAAGACCGACACCCCGGCCAGCAGCACGCCTCCCCAGATCAGCCAGGGTCGAGTCCATGTCGCCCTCAGATGGCCGACCGGAATTTGAAAGATGTTCGACGCAAACACCAGCAGGGAGGTGATCACGATCAACGCCGCGAGCGAGATACCGTACCGGTCGCGCATCGGAATCAGGACCGGCGCGATCAGCCCGACATAGACATCAGCGATCATGTGCGCGAAGGTTAACGCGAACAACTGGCGCCACTGGCGCGAACGAACAGAGGAATTCTGCATAACGTGTCGGCTCAAAAAAGGGTGTCATCTTAGGCGTTGCCCGCCTTCCCGTCAAGCAACCCGCATGGCGCATGCGTAATCGGTTGGTGGCCGGGGGATGCGAGTTCAGTGCGTGTTTTGAGCGAAGCGTAGTCGGGAGCGCGGGCGTCCCCGCCCGCACTGAGAAAGGTCGTGCGCGACACAGATGCGCGGCTTGGCGCCCAAGCCATAGGGCGCTCAGTCTTTTGCACAAACGTTGTTGCAGGAGGGACGCCCGCGCTCCGACTCGCCTGCTTCCCTTTTCATCCGAAACGCGGAACCTTCGCGCACCCCGGCCACCAACCGATTATGGCGCATGCTTCGACGCGCCCTTCCGTGAAACTGTGGCGCGGCTGCGAAAAATGCGCTACTATCTCGTCACTGTTTGTTTCGCAGCCCGGCCGCTTGGGCCGCACGCGGGATTGTGTTGCTTGCCAGGAGAGTTCATGGTCACGAAAAAACGCAAAATGGTCGTCACCTCCGCCCTGCCGTACGCCAACGGCGACATCCACCTCGGGCATCTCGTCGAATACATCCAGACCGATTTCTGGGTGCGCTTCCAAAAGATGCGCGGCCACGCCTGCGTCTATGTCTGCGCGGACGACACGCATGGCACGCCGGTCATGGTGCGCGCGCGCGCCGAGGGCATCACGCCCGAAGAGCTGGTCGCCCGCAGCCATGCGCTGCACACGCAGGATTTTGCCGATTTCGAAATCCGTTTCGACAACTATTACTCCACCAACAGCCCGGAAAACCGCGCCTTCTGCAACGGCATCTATCAAGCCATGCAGCAGAGCGGGGCGGTTTCCACCCGCAAGCTGCCGCAGCTCTACTGCGAGCATGACGCCATGTTCCTGCCCGACCGTTTTGTCAAAGGGACCTGCCCGAAATGCGGCGCCGAGAACCAGTACGGCGATTCCTGCGACGCATGCAGCCAGACCTACCCCGCCGAAGAGCTGAAGGACGCGCGCTGTACCCTCTGCGGCCAGACCCCGGTGACCCGCGACAGCGAACACCTCTTTTTCGAGCTGGAGCCGTTCCGCGACTTTCTCAAAACCTGGATACCCGCCCACACCGCGCCCGACGTGGCCAACAAGCTGCTGGAGTGGTTCAACGAGCCGCTGCGCGGCTGGTGCATCTCGCGTGACGCCCCCTACTTCGGCTTCGAGATCCCCGGCCATGCCGGCAAGTTTTTCTATGTCTGGGTCGACGCGCCGATCGGATACATGGCCTCGCTGCAAAAATGGTGCGCCGACCGCAGCGAATCGTTTGACGCCTGGTGGCAGGCCCCCGAGGCCGAACTGTATCACTTCATCGGCAAAGACATCGTGCGCTTCCACTGTCTCTTCTGGCCGGCGATGTTGCATACCGCCGGCTACAAGACGCCCAGCCAGGTCTTTGTCCACGGCTTCCTGACGGTCAATGGCGAGAAGATGAGCAAGTCTAAGGGCACCTTCATCAAGGCGCGCACCTATCTCGATCACCTGCGGCCGCAGGACCTGCGCTTCTACTACGCCTGCAAGCTCAACGGCACGACCGACGACATGGACCTCAACCTCGGCGACTTTGTCAACCGCGTCAACTCCGACCTCGTCGGCAAAATCACCAACCTCGCCTCGCGAGGCGCGCAGATGCTGCACAAAAGTCTGGGCGGCCGCACCGGCTCGATGGATGCCGAAGGCCGAACACTCTACCTTAAGGCGCTGGACTGGGCGGACAGCATCGCCGATTTCTATGAGGCGCGCGATTTCAGCAAGGTCATGGTCGCCGTGCGCGAGCTGGCCGACCAGGCCAACCAGTATTTCGACGCCAAAGCCCCTTGGGCGCTCGTCAAGAGCGATCCCGAGGCGGCGCGTAGCGTCATGACCTCAGTGCTCAACATCTTCCGCGTGCTCGCCATCTACCTGCAGCCGGTGCTGCCCGCCTACGCCGCCAAGACCGCGAAGCTCTTCAACGAAACGCCATACGTCTGGTCCGACATCAAGAAGACCGTGGAAAACAGCCCCATCCAGCCGTACGAATATCTGGCGACGCGCGTCGAGCAGGCGGCTGTGGACGCGCTGATCGCGGCCGGCAAGTCCGGCGAGCCGGCCGCCGCGCCCTGTCCCGCAAAAGCCGCCGCGTCATCCGCCCGACCGGCGCCCCCGACCGCATCGCCCTCCCCGGCCGCGGCAGCGCTTCCCGTCAAGGACATCATCGACTACGACACCTTCGCCCAAGCGGACCTGCGCGTGGCCACGGTGCTCTCGGCCGAATGCGTGGAGGGCGCGGACAAGCTGCTGCGTCTGCTGCTCGACATCGGCGAGCCCAAGCCGCGCCAGGTTTTCGCCGGCATCCGCAAGGCCTACGATCCGCGCCATCTGCTCAGCACCCTGGCCCCGAAGCCGGGCGTGCCGCAGATGGTCGAGACCGACGCCGGCGGCCGGGTTGCCAGGACCTGGCGGCGGCTGCTGACGGAGGAG
>ERZ795056.7117-NODE-7117-length-10793-cov-23.498324_pt1 | contig 10793 bp, 8 predicted proteins | sample MGYA00375140_ERZ795056 | MGnify/ENA primary metagenome ERZ795056 (study PRJEB30185, sample SAMN05720227) | activated sludge metagenome | isolation source: Anaerobic digester | place: USA | collected 2015-03-09 ...
TCTTTGCACCTTAGCAAGCATTTCAATATTTACGGGTCTGAAGCCCCTCCTTTGGTCCCGATTACTATCGGGATGGGGAGGCCTTCAATGCAATACCATTGTTGCCTTATCCATATCTTCTAACGCAATACCCTTTGTTTCCGGCATCATCTTCCACACGAATAATAATTGCAAAACCATCATGAGCGCAAAGAAGCCAAATATGTAACTGCCTCCGATATTATTGGCAAAAAATGTAAAAGTTTGTGAGATCAGTGCTGCGAAAACCCAATGTGTTAAACACCCGAACGATGTACCGGAAGCTCTTACTGAATTAGGGAAGATCTCTGAAAGAAAAACCCAGATAACAGAACCTTGCCCAATGGCATGCGCTGCAATAAACATAAAAACAAAAATAGTAATGCCTCCATTTATATATCCAGCAAATGCCAGTGACATCAAGGTAAGCGAAATGATATAGCCAATGGAACCAATGTACATGAGTGTTTTTCTTCCGCTGCGGTCAATCAAATACCAGCCTAAAACCGTAAATAGAAAATTAACGATGCCAATGCCGGTACTTGATAAAAATGCAGCATCCTTTCCCAGCCCGGCCATTTCAAACACCCGCGGTGCAAAATAAATGATTGCGTTGATCCCGGACAATTGATTAAATAAAGCCAGTAAAAAAGCCAGCATCAATGGCTTTGAAAATTTTCCTGAAAACAAGGATTCTTTTTTTGGCTGCTTCGAATTTTTAATTTCATGAATGATCTCGTCTGCATTGGCGCCACTCATGTCAAATATCTTCCTTGCACCTGTTTCATCACCACGGTTAAGGATAAGCCACCTGGGACTTTCTGGTGTAAAGAACATCATCACAGAAAAGATCAATGAAGGAATAGCGATCAGGCCCAGCATATACCGCCAGTCATTTTCTCCCCCTACCCCCTGCAATAAATAATTGACGAGGTAGGCCAGCAAAATTCCACTCACTACATTTATCTGGAAGGCGATGCCCATCTTGCCCCTGTGTTGCGGTGGTGCGATTTCAGAAATATAAACAGGTGCCACTACAGAAGACGCCCCGATACTCAATCCCCCAAGGAAACGAAAAGCCATAAATGTATATACATCGTTTGCCAAAGCGCTGCCGATAGCAGAGACCAGGAATATGATGCCAATAAGAATCAGCGTTTTCTTTCTGCCAAATTTATTGGCCGGCACACCACCACCCGCAGCGCCGATGATGGTACCATACAATGCCATTGCAATGGCAGTGCCATGCATCCAGTCACTGAGGTTCCAGAGTTTTTGTATGCGCTGTTCAGCACCGGAAATATTGGCGACATCCATTCCAAATAACAAGCCGCCCAACGCAACCGTTATTGACCAAAGCACTAATTTCTTATTCATAAAATAAATTTAACTGCATGCCCAACGGCCGCCAGGGCTTAAAGCGCTGACGGGGTTTGGCAATATCTTTTATAATTCAATCACCACTGCCTCGTAAGGTTTTAATATTTCGCTTACTACTGTTGCTCCATAATTATTGATCAGCACTTTTCCTTTACTGATATCAACGCCGGTTTTTACGTTTGCATCTTTCGCAGTAAAGTTCAGCAACACTAAAAACTTCCTTCCCTCGTGTTCCCTTGTATAAGCATACACCGCAGGATTATCTTTATCAAGCAAGGTATATTTTCCATATACCAATGCAGGATTATCTTTTCTCAACTTCACCATCTTTCTAAAATAATTCAAACAACTGTTGGCCTCTTTCTCCTGGGCTGCTGCATTGATCATTGTATAATTTGGATTGGTTTTTAACCAGGGCTTGCCGGTGGTAAAACCTGCATGGACAGCGCTGTCCCATTGAAAAGGCGTACGGCCATTATCTCTTGAAGTGAATGCCACATGCTGCATAAATTTCTTTAGGTCGCCGCCTGTTTGCTTTTGGTGTTCGTATTCATTCAATGTAGCTACATCATTGTAATCTTCTATTGCAGAAAAGTAAGCATTGCTCATACCCAGTTCATCGCCCAGGTAACAATAAGGTGTACCCCGCATGCTTAAAATAAACGTATTCAGCATTTTTGAAGAAAGCTCCCTGAAGGCAGGTTTGTCATTTCCAAAACGGCTTACCATCCTTGCCTGGTCATGATTGGCTAAAAAAACTGCCATCCATCCTTTATCTGCAAAAGCACTATCCCATTTAGTAAATACCTGTTTTAAATGCAGGATGCTGTACCCTTCCGGCCTGGCAATATCCACCCATTCAAAAGGATAAGCCATGTTCAATTCTTGACGGTCTTCATCCACCATACCATGGGCATCCTCCATTGTATTGCCGGTTCCTTCTGCCACCGTCATCACATTGTATTTGCTGAATACTTCTTTGTTCATTTCTTTTAAATAATCATGCAGGTGCGGACCCATTGCATAATACTGCATAAAGTTTTTCTCAAAGCCTTTTGGAAAAGCCGGGAAACTGGTATCCTTTGCTGCAAAACCAAATGCATCCAGCCTGAATCCATCCACGCCCTTATCTGCCCAAAAACGCATCATGCTGTATATTTCCTGGCGTAGTTTTGGGTTTTCCCAATTGAGATCTGGTTGTTTTTGTGAGAAGTAATGAAGATAGTAAGCGTTGCTTGCTGAATCATATTTCCAGGCATCATGGTTCACATCGAATAAGCTGTACCGGTAGTTTGGTTTCCCCCGCTCTGCATCCCACCAGTGATAATAGTTGCGGTAGGGATTTGTTTTGGAACTGCGGCTTTGCTTAAACCATTCATGTTCGTCGCTGCTGTGGTTTACCACGATGTCCATCACCAGTTTGATATTTCTTTCATGCATGCCTTTTAACAAAGCATCAAAATCTTCCATGGTTCCAAAATCCTCCATGATGTTTTGATAATCGCTCACATCATACCCATTATCATCATTGGGAGAACTATATATTGGATTCAGCCAAACCGCATCCACACCCAGGCTTTTTATATAATCCAGTTTGGAGATGATGCCTTTCAAATCACCGATCCCATCCCCATCGCTGTCTTTAAAACTTCTTGGATAGATCTGGTACACTACAGCTTCTTTCCACCACTTTTTATTGGAGGAGTCTTTTGAAATTGTTGTGGTTGCTTTTGTGCCGGATGAATTGCAGGATGTGCCCAGCAATGAAGCGGCAAACAAAAAGGCTGTGCTGTATAATGTTTTTTTCATCGTAATTTCTTTACCACTACTACCCGTTCACACGGTGCTTTATACCATAACCAAACATTTTATCTTCCACATTTCACTTGTTCTTTAATCAGCAATAACATACACACTTCATTTAATAAATACATCTCAAATTTTCCGGCTCTTACCTTAAAGCCTCTTTAGGGGTTGGGGTTAATGCCCGCCACCCATTTGCACCTGTACATCACTATTGATCTTACTGCTTTTGATAAATAGTGTTGCAATTGCTGCTATCAATAAAAAAGCAGCGCCGAAATAAATGGCATTGATGGGCTCCTTACCCAAAACGCCATTAAATATTTTACCAAATACCAATGAATAGATCAGCATCGGTATTACGATCATCATATTAATGATACCCATATAAACACCATACCTGCTTTTAGGTATGTCGTTTACAATTAACAGGTAAGGTACCCCCATCATACTTGCCCAGGCAATACCAAAACCGATCAGTGGAATAAAAACAAGGTACTTATCGGAAATATGAGGGAAAATAAACAATGCCATCGCTGCCAGTACCAGGCAAATACAATGCACCATTTTAGCGCCATATTTTCTTGCAAACCACACCAATGCAAATGCTGATAAAAAGGTAACAATATTTGTCCAGCCACTGATAAGACCACCCCAGCCAACTGCTTCCTGGTAAGTTTTATTGGCAACAGAACTGTCTGTGGTGCCGAAAATAGTTTTGGCAATGGTAAGGTCTTTATAGTCCCAATAACACTTCAATGCAAACCATTGAAAAAGATACACCACAAACAAGCGCCACATATTGGCAGGCATTTCTTTTATAGCATGACCTATTTCAATAAAAGGTGTAAGGATATTTATTTTTTTACTTTTCAATTCTGCCAGCTCTTCTGCGGTAGGTGGAATTTCAGGTGTTGTTTTGTTACTCCACAATACACTGGCAATACTGCAAAAAGCACCAAAGAAAAAAGACGCATACACCCAATACGGAATAAGGTTTTCATTTTCTTTCTTTAAAAATGGAATGAGCTGGAAAAGAAAAAGTGATAAGGTGCCGAGTGTTTGTCCAAAGCCTGTAAAAAAACTCTGCGCCAGAAAGCCGGTAGGTTGCTGCTTGGGAGAAAGTTTATCTGCCACAAAAGCCCTGTAAGGTTCCATGGCGGTATTATTAGCCGCATCTAAAATCCATAAAAGGCCAACCGCCATCCATAGTTTAGAACTAAAAGGAAACAGGAAAAGACAGATACTGCAAAACAAAGCCCCAATGAGAAAATAAGGTTTTCTTCTTCCCCATCTTGGATGCCAGGTTTTATCACTCATGGCACCAATGATGGGTTGTATTAGTAAACCTGTAACCGGACCTGCAATCTGCAGCATCGGCAGATCCCCATTTTCTGCTCCCAAAAATTTATAAATAGGATTCACTGCATTTTGCTGCAATGCAAAACTATACTGAATGCCAAAGAAGCCTACATTCATATTAATGATCTGCCAAAAGGAAAGTGTTGGCTTTTGAATAGACATAAGCAATCGTTTAGCTGGTATAACCAAATGTAAACATTGCGTATGATAATTAAAAGTGCAAAGGTTTGTGGTGGAAAAGAATAAAGCAGTCTTCTATTGTATGTGCCGGATAAAAAGTACCATTTAATTTTTTGGCGGGGACGGAACAATTTCAATAGCCGCTGTTTCTTTAGGTTTTTGTCCAATGATATCGGTTACCACTTTCCATACGCCATTTTCTTTACTCATCACAACCAGTACAGAGTTGGTCGCTTTCTTTTCTACTCCTTTATCGAACAGGTGTTGCCATTCTTTAAAAATAAGAATGGCGGTGTTTTCATATTGATACAGCACTTTATCATATACAGAATCGGCCATTAATTTAAACTGATTTTTTGTCTGGCGTTTGGTGAGGCCTTCTAATCCAATCGGCGCTCCATCCATGCCATGATAAAAATAAGCCGGCGATACCAGTTGCCGTCGTTTGGCATCCCGGTCTGCTACAGTTGCGTTGTCTTCAAATGATCTTGAATAATCATCAATTAGTTTTATTACAGCACTATCAGGAGCATGTGTTCCCTGAAACTTTATGGTTTGTTGTGCCGGCAAAAAAGCAGGCAGGCATAGTGTAAAAAAGAAGAAGATGCTTTTCATATGTGATTATGATCGAAACATTGAATTATTAAACAACTATCATCAATAGCATGACAATTGCCATTTCAATATACACAAAATTTACAATCCTGTTAAATAGTAACTATTTCCGCTCACTGGCAATATGGATTTACTCTCAGTACCGTATACCCGCTGTTTACTGTTGGCCGGAATTGTGTGCCCGCTTTTACTACAATGGCATTAGCACTGGCACTTACTTTGGCAGAGCCGGTAGCGATATAGTTGCTGGCTTGAAAAGTGACGGTGTTTTTGGCGAGATAGATCTTATAATCATCATTGTAAGTAAACGAGAGGAAGATGTTCACATTGTCCCCGGCGGTTGCATCAGTAAGTTCAGCATCGGATACAATATAACCCCGGGCCCTGCTGCCCTGGCCGCTGCTAAAGTGGTTGCGGCAGGGACGTCTGCCATAGGTCATAATATTCTGAATTTCCATTAACAATATCCTGCCGCAGTCATCAGTTCTTGCACCTGTATAAGTACAGTTGTTGCTTATAAAAGATTCAGATATGGGATCCCGGTCTGCCTCGGTATCACATAGATAGTCTCCATCATCTTCACAGTCACTGCAACCTCCAGTGCGGGCTACACTTTCTTCGCCAAATGCGTCTTCAAACGTATGATATAATCCAAAACAATGCCCCATTTCATGCGCCAGGGTGCTGATATTGTTTGTATCTGCCACCGCACTACCAACAATCGAAAGGTAATAGTTGGGTATACCGTATGCACTACCGTTAAGGCTGCCTTCATCATCAAAAAGTGAATTGTGTACAAAGATGGTGATATAGCCCGTTCTTACGTAAGGATCCAGCAACGACTCTTCATCATCGGCATCCATACCATTGAGGGTTGTATTGTTTACCTGCTGAATGGCGCCTAACGCAAAACAAATATTGTGTGGAGCGTAAAAATTAGCCATGTTGGCGATCTGCCTGCGTACATCTGCCTGCGAAGCAGCCACATCCGTGCCGTCGCTATTGGCAAAAATCACTACAAACAATTTCAGCATATAAGGAGCGCCGCCTGTAATTCCTGCTGGTCTCTGATGCAGTAGTGTCGTGTCCATTTTGCCGGCCAGCTTTCTCATTTTTTTTGTGCAATCTCTTTGTGCATTGGCTGCATAGCTTCCAGCAAAAAGGAGCAGCAAGAGAATTATTTTTTTCATCGTTTAACTTATTGGTATGATAGCAAGGTTGAGGGATCTATTTTTTTGACAGTGCATTTACCTTTTCTTCCAGCTCCAGCACATACAGGGTTAACTCTTCTATCTTCTCCATCATCTTACGCTGCATTTCACCTACTTCCATTCCTTCTTTTTCCATTGCGGCAGCCGCTGGAATATTGGGCAAATGATTATTGGTATTGATAAAATCCCTGAGCTCACTCATCGGCATCAGGTTATATTTTTTCTGAAAAACATAATCGGGCCAGGCACCTTGTAACTGTACTTTCAGTTCTTCACAAATTACCTTACCCGATACAGTTAGCCTATAACCGGAGGCGGCAGGTACTACTGCGCCAATGGCAATCTGTGTGGCATCCAGTTGAAGGCCGGCACCGTTTACACCAATTACCAGGTTGGTGGGTGTTTGTGAAATGAAAGAGCGGAAAACGGTATTGTAATAGAACCCGATATTGGGATTGGAAGTACCATCAATGGCCACCACTTCACCCGTGCCACGAAACAGGCCACGCCCGGTTACGTGCAGTTTAGATTGTGGCGCTTCTGTACCAATGCCCACATTGCCATTACTGGCAACTGTTAAATTGTCTGCTCCGCCGGTGCGTACCTGGAATTTGCCCAAAGTATTGCTTGAAAAAGTGCCTACTCTCAGATCATCACCACTTAACTGCACAAAGCCTTTTTCGGTGCTGGCATTGCTTTTCAAAGAAAGAATGGCGGCAGCATCCGTAATAGACATACTGGTATTGCTATTTATATTTCCACCAAAGCTTCCTGTACCATAGCTGGTGAAATTACTGCTGGCGGTAACGTTCCCTTCCATCAGCGATGTACCCGTTACATACAAGCCGGCTCCCTGTATGGCACTTAATCCGCCGGTAGTTTCAATAACACCACCTGCCTCTATACGGCCCGTAACTTCTGCTTTGCCTTTTATTGTTACATTGCTGTCAACTACCAGGTCATCGCGGCTGCGGATATTTCCATCCACATCCAGTTTTTGTGAAGGCGAGCCGGTGTTGATACCCACATTACCATTGCTGCGGAGAAATAACTGGTTACTATTGCCACCATTCTGTAAAACAAACTGGCTGAGAATATTTCCATAATAAATAGTAGCTGCAACAGAAGTATCCGGTTTCAAAAAGTTGATGACCCCGCTGCCGGTATTGGCACCGTGTAAATTCAGCACTGCCTTATTTCCCCCGTTTACCAGGTCGTTGCCATTGGTATGTGTTACAAACAGGTTACCCTTTACCGATAGTTTTTCTTTAATGCCGGTGGCAGAGCCAATACCAACATTACCGGTATTGCTGTTATAAATGTTATTTCCGCTGGTTGCCCAATTATCGCTGCCACCCCCACTATTGTTAACAGCAGCCCATGTGCTGCCATTGTAAAAATAAAAGGCATTGAGGTTGGTATCATATACCATCAGGCCGTTTGCCGGAGATGCAATGGCAGTACGCTGTGCCGTTGTCATTCGTGGTACCAGTAAACCTTTACTGGTGCTGGTAACATCCAGTTGGGCAGAAGCATTGGGCGTGCTGGTACCAATACCCACATTTTGTGTGTAGCCAATAACAATGAGAAATGTACAGGTGAAAAGTGAGAAAAGCTTTTTCATTTTGGTGCAGTTTTAATTACAACTCAAAGATGAAAAAATGATCTTGTGGAAACAATAGCGAAATGGGGTGAGAAATACAACGAGGCAAACTAATAAAAAAAGTGGCAAACTTTATTTGTCCTGAAAAGACGGTAAACACTAATCTATTGCCGTGGTATAGAGGCTCCATACCAACGATCCCGGATATACGATTTTATGGTGACAGCATTTACAAATGCACCCGGCAGCAATCTCCTTATTCAGTAACGAATAACAACTCTTACATATATACCTGGCCAGGATATTTGTGAGCAATTGCAAATGGTCAGGCTAATGGATCAATTGGTTTTGTACACTACAACCGAAAAGCCCGCCTGGAAAGTATCTGTATCTTCATCGTAAAAATTAATACGTACCCTTCCGAGTGTTTCATTAACATAAGAAGGAAACAACCTTGCATTGCGGCAGGTAATAAACACAGCGGTGCTATTAATATCCTCATTGGCACAAGAAAGATAAAAATCAGTACCAATCCATCCACCGGACAGGTTAGCCGTGCCACTCACTTTTGTACCATTGCTTGCAAATACAGCATAACCCAGGGGCATCAGGTTTTCATCACTGTTGTTATACACTTTTCCCGTACTAATTTTAGCCGATCCGCCCTGCACATGCAGTTTCTGATCAGGAGTAGTGGTACTGATACCCACCCTGTTTAATGCGTCATCCACCGTTACAAAATCACCCAGTTCCACTTTGTTATTGATCGCCCTGATCTGCAAATCATTTCCCTGCACCTGCATATAAGCTTTGTTTACGCCCCCAGCCGAAAAATACAGCGTTGGGTTTACATCTCCGGAGATCGTCATTCTGCCGGATGGCTCAAATTTAAAACGGTCATTACCATTCATACGAACAATCACATCGCCATCCACATTGCCAATATTGGTACCCAGCCGGAGGTTGTTGCCGCTGCGCTGAACAAAGCTTTTTTCAAGTGTGCCTTCTTTAAATTGAAGGGTGCCTGCCGGAATCAAATCACCGGAGGGGTTTACCTGCACTGCATCGTTACCGTTAGTACGGATCACAAAATTACCTGTGTTGTTGGCGCTTACTGTTCCAATGCGCACATCATTACCACTCAATTGCATAAAACCCTTTTCTACAAAGGCATCGTCAGTTAGCCTTATTTCGGCTTTTGTCTTAAATGTGCCATCCGGTTCAAACAAGACTTTGTCTGCACCGCTCAACTGGAATACAATTCTTTTTTCGCTGCTCCCCAAAGCGCCACCAATCACCAGGTCGTTCCCCCGGCCATAGATACGCCCTGTGTTGCTATATCCATCCTGCTCGTTTCCCACACTAAAATAAATGCTGGGACTTCCCCCGTCAATTCTCATCGTTGGTGAAGCTCCTGCCTGCCGTATATGCAAAGGTGCTAAAGGTGCTTCTATACCAATACCCACTTTTGAAGAGAGGCTGTATTGACCATCGGTGATCTTTTCCCAGGTTTTATCAATGTCTGCATTGCTTAAAATGTGAACCCAGGCTCCACTGGTGCGGCAATAAAAGCCAATGGGATTATTCAGTACATCATTGGTGCCATTCATATACAACAGCATTCCTGAAGGCGGGTTCACCATCGCATCCCGCTGTGCCTGGTTCATTCTTGGTATCAGCAAACCCTTTGTGCTGCTGCTGATATCCAGCAGGGCATTTACATTAGGCGTGCTGGTACCAATACCCACGCTTTGAGCGAATGCGCCGGAGATCAAAAATGTACAAGTGATGATGTTGAACAGCTTTTTCATTTGACTGTAGTTTAAATTACATATCAAAGGTGGACAAAAGCCGGTGGTGTTGCAATAGCGAAAAGGGGTGAAATGCAGGATATACCGAACCGGATCCGGATGTGTATTAACGTTAGGAAGTTTTAAAAACTGACAAGTAAACAATGCCTCATTTGCCAGGCATCACCATTTCATTCACCTTATAAGATGCAAATATGGCAAAGGCAAGCAAAAGAACAGAGAAGATAAACAAAAACCATTGGCCCTGCAGCATTCCGTTAAGTATATACCGGGATGGCTTGTCCTGCTGGTATTTTAAAGATATCGTATTACCAACTTTATAATGCCCGGGTGTAGTGGTGGCTTTTGCTGTATGCCATATGCCGGCCTTATCTGCATACGCCAGCGTTACACTATCTGACGAACCCTTGCTGTACTTAATCAGCCTGATATGAGTGACTATTGCATTCGTTTGTATTCCGTGCTTTTTAATAGCCTTTACGTTCCTTATTTTATTAATGCAAAACAACGTCAGCAGTAATGGAATGCCAATGATAAAAATATAAAAAAAGATCATTGCTGATTTTTTAATAAACTGTTCACTGTGTTTGTTAAAACTTCTATTTGTTGCTGCTGCTCTTTTACTGCATTGATCAGCATATACGTCATAGCAGTATTATCAACACTATAGTATTCCGTTTCATCTTTTAAAAAAGTACCTCGCTGAAGGATCGCCATTTACCTCTATCATGATAAAAGAAGGCTGCAAGGTGAAATCATAAACCATCATTCCTTTTTGCACATTCGTCATGGCATTTCTTGAAGCTGTAC
>ERZ795056.7121-NODE-7121-length-10789-cov-8.127539_pt1 | contig 10789 bp, 9 predicted proteins | sample MGYA00375140_ERZ795056 | MGnify/ENA primary metagenome ERZ795056 (study PRJEB30185, sample SAMN05720227) | activated sludge metagenome | isolation source: Anaerobic digester | place: USA | collected 2015-03-09 ...
CAGGATTGGCCAGGCGGGATGAACTATGAATACCCCGGCATCGCCAAGCCCTTTAGGTTGGTGGCAAGTGTAGAGAGACGCTACACAAAATGAAATTGTTGTATAAAATGAACTTCTTTAATAGACTTTTTGGCAAAAAACAATTTAAAGAGCAAATAGTCAAAAGAAAGCAGACAGAATATTTCATTGACATTGACCCTAATTCAAGTTCATTATCCACTGCTTTTAAAGACTTTTATTCTAATCATTTTATAGATTCCTATGGGCTTGCAAGAGAAGAAGTTGATTTGGGCTTTTTTATTACAATGACATTTGAGGAAAAAGAAATTGCTAAACGACTAATTAGACAAAATTTAAAATTAAGACAGGTTCATTTATTTAAAGCTGCAGCATACCTTGACGACAAAGAAGCATTACCAATATTGTATGAACAATTTAATAACAATACTGATTTTAGTTGGCTAATGACTATTGGCCAATCAATTTGGAAGTTAAATAAAGACAAATTATATCCAGAACTTTTATGGCAAATTAAGAAGCAACCAAACGAAACGATGCGATTTGTTCATTTCAGACAAGTAACAGATTTAGCCAACGAAGAGAGTATAGAATTGCTTTATAATTTTTTGTATGACGAAAGTAATTTAATCAAATCGACTGCTTTGACTGAAATGAATTTTCTAGCTGTAGGTAAATATGAAAAAGAAAATAGGTATGGCTTTTCGTACTTTGACACAAATATAAATAATACCATATTTAAAAATGAACTAGCAGAAAAACTAAAGAACATGAAAAGACAATGAACACCAGCCACCAACATGGGGTTTGGCTATACCGGGGGCGGACGGAACCTGTGCTTTGGGCTTTAGTACATGGCCGGGCAGCAGTCGGGCGACCCGACTCCGCAGGCGCGGCGTGTGTAAACAAATACTTTGTACTTTTATAGCGTGCAGGATTGGCCAGGCGGGATGAGCTATGAATACCCCGGCATCGCCAAGCCCTTTACGTTGGCCGCAATCCAACGGACAGGTTTCAGCACGAGTTATATGTGTAAATTAGGTTTAGAGACATGAAAGAAAATCGAGTCCAGAATTTAAGCCCAAAAGATATCTAGATTCTTATTGATGTCAGAAAGAGAGTCAAGGAAAAGAATAAAAATTGCTTCACTAATGGCTGTTTACGAAATGCAATAAATTCACACTTACTACAGCAGAATGGTATTTTAAACAATATCTCAGAGAACGGTCATGTTATTCAGATGACTAATGGTATATACTTCCACGAAGCCATTTATCGCTTCCAAAAGCGAAGTATCGCCAAATCCGAGGTGCTAGCATTTAAAGGATTTTGTGCAGAATGCGATCACAGTATATTCAAGCCTATTGAAACACCTTCTACTAACTACTCAAATTATAGAAATCAACTGCTTTTCTCATATCGTGCATTACTAAGTGAGTATCGTGAAACACTCGATTTGATTGAAAGTCATAAACTGATTATTGAGAGTCGTAGGCTTTCACCTGAAATCAAAGCCATGTTTGCTTCTATGAGAAACAGATGTTATTTGGTGGCGCAAGCTTTTCAATATCACTTAGCGTTGATGGAAAGAGAGTTATTCCACTCTCAATCAATGTTTTTTAGAGATTTTTTTCAGAAAAGACATTTTCGCTTTCACACGTTTGATCTTCCTAAGTTAGAAATTGCATCATCGGCCACTTTTTCAAATCCTTATACTTTTAATATTACGAAGTCAGAATACGATTACCGAAGACCGCTAAGCAACAAAATTCTTGCAGGCTTCAAACCAATTTTTCTGACGTTAATTCCTAAAGCGCAAAATTCTACATTGATAATCGGGTATGCGAAAGGACTTCGAAATATAGAAGGGGTGGCTGTGAAAAAACTGATTAAGCTTGATAATGCCGAGTTACTAAAGTTGATAAGCGATCTCCTGTAAAAAGGATAGATAGTTGGTGTATGTCATTACCTTACTATGAAGAATTAAAGAAGACCGACAGAGACAAGCGAATTATTGAAATCAAAAACAATCTTCTTGTTCGTCCAGAAGATATAGACAAACAATCTCTGTTAGATACAGGAATTGAGTTCAATTTGTTTAATATCCTATGACAAAACAGTGTAAATTTCATTTTAAGATCAATTACGGCACTGACCTTGAGACTGCGGCCAACATAGGCATTGGCTATATGGCCGGCTGGACGGAAATGCCATTGGGCGGAAGGAATACTATTAGGCTGCGGTTCGGGCGGAAGGAAGTCTAATTGGCATTTGCATTTTACTTGAAACATTTTACCTTTACCAAGCATTGGTAGCCGGGCAGACGCAGCAATGAATTCCAGCCACATCGCCAATGCTTTTACGTTAGCGGTAAGCAGACTGACTCACCAATTAGTATGGAAAGCTGACTGTTTAGCATCTTAGACAATAAACTTTTATGCGACTTTTAATTTCCTTGCTTTTCATTTTCTTTATAATTGTCGCTTTTGGACAAAAAATAGACTCTAATAATAAAGGCACTCCTGATTGCATACTACCAGTTAATTGTTTGACCATACTTAATGACAAATCAATTAAGCCTTTTATAACTTCAGGGGAATATTTAGGCAAACTCATTATTCAAGCTCGGCTGGACACGGTGACAATGAAACTTGTAGGACACAAAATTATTTACGCAGACCTACATTCAAAGCTTGACCAAAACAAAAAGATTGAAGTTAGATTAGATGAACACTCTGGCGACATAAAATATCTTGACACGATTTTGCCAGATTTAATTAAACATGTAAAGTACTTAAAATTTAAAATAGTGGGACACGATAATTGTATCATGACAACATCATGGAAGTTACCAATAACTATTACATAGACGAATGCCTACCGCTAACATGGGGTTTGGCTATACCGGGGGCGGATGGAACCTGTGCTTTAGGCTTTTGTACATGGCCGGGCAGCAGTCGGATGACCCGACTCCGTAGGCGCGGCGTGTGGAAACAAATACTTTGTACTTTTATGGCGTGCAGGATTGGCCAGGCGGGATGAACTATGAATACCCCGGCATCGCCAAGCCCTTTACGTTAGCGGCAAGGCAAGACATCTACTCATTCCACAATAAAACTATAAATTGCAAATATGAAATTAATATCAGCAACAATTCACAAATACAAATGCATAGAAACAGAACAAACATTTCAAATTGAAAATGATATAACTGTTTTAGTTGGCATGAATGAATCAGGAAAAACGTCAGCTTTAGAAGCACTTGCAAAATCAAACTATTTCCAAAAGGACGACAAATTTACATTTAATACTACACACGATTATCCAAGAAAAGAAAAAAAGAAATTAGATAAAAGTGGTCAAGACCCATTCGCAATTACTTGCACATATTCTTTATCCAATAGTTTGAAGGCGAAAATTTCTGCTGACATTGGTGCAGGTATTGTAGATTTTGAAACTTTTACAGTATCCAATAAATTTTCAAATACAAAATCCTATGGGAATGTAAAATCTCATTTTCAAAAATTTATAGAATTAAAAACAAAGACTTTAGGAATTGGGAGCAAAACTTTAAATGATAAACTTTTTATTGCTAAATCAGCCGAACACTTAAACACAGTCATTGCCGAATATACAGAAGAAAATTATACCAAAGGATTAGAGACTTTAAAAAAGTATTTTGAAAATAGATGGAAATGGGCTGGCGATCCTCTGAATGAATATATCGCAAGAGTTTATCTAGCTCCCAACCTTCCCAAATTTTTATATTATGATGAATACTATTCTCTTCCTTCACGAATAAACATTGAAGAACTACAAAAAGACAATTTGGATAACGAAGAGTTAAAAACTGCCAAAGCGCTTTTTGAACTTGCTGACATTAATATCAATGAAATAATCAACGCAGACAATTATGAGGATTTCAAAGCTGAGCTAGAAGCCACACAAGCCACAATAACAAATGAACTTTTCAAATATTGGGAAACAAACAGGAATCTAGAAATTGTATTTGACATAGATAAAGTAGAAGAAGTAACAGAAAGAACTGTAAAAAACCCAAATGGCACTACAACTACTGTGAAAGATGTAAAAATTGTAAATCATATTCTTGACATTAGAGTTAAGAATCGACGTTCAGGGGTATCATTACCTTTAAGAAATCGTAGCAAAGGTTTTAATTGGTTCTTTTCATTCTTAGTTTGGTTTAAAAAAATACAAGAAGACAATAAGAGTAATTACATTTTACTGTTAGATGAGCCAGGCTTAAATTTACACGCTGCCGCACAATCTAATTTATTGAAATTTTTTAAAGACCTTTCAGATGATTATCAGATTATATACTCAACACATTCTCCATTCATGATAAAATCTGAAAGTTTAAATAAAGTAAGAACAGTTTTAGAAACAGATAATGGGTCGGTAATTTCAGAAAGTATCCAAGAAAAAGACCCAAATACATTATTTCCACTTCAAGCAGCATTAGGTTATGATATTGCTCAAAATTTGTTCATATCAGAATACAATCTTTTAGTTGAAGGCGTAAGTGATTTGCTCTACTTGCAACTTTTTTCATCAATCCTACAAGAAAATGGTCGTGTTGGCCTTAACAATAAAATTACAATCGTGCCTATTGGTGGGTTGGATAAAGTCTCAACATTTATTTCATTGCTACGAGGAAGCGAGTTGAACATTGTTTGCCTTTTAGATACATTCAAAGACGCTAAAGGAAAGGCAAAACTTGATGATCTAATAGAACAAAAAATAATTTCTGAAAAGAGAATTAGATTTTTTAACGATTATCTAGACGGTTATGCCACAGCTGACATTGAAGATATGTTTACGAAAACAGATTATTTGAAAATATTCAACGAAGCATTCCCTGAAAAGAATATTAAACTGACTGACCTCGACGATAGGATTAAACCTGTACTTATTCAAATTACTAAGTTTTTAGATTCTGCCAACGGCTTTAATCATTACAGACCAGCAAATAAACTTGCTGCAAATGGAGTGGATATAAACTATTTTGAAGCCAAAACATTAGATAACTTTGAAAATATTTTCAAGGATATCAATAAGCTATTTTGAAAAATGACGGAAGCCCAGCCGCTAACATGGGGTTTTGTGCAAGTTGGGCTTGACGAACAAATCATGGCCCAATTGCATATCCCAGCTATTGTTCCAGCTTGACGAATATCTATCAGCTTTTGTACATAACTTTAACTTTACATTTTCAATAGGCAGCGGTTCCGTGCAGACGGAAATCTATTTCCCAACCTGCACAAAGCCCTGAACGTTGGGCGAAATTCCGCAAAACCCCTACAAAAAATTAAACTGTATAATTAAGAATCAGAGCGAGTAAAAAACCACCTTTAAATAATATTTTATTGAATATCTTTTTAATGATTACAAAACATTCAAAATAGTAATTTATGCACAAATATTTTTTTTCAGTTTCAATGTTGATGATATCAACAATTATATATGCGCAAGAACCGCAATTTGCAGTTGTAAGGCCAGATGGAACAACAATCATCTGTCCTTCTTGGGATTCTGCATACAAAAAATCAACTACGGGGGACAAAATTTATTTACCGAAAGGAACCTTTAACACTAGTTCGACCCCTATAAATAAAACCCTACATTTAATTGGAGTTGGGATAAATGAAGACTCATCTCAAACGATAGGAATCACGGTCGTTGACAATATTGATCTATACACATTTTCATCCAATTCCACTATTGAAAATATTAAGGTAAATGGAGGTATTCGGGGTCATGGGCTAACCTCTGGAGATACAATAATAAACATCAAACTTAGAAACATAGAGATTAATGGCCCCATTAGTCACTATGGAGCCATTGGTTCAGTCATTTTTTCAAAAATGGCAATTGTTAATAGTATTATTCGAAATATAGAAGGAATTTTAGAAAATTCCATTATTTCTAATTGCGTTATGCTTGGTAATTATTCCTTTGGTGGAAAGAATAATTTATTCTCAAATAATATTTTCTTTCAACCACAAACTGGACAATTATACATAGCCAGCTTTTCAATTATTAAAAATAATATTTTTCAGAATGAAATGGTAACTACTCAAAACTCTACTATTCAAAATAATTTTGGCCAATTTTTTAACCACACTTATTTTAATAATATTGTTTCAAATCATCTCGGATTTAAATGCTTCAATGATATATTTATAAGTTCAGGCGAAACTCCTTGGCCATGTTACTTTTCGTATAGTAGAAATAATAATTATAGATTAAAACCCACATCAGGTGGGAAAAATTCAGGTACTGATGGTACTGATGTAGGACTCTACGGTGGCCTTTTCCCTTGGGATGATTCCGGCCAATACAGTACACCTGTAATTTACCATAAAAAAGTTGGCCCCAATAGCACAAGCGATGGCAAATTAAAAGTAGAATACAAAGTACGCGCTGGTAATTAATCACCCCTAAAAGATCTCCTATGAACAGGTTATTTCTCCTTTTGGGGCTATGGTTTGGCTCGTTAAGTGCTAACGGTCAACTAGATGCGGTTCGTTATTGGTTTGATAATGGTTTTGCCACAAGGACCAATTTTATCCTGAACCCAAGTAATAACCTCAGCTATTCAAGGGAAATTGATGTTTCTGCCTTGCCTGATGGGCTTCATACGCTCCACATACAATTCAGGGAGGATACAATTTGGACAAGTGTAAGTTCCGATATCTTTTTTAAGATAACGGCTACTGCAAGCGGTTCGGCAGTGATGCAATATTGGTTTGATAATCAATTTGAAAACGCTAAAACCATCAACCTTAGCAATACCAAAAACATTGCCCTCATTACCAATATTTCCGTTTCCGGTTTATCATATGGCTTGCATACCCTGCACACCCGGTTTAGGCCACAAGGCAAGGAATGGACAAGCGTGGCAAGTGATATCATTTTTACAGGCATGCAAAAAGCAGGTTCGGAAATTGTTGAATTCAAGTATTGGTACAACCATGATAGCCTATCTGCTAAAACCATTCAGGTGGGTAATTCAACCGAATTCTTTTTTGATATTGATATTGAAGGCCTTACAAATGGCAAGCATGTTTTCAACGGTCAGTTTAAAGATGCCAAAGGCCGGTGGACAGCCGTAGAAAAGGATACCATTCAGGTTGGCCCGATTGAGTTAAAAAATCACCTATTTCCCACCATTACCCTATCATCCGCAAGTTTAGGCATTGGCAGTACCCTTACAGTAAGTGGCAGCCAATTTACCCTCAATGGTAAGGTGAACATGCGAATCTACCCCGCTTCTGGTAACGGCCTTATATTGGATTCGGTAGTTTTTGCCGAGTACAATGGTACCGTTCGAATGGATTATGCGCTCCCTACTCAATTGATCAAGGGAGATTACATTGTATCGGCTACAGATGCCAATACCGGTCGCAATACCGATGCTAGGCGTTTTTTTGTCAATGGCATGATTGCGGATAATACGGGCAGTATTTCGGTACAAACACCGGTAGCGGGACAAAAATATATGCTGGGCAACGGCATAATTGTTTTGTGGCGCGATAAAGCGGATTATGGATACCTTATACCCGGCACCGGAGCCTTGAATATCCGGTATAAGATTGAAGTACAGAAAGATAATGGCGCCTGGCAAACAGCAAAAGATACCATTGTAAAAGGCTTTAAAGATCAATTTAGCACTTTTGCTTATGTTCACAGGCCGCCAGCAGTTGGCAGTTATGCTTTCAGGATTACCAATCAGGAAACATCGAACCGGGTTGGTGTAAGTGGCACCGGAATAGTAGAAAATCAGCAGGGAGGGGTAAATGTGGAGTTTGTTTGGGATTATACCGTACCCGACCGGGAAAACAAAAATGTTACAAGTCCGCCAATTGGGGTGGCGGCCGATGGTACGGCAAGGTTTTACATTAAGGTAGGTTCACAGGCTGGAAACACTAAAACCATTCGTAATGTGGAGGTAAAACTGCGCGACCCTAACCGTGTTTCTTACACGCCCGAAGAATTGGGCAGGGTAATGTGGGCAAGGGGCATTTATGACTATAGCCTTGAAGGAAATGATGCCCGTGAAATTACCGCAAACTCCGCTGGTGCTAGTGATAATCAAGGCGGGCATTGGTTTTGGTATGTGGCACCTGATGATTTTGCACGCCACGAAGTTGAATTTTATAAAAGATCCAGAAAAGTAATTGCATCAATTGTAGTTTGGTTTACGGATGGTACAAGGCAATTACTGCCTATTGAAAGGGAAATAGAAATTGTTCGTCCACCTGTTATGTTTGTTCATGGATTAGGTGGAAATAAAGATGCTTGGGATAACTTTAGGTTCACAAAAAATCAGAATAATAAAAGTACAAAAGAATTGTTTACAGATGCCGACAAGGAGGATGGTCCTTTTAGCAAGGTTACTGCAATTGATATTAAGCCTGATGCATCATTTGTTGATAATGCAAAACTAATCCTGAACATTGATCCGAAAACCGATCAATTTCTACCTACCCCAAATCCGAATTCTTTTCAAAGCACACTTGAAACCATGCACAATAAAGGTTATGCTGCCACCAGGGTTGATTATGTGGCTCATAGTATGGGTGGCGTGGTGGGCAGGACAGCTATTTCTAATTTTCAAGCCTACTATTTAACAACGTTGGCGTATAAATATTTTTATAAAAATTATCGTAAAGGGTTTGTAAATAAGTTCATTACCATTCAAACTCCTCATAATGGTTCTCCAATAGCAAATATTGCTTTTGAGATGCCAATGAAGAGAAGGGGATTTCTATTAAAGGAGGCACAGGAATTCGCAACAAGCGCGTATAAATTCAACGGGTATGACTCAAAAGGCATGGAGATTTATGATGTTACAAATGCAATCAGGGATCTGAGGGCTAAAAAGGGATTTTCAATTCCCGAAACCTATGTGAAGAACCATTTGATTGGGACTCAAATAATGGATGATCAGATTAGTGGCGATAATTTAGTAGAAAAAAGCCTTGATTTGATGCGTATAAGTAGTGAATTATCTGCATATTACGGATTTTTAGCAGCATTTTCAAACCTTCCCATTATTGGGACAGCATTGAAAATTTTTAAGGTTGACCCTTTAGCTATAGAAATATATTCTTCTGCTTTAAGTGGAAATATTCCTCACTTTCCAAACAGTGATGGGGTCGTTGGAATGAAAAGTCAGTTGGCTGGAAAATCAAAGAATGATCGTGGAGTTTCCAAAGAGTTTTTTGGCATTGAGTACCATCATTTGGCAAGCAGAGATAGTATTGAGATTGGAAACAAGGTATTTGAATTACTGAATTATAAAATGAATGATTGGGCTTTTGCCTCAACAATTCCAGCAAATGGGAGCAGTTCTTCCCCAAACTCAATAGAGGTTCAAGATAATATTGAGGAAAATGATTCCATAATCTATAGGCATGATACCGGGTTTATAAAAATCACGAATCCGGAAAGGGCTAATTCGCTTATTATGGATAGCTTAATGGTTGTTTCAATTAGTGTGGACACCTCAAAACCTATAAAGGATATTGAACTTTTATTTCAGAAAAACATCTTCCTTTCCAATTCAAAAGCACCAATTCAAAATTTTAATGTTCAGGTTGACCCAAGACATCCAGGATCATCTGTTCTTTTTGCCTTTGCAACTGTAGATTCTGCTAATTACTCAATTAACTATTTCGATACCCTTCGCATTTATACTGTAAACCACAACGATTCTAATTTTTCTTTTTCTATTTACCCGCATATTCAGTGGTTGTTGCCCGGGTCAAGATATTTTTTGCCTGAATTTTTAAAAAGACAGGATGAAGCAATAACTTATATTAAAGCCGATGATTCGCTGATAGTAAGTACAGTTCTTGATTCGAATGTAGCGGTAGTTGACAGGTTTGGATATATCCAGGCCAAAGACACTGGTAGTACCCAGATTATTTATACTTATAAGGGACAAAGTGATACCCTTATCGTTTTAATTGATGCCGGTAGCCCAGCCATCATTCTGGAACATCCTGCCAACTCAAATTTATGTCCACAAGATGACAGGTTTTTTGTTGCAAAAGGACAGTCAGGGAGCACCTACCAATGGCAACTAGATTCCGGCAACGGCTACACAAACCTTACAAATAATGGCTTTTACAAAGGCGTTACCAAAGACACGCTTTGGCTAAACCAACCGCCGACTTCAATGGCAGGTTATCGTTATCGTTGCCTTATTACCAATAGCAAGGGAAGCACCTATACTTTACCCGCATTCCTGCGCTTTTCTACCACGTGGACAGGAACAGCCGATTCGGCTTGGGACAATTCAGGGAATTGGTCGTGCGGTATGGTACCTGATGAGTTCACAGACGTGACCGTACCAGAGAAAACAAATATTCCGAAAATAAGCTCTGATGTAAAATGCCGTAGTTTATTAGTTTCACCGGGTTCAACTATTCAAATTCAACCCGGTAAGAAATTAGAAGTAAATGGAAAGGATTGGGATTTTCAATATTGAAGAATTTCCTTAAGAGCACCAGTCCAAAACCACCATATTATGACATATAAAATTTTTGACTTTAAATTAATAAAAGGAACTTCGCCCAACATTGCATTTGTGCAAGCACGGCAGACAGAACTCGGCTGTGCTGAAGTATAAAATTCGGCTATTGAGCAGGTTTTGGGCGGACAAGCCCTGAAATCCGTGCCTGCACAAATGCTTTTACGTTGGCTGTAACCGCATTTTGACGCTCCGTTTTCAATATAACTA
>ERZ795056.7125-NODE-7125-length-10787-cov-3.973910_pt1 | contig 10787 bp, 10 predicted proteins | sample MGYA00375140_ERZ795056 | MGnify/ENA primary metagenome ERZ795056 (study PRJEB30185, sample SAMN05720227) | activated sludge metagenome | isolation source: Anaerobic digester | place: USA | collected 2015-03-09 ...
ATCTTCCTTTTTGACTTTCTCTTTTGACCCAATAACAGCATCTTTCTTCTCTGATATATAAAATTGATATAACCACCCGATTATTTCCACATGCTTACAATCTTCAGTCAGCATTCCATCCCTAACATCTTTTACTATCGAAAAATCACTTGTCAGGTCATCTGGTAAAAGAAGTTCAGTATAATCGTTTATCTTTTCAAATAAGAAGGGGAATGTATTATGCAGATAATTACAAGCTGCAATAAGTAATTCTTTAAATATTTCATTCTGCGCATTAGTACTTGGAATCTTACCGTCCAACAAATCATATATTTTCTGTCGATTTACTTTCAATTCTTCAGGAATGTTGCCTCGCTTTGCTTCGTCCAGAAGTTCTGGAATAGTATATCCATCTTTTGGTGTGAGTATGCGTATGTCCAACGGTTGATAATCATTTACATCCATGAAACGTAATGCCATCAAGCGGTTAAACCATGTATAAGCAACCTTTTCAATTAACTGCTCCTTGGTTGTTCTGCCGAGTTCCATCCTGAGTTGCTTTAACTGCTCGGTCTTTTCCCGCAACTCAGCCGAATCGGTGGTTAAAACAAAGTTGAGTTTTGCACCTACCTGTTCCAATAATTTTCTTCTGGCTTCCTGTGCGAATTTTTTAAGATGGCTGGTATTCATGAATTCAGGGATATCCTTTTATTTTCGTTAATTAATTCAGTTAGTTTGGCTTTCAGTGCTTCCACGTATTTTTCCACGTCTTCTTTTGTTTTAAGTTCAGTCTTGGGGAACTCAACCTTCACGGTATTTATTCGTTGGTAATGAATAACTGGGGTGTCAGGCTTTTCAGGTGGTAATGCCAGCTTTGCCATTTCTGTTAATTGCTTTTCAAGCAGTTCCCCCTTAACATATGCCCGTGTTCCTCTTAAATTGGCAATGAAACGTTGCTCCTTAACCTTCTTAGCTTCTTCTTCAAATGGTTTTAAGACCTGTATGCGTTTATTATCATCCAGAGCCTTAAAATCATCATGCGATTGAATTAGTTTAATTGCTTTACTTAACTCTGCTTCAGTCAGCTTCCTTTCTTCTTCAATTTGCTTGAGGACTTTTTTTGTCAGCGAATCTTTTGCTGACTTGGCGTCCCTGATGAGTGACCCATAGTATGGTGTTTCATGGTCGTTAACTTCACGAAGCACATCCAGTTCTTCGCACTGGATATATTCAAGATTTGATTGGTTACCAGAAAAGAATTTGCGGATGGAATCATAGATATTTTTTTGTTCACCATTCCAGAAACGTTTTATGGGGTCAATCGTTTTTTCTTTATGGTCGAGCAAAATGTCTTCAAAATCTTTAACATTAGTCAGGAAGTATGTGTAGTCTCTTTTCGTCAGTATCTCCACATAATTAGACACAGGGTCAAGAGCAGATAGGAAGGGGTAAGTATCTTTGTTCATTAACATTTGGTTTAACCACCCTAATTCCAGTATGAGTTTACTCTTGAATGCTAATGCTACGTCTTTCGCTTCCTTTGCTGGGCATGTTTCATCAAAATAGTCACTGTGAACCTTCATCAATTGCTTGATGAGGCGAGGGTCATAATCAATCTGTGGTTCAAGCAAGGTATTGCTGTAAAGCCTGTTGTTGGTGAAAGCATTCAGTGCACCATCATCATCGAGTAGATTTGAATCCTGTGAGAGTTCAACCTTTCCTCGTTTATACAATTTGGCTGCAATGCTGAATACTGCATTCTGATACCAGCCATACGGCTTTTTCGCAAAATGGTCACGGATATCAGCCAGAGAAGTCCTTTCAGACATCTTCTTTCTCCTGTAAATGATGTTTAATACCTCACTTTCGGCTTCTGATATTGTGGAATCATCCGTGCCAAACAAATCATCCTGCCTGTTCCTAATAATAGCTTTAATTGTTTCTTCTGTAAATACTGAATTGCCAAGCATCTTCAGGTTCGGATATGCCAGTTTAATAAGGTTCTGGAACGCATTAACCAGCTTTGTTTTGCCATCGGAAGTGCCATTCACATCCTGCTTCATACCGTTCATGTATACGGCTGATTCACCCAATAACCTACGGAGCAGGTTAACAAGTGTTGCTCTTCTTATTGTGTTCTGCTGTGCCTTCTCAAAGAGAATGCGTTTCACATTATCCTTGTTCGTTGTGGATTGGTTCTGGCGGATGTATTTTTCGGTTTTGAGGTACATCCTGACATCCATGAGCATGTGTTCATCATCTGGAAGAACCATCATCAGCAGGGTATTGTAACCCATTGTCTGGGACTTAAAGAAGTCTTCCCTGTCATGGTCTTGGAAGTTTGGAGTAATGATTTCAACAGTAAGTTCCTTCTCTTTTCCCAGTATCACGCCATCAATTTTGCTTGTGAAATCATATTCCTGTTTGTTCTCCAGATACCGAATTTTGGTTTCGCCTACAATGGTGTCGAATATGATTTGCTTAAACAGGTCTGTAACCTGACCGTTATCAATATCAGTGGCTTTAATTTCCTCTTCTATGTCTTTTTCGTCATCTGTGAGGTATTCATATAAATCACCACTTCTCTGAATATATGTCTGGTTCTCCAGAAGAGCCAGTGCTTCATGAATCTTTTTATCATGTTCCTTTAAATCGACCTGAATAGTATCAATCATCAGGGTTGAGATATTACGGGCAGTTGTCTTGAAATTACTGTAATATTTCACCATGAAAAGCGCTTTCAGGACTTTCACTGCAAACGGATTTCCAACCTGCCTCTCTGCAAGAATAATTGCACTTTGCAGTTCGCCACGAATGGTGGAACGAATACCCTCAAATAGTAAATCAAAGCTGACAAAAGCATGCTGGTTTTTAGTTTCTATCTGCTGTATCACGTGCTGGAAAACTCCAAGCATTGACCGTTCACCAACAGATGCATGCTTCCCCTGAAATGCATTGTGATTTGATAGTGCCCTTATACACTGCTGGAACAGGTCAAACTGGTAAGAAACAAACGGATATTTGCTTATGAAATCCTTTTCGTTTTGATAACCCTTGAACTGGACACCCACTTCAGAAAATGACAGCAAGGTTTCCATCTTAGATTGTTCGTTTTTCCATGCTGTTTTAAGGATGTCTTTTGCAGGGTCGGTTTTACTCAGCAGCCTTTTTTCAATCACTTCATCCACATTGGCGGATGTCAATGGTATTTTCAGCTTAAATCGTGCCTGAATCTTCGAAAAGTCATTTTGCTGGCTCTTGCTCATATCACCAACGACACGTTCCATGTCTTCCTGTGAGGTAACCAGTATCCATGAATTCCCTTTTGTTTTGGTGGCAAGTGTCTCGGCAATAGTTTGAAGGTTCAGCATCAATTTGGTGTTTTCCGATATGAACTGACCCACTTCATCCACGAAGAAATTAAGCCTGAATCCCTTCGGTTTGGTTTTAATGTATTCACTAACCTTTGTGCAAAAATCATCCACCGATATGCTGGAATCTGTTCTTATCGTATCGATGATATTGTGATATTTTTCAGGTTTGTCGCCCAACAGCTTCGACAGAACCTGACCGATACCTTCTTTAACTTTCGGTGAAAAGTATTTCCTGCGTGCATTCGACCAAAATTCGCCAGTCTCCTTCTCAAATTCTTCCTGAAACTCCTTGTACTTTCCTTCGTTATCTACCCACCTCTCAAACTCTGCCACATGGCGTTGTGAACCGAAATATCCGAGATGGTCATTAAATACTTTGTAGAATACTGTCAGAAGTGCATCTTCTTCCTGCTTGCTGGTTATTTGTGCCTGTTGGTCGATGTTAAACAATATCGATTCCGATGGGATACGTGTTGCACTTTGAATATCACCTTTAAGTATTTTATCGTTTTCAATCTTCTCAGCAAACAGTTCACCAAGTTTGTAACCATTGAATTCCTTGTTTTCCAATACATAGGAAAGTATTTTCAGCAGATGGGATTTACCTGAGCCGAAGAAGCCTGAAATCCAGACACCATTTGCACCACGATAATCATTATATGCAGAAAAAAAGTCACCAATTTTCTTTGATACCTCATTGGTGACAACATATTCCACCACTTCATCCAGTACGTGGTCTTGGTCATCTGCTTTGATAACCGTCTCAATGGTACGGTTAATGTCTTTTACGAAGAAATCCTTGAGAATCATTTCTTTAATTTGTAATTAGCTATGTTAAATGCACGGTAATAATTGTCGTCTTTCATCAGACCAAAGAGTTCCAGTGAATACCCGTTGTATTCTCCTGCAAAAAATGCAACAGTTGGTGCTTTCTTAGCAACGTTTTGAAGGTTGTTCAGTACGTTATGACTGCGTATAAATGGAAATACCAGACCAATACCTGTTAAAAAATAGACCTTGGCGGTGCTGCTATCAATCATTTTCTTGATTGCTGGTATCAGCATTTGATTTATATCCAATATGGATTGAAGTGCCTCTTTGAACTCCCTCTTATCCATTGTTTTTTCAAGTTCGAATATTTCACCTTCACCGAGTTCATTATTCAGAAGTTCCAGAGCGATGTCATAAAGATTGATGTCCAGAACGGGAATGCCATTGACTTCAAGTTTCTTCTTTAAGCTGCGAATTGCCTTTTCCACATCCACCTGCTGTTTTGGGTCGAACGCTGAAATAAAAAATGGTATCTCACCACCCAGCGATTCCATCCGCAGGAATTCAGGGTTACTGATAACCTGATACAGATGCTCAAATTTCTTAACAATATCTTCCATCTCAGTGCCTTAGTTGTTTTATGTCCCTATCGGGTATCATGAATATTTTAAGCCATTCAGTGTCGTCCCTGATAATTGCATTGATTACATCCTGCTGAAGGATTTGTGGCTGTATTGCCTTTTCAACGGCATTATTGATGATGCCAGCCTGTTCCAGAATACGAAACATTACCTGTTTTGCCTTCTTTCTTGTCGATTCTGAAAATGCCTCAAGTTCGGGGTGCAACAATATTTTACTGTTGACAAATGAATTATAATCGGACTCATTTAACTTATAATCAAACACCAATACCTTATCACGGATAACCTCTATGGTAAAGTCCCTAATGAACGTATACCGCTTGCAGACCGCAAGGAAAGCAACCTGCTTTTGCGAAATAAGGTCACCATCTATCAGTATTTTTAGCTGCTCAGGGGTCAACCTTTCCAGCCTTTTTCGGATTTCACGAAACTCCCTGTCAGATGTTCTTGATTTAACCGAACTGAATACAACGCCACTTTCCTTCACCATTTTCAAATCGGTGGTGTTATTATCATTTGCAGCTTTGGCAACCTTGACTATCTCGTTTAGCCTGAGTGACGCTGCGGTAAATGATAATATGTACTTCGACTGGCTATGCATTACTTATTGACAATGGTTTTAAAAGGCACATCCAGAATTTCACTGAGTTTCTGAAGATGTGACCTTTTGGGAATGCTTTTGCCCGAACACCATTTAGAGACTGTCACTTCAGATACACCCAACCTGCTGGCAATCCAGACCTGTTTAATGCCCTTGGTCTTCAGAAGTTCTTTTAGAAGCATGGATTTAAGAAAAGTTAAAGTTTTGATTTACCGAAATTAAAATTAATTACTTAATATTAAAAGAAGGAGATAAAATATTTAAGACATTCAACTGATTAATAATAATTAAGTTAGGAAAATATTTTCGGAAACAAAAAAATGGGTGTGGTTAACTATGCCACACCCATGCCAAAATAGCATGATTGATAAATTATGCTTCTCCCTTTATTTGGTCTTCATAGTTGACAGCCAATTCTGCCAATTCTCTTACTACCTTATCATATTCCCAACCAATTACCAAAAGACCGTTGTCGGTAATTTTTTCTTGTGGTGCATTGAACGCCACATATGCAGCACTATGTGCAAATATTGCATATAGTGGTTTTTTCTCTTTCACTACGCTTGCGTCATCACATCTGTAAAGACTGAACACAGCCATGTCCTTGTCGACAATTCGACTGATTTCTTTGCCCTTGGACAGAATAGTGTTTCTTACTTCATTCGCCAAAGGCTCGCTTAGCATTTCTTTTTCCGTTTTCATAATAATATGGTTTTAGTTAATAATGAATTCTGCATTGGATTATTCAATGATACGCATGCTTAAAATGAATTGTTGCTGAACATAATGACTTAGTTGACCAATGGAATAAACCTGTAGATAAGAATGATGACTTTCATGATGAAGACCAAATTACCAACATTCTTTCGATAACTTTCTAAGTTAAAAATGCCTATCGGATAATACTTCGGTGCACAACTCTCTGATTTTACTTTCCAAAGAAGATTGTCTCCAGAAAGCGTCACTATCAGAAATATTTTCAGGGGGTGTAATCAATAGCTTTCCATCATCTGCTGGAAGTTGCCTGAAGTAATTCAAGAACCACTCATATAGCATAGCGTTTGTGTTATCATCAAATTTGAGATGAGAGGATTTAAATAACCTATGATACAATATCTGTAACTGGTCTTCCTTATATTCTGCTTTATTATCGGTCTCTTCTGAGACAGAAACCCCAATTACTTTATCTTCAACGAATTCAACTTTTTCTATTGTCTCAAGTTCAAAATAGTCATTTTCAACGTTATTGTTCAAGCTATCTGGAATTACAATATCTTGATTGTAAATGTTAACATTTTTCCCATTTGACGTTGAAGTAATATTTCCATCAATCTCAAGGATATCCGATACTGGATTGAGCATCTTTTTAAATTCACGATATTCCTTCCTATATTTCTTAACAGCAGATAGCGAAAGACCAGATAACTCCGCCACCTTCGGTTGAGTTAACTTTTCTTGGTTTGCAGATAACTGTTCCATTGCTTCCCATATCCTTCGCTTTGAATTTTCAACAGTGGGAGCGTTTTTGATTTTACTGGTTACACTTCTTTTTTCATTTGTCGTAAGGGTCGAGTTTTTAGACCAGAATGCTCTTTGCTTTATGAAATGCTTACTGAAATCAATTTCACCCTGCTTATACCTTCTCCAATTTGCATTATATGATTTAATGACTTCATCAAAAGTCATTGGTGGCTCACAAATAGTTTTATTGATATGGAGTATGAATTTCAGGATATCTCTTCGAACAATCGGGTCATCAATTTCTGGAGAACCAGCATTAAGGTATATCATCTTTAGGGTTAATGCTCCAATAAAATTATGACGGTTACCCTCAAATATTTTCTTTTCTTTTAAATGGAATAATCTTACCTCTATGACATCTATACCTTCACGAAAGTAAATCGGAACATTTGGGTCTTGAAACCATTCTTCTTTAACTTCCTGCTTGAATTTCAATTTATAATCCCTCGCAGCATCATTCATTAAATTGTTCAGATGCGAATTCGAGAAAAAGGTATACGGAGTACATATTATTTCTCTTCCCTTATGTACACTGCGTATACTTACTTCATTATTAAAAGAAATTGAAGATTTACCATCTATAATATATGCACTGGATATACCTTTTTCATCTATTGAAGAATGACATATATTACTCCCCTGTATATATGCACTGCGTATACCTTTTGTATTCTCAGAATATATCTGTTCAATTGGAAGTATTTCTGGAGATGGATTAATGAAGATGTCATAATCAAATGGAAGGACTGCATACTGAATTAACTTATTACTGTTTTTGTCAAGTCTGTTTTCAAAATATGCTGAACTGATAAACTTGTATTTGTTAGTATAATCTGTGCTTCCTTGAATGATATCCACTAATGCAATGACATGTAGACCCAATCGGCTTAATGACAGATTACAGGCAACAATCCATGAATAATTGGCAATAATCTGTTTTTTGTAATCCAGTGCTTCTTGCTTTGTTGGAAAGTCATCTATGTCCAGAAACATAAGATTAGTTATAGAATTAAGATGTTTTGTGTCTTTATAGCCATCAAATCGGGCATTATAGCATACTGCTGGGAGTTGTTCTTTTCTTTCGTCATAGGCAGTATTTCTTATGCCATTGATGTATTTATGTAAAAGGTATGTGTCGGGAGCAATATCATTTGCGAGGTTATATTTTATTTTCTGTAAAACATCCCAGAGATAGACCTGACCAGTCACAGTTGCTCCCGTAATATGGGGGAAAGTATTTAGAACAGTTCCAAATACATCATGAAGATTTTCTTTATGGTGCTGGAACTTCAGGTATTCAAAATCTTGCAAATTATTCATAAACATAATTTTTAATTGACTAAGGAAAAGAGACCCCTGCCAAGGTCTCTCTTCCATTTGTTGCTTAATTAATCTTCAGGTTTATCGAACCTGTTGTATCAACTTCCAGAAGCATCCTACGGACGCTCTCACGTATGATTTCGGAAACTGAGATACCAGTCTTTCTCCTGATTTCCCTTAATCTCTTAATCATGCTGTCATCCATCCTTGAATAAAGGATTTTCTCCTTCCTTTCGTACGATAACTTGTAGCCTTCAATACTTTCACTCATTGTAATATGTATTTATATAAAGTAATTTTTGTCGGGTATTTGTAACCCGCTTGTACTTATAAATACTAACAAGTTTGAAAAAAGACATCCTAAACAGCATTTTTCAGTTACTAAATTCTGGATGGCTGTAATTATTTGTCACTGACACCATTTCATCACCAATCATCAGAAACAAAACGCCATTTTGCTCCGCAAATCCTTCAATATGCTCTGCAAAAACTGGTTTCGTAATATGTGCTTTTAGTATGGGGAAATTCAGTGCCGAAACCTTGTCCTTTAGGTGCAGTTCTGCCTGTTCTTCAGTATAACACTGGCAATCCGTTAGATAAATGATACTTCTTTTCATAATTATTAATTATTTGATTTTGACTTTACATACCTGTTTGATGCGTTTGTTCTATATCACCAGATTTTATTATTTCTTTCACTTCAATGCTATCGATAAGCTGTTGTGCTACCCATAAGCGATAAGCATGAGCATCATTCATAGTCAACCATTTGGTATAGAGATTTGGACAATCCTCTTTTATATCTTCAATTTTAAATTCCCATTGAACCTCAAAGTATTGTTCCTTCGGGTCAGGGTCATAACCCACAGTACGTGTTTCATACTTAATACCTATGGTATCTAATGCCAAGTCAATCCAATGAGAATTGGATACTGTGTCTGAACAGATAATAATGTTTCCATTACCATCAGCTTGATGGGTAATTGATAGTTTGTCAAGAACCCATTCTGGAGAAATTTCAATTTTTTTCATCTTTATAAATATTTAATTGTTAATAATTTCCAAACAAAAAGCCACCAAAAACAACCTTCAAAACAATCAAAGAACTACCCAAACACTGCATTAGCAGTATTTGCCATGTTGTTCCTTTTGTTGTGGTTATTTTTGGTGGCTCGTTCCCGTTCAGTGTTCTGGTCGGGCAGTTTAGTCACCAGTGGTAAGGCAAATATAGAACAGAAATATAAGAAATACAAGCGTTTTAAACCTGAATATCAGCATTTTGACGGATGGAAGTTTTTAATTAAGAAGTATTAGAAAAGTTTTTAATTAAAAACTATTTGCGCTGATTATCAGGGTTTTGTGATTTTATATTTTATTTTGCAAATTTTGTTTGAATTTGGCAATTAGTGACGAACGTCAATATTTTGATAGTAGAAATTTTCGAAAAACAGCTAAAAATGACCACTTCAGACCAGTCGGAAGTCACTCAAAACGTCAGATTTTTGATTACAGGATGAGTTTTTACATCTCACAGAAGAGTTCACTCATATCTAATTCCAGCGTCTCGCAGAGTTCAATTAATGTCAGAACGGTCATGTTCTTCGCTCCTTCTGCTCTGGAAAGTGTGTTGCGATGCAAATTCAGGTTTTCAGCCAATTCCATCTGACTGTAGCCACTGTTAAGACGATACTCCTTTATTAAAGCGGCAATGTTGCCAAGTTTCTTATAATATTCCTGTGGATACGTTTTTTTCATCGTTGGGCAAGGTTTCCTATAAATACTCCCTGACCAATAGATTGTGCAGCAACACCAACGATAAATATTCTTAACAGTTCTATTCGGCATCAATATTGCCTTATTATTGTACCATTTTCAATATGGTTTCTGGCATTAAATGGCTGTTTCAACGCTGAATTGGGGGATTTTCAATACTATTTTGGCATTTTTTGTGCCCACATTCATAGGAAACGGGGTAACAATAAATCACAGGAATTAAAAATAGGTTACAAAGACCTGAAAAATGACGCAGCATCCATGTCGTAGTATCGTATCAATTTCAACACTTTTTCCGAATTCCAATATACTTGACCTTTGGTAATCAATAGATACGTATACCTCGACATCAATAATTTTCTGCATAGTTCAGCAGTAAGAATGCCTTTCTGTTTTTGTAATTCAAGAAGTCGCCCTGCAACAGCTAACATAAATTCCTTGTCTTCTGGTGCGACAGCCTTGGGTGGCTGGTACTGTTTTTCTGACTGATTTGGCTTTGATTTACCTGCTGGCTTCGGTTTCATTAGTGAAAATTTGACATAAATTTAATAACTGTCCATGAAAATGGACAGATTTATGACGATAAAATATCCTTAGAATAATTTTGTTTATTATATTAGTCCATTATTATGGACACCTGCATGAATAAGAAAATCGTCATAAGACATCAAATCATTTATTCTGAGCACGATTATAATGAGGCATGCATGCTGATTATGTTCATCGATGGGAATGAACTTGTTGCTTTTAATGCAGTTCCCATGAGGGAAGCTATCACCAACTACGATGAATTAAAGAAGTATAAAT
>ERZ795056.7129-NODE-7129-length-10785-cov-5.852190_pt1 | contig 10785 bp, 11 predicted proteins | sample MGYA00375140_ERZ795056 | MGnify/ENA primary metagenome ERZ795056 (study PRJEB30185, sample SAMN05720227) | activated sludge metagenome | isolation source: Anaerobic digester | place: USA | collected 2015-03-09 ...
ATGATCTTGTCTTTCTGGTAAAGCAATTCATTCTTGAGAGGTGCTACCGTTGTTGTGATAAAGAGGGTTTGCCCGATGATCTGGATCTTATCGGTATACCTCGCCACTGTCTTGCCCATCATTTCTTCCCACAAGGCTTCTATTTGAATGGCCTGCACGCCATGTTTCAGGCGGCTGTGCTTTAAGAATTGCTGCATGGCGTCCTGTAAAGAGAGTTCTCCCATACTTTAAAATTACCATTTTTTTCGAAGCCGCTGCTTGAATTAATCCCTGGCCATTGAATATTGATTATTGAATATTAAACAAACTACTCCTCATAACTCAATGATCTGGAACGATACGTCTAAACTTTCCAGCGCATCTTCCAGTCTTTCCCGGTGCGTATCGGTGATCAGTACCTGGCTCTTGTTCTCGCAGCATACCCAGTGCAGCAATTGATGCATGCGCTGCCCGTCGAGTTTTTCAAATACGTCATCAAGCAACAGCAGGGGAGGAAATCCTTTATTGATCTTTAATAATTCAAATTCAGCCAGTTTAAGGGCAAATAAAAGGCTCTTTCGCTGGCCTTGTGAAGCGATCTGTTTAAAGGGTTGCCCATTCAGTAAGAAACCCATATCATCCTTGTGAATGCCGGCATTGCTGCGCTGTAATATGAGGTCACGGCTACGAAGTTGTTGCAATAAAATTTCAAAAGGTTGATCGTTGAGTTGGCTTATATATTGCAGGGAGATCGTTTCCCGGTGCCCGGAGATCTGGTTATAAAATGTTTGCACCAGCGGGATCATCTCCTTCAGGAATCCATTTCTTTTTTCATGTATGCGTTTACCGGGTACTAACAGTTGCTCATCTAGTATATCCAGTACCGTTAGTGACGCCGGCTTCCCGTCTTCCATATTTTTTAAAAGGCTGTTACGTTGCTGCAGGATCTTATTGTAACTGATCAGTTCCTGGAGATACCCGGCATCAAGCTGGCTCATAACTGTATCAATGAATCGCCTGCGGCCTTCACTGGCACCGGTAATGAGCTCAATATCATCCGGGGCGATCATCACTGCGGGAAACAGGCCTATATGCTTCGAATATTTGTCGTAAGGCACATCATTCAGCATGATCTCTTTTTTACCTGCGGGCCTGAAAATGCATACGATCTTTTGGGGAGTACCTTGTTTTTCAAGCTGTGCTTCGAGCCTGAAACCTTCTTTTTGAAAATGCACCTGCTGGTTATCGGTAGTCGAAAAATTACTCTTTGTAAAACAACAGTAAAAAACAGCATCGAGGAGGTTGGTCTTGCCCTTTCCGTTCAGTCCGCAAATGCCCACAACCTGGCTGGAAAAATCAAATGACTGATATTCGTAATTTTTATAATGCGTTAGGGTTATTTTCTGTAACGAAAGCATGTGTGCCTGCAAGATACGAAGGCTGAAAATATTCCGGGTCAAACGGGCCTGCCAATCTCCATGGATGTCGATTAAAGTATTGCCTCTCAGGGAAAAATGTTCGGATTCCAAAGGCTGTTCATTCATTTTAAAGGCTATGGTTGAATTTAGCATTTCTCCCTTATCTTTGCCGACTAAAATTTATACCATTGGCTACAAAGTTTTCTAAAGAAACTTACTTATACTGGTACGAACTCATGCTTCTTTTGCGCCGGTTTGAAGAAAAAACCGGCCAGTTGTATGGCATGCAAAAGATCAGGGGTTTTTGTCATTTATACATAGGCCAGGAAGCAGTAGCTGCCGGCTGCATGACGGCAACTAATCCCGATGATAAGTTCATTACAGCTTACCGCGATCATGCATTGGCCATTGCCAAAGGCATTTCGGCCAAGAGTTGTATGGCTGAGTTATACGGTAAAGCTACCGGTTGCAGCAAGGGCAAGGGTGGTAGCATGCACTTCTTTGGTGTGAAAGAGAATTTCTTCGGTGGCCACGGAATCGTGGGTGCCCAGATAGGAACCGGTGCAGGGCTGGCTTTTGCAGAAAGATATCGTGGAACCAAGAATGTGGTGCTTTGCTTTTTTGGCGACGGCGCTGCACGCCAGGGTATGCTGCACGAAACGTTCAACATGGCCATGCTTTGGGACCTCCCGGTGGTTTTCATCTGCGAAAACAATCACTATGCCATGGGTACTTCGGTTGCCCGAACAAGCAAAACGCTCGACATATATAAATTGGCCGATGCCTACGAAATGCCAGGCGATTCTGTAGACGGAATGAGCCCCGAAGATGTGCACAATGCCATACTAAGGGCAGCAAACAGGGCCAGGGAAAAAGGCGGACCAACTTTACTCGAAATAAAAACATACCGGTACAAAGGGCATAGCATGAGCGATCCCCAGAAATACCGTACCAAGGAAGAACTGGAAGAATATAAACAAAAAGACCCGATCGAACATGTGCTGAAGGTATTAAAAGATCAATACAAGGTTGCTGAAGCCGATATAGAAGTGATCAACGAAAGGGTGAAAAAAGAGGTAGACGACAGCGTTAGTTTTGCAGAAGAAAGCCCATGGCCGGATGACAGCGAACTGCTGAAAGACGTTTACGTACAGGAAGATTATCCATTTATTACCGACTAATACAATTTTACATCAACACCGGCTGATGGCCGGTTCAGAACATTAATTAAATACCAACAATCAACATGGCAGAGAAGAACGTAGTAACAACCCCTACACCCGAAACAAACGAAGCACTTGATAAGGCAAAAGGTTTCTGGGCCAATTACAGTAAACCAATAATCTACATCGGCGGAACCGTGATCGTGCTCATCCTTGGATGGTATGCTTACCTCAATTTCGTAAAATTGCCCAAAGAGAAAAAAGCAAACGAATCGATCTTCGCGGCAGAAAAGATTTTTGATAAAATGGCTTCAGATAATTTCAGCAAAGATTCTGTGAACATCGTTTTAAACGGCGGCAATCTCGGCGGAGCAACCATCACAGGCCTGTTGAAAGTGATCAGCAATTACAGCGGTACCAAAGCGGCTAATCGTGCCCGTTTTATGACAGGTGCCTGTTACCTGCACATCAGGGAGTTTGATAAAGCAATTAAATACCTGAAAGAATTCGATGGCAACGGTGCCGACCAGGTGCTGAGCAAAGCCAATATCATGATCGGCCATGCTTATTCTGAACAGAAAAAAACAGAAGATGCCCTTTCTTATTATAAAAAAGCGGCTACCGTTAATGAAAAGGATGAATCAATTACCCCGGATGCCCTTATGCTGGCAGCTTCTTATGCCGATGCAACAGGTAAATCAAAAGAAGCCATCGATCTTTATAAAAAAGTAAAAGATAAGTTTCCAACTTACATGGCAGTTGCCAACGGAGATGTTGACAAACAACTGGCCCGTTTAGGAGTATTCAATTAATACAGGTAGGGAAACAGTTCCTATATTTACCATACCATGGCAAAGAGTTCAACTGAAATTCTAGATACTGCAGGCATCCTTTTACCAAAGGATGCCTGTATTGTTATTGTTCGTACAGAATGGAATGCACACATTGTAGACCTGCTCGAAGAAGGCTGTGCGGGTTTCCTGGACGAAAATAAGGTATGCTTTACCGTTATCAATGTGCCTGGAGCATTTGAGATCGGCTTTGCCATCAAAAACTATTGGGATCATCACAAATACCGCGACGACAAACCCCATGCATTTATTGCCCTGGGATGCGTACTTCGCGGCGACACACCGCATTTTGATTATGTATGCCAGGGAGTAACCGACAGCATTGTGAAGCTGAACCTTTCCCTGCCGGTACCGGTTATTTTTGGAGTACTCACCATCGATAACCAGCAACAGGCCGATGAAAGAACCGGTGGCATTCACGGTCATAAGGGTAGGGAGGCGGCAGCCGCTGCCATTAAGATGATTGCACTGGTGGATTCTTTTAAATCCGCCAGGTCGGGTAAATGATTTTGACCATTCTATTTTAGCAACACCGTAAATTAATGATAAAGGCCAAGGGCCACGTGCATGAAAGTACAATTGTTTATACCTTGTTTTATCGATCAGTTGTATCCGCAAACGGCATTCAACATGGTAAAAGTGCTGGAGAAAGCCTGCTGCGAAGTTGAATATAATACCAACCAGACCTGTTGCGGGCAACCCGCATTCAATGCAGGGTTCCAGGACGAAGCAAGGGCAGTGGCTACAAAATTCATCAAAGATTTTGATACCGTAGATTATATAGTAGCACCAAGCGCCAGTTGTGTGGGCTTTGTACGCAATTACTATCCCCAGTTGTTTGATAACGGCACCTTGCACAACCAGGTGAAGAACCTCGGTAAACGCATCTTTGAATTCACCGAATTTCTAACAGACGTTCTGAAGATTGATAATTATGGAGCAAGCCTCCACGCAAAAGCTACTTATCACGACAGCTGTGCAGCACTGCGAGAATGCAGGATCAAGGAAGGTCCGCGGAAATTGCTAAGCAAGGTAAATGGATTGGAATTAGTTGAAATGGCCGACAATGAAACCTGTTGCGGATTTGGAGGTACTTTCTCTGTGAAGTTTGAAGCAATCTCCATAGGCATGGCCGACCAGAAAATTACCAATGCCCTGGCTACCGGTGCCGAATACATTATTTCAACTGACCTTAGTTGCCTCATGCAACTCAATGGATATATTACAGAAAAGAACATTCCCCTGAAGACCATGCACATTGCAGATGTGTTGGCTCACGGTTGGGAGTAAATGAAAAAGAAGCATCCCATCGGACACTTCTTGCAATTAATCAAATCAATATAATATTATACAATGAATGGATCCACGATGGCCAGTACCTGTGCCATTGTCAAAGGTTCATCAAAAGCAGCAGAAGCCGCTACGGCAGTAAAGCTCATACCCCCAACCGTTAGCAGGTTAACACCGCCTTGCGAAGTGATCTCTTCTCCGTCATAGCTGGATTGTACAGCTGTATTAAATGGAGCATCGATGCCACTTTGTTTCAGGTCAATCCATGGTTTCAGATCTACTCCCGCAGGAACAGCCGCACCAAGTGCTCTTCTCATCTGGCGGATATGCGAAGCATGCCTTGCTTCAACCGAGTGAATATTCAGGGCAGCAGTAAGTACATCGTTGTTTGAAATCAACGCAGGGGCCTGGCCTTTATAGGCACGAACACCAGTGTCTTCAAAGGTTTGCGCCATGGCCAGCTGAACAGCATAATTGGTAAGGTAACCTGCGAAAGGACCCGTACCACTGCCATTGCCAGCTGTAAAATCAAACGTTGGTTTTGGAACGGCAGCAGCACCTAATACACTTTTTAAGAACAATACATGCTTTGCTTCATCCTGTGCGATCTTTGACAATGCACCCTGTGCAGGAGCAGGCAATGTGGCATATACAGGCGAAGCAACGATGTTGCTGTAAAATTCGGCTTCAAGGTATTCGAGCGTGAGCGCAAAATTCAATACATCATTCACATTGGAAGTTCCCTGGCCATAAGCCTTTGTAAACATCGACGACAGGGCGAGTGGAACTGCTGCCAGTGCCAGCTTACCAGTGAGGTTACCAAATCCCTTCATCACATTTCGCCTGGTATCAAGCCTTTCATAGATCTCGGGATCTGTTTTTTCTATTTCGGAAATTATGTTTGAAAAGTTCATATCATTAAAATTTAAGAGGTTGGTAAATTACTTGCATCAATTACAGAGCTGAGGTAGGTACCAGCAATTGCCAATACTTCGTTCGGCGATTTGGAAACATCCAATGCATTGGCGTCAACCGAATCGGCAAATGTTCCGTTGCTGAGCAGGTCGCGGATCAGGGCTGCATGCCTTGCTTCCACCGAAACGATCTTGCCTGCGATCGTTAAATAATCAGGCGATACAATTAATTTACCGGCTCCATTATACGCACTCACTCCAAGGTCTTCAAAAGCTTTGGCAGTATTCAATACGCTGGACCTGTCAGAAAAATTGATTGAACTAAAATTCACAGTCAGGGCCGGAATGGCATTTGTACCTAATGCAGCTTTGAAGAATTCCCGGTGAATCACTTCATGATCCCGGATGTCATTCAGGTAAGCGGTTTCCAATGCCGTTATGCCCGAATAGGGCGTAGCAGCAACCTGCAGGTAGAAAGCAGCCTCCAGTTGTTCCAATGCATAGGCATAATTCAGGATGCCAACATCACCGCTGCCTAAATTGATGCCACCATTTGAAGGCATGGGGTTATCATCTTTTTTACATGATGCTCCTATCGTGATGATAGCGGCAGATGCGCCGAAAAACTTAAGCATGTTTCTTCTCTGCAATCCATAAGGAGAAATTATTTTTTCTTCCTGGATTGGAGGGGAGGAGGTTCGTTGTTTCATAAATAGAAATTTGATGGTGAAAAAGTAAATAGGTAACATTGAAAGAAAATCAACATTCCTGCATTCAATGGATGTACGAAGTATTATTGCCGTTAGATTTTATTTTCTTTTTTTTAATGCCCACGCTGGCTTTAACACCTGCATCTATCTACTGATCGTCGTAATCATGGGTTGTTACATACACAGTGTGTAGTGTTTATTTCCCACCTGGATTATAGTCGCAAAAGAATATTTTCCATGAAGTTTCAGAATCCATTCCCCGGAATTGATCGTACATCCATAAACAATTAAAGATTTACAAAAGATCTTCTGTTGTTTCTTTCACCTGTACAAACAAAATCTACCAATGGAACAGATCTCAGAACCCCGAAAAACATTTTTGCGAAAAAGGATTGCAATGCCTGCCCCTGAAATGACCTTTATGGATCACCTCGAACAACTCAGGTGGCACCTTGTACGAACAGCGGGAGTTGTGGTTTCATTGGCGATCGTACTGTTTATTTTTGTAGACTGGATATTCGACAACATTGTGTTTGCCCCCGCCAGCAAAGATTTTATTTCATACACTGCATTGTGCAGCCTTGGACATAAACTTCATATAGGTGATGCATTGTGTATGCCACCCGTTGATATTAAACTGGTAGGCAACACCGTTAGCGGGCCCTTTTCATCAGCCATTTCGATTTCCCTTACCGGTGCCATCATGCTGGCCTTTCCCTATATTTTCTGGGAATTGTGGAGATTCATTAAACCTGCCCTGACACCCAAAGAGGCAAGTAATATAACGTCAAGCCTGGGCTGGGTTTCCCTGTGTTTTTTCTTCGGGGCATCATTTGGATATTATTTGCTGGCACCATTTACTTTTAATTTCCTCGGCAATTACACGCTTGGCACTAAGGGCGCTTATGTGTACCTGCCTACACTCGATGATTATATCGATACCCTTACCAGCCTGGTACTCGGCTGTGCCATTGCTTTCGAACTACCGGTGATCGCATATGTATTATCAAAGTGGGGGATCATAAATGCCAGCATGCTTAGGCAATACCGGAAATATGCTTACGTTGTGATACTGATTCTTGCTGCCATCATCACTCCTTCGCCTGATTGGAGCAGCCAGGCAATTGTAACCATTCCGTTGATCCTCTTATACGAGATCAGTATAATGCTGGCAAAAAAAGTTGAACGGTCACGTAACTAAGTCAACCTCGTATCTTCATTCATTCATATTTCATTACTAATACCGGCTCATCTACTGCCGGTATTTTTTATGTGGAAAGCAAATGCACAAAAATAGCCCGGCTTTCGCCAGGCTTAGTTTCTTAATATTATTTTAATTAGTTGGTTGTTACTGCTGCCATTTCTTCTTTTTTCTTCACATCGGTCATGCCTTTTTCAATTTCAGTACTCACATGGTCTTTGGCATCTTTAAATTCCCTCATTCCTTTACCAAGGCCACGCATCAGCTCCGGGATTTTTTTGCCACCAAACATCAGCAGTACGATCGCAATGATCAATATCCATTCCGAGCCACCCGGCATGGAAAGCAACAGGTTAAATGAAGGCATAGTCTGTATCATAATTGTATTTTTAATGATTAAAAAATGAAGTCAGGTCATTGATTTGATTCCAAACATCACTTAACTTACGAGATCAAATCAATACTGGTTTTTTGAATGACCAGGTTTTCTGAAACAGATAAAAGAATCGTATGGCGTATTGGCTCGTAAAATCGGAACCTTCTGTATATAGTTGGGATAAATTGCAGGCAGATAAACAAACCGTTTGGGATGGGGTGCGTAACTATGCTGCCCGAAATAACCTGAAAGCAATGAAGAAAGGAGATAAGATGTTTTTCTACCATAGCAATGAAGGCGTGCAGATCGTTGGCATCGCCACAGTGGCCAAAGAATTTTACCAGGATCCATCTACAACGGATGAAGCCTGGGTGGTCGTGGAGATCAAACCTTTTAAAAAATTAAAGAAACCCGTGGCGCTCGACCAGATCAAAAAAGATCCCCGCCTGGCCAATATGGATCTCGTTCGGTTGGGCAGGCTCTCTGTGCAAACAGTAAAAGAAGAAGAATGGAAGATCGTCATGGAAATGGCCGGAGAGAAGTAGGGCGTTTGGGACGTTTAGGACGTTTAAGTCGTTCAAGACGTTTAAGGGTTTAAGGGTTTAAGGGTTTAAGGGTTGGGCGAGGAGTATGAAGTTTGAATTGTTTAAGTCGTCCGAAACGTTTAAGTCGCTCAGGTCGTTTGGAACGTCCAAAACGTTCGGAAACTCCGAAACGACCGGAACGTTCAGAACCTCCACCATCATTGAAATCAATCTCATGTCTACAAAAAAGCACATCGTTGTATTAACCGGCGCAGGCATCTCTGCCGAGAGCGGATTAAAAACCTTTCGCGATAGTGATGGGTTGTGGATGGGTCATAACATTGAAGACGTGGCCACACCCCGTGCCTTTAATCGTAACCCCCAACTCGTTCTCGAGTTTTACAACATGCGTCGAAAAGATGTAGCAGCTGCCGAACCCAACGCTGCACATAAAGCCATTGCCGCCCTGGAAAGCGACTATGCGGTAACGATAGTTACGCAGAACATTGATGATCTGCACGAACGGGCCGGCTCTTCAAATGTACTGCACCTGCACGGTGAAATATTTAAAATGAGAAGTGTGGAAAATGATGGACTGGTATCAGAGATAAGAGGGGATATTCAACTGGGTGACCTTGCTGCCGATGGCGCACAATTAAGGCCTCATATAGTTTGGTTCGAAGAAGCCGTACCCATGATCGAGCCCGCAGCCCGCATCATGCAGCTTGCAGATATCTTTATCCTTGTAGGCACTTCGTTGCAGGTGTATCCTGCTGCCGGCCTCATCAATTATGTAAGATCAGAAGTACCGAAATTTATCATCGACAAAAAAATACCTCCGGTAGGGCAGTATGCTAACCTGCACCTCATAGAAAAATCAGCTACCGAAGGAATGGAAGCACTGCGTGAGATGTTGAAATGACATGTAAACTGTTTAAGAAAGTTGTTTTCTCGTTTCAGTGAAACCAACCCCATACTTTTTAAGTTCTTCCAGCACAGGTTCATAAATGGCGCTGCTGATGGGAATGTGAATGCCTGTCATCCTGATGCTGCCATCCAGGATCAGTTTAGCGGCTATGCCTAAGGGTAAGCCTACCGTTTTGGCCATGGCGGTATGAATATGATCATCACCGGTTACCACCAGCGAACTGTGTACCGAATGAAGTTCGTTGTTGAGGCGATATTCAATTTCGTGCAGCATCACGATCAGGTCTTTGTCGCCTGGATTGAGTGCCAGCTTTTTTTCCAGTGCCAGTTGCAATACATCGGCAGCGCTGCAACGGCCTTTGTTGATGAGGGTAGTGTCATCATCGAGGCCCAGGAAGAATAATTGCTTCATGATCAGGTTGGCCTCGTGCATCTTGATGGCCATGGTTTCGGCCGCATTGTTTTTGATGGCTTCAATCTCTATATTTTTGAGATGGCCTTTTTCATTTACCAGAAGGAAATTATCCGGTACTTCTTCTCCTTCTTCAGCCGCCTGTTCTTCCACCTCCATAATGTTCATGAGGTTTTCGAGAAGGGTCTTTGTTTCGGCAAAGCGCTCGGTAAGTTTCTGTTGCAGCCATTCACCAAAACCATTCTTTTCCAGGTGTTCTTTGAAAAAATCCTGCAATGTTTTTCCATCTGTATCGTACTGAACGGTTTCATCGGTAAGTTTAAGTTCGATGATGTTCTTCCATCCATACATGAAATCCGTGTACCGCAGGGTAGTGCGTACAAAAGTATCGGCTTCTTCCAGTTTATACAGGTCGATATAAGGTAAGCTGTTGCGGTTGGGATAATAGCTCAGTTCCGGTAACGAATCGCCTTCCACTTGTATTTTACGGGAGGCATCAAAAAGGTCTTCATATTTTTCTTCGATCACCTGTCCGTTCGAACGGTAAATGGCACCTGCCTTACCGGCCAGTACAATGTTGCGGGGGTTCCAGCTGATCTTGTAATGCCAGGGATTGTCATCACTTTCTGGTGCTACCAATCCGCCGCAATGACTTTTAAACGATTCTACTGTGCCGCCTTTCGCCTTGATCTCATGGATAAGCTGCATGGCACTCATGTGATCGATGCCGGGATCGAGACCCATTTCACAAAGAAACAGGATGTTTTTATCCAACACCGCCTGTTGCAGGGATTTTATCTCGTCATCGGCATAAGAAGCCGTGAGCAGGTTCTTGCTGCAGGCAATGCAATCATTGGCGATGAGGATGTGCAGGGCAGGGGGCATCATCGAAATTACGATATCAGCATCCTTCACCAGGGAAAGGCGTTTATCATTATCCGTTATATCCATCGCCACCGGGCGGGCATTCGCATGTTTCTGTGTCTTTTCTTCAATGAGTTGCTGGTTGGCATCGGCTAC
>ERZ795056.7130-NODE-7130-length-10785-cov-5.685368_pt1 | contig 10785 bp, 7 predicted proteins | sample MGYA00375140_ERZ795056 | MGnify/ENA primary metagenome ERZ795056 (study PRJEB30185, sample SAMN05720227) | activated sludge metagenome | isolation source: Anaerobic digester | place: USA | collected 2015-03-09 ...
TTCGGGTCGGGCTCGGAGGTGGCGCCCGGGTCGGTGGCGTCGCTGGTCTGCGGGTCGCTGGTGGCGCTTTGGCCGTTGCCGCCGCAGACGCCGTCCAGGCACTGCAGTCCGCTGAAACACACGCCGCTCTCCGGGCACGGGCAGCCGAACAGGCCCTCGTGGCAGAAAAGGCCCGGACCGGGATCGCTGCAATGTGCCATGCCCAGCGCCATCGCGGCGACGAACCAACTCAGTAAGGACGCACGCATCAATCGCATCGATCGGACCTCCGCAAGAAGGCGGGCACTATACGCCGATGAGCCCGGGCGAACGGTGTAAAGTCGCGGTGCAGATCCTCGAGACGAGGGGCCGCCGGTGTGTGGCGCCGTCTGCGCCGAGGGCCGCAAAGGGGCTGTACAGCGGCGATCTGCCGGGCCCGGCGGAGCGAGCATGTTTATTCATCGGGCCGATGGCGCGGGTCGTGTGATCGATCGCGGTCAGCCGGGGACGAGGCAGGCGCAGGCGTTCTTGTCGCCGTCGGCGGGGGCGTAGTCGAAGCAGGTCGCGTTGTAGGCCTCGCAGACCCAGGCGTGGCCGTTACCGCAGAGGGTGAGCACGGCGTCGGGCAGCATCGGCATGCCGCCGATCATCGGCGGAGCGGCCTGGCCGAGGTCGGAGGCGGCCACGATCACGCCGCCGGCCGGGGTGACGATCGCGGCCTTGGTGGTCGGCGAGGTGCTCATGATCAGGAAGTTCTCGCTGCCGGCGATCAGGGCCAGGCCGTCGAAGCCGTCGATGCCGGCGAGGGTCTGGACGTTGACACGGCCGACCTCGGACAGGCCGTCGCGGGAGATCGTGACCATCTCGTCGGTGCCGTAGCTGGCGATATAGAGGTTGTTGTCGAGACCGAGCGCGAGGCCGGCGCAGACGCTCATGCCGAAGCCGAGCGGCTGCGACTTCAGGACCGCGAGGGTCTGTGCGTCGACCTCGGTGAGCACGCAGTCCTGGTTGATCAGCAGGCCGACCTTGGCGATCGGGTCGTAGGTCGCGCCGTCGAGCTTGGGCAGGGCCTGGGCCGGGACGTCGAAGACGTCGCCGATCGGTGTGCCGTCGACCTGGAAGCGCCGGGCCTTGCCGCTGAACGACATGATCATCACCTCGTCGGCGTCGCTGTTGTAATACGAGGCCTGTAACACCGCGTCCGGGATGCCGGTGTCGAACTTGCTGACATATGTGAAGGCGATGGTGTCCTCGACCTGGTTGGGATCGCAGGCGGGCTCGCCGGTGGTGTTGGTGGTGGTGGTTGTCGTTGTGCCGGTCGTGGTTGTGGTGGTGGTCGTGGCCTCGCTGGTGCTGGGCTCGGCGGTCGTGGTCGGTGCGCCGGTGCTCGTCGGGGCGTTGGTTGTCTCGCTGTCGCTCGCGCCGCTGGTCGTCGGGCCGGTGCTCGTCGCGGGGCCGGTGCCGGTGCTGCTCGAGCTGCTCGCGGTGGTTGTTGCGGTGGCGCTGGCGCTGGCCGTTTCGCGTCCGCCATCGGCGGTGCAGGCGGTCGACAGGAGGGCGGCGAGCATGAGCGGGGCGGGTCGCATGCGGCGCAGGCTACCAAGTGGGCGGGCGCGAGGGCGCACCTGCGTGCCGGGCTTCGGTGCGCACGATCCGCGCTTGTCAGGCCGGCGGACGGCCAGTAGCGTGGCGCGTCATGGTGGTCGATCGACGAGCGGGGTGGGTGCTGGCGCTGGGGCTGCTGGGTTGCGGCGACGCGACCAACGGCGGGTCCAACAGCGGGAGCAGCGAGACGGGGACGACGGCCGCGAGCGGGTCGGTGCCGACCACCGGCGGTGCGAGTATCAGCGCGAGTGTCAGTGATACCGGCAGCGCGAGCGCCACGGTCACGGATGGCGGCAGCGCGAGCGTGAGTGTCAGTGATACGGGCAGCGCGAGCGTGAGTGTCGGTGACACGGGCAGCGCGAGCGTGAGTGTCGATGATACGGGGACCGCGAGCGTCAGCGCCAGCGATACGGGCAGCACCAGCGGGCCGGGCACCGGCAGCGACAGCGACAGCACGACGAACGGCTCCGGGGTGGCGAGCACGTCGGCGAGTGAGACCGGCAGCAGCAGCGGCGGCGGCGGCGAGAGCACGGGTATGTTGAGCGCGAGCAGCAGCAGCACCGGCGAGCCTGGTTGCGTGGGGCCCAATGACTGCCCGCCGCCGCCGGCCGAGTGCGTGGTGGGGACCTGCATGGGCGGTGTGTGCGGGGTCGCGAACTCGATCGCGGGTCTGAAGTGCAGCCTCGGCAAGTGTGACGGAGCGGGGCAGTGCCTCGAGTGCCTGGCCAACGCGGACTGCGCGAGCATGGTGTGCACGGCGGGGGCATGTGCGGCGGCGAAGTGCGGCGACGGGGTGAAGAACGGCAACGAGACCGACGTGGACTGCGGCGGCTCGTGCACCGGCTGCGACCTCGGCGAGGGCTGCGGAGTGCCGGCGGATTGTTTGAGCGGGGCGTGCACGGCGGGCAAGTGTGTGGCGCCGGGTCCGGCCTGCGCGCTCGGGGCGGCGGACGCGGTGACCGGCCAGCGCTGCCCGCTGTTCATGGCGTGCACGCAGTCGGTGGAGTGCGGCGACTTCAAGGGCTGTCAGCAGTGGTTCTGCAACAACGCGAAGACCTGCGAGCTGAACGCGAAGGTCGACTGCTGGACGAACGTGGGCGGCAACTGCAACGCGGACGTGGTGTTCACGCAGCAGACGGCGCCGCCGGTCGACAAGCGGTTCGTGCCGCCGGACGGGGTGAGCTTCCGCGAGGTGGCGTCGCTGGCGTTCACGGTCAAGAACAACACGGCCAACGACCTGTATCTCGACAAGTTGCCGCTGTCGCTCGAGCTGATGGGCAACGCCTCGAAGTTCGATGTCTCGTCGGTGAAGATCTTCGACAACTCGGGGGGGACCGAGCACGACCTCGGCGACATCCTGGTGTGCCTCACGGCCGACCCGTTCTCGTTCCCGGCCAATGGGGTGATGGGGCCCTGCGCGGGCAGTGCGTTCTCGAAGGTGCTCAAGGGGCAAAGCAACCAGTTCATCGTCAACATCGCCTTCGCCAAGGAGAAGACCTTCATCGACGGCCGCAGCTACCGGCTCGTGCTCGGCAGCACCGCGGGCATCCAGTTCAAGGTCGGCTTCAACGGGCCGCTGTTCGCGGGCAGCATGTGCGGAGTGCCCAACAGCGGTTATGTCGGCGCGTGGGTGAAGGGGCAAAAACCGTGAGTGACGCGGGCATGAGGCAAGTCCTGCTGATCGGGCTGTTGCCGGAGGTGGTCGACCTGTCGAGCTTCCCCGACCTCACGGTGGAGAAGCTGGCCGCGAGCCTGCAGGCGCAGGAGCAGAGCCTGTGCGCGCTCGGCTTCGCGGCGCGGTGGGTGCTCGTGGATCTCGGGGAGACCGCCGAGGCCGTCGTGCGGGCGGCGCTGGCGGCCGTTGATTATGATGTCGTGCTGGTCGGTGCGGGGGTCAGGACGGTCCCCGCGTATTTTCTGCTGTTCGAGCGGCTGATCAACGTCGTGCACGCGTGCGCGCCGACGGCCAAGATCTGCTTCAACACCTCGCCGGGCGACACCCAGCGGGCGGTGTTGCGGTGGATCGCACCACCACCGTCGACTCAGTAAATGGCGTCGACGAAGGCCCAGCGGTCCTTCATCCACTGGCGCATGTAGAGGACCTCCTCTTCATAGGTGAGGAAGTCCTTGCGCCAATTCCAGCCGCCGTAATCTTTGTATTGCTGGCCCCACAGGCCCTCGTCGCGGCGGGCGCTGGCGTCGATCTCGGCGATCATCGCGTCGTAGAGGGCGAGGATGTCGTCGATCGCGTAGGCGCCGGCGAGCACCTGGCCGTAGCGGGCGCGCAGCGGGTTGCCGAGGGTCGGCTCGGCGAGGAAGCGGGTGAACAGCTGATTGGCCCAGGTGTAGCCGTCGGGCGGGGCGTCGAAGCCCTTGCGCGCGGACTGCCAGGTCTGGCCGAAGCTGTCGTTGAAGTCCCAGGGGGCGAAGCGCCAGGGGCCGCCGAGCGGGTCGTGGTAATGATAGGAGTTCTTGCCGGCCGAGTCGTCGCCCATGATCAGGCTGACGAAGATCCACCAGTCCTCGTAGTCGCGGCGATCGATGCGGGTGTCGAGCTCGGCGAGGAAGGTCTTGGAGGTCGCGCTGGCGACGAAGGTCACCAGGGCGTCGAGGTCGTCGTAGGCGCCGGGCTCACCGTCCAGCGGCAGGCCCTCCTCCTTGGTCAGGCCCTGGTGGAGGCTGCCCTTGGGGTTCATGTCGAGGTCGACGAGGCGGAAGTTGGCGTCGTGGGTGCGGGCCTTGTAGAGATTGCCGGCCTTGGCCAATCCGTGGGCCTTCATCAGGTCGTCGTCGACGTGATCGGCGAAGGTGTAGAGGCCCCAGTAGACGCCGTCGAGGAAGACGACCCCGCTGTAGACCTGGATCTGGATGTGCCCGGGGTCGAGGCGGTTCCACATCTCGTAGGCGAGGCGCTGGCGGACGTAGGTGTTGTCGTCGAAGGTCGAGATCAGGACCAGCTTGCGCTTGTCGGTGAAGCCGCCGGCATAGGCGGGCTCGTTGAAGCGGTCGTCCTTGGCGAACTCGACGGTGAAGCTCTTCTTGGGATAACCGAGCGAGGCGGCGCCGCGATACTTGGCCCCGGCGGCATAGGTGTGGCCGCGGTAGATCGCGGTCGCCGGGGTCGAGAAGTCGGAATTGAGGTCGGGGCCGGTTTGCAGGTGGAGGACCGGCAGGCCGTATTCCTCGGTGTAGATCAGGGGGTCGACGACCGGGGTGTTGGCGGGGTCGTTCCAGCGGTCGACGACGCCGATCTTGAGGTCGCCCAGCTCGCCGTTGGCGGTGATGGTCAGGTTGTAGACGGCGCCCTGATCGAGGCCCGGGGTCCAGTGCAGGGTCGCGGTCTTCGGATCGTAGGTGGCGCCCGCGGGCATCGGCTCGATCGTGAAGTCCTCGCCCGCGAGCTGAAGGCCGGTCTTGCAGGTCAGCGGCACGGCGACGTCGTCGCCCTCGAGCAGCCAGTAGGGGCCGCCGCCGTCGGGCTCGCAGACGGGCGCGGGCGGCAGATCCGGCGGGGGCTCGGCGGTGGTCGGCGCGCCGGTGTCGTCGGTGGTCGCGGCGCCGGAGGTGGTCGGGAGGCCGCTGCTCGCGCCTGCGTCGGTGGTGTCGGTGGTGGTCGTTGCGGCGGCGGTGGCTGCGGTGGTGTCCGCGGAGGGATCCGTGCAGGCGAGGGTGAGGGTGCTCGCCAGGACGGGGATCCATCGCGGATAAGTGGACATGGCGGAGCACGGTAGCAGATACGCGGCTGCGAGATGAAATTGCCGAAGCGCGCGGTTGGCGGGCGCGGGCGGCCGGCGAGACTGAGGAAGTTCTCAGGGAAGTCTCAGGTGGGGGAGCGGCGGCGGGGTTATGCCCGGTGGTATGCGCGGACGAAGCCTTGTCGCGGGTTTGTGGTTGCTGGTGTCGCCGGGCTGCGAGCAGCCGTCGGCGGAGAGCTGTCCGCAAGGACAGGTGACACGGCGGGCCGCGGCGAGCTCGGCGAGCGCGTGGGTCGAGGTGACGGCGCCGCGTGACGTGGCGCTGCTGCAGGCCTCGGCGCGGGTGGTGCTGGCGGGCGATCGGCAGGCGGTGATCCGGCCGCTGTTTCGCGCGCAGATCGTCGGCTTTCATGTCCAGGCGGGTGATCGCGTGAAGGCTGGCGATCCGGTGGTCGACGTGATCATGCCGGAGGTGGTGGCGGCGGCGGCGAACTATCGCGGGGCGCAGCTGCGCGGCGAGATGCAGGAGGCCCGGCGCGACAAGCTGCGCGGGCTGCGAGACGAGGGGCTGGTCCCGGAGGCGGCGGTGTTCGATGTCACGTCGCGGGCGGCCGAGACGGAGCAGCAGGTGCTGACGGCGGCGGCGACGTTGCGCGCGGCGGGGGTCGATCCGGCGGGCGTGAAGGACCGCCTGCGCTCGCCGCGGATGAGCCTGCGCAGCCCGATCGACGGGGTGGTGCGTGAGCTCGGCGGGCAGCTCGGTGAGGTGGTGGAGGGGCAGGGCACGCCGGTGGCGAGGATCGTCGGCGAGGGCGTGCCGCGGGTCGAGGCCCGGTTTCTGCATCCGCCGCCGGAGGGCTGTACGATGCGCTTCGTGGCGGTCAATGGCGCGGTGTGGCCGCTGCAGCCGACGCCGCTGGCGCGCGTGGTCGAGGCCGATGATGGCGCGGTGGTGCTGTGGTTCGCGGCGGCGGACGAGCGGCTCGCGTTCGCGGGGCTGCGCGGGGCGGTCGAGTGTTTGAGCGACGACCCGGCGGTGGTGCAGGTGCCGAGCGCGGCGATCGACCGCGAGGCGGCGGGGCTGGTGGTGTATGTGCAAAAGGATGGGGCGGCGGTGCCGGTGCCGGTGACGCTGCTGATCTCGTCGGGGGCCTCGGCGCTGGTGCGGGCGCAGGATGGTGAGGGGCTGCGCGCCGGCATGCGCGTGGCCGAGGACGCGCGCGCGCTGGCCCGCATGCAGGTGCCGGAGGGGGCGCTGTGATCGAGGCGCTGGTGGCCTGGTCGGTGGCGCGGCGGCGCCTGGTGCTGGTGTTGACGATGATCGCCGCGCTGGCGGCGGCGTTCGTGTGCACGCGCCTGCGCTTCGATGCCTTGCCCGATGTGACGAGTAATCAGGTGCTGGTGCTGACCTCGGCGCAGGGGCTGACGCCCGAGGAGGTCGAGCGGCTGGTGACGCGGCCGATCGAGCTCGGGCTCGGGGGCATCCCCGGGATGGTCAAACAGCGCAGTATCTCGCGGTATGGGATCTCGTCGATCACGGCGGTGTTCGAGGATGCGGTGGATCCGTTTTTGGCCCGGCAGATGGTGCAGGAGCGGCTCGCGCTGGTCGGGGACAAACTGCCGGACGGAGTCGGTGCGCCGGAGCTCGGGCCGCTCACCGGTGGGCTCGGCGAAATTTTTCACTTCACGGTGCGCTCGCCGCAACGAACCCCGGCCGAGCTGCTCGAGCTCGTCGAGCTGCGCGTGGTGCCGCTGCTGCGTTCTGTTCCGGGGGTGGTCGAGGTCAACACCTGGGGCGGTGAGCGGCGCACGCTCGATGTGGTCGGCCAGCCGGAGGCGATGGCCCGCTGGCGATTGACGCTCGGGGAGCTCGAGGCGGCGGTGACGGCCGCGACCGGGACGGCGGCGGGGTCGAGCCTGGCCGATGGGCCAGATCAGAGTCTGCTGCGCGGGGTGGCCCGGCCGACGACGCCGTGGGCGCTGGGCGGGGCGCTGGTGCGGCCGGCGCTGAGCGGCGCGCCGGCGCTGCGCCTGGCGGACGTGGCCGAGCTGCGCTGGGGCGCGGCGCCGCGAATTGGTGCGGCGACGGCGAGCGGGACTGGCGAGACGGTGTACGCGATGGTGCAGATGCTGCGCGGGGACAATGCGCTGCAGGTGATGCAGCGGGTCCATGCGCGCATGGCCGACGTGCGCGCGGCGCTGCCGGAGGACGTGGCGATCGATGTCGTGTACGACCGCTCGAAGCTGGTGCACGCGACGCTGGCGACGGTGGCGAAGAACTTGATCGAGGGCGGGCTGCTGGTGGTGGTCGTGCTGTTCGCGCTGCTCGGGAGCTTGCGCGCGGGGCTGCTGGTGGCGCTGGTGATCCCGCTGTCGATGGTGTTCGCGCTGGCCGGGATGGCGCTGCTGGACATCCCCGGGAACCTGATGAGCCTGGGGGCGATCGACTTCGGGCTCTTGGTGGACGGGGCGGTGGTGATGGTCGAGGCGGTGTTCTGCGGGGCGATCGGGGCGACGGCGCTGGGCCCGGAGAAGGTGGCGACGCTGACGCGGCAGGTGGCGCGGCCGGTGTTCTTCTCGGTGCTGGTAATTTTGTTGGTGTACGTGCCGATCGTGACGCTGACCGGGGTCGACGGAAAGATGTTCCGGCCGATGGCGGCGGCGGTGATCATGGCGCTGCTCGGCTCGCTGGTGCTGGCGCTGACCTTCGTGCCGGCGGCGGCGGCGATGCTGCTGCGCAGTCGGGACATCCCGGCCCGTGAGCCATTGTTCGTGCGCGTGGCGGAGCATCTGTATGCGCCGGCGTTGCGGGCGGCGACGCGGGCCCCGGCGGTGGTGGCGATCGCCGGAGTGGCCGCGCTGGTCGGCGGCGGGCTGCTGTTCTCGCAGGTCGGGGCGGCCTTCGTGCCGCAGCTGGACGAGGGCGACCTGGTGATCCAGACCGAGCGCTCGCCCAACATCTCGCTCGAGTCGGCGGCGCGCGAGGCGACGGTGCTCGAGCAGGTGCTGCTCGCGGAGATCCCCGAGGTGCGCGCGGTGGTGTCGCGCATCGGCTCGCCGGCGGTGGCGACGGATATCATGGGGATCGAGCAGGCGGATGTGTTCGTGGAGCTGGCCCCGCGAGCGGCGTGGCGGGCCGGTCTGGACCGCGATGCCCTGGTGGCGGAGATCGACGCGGTGCTGGCCGCGAAGGCGCCGGCCGAGGCGCTGGTGTTCACGCAGCCGATCCAGATGCGCTTCAATGAGCTGCTCGGCGGGGCGGTCACGGATGTGTCGCTGAGTATCTTCGGCGAGGATCTGCACGCGCTGCGCGAGCTGGCGGAGGCGGCGGCGGCGGTGATCGAGACGCAGAAGGGGGCGGTCGATGTGCGCATCATGGCGCCGCCCGACGCGTCGCTGGTCGAGGTCCATCCGCGCATGCTCGACGCGGCGACCCACGGCATGACGGCGCGTGAGGTGCTGCGGGTGATCGAGGCGCTGCGCACGGGGATCGTGGTCGGCTACACGTACGAGGGGTCGCTGCGCTTGCCGATCCGGGTCCGGCTCGGTGAGGCTCCGGCGGCGGCGCTGCTCGAGGACGTGAAGGTGCCGGCGGCCGACGGGGCGCTGATCGACCTCGAGCACCTGGCGACGATCGAGCGCAAGCCGGCGGCGAGCCTGGTCAATCATGACGACGCGCAGCGACGGATCGTGGTCGGCTTCAATGTCCGCGGGGCGGCGCTCGGCGAGGTGGTGGAGGCGCTGAAGACGGAGCTGGCGGCGAAGGTGCCGGCGCCGCGTGGCGTGAGGATGGTCTGGGGCGGGCAGTACGAGTCGCTGGCGGAGGCCCGGGCGCGCCTGGCCTGGGTGATTCCGGGGGTCATCGTGGCGATCCTCGCGGTGTTGCTGCTGGCGTTCGGCCGGCTCCGGCCGGCGTTGTTGATCTTCACGCACGTGCCGTTTGCGTGCGTGGGTGGCATCATGGCGCTGACGATGCGTGCGCTACCCCTGTCGCTGTCGGCCGCGATCGGCTTCATCGCCCTCAGCGGGATCGCGGTGCTCAATGGTGTGGTGCTGCTGTCGCAGATCACGACGCTGCAGGCCCAGGGTATGCCGGCCCGCGAGGCCGCGATCGCGGCGGCCCACTCGCGCCTGCGCCCGGTGCTGATGACGGCGCTGGTGGCGGCGCTGGGCTTCGTGCCGATGATGCTGGCGACCGGCACCGGCGCGGAGGTGCAGCGGCCGCTGGCGACGGTGGTGGTCGGCGGACTGGTGACGTCGACGCTGTTGACGCTGCTGATCCTGCCGACGCTGTACCCGTTCTTCGCCGGTCGCGCGGCGCGAGCAGGGGCGCGAGCATGAGGATCCTGGCGGTCGAGGACGATGAGCGGCTGGTGGTGCTGCTGCAGCGCGGGCTGCGAGAGGAGGGGCATCTGGTCGATTCGTGCTCGACCTGCGCCGATGCGATCGGGCAGGCGCAGACGATCGCGTACGACGTGATCCTGCTCGACTGGATGTTGCCCGACGGCGATGGACTGTCGCTGCTGCGTGGCTGGCGTGATCGCGGGGTCGAGACGCCGGTGTTGATGTTGACGGCGCGCGGGGCGGTCGGTGAGCGGGTGCTCGGCCTGCGATCCGGCGCGGATGATTATCTGGTCAAGCCCTTCGATTTCTCCGAGCTGCTGGCGCGCATCGAGGTGCTCGGTCGGCGGCGCGGCGGTGAGGCGAGCCAGCTGCGCGCGGGGCCGGTGCTGCTCGATGGACGCAAGCGGGCGCTGATCCTCGGGGCGCAGGAGGTGGCGCTGACGGCCCGCGAGTTCGCGCTGTGCTCGCTGCTGTTTCGGCGGGTCGGCGAGGTGTTGACGCGATCGGAGCTGCTCGCGGCGGTGTGGGGGCCGAGCTTCGATGGTGAGCCGAACGTGCTCGATGTGTATGTCGGGTACCTGCGCGGCAAGCTGGCGCAGCTCGGGGTGGAGGCGCCGACGATCCGGGCCCAGCGTGGCGTCGGGTTTCGACTGATCGCCGCGGAGACGTCGCGGTGACGCTGCAACGCCGGTTGCTGCTGTTCGGGGCGGTGCTGCCGGCGTTCCTCGCGGCGCTGGCGTTGTTCGTGATCGGGGTGGTGCTCGAGCACCTGCTGCTCGAGTCGGTCGATCGCGGGCTGGTGCTGCAGGCGGCGAGCGAGTCGGTGAGCCTGTTCGATCGGCCAGGTCAGGACGCGCACCTGCATTTCGAGGAGTCGACGCTGATCGCGGACCTGCAGCGGCTGCATCATCGCGGGGCGTTGTATGGGCCCGATGGCGCGCGGTTGCTGGCGTATCCGGACGACGCGGTGGCGCCGCTGCGGGCCGAGCCGGCCGTGGTCGGGGCGACGCCGACGCTGCAGACGCGGGTGATCGGCGACGAGCGTATTCGGGAGCTGACGGTGTCGATCGGATCGCCGCAGGGTGAGCCGCACGTGGTCTGGCTGGCGGTCTCGCTGGCGAGTCATGACGCGGCGCTGGCTGCCTACGCGCGGGCGGCGGGG
>ERZ795056.7131-NODE-7131-length-10780-cov-5.927273_pt1 | contig 10780 bp, 7 predicted proteins | sample MGYA00375140_ERZ795056 | MGnify/ENA primary metagenome ERZ795056 (study PRJEB30185, sample SAMN05720227) | activated sludge metagenome | isolation source: Anaerobic digester | place: USA | collected 2015-03-09 ...
CGATTCGGACCGAGTTGCTCGCCGCGTTGGCCGCGAAAGGTATCGCGGACCGTGCGCAGCCGGATGCCATTTTTTATCAGCTGCGGGATCGGCATTGTAATTCTTTGCGCGATGTCCTCGATGCGCTCGACATGAACTTTGGTTTGTCGGAGGTGTGTGGCAAAGCGCTTCTCGAGCCGGGGACGCAGGAGTGGCGCCTCGAGATATTTGCGGATAAGCCCGCCGTTCCTGGATCCCATCACGTGTCGCTCGATTGGTGGATCTTCGAGAAGACATATCCTTGGGATGGGACGGTGGGGACCCTGAACTTCGCACATTATTGCCATCAGGTCCTCGAACGATCGCACGTCGTCGACCTCGACCCGGTGCCCATGGAGTTCTTGGGCGAGCGTATGTTCCTGCTCGTCGGGCGCCGCCAGGGCAAGGTCGAGCTGCGCGGGGCATTGCCGGAGCGGGCCATCGTCGAGCAACTGATTCGGCGCGTGCAGATCGCGTGTGCGGAGCAAGACGCCGAGCTGGGTCCGCCGGCGGGGGATGTGGCCGAGCGGGAGACGAGGAGTGGTTTGCCCTTGCCGATGGCGTTGCGGGTGTTTCTGGAGCAGGTCGGAGATGGGGGGCGGATGGGCTACGTTCGATGGCTTTCGCTCGAGGATATCATCGCCGACAATGATCCGGGTTCCTGGCAGCGTCCATGTCCAGCGTCGATCCGTGACGCGCGCGAGATGTTTGATTGGGACCATCACGAGCGTCCGGATGGTTTGTTGTGCATCAGCGGGTATTTTTATAATCAATCTCGGGCGTTTCTCTTGAGCGACGGGCGGGTTGTGTGGTTGACGCCCACGGAGACCGGCTACCGCGTCGATCCACCGCGTCTTTGGCTCTGTAGCCTGCTCTGACGCTCCCATGCCGACGATGACGGCGTCGTGCCCCCCTGCGTCCGCCGTCGCCGGCCCCGGTCCCCCGAGCCGAGCTCCCGCCCCGCCGTCGCCAGGCGCGAGACGCGCGGCCGACGGCGCTCACCCAGGTGGCCAGCGCTGTCCCAAATCCGGGGCCGAGGGCTGACGCTCTCGAAGCTTGTTTGGTAGGGTCGGCGTCGCTCATGAAGCCGATTCAAACCGCCATCGAGTCGCTCCAAGCGAAGGGCCTGTGCCCTCGCTTGCACGTGGACGTGACCCACGAAGACGTGGTCTTGCCCGACTTCGTCCGCGACCAGTGGAAGGAGCGGCTCGTCATCGATCTCGATCCCAGCTACCCGCTGGACCTCGCGTTCACCGAGGTCGGCGTCGAGGCGGATCTCTCGTTCGGCGGCTACGTTACGCGTTGCACGTTCCCATGGGCTGCGATCTACGTCGTCGCCGATCGCGGCACGGGTCGCGGCCAGGTGTTCGCCGACAACATCCCCGACTCGCTGCGTCATCAGTACGGACCTCCCGCCCCGCAGGCCCCGGCCCTCGACCCCGAGCTGACCAAGATCCGCGACGACAGCAAGCCCAAGACAGGCTCGCGTCGCCACAGGCGTGCCGGGGCCGAGTCGCCTGTCAGCCCGATCCAGGGCGTGCGCCCGCTCGCGCCGGTCCTCGCGCCGGTCGAGGACGCGAGCGAGGCCGAGGACACGCCCGCCGAGGCCGCGGTCGTCGAGGTCGTCGCGTCCGCCGAGCAGACGGCACAAAAGCGCCGGTCCGCGTTCAAGGTGATCGACGGCGGGAACTGAGCGCCCGCCGCCGATGTACGACTTGACGGTCACGAGACCCGAGAGACTCTTCTTCGGCGATGCGGGCGGCGTTTTTGCCGGAGGAGATGTGGATAGTGTGCGCCGGGAGTCGGTCGCCCGGATCGTGAATCGCCGCGGCAGTACTACGGGATCGGGACCACGGGGATTGCCCTCGCCGCGCGAGCGCGCTATATCGTCGCCCGGAGAATCGCACATGGGCTTTGGTCGCAATCCCTACGTACTCAAGGCACAGGCGGCCGAACTCAAGGCCGAGGCGGTCTCCGACGAGCTGGCCCGCGCCCGCCACTACCACGAGGCCGCCCACGAGTGGGACCGCGCCGCCAGCCGCGAGAAGCCCGGCAAGGCGCGCAGCGAGTACGAGGCCCACGCCATCCGCACCCGCGAACTCGCCGACACCCCCGAGGAGCCCGAGCCGCGGCCAGAAGAAGCGGAGCAACCGGAACCACCGACTGCTCGATCGCTGCGGCTGGTGACCGACGAAGTCTGATATGCAGCGAACGCGCCGACCGCTCAGCGGGCATCGGTCCTGGCCGTCGGGACAGGTCGTCTCGCTCGCACTCGTCGTGGTCCCGACAGCCGCCGTCGTCGAGGCGGTGGGCGCGAGTTGTGGGGCCCATGATATCTTTCACTCCAGGTCTGGGCCCTGCCCGCCAGCATTCGACTGCAGGGCTCAGCCCAGGAATGCCAGGACGAATGTCATGAGGACCAGGCTTGCGTACACTGCGATGATGATCAGCACGATCACGCCTTTGATCGCGTAGACCACACCCAGGCTGCGCACGGCTGTCTCGATCTCGTGGTAGTCGCGCCCGCCACCAGGAAGACGCGCGAGCACCAACCCCGCCTGCAGCGTGAGGGCCGAGAACAGCCCGGGCAACACGGTCGAGCGGATCAGCACGACCGCTCCCTCGCCGCTCGCGGCCTTCAGGCCGACCAACACGGCGATCAGGCCGACGACGCCCGCATAGACCATCACTTTGCCGGCCCGCACCAGCAGAGCGCGTTCCTCGGCCAGAAGTGCCTCGTGCTTGCGGGTGGCTTCTTCGCGGTATGGATCAGTCATGACATCACCAGGACGAGACTGTTGCTCACCAGCATCAGCAGACCGATCACCAGATCGATCACGAATACTGGACGCAACCGCGTGAACGCGAGGTTGAGATGATCATGCGCGTCCTCGGGCTCGCCGCCGATGTCGGCGAGATGGTCCGCGGCCGCCAGCAACAGGAGGGCCTGTCGGAACAATATTCCCAGCGCGGCCAACAACAGCAACATGATGATGCTGCCGGCGCTGAAGATTCCGAGCGTGAATACGCCGGTAATCGAGACGATGCCAGAATACAAGAATGCGAGCCCGGCCAGACCGGCCTGGAACATCCCCACGATGCGCATCCACTTCGCCAGCCACGCCGAGCGCCTTTGCAGCCCGTCAGGGATCGGGTAGCGCAGCGGTTCGGGCTCACTGGGGGCAGCTTCTCTCATCGTCCCGACCATAACACGGGACGAATGCCGGCGGGCGACCAGATCTCGGTCGATGATGGGTGAAGTGTCGGCGAGCGGGGCTGAGCAGTGGAGCGGCTGAAGACCTGGTCCGCTGCCGGCGCCGTCAAAGCCGATCACGGTATCCGGGCACGGACCTGGCCGACCGTCATGTCGAAGCCGGTCGCGGTCTTGTTGGTGTAGAGAAAGAACAGGGTCGGTGCGCCGTCGATCGTCGCCACCGACGGCTCGCCGATCGAGAACACCGCGCCGGTGCGGGTGGTCCCCGCCTCGCAGGCCAGCTCGACCCGCTCCTCGGACCAGGTCGCAGCCGCCCCCGGATCCCCACCCGGCGCGCGTGCAGAGGAGCGGATCTCGGCGAACTCGGCGGCGAAGTACAGGCGTCCGCCGAACAGGTACGGCTGGAACTCGGTGCGATCCGGCCGGCTGAGCGCGACCGTCACCGCCGGGCCCAGGCCTCCGCCGCTCGCGGAGCCCACCGCGTAGAACAGGTCGAACGCGCCATCCTCGCTGTCCCACCATACCCCGTCGGCCGAGACCGCGGGGTTGCCCTGCGGCCCGCTGCGATCCTCGACCTCGAGCGGCGTCAACTCGACGTCGACCTGCGGCAGCCCCATCGGCGGGGTCGTGAAGGTGCCGAGGTTGTTGCGCTGGCCGAGGGTCAGGTCGACACGCCACAGGTCGTTGTCGGTGCTCTCCGGCGCCTCGTCGGGGATCCTCAGGTCGTTCAACGCGTACAGCACCTGGGCCGCGGCGCCCTGCGGCGCCGCGACGAAGGTGAACCCGAACGGCGCGACGACCGAGCCGTCGGCCTCGAAGGCGATCACGAACGGCTCGGCGTAGCTGCCGTCGGCCTGGCGCCGGAACCCATAGGCCGCGACAGGCGGGAGAGCGACGATGAAGTCTTGCGCGTCCGGGAGGTCGAGCCCGAGGCTCGGGAGTTCGTCGTGGATCTGCGTCGACGAGACGATGCGCCCGGCGCCCGGCAGGTCGGGGCGCTCGGGCGCGGCGTACGGGCCGAGCGAGGTGTTGCAGGCGCTGCCGGCCGGGTCCGTCGGTGGGCTGCCGTCGCAGCCGCTCAGGCAGCACACGAGGTCCACCGGCGAGTAGTTGCTGACGATCAACCACTGGCCGTCCGGGCTGATCTCCGGCGAGTCCTCGTAGCCGGGCGTGTTGACCGGACCACGCACACGCTCGGGCTGGCCCCACCCCGCGCCGATCTCCGGCAGCACGACCGCCGTGCGCTCGACCTGCTCGCCGAGCGCCACGACGCGGACATGCACCTCGCCCGAGGGTTGGTCGGGGGCGACCTCGCCGCGGTAGCTGCCAGCCCCGAGGTCGGTCATCGCGCCGGCCACGCCGCCCTCGGCCGTCAGCGCCACCAACTGCCCCGGAGCGACGGCGCCGTCGATCGTGACGGTCACGTCGACGACGATGGCGTCGGGACCTTCGGCCTCACGGCGATCGAGGGTGACGGCCAGCGCGACCTCGCCGGACCCGGTTCCGGTGCCGGCGGTCGTCTCGACGGACGTCGTTGGGTCGGTCGGCCCGGGCATCGTCGTCGTGACGACCACCGCGGTCGTCCCGACCGTCGTCGCGTCCCCGGTCTCGGCCCCGCCGCTCGACTTGCACGCCGAACCAAGCACGACGCACCAGCCGAGCGCGCCCCACCGTGCGATCACCCGCACCACATTCCCCGATCGCTGTCCCATCTGCGCACATTACGGAGAAACACGACGATTCGCCAGCTTCCTGGGCGAGGACCTGCAGGCAATACTGCCTGGACGTCGACCGGCGCGAGTCTGTGCGGATCGAGAACGCGCAGCGGTCGCGGCCGCACCAGGTCCGCTCGAGGTGTCGATGCGGAAGTTACTGCCGCTGTCGCAGCGCTCGGCGTGGAAGGCCTTGGCGCCCTGGGCGTTGCGGCGGTAGCTGTTGTAGGGATTGACCGCCGGGGTATTCCAATTCGGCGGCTCGACCTTGGGGATCTCGCCCAATAGACCTGAGTTGGTGAATACAACCAGGGACGACCCCGGCTTCCGGAGCCGGCCGCGAGGCTCGCGGAAATGACCCACCGTCGCGGTGCGGGTCCATCGCCAGCACGTATTGACCGCGATGTCGCGCTGTCACTTCGCGCTCGTGGGCGCGAGGTGGACGGCGAACAACAGCGCCTTGGCGAGCCGCTTCGCCTCGGCGGCGCACAGGTGCCCTTGCCCGGGCCCGTCGATCCCCTGGCCCTCGCTCGCGCAGCCCTCGCGCGAGCGAATGCTCGGACAAATGCGCCACACGCCGCCCTCCTCGCAGCGGGCCCCGGTCGATGGATCGGTGCTCTCCAGATCCGCGAAGTCGAGGATCACGTCGCCGGCGAATTGCGTCAGCATCCAGTCGCGCATGGTCTGCTTGGCCGGGTTCTCGGCCACGTCGAAGACCAGCGGCGGCGTGACGTGCACGACCGCCGCGCCACGCTTGCGGATCTCCGCGACGGCCTCGAGATATCCGCGCTTAGCGACCTCGAGGGTGCCGGGGAGCACGTCGGCGTAGCCGAACTTCATCACCGCGACCTGCAATGATGGATGCTTCCCGACATGCTCGCGCCAGACCGCGAGCTTGGCCGTCGGATCGCCGTTGCTGACGGCGCCCACGTCGACGAAGATCCCCCCGTTGAGTCCCGCGGCGATCGTCGCCTGGCCCGGACCGTAGTATTCAAAGGGGAAGCCGAGCGCTTTTGCGCCATCCTCGAGGTCCTGACCGACAGACTGGTGAAGGAACAAAGTCGGCACCGACTTCACCCGCTCGCGCTCGCCGGGCGACAACGCGTCCCACGCCGCGATCGCGGCCGGACCCACGACCCGCGATTGCGCCCCACCTGCCGGCGCGACGGAGCTCGCGGCCGCGGGGGCGGGCGAGGTGGGCGAGGTGGTGGGCGAGGGGGCGGGCGAGGGCGAGGTGGCGGGCGAAGGCGAGGCCGGCAGCGAGGTCGTTGTCGTGGGCGACGGCGAGGGCGGCGGGGCGGCCTTGCTCGCGGCCGGGGTGGCGTCCGGGGAACAGGAGGCGGAGGAGAGCGCGGCGAGGAGTGCGAGGCGAAGCGAGCGCATGGTGGTCGATGGCTTTGTATCATCGTGCCAGCGAATCTTGATCGTCATCGGATTCGGCTTCTCGGTCTTCTCCCTGGTGTTCCTGTCGCCGACTCGGCGGTGACGGGTTAACGATGTTCACATCGGCGGCCGATGCCGATGCCGCGCTTGGTCGGGGTTATTGAAAAATACCCCTATCGCCTCGACACGTCGGTTCGTTGCGCGATCGTGACCGCCACGACGCGCAAAAACGCTCGCCTCTGGTACTCATGGCGCCATGAAGTCGTCCAATCCATCCCCGCTCCGCGGCCTCTCGCCGCGAGTCCTCTTTCTCACCAACCTCGGCGCTTTGACGGTCGCGCTGGCCACCAGCGGATGCAACGGCGACGCCGCCGCCACAGAGAGCAGCAGCACGTCGGCCTCGAGTACGGGCGAGGGTCCGGGATCGACGACCGAGGTCGATCCGACCGGAGGCCCCGGTAGCACCGGCCAGAGCAGCACCGGCGGCGCGAGCAGCACTGGCAGCACTGGCAGCACCGGCAGCACCGGCGAGGCGATCACGAGCAGCACCGGCAGCACCGGCGCCGTCGGTAGCACGAGCAGCACGGGCGACGGCAGCTCGAGCAGCAGCACCGGCGGCGACACGGAGCTCCCCCCGGAGGAATTCATCAAGGTGCAGATCGTCGCGCTGAACGACTTTCACGGCAACCTCGAGCCGCCGAGCGGGAAGATCACGCTGCCGGACATGAGCAAGGTCGACGCGGGCGGAGCGGCGTTCCTGGCCACGCATATCGCGGCGCTACGCGCGGACAATCCGAACACCGTGCTGGTCTCGGCGGGCGACGTCATCGGCGCGTCGCCGCTGGTCTCGGCGTTGTTCCACGACGAGCCGACGATCGAGGTGATGAACCAGCTCGGGCTCGCCTATAACGCCGTCGGCAACCACGAGTTCGACAAGGGCACGGCGGAGCTGCTGCGCATGCAGAGCGGCGGCTGCAGCCCGATCGACGGCTGCGCCGACGGCACGCCCTTCCCCGGGGCGAGCTTCCAATTCCTGGCCGCAAATGTGCTGGTCGCGCAGGAGCCGATCAAAACGCTATTCCCGAGTTATGCGGTGCACGAGGTCGGCGGGGCGAAGATCGGGTTCATCGGCATGACGCTGGAGGGCACCCCGGGTATCGTCACGCCGGCGGGGGTCGCCGGGCTCACCTTCGTCGACGAGGTCGAGCGGGCCAACGCGGTGATCCCCGAGCTCACGGCGCTGGGCGTGGAGGCGATCGTCGTGCTGATCCACGAGGGCGGCTATCAGGCCGGCACCTTCGACGAGTGTGTGGGGATCTCCGGGGCGATCGTGGATATCGCCACCAACCTGTCGGACAAGGTCGACCTCGTCGTCAGCGGGCACACGCATCAGGCGTACAACTGCATCATCGGCGACAAGGTCGTCACCAGCGCGTCCTCGTTCGGGCGCGTGGTCTCTGACATCGACCTCGAGATCAGCACGCTGACCGGCGACGTGACCTCGGTGACCGCGACGAACGTCGTCGTCACCCGCGACGAGGCCGACCCCGACATCGAGTCGTTCGTGAGCCAGTACAAAGTCCTGGCGGCGCCGCTGGCGAACAAGCAGATCGGGTCGATCACGGCGACCCTCGAGTTCATGCCGGTCAAGGACGGGCCGGGCCACGCGACGATGGGCCTCGTGGTCGCGGACGCCCAGCTGGCCGCGACTGCGGACCCGAAGTTCGGCGGCGCCCAGATCGCATTCATGAACCCGGGCGGCGTGCGGGCCGACCTGTTGTACCCCGCGGCGCCCGGCGAGGCCAAGGACGGCCTCGTCACCTACGGAGAGGCGTTCACGGTCCAGCCCTTCGGCAACAGCCTGGTCGTCATGACCCTCACCGGCGCGCAGATCGAGAAGCTGCTCGAGCAGCAATTCACGATGGCCGGCACCAAGGTCCTGCAGGTCTCGAAGGGCTTCACCTTCGCGTGGAGCGCGAGCGCGCCGCTCGGGGCGAAGGTCGACCCCGCCAGCATCAAGCTCGACGGGGTCACGATCGACCCGGTGAAGAATTACCGCGTGGTGGTCAACAGCTTCCTCGCCAGCGGCGGCGACAGCTTCGCGGTGCTCGTCGACGGCACCGATCGACTCGGCGGGGCGACCGACCTGGAGGCGCTCCAGGCCTACTTCGCCGCGCACTCGCCGGTCGCGCCGCCGGCCCTCGATCGCGTCGCCCTCCTGCCCTGATCTCGGAACGCCCGCGTCCCGCGTCGCGGCCCTCGCAGCGCGAGGCGCGACGCGCCCGTCAATCGCCAGCATGAGCCGTCCATCGACCTCGACGAGGGTCGCGCGCAGGGCTCGATATCGGGCACACAGGAGCTCAGGAGCTCGCCGCCAGCACCGTACCTGGCACCCGCGCCGAGCGGGCGGCTGCGGCTCCGCGGCTCCGCGGCTCCGCGAGGGGGACCCGGTCGCCGACAGGTACCGGGTCAAGCGCTTGATCGCGGAGGGGGCATGGGCGCCGTCTATGTCTGGCGTATCATGGCCGCCATGTTGAAGGTCGGCGTCGGTCACCGTGAGGGCCACGATGTGGACCTGTTGCTCGCGCAGGTCCTCGCTGATGCGCGCGCGCAGATCGGCAGCACGCCGGTGCTCGCGGCGATCGTCACGGTCGCGGGTGGCTTCGAGCCGCAGCCGATCGTCGACGGCCTCGCGGCGGCCCTGCCGGGTGTGCCCGTGGTCGGCGTCACCAGCTCGGGCGATCTGTCCTCACGCTTCGGCGTCAGCGAGGACTCGATCAACCTGCTGCTGTTTGCTGCCGAGCCCGGTGACGGAATCCGCTTCAGTGCCGGCCTCGGCCAGGGCGCCGCCGCCGACCCGACAGGCGCCGCCGCCGAGGCGATCGCCATGGCGGCGCCGGGACATGACACCCGGCTGTGCTTTGCCTTCCCCGACAGCCGCAAGCCCGGCACCGGTGCCCTGGTTGCTGCGCTCGCGGCCCAGCTGCCCCGTGGGTGCGCGCTGTTCGGGGGCAAGCTCGGGGGCCAGTGGGACCGCACCAACGGCCAGTGGGGCCAGTTCTTCTGCGGCCGGGTGGTCCACGACTGCCTGCCCGTGCTGCTGTGCGAGGGTGCCATCAGCTACGACTTCCGCGTGATCCAGGGCTGGACCCCGATTGGCCCGCGCCAGGTCGTGAAGTCCGCCGAGGGCAACCGCGTGCTGCAGATCGGTGAGCGCAGCGCGCTCGACTTCTATCGCCACTACTTCGGCGCCCACTCGCGGCCGCAGCCCGAATTTCCGCTGGCGGTGCACGCCGGCGACGACGGCTTTTACATCAGGACCCCGATCGCCAGCGATCCCGTGACTGGCCACGTCGACTACTCGGGTGAGGTCCCGCAGGGCGCCGAGGTCCAGCTCAGCGAGGGTATCCGTCAGCACCTGCTCGGTGAGACGACCCGCAACGTCGCCGGCATCGGCGAGCACGCCGTCGGCGGGGCCGGGGTCCGCCTCGATCGCCCGCCGCCGCGGCTGCGCCCAGCCGCCGCGCTCGTGTTCTCCTGCGCCGCCCGCAAGCAGATCCTCGGTACCCGGGTCGCCAGTGAGGTCGAGTCGCTCGTGCGGGCGCTGCCGGGTGTGCCGGTGTTCGGCTTCTACGCCGGGGGAGAGATCGCCCCGCTCGTCGCCGGCGGGCGCCCGCGGGTGCACAACGCCACCATGGTCACGCTGGTCCTCGGGACATGTACGGAGGGACAGGAGCTGCGTCCACCCCCCGCGCCGCTCGCCACGCCCGACCCGGTCCAGGCGGACGACCTGGTGCTGCTGCGCCGCAAACTGCAGCGGACCGAGAGCTACCGCGCGCGCGCCGAGGACGCCAAGGAGCTGACCACGACCATGCTGCGCACGATCGGCGCCGAGATCGAGGCGACCCGCCTGCAGATCGCCGCGCAAAATGACCAGCTGCGCCAACTCTACAGCGATCTCGAGGCCGAGAAGCACAAGTCCGATGCGCTCCTACAGAACATCCTTCCGGTCGAGGTCGCCGAGGAGCTCAAGCGCACCGGGCAGGTCAAGCCGGTCCACTACGACAGCGTCACGGTGCTGTTCACCGACTTCAAGGGTTTCACTCGGACCGCCAGCCGACTGCCGCCCGAGCGCCTGCTACGGGAGCTCGACTTTTACTTCAGCGAGTTTGACCGAATCACCGAGCGCCACGGCCTCGAGAAGCTGAAGACCATCGGCGACGCCTATATGTGCGCCGGTGGCATCCCGCAGGTCAACGCGACCCACGCCCTCGACGCCGTGGGGGCGGCCTGGGAGATCATCCACTTCATGGAGGAGGTCCGGGCCGACAAGGAGGCCGGCGGGGAGCAGCCCTGGGAGCTGCGCGTCGGCGTGCACACGGGGCCGCTGATGGCGGGTGTCATCGGCCACAAGAAGTTCGCGTACGACATCTGGGGCGACACGGTGAACATC
>ERZ795056.7133-NODE-7133-length-10779-cov-10.243659_pt1 | contig 10779 bp, 7 predicted proteins | sample MGYA00375140_ERZ795056 | MGnify/ENA primary metagenome ERZ795056 (study PRJEB30185, sample SAMN05720227) | activated sludge metagenome | isolation source: Anaerobic digester | place: USA | collected 2015-03-09 ...
GGTGAAGGATTTTCTGTTCGTTTTCGTTGAGATCGGCTGCGAGTGATTTTACTTCTTCATAATTTCCCTTTTCCAGCTCATCGTTCATTTCCTCAATCAATTCAGAATTGAGTTCAGAAAAGTTGTTGATGAAATTGAGCGGATTCTGAATCTCATGGGCAATGCCGGCCGTGAGTTCTCCGAGACTGGCCATTTTTTCAGATTGTATGAGTTGAGATTGTGTGGATCTTAATTCTTCAAGCGAGTGTTTCAACTCTGCTGTTCGTTGTTCTACCAGGTCTTCCAGAAGTTCCTTTTGTTGAGTCAGTATTTCTCCCTTTTCCTTTTCCCTTTCCAATGCCTGAAGAGTAAGCTGTTTGCGCAATAAGGCATACCGTTGCAATAAAATCCAGGTAAAGAGTATTGCAAACCAAACCATACAAACCATCTCTATCGTATTGCTCCATTGGTAATACCACTGGATAAATGCGGGTTGTCTGAGGTGGAAGTTTCTAATTAAATAACTATAAATTCCAATAAAGCTATAACCTATGCTCCACAACAGAAAAATTGGAATGGCAGCCACTGTAGACAAATTGGAGAGACGGTCCTTTTCTGTTCTGCAAAAAATAAAACTCAAAAGTTGCCCTAATCCTAAAAATAAAAATGAGATGGAAAAAACAATCTCATAAATTGGGAAGCTTGATTTCGTGATAAAATCTTTTCCATAAAATTGAAAAAGTAAGAAAACTGTGGAAACAACCGTTAACCCAACGAGGGTCTTATCCCACCTTGGAAAATTTTGACGGGTTTTTAAAAACTGACGAACAAATTGTGTGACAAAAATCCAGAAAAGCGGCCCTGTTACTAAGGTGTCATAATAAAATTTAAAGTTAGGAAACTCACGAAAGGTGATGGTTCGGTTTTGTTCCATATACCAAATACCCTCCATTAAAAGTAAAAGAGACATATAGAGATATACTCTGTCCTTGTTGATGAGGAAAAAGAAAAAGTTAAGCACAAAGCCAAAAAACAGTATGCCGGCTATCAACCAATTCCGGACATCACCATTGTATCCGGAATCGTTGATATACTCATTTTGAACATAGGAGTCAAAGGAAGAAAAACCAATGGATAACCCATCTGAATTCCAACTCTTGGCAAAGAAGCTCCTTTTGTAGATGGTAACTTCTTCACCTGTTGATAAAAGCATAGGAACAGATGTTTTCGATTTATATCCATCCCGTTGGCTGAAAGGAACAAAGTTCCCACTTACCAAATGCTCTGTTTTTTTGGCAAGACGAAAAACAAATAAATCATATCGATCAGCATCTGGGATGTTAGAGAAAATTAGTTTTAACTCCTTGCCAGTATTGTTTTTTAGGTACAACCGTTGCCAATACGTATGAATTCCAGCGAATCCAATGCCTGTGGCTTCGGTGTTGTTAGCATGAAACTTAGAAGTCCATGCTGGAGATTGAACATCGTCAACAGTCCAATTTCCATTTGTATCTACCAGCATTTGCCAATTGGCATCCGGAATTTTTCCTACAGAAGAATCGGCATTAATTTCATAGACGGGTGGCAAGTCGTTCTGGGCACAACTTATGAAACTATAAAGCAGAAGGTAAAGAACTAAAAATGCTTTTTTTCTCATCTCTTTACATTAAAGATTTACAATTGGTAATACAATTTTGAATATTGTTTCTTCCCCTTCTTTAGTCTCCACTTTCAACTCCCCACCATGTGCCTTCACAATATCATAACTCAGACTCAGCCCTAAACCGGTTCCTTGTCCGGTTGGTTTCGTCGTGAAGAATGGCTGGAAGATTTTATCCCGGATTTTCTCAGGAATCCCATTCCCGTTGTCTTTCACACGGATTTCAATTTTGTCACCTTGCTTTTTGGTTGACACCGAAACCATCGGTTCATATCCTGCATTTGTTCCCCCTTCGGGGGTTAGGGGGCTCGTCTTTTCGCTTACCGCATGAAATGCATTGGTAACCAGATTGAGAATGACCCTTCCAATGTCCTGAGGAATGATACTGATTGCTCCAATCTGGTCATCAAACTGCGTTTCCAATTTCGCATTGAAGGATTTGTCCTTTGCCCGTAGTCCGTGATAGGCAAGCCGTAAATACTCGTCCACCAATGCATTCAGATCAGTGGGTTCCTTTTTTCCTGTGCTACTTCGGCTGTGTTGCAGCATTCCTTTGACAATATCCCCGGCTCTTTTTCCGTGATGAAGAATCTTCTTTTCGTTTTCCTTTATATCCTGGGCAACAAAACGGATTTCCTCCAGATTACCCTTTTGCAATTCCTCTTCCAGTTCCTGCATCAGTTCGACATTCAGTTCTGAAAAATTATTGACGAAGTTGAGCGGGTTCTGAATCTCATGGGCGATACCAGCAGTGAGTTCTCCCAGGCTGGCCATTTTTTCTGACTGGATAAGCTGAGCCTGAGTGGATTTCAAATCGGCCAGTGTCTTCTGAAGCTGGTCATTCGCCTTTTTCCTCTGCCGGTTGTTGCGGAATAGAATCATTGATACGGCCAGTACAACCAGCAATCCGGCCAGTAAAGCAAGAATTTCCATCTGGTTTGTCCGGGCGGTGCGTTCGGTTTCGGCTTCCTTCAGACGGAGCAATTCCTCAAACCCAATGTTCTGAAAACGGGCCAGATCATTCACTTCCTTTTCATGGATCTCCTCACTTTGCTTTTGAGCCAGCTGCATATAGTGAAAGGCACTGTCAAACCGATGGTGATCGGCGAAACTCTGTGAAAGAGCCAGATACGCTTCACCCAGTTCGGGGACGGATGCACCCAGTAATCGATACGCTTCTATCGTGGCATTGGCGAAATACAAACTGGAATCTGACTTCCCCAGTTCTTTGTATAAAAGGGACAGACTGAAATTTGTAGAGGCGATATACGTAATGTTATCTCCTTGATTTTTCAAAAGTTGCAATCCGGCGAGATAGTATTTCCTTGCCGAATCAGGCATTCCTTTCTTCTGATAAATGTTTCCCAAATTGGCTTGCGGTGCCCCTTCGTAAATTTTTGTGTCAATTTCCTGATCAATGGTGATCACCTTTTTCTGCAGATGAAGAGCTGAATCCAGCTGATTGAAATCCAGGTAGGTTGCAACCAGATTTGTATAGATTGTAAAAAGCTGCCGTTTGTCTTTGGTGCCCGTTTCGAGAATCTTCCTTACTTCCAGAAGAGTTTCCAGCTGTTTCTTCTGGTTGCGGGTTCTACCATATAACAAGGCCAGACTGTTTTTTATATAGACCAGCAGCATGGTCCGGTTTTCAGCGGGCTGATTTTCCTTGGTAAACATCCGGATGTAAGGAGTGGAAAGAATGTCGTTGCCAATGTCTTTGTCCTCCACCAATCGGGAAGCTTCCACCAGACTGTTCATGGCATTGGAATAATCTCCATTGCTCAACTGTGCGTAGCCCAGATCGCAGAGAATGCTGGCTTCGTAAAATTTCTGGTCCAGTTTTCTGGCAATTTCCAGAGCCTTGATTCCATAATAAATCGACTTGTCCCGGTTGGTTTCGGCGTAATCAAGCGCCCTCATACAATACGCACTGAGACGGACGGTATCGTTCGCCATTTTACCCGACTGGCCATGGGCCACTGAAACCAAAAGCCATGAAAAACAGCAGGCCAGACATGTGATCAACCCCGGTCTCAGCAATACGAGATCAGTATCTACCCGGGTCCGGATCATCCATTTCTTCATTTACTTTTTCGCTTGGTTTTCTGCCCCACTTCGCTTCAATTCATCTGCAATTCCGTTGATCAACCGCTTGTTGTGGCGGAGCAAAGTTCGGAATGCATTCTCCTGAAATTCCCGCATGCTGCCAATCATGGTGAGTTCAGAGCGATACTGTCTGTCCTTTTTGAGTGCCTCAAAGTCCCATGGCTCAGCCGGCTGATATGCCCTGAAGTTCTTTATTTTGTCACGCTGCATATCCAAAAAGCTCAGCGACTGGTCCATAGAGAACCGTTGCAATTCGATATTGAACGCCACACGTTGGTCATAATACGTATTGATCTGCCGGCGAAGGCTGTCGTTGGTCACCAGATCCATCCCTTTGGCTTTGAGGGTGGTATAGGCTCCGTTGCTGTAATCAAAAATGGTATTGAGGCAGGAATTCATAAACACCATTTTCAGTGAATCGTGCCAGGGAAGGTCCTTTTCCAGGATGTCTGCCAGAAGATAGCACGCATTTTTTGTTGTTTCATGAGTCCGGATATTTCCGGAAATGTCGACCGAATCGGCAATGAGGCCTGCCCGAAGTTCTTTGAGGATTTTCATTTCCTGGTCTTTTCGCTCACGGTCCTCTTTCCAGTTGTCGATGGAAAAGGCGATGAGAATCCCGATCACGATCAGCGAGATTTCTCCGATGGCGTAAAGGACATAACGGGAAAGATTTTCTCCTGAAATCTGGGCTTTGCGAAGGCTGGAAAAAAGTCGGATCATAGGCAGACGGTCAACAAAGGATTGAAAAATTCGTGTCTGTGTGTTTCAACCCGCGTAATCAAGGACGGTATCGCTGGGGAAGGAAAAGACATGAAAGGAGAGATGATTCTCAACGGAATGGATTGATTTTCACAGAACAGTGAGGGACAAACATAGCAAAAGGATTGAACCGGAAGGAAAGGAATTGAGGACAGGAGAACAAAGGTGGAATCCGATTCAATTCACTCTGTTCAGACTGAACATCTCCAGACGACACGAAAAATAGGTTGTCTCAACTTTTGTTGTCTCAAAAAAAAATTGAGACAACAAAAGTTGAGACAGATTTTATTTCGAAATGAAATTACATGAGGCCACTTCGACTGCAAGGCAGAAATTGTCCAACAAAATCAGAAAGTAATCCCGGAGCTCAGAAAAAGAAATTGATGGACCAATGGACCAAATTCCGGAGAATTTTTGGGAGTTAAAGAAAGGCCTTTGTACCCAAACAATGCGTGAAACGATATCTGTCTATCAACTTTGGTTTTGAATCCAAAAGCCAAACTTCCAAACTTTCCATTGTACATCGCATTTCCCAGACCTGGGGCATAGCCTAAATTCATGGTTAGAAATGGTTTGACTTTTGCCTGAGAAAGATCAAATCTTGTATCGATTGTGATCGGCAACAAGGCAAAATTGTCAAACATTTCGAGTCCCAAACCAATTCCACATCCAAACCCATTGCTCAACCGGAAACCATTCACTGTCCGGATTTCCCAGGAACTTAAGTCATTGGGCAACTTAACAGGTCCTCCTGTAACCTGACCTATTCCAAAGGAGTACACGATTTCTGTACTATTCGAAAATCTTGGAAACTCATCTTTCTTCGGACTCAGATATATTGCATCAGATTCTGACACTCCTTCTTTGGTGATTTTTGCCACATCCGTGATTTGTACAGAATAAACCATCCCGTCCTTGGATTGAATCTTCAGACTTTGTCCGGGAATTTGCTCAATAATCAAACCTTTTAAAATCTTTCCATCTTTCAGATAGACAACTTCAATAAAATTTGCCTGAGCACATACAAAGTTGCAAATGAGGAAGAACACCGAAAAGGCAATGACCTGGAGATAATGTTTCATTTTATAAAGGGAAAAGATTCTGGCTGCAACATAATAAAAGACAGCTCACCAATCCAGTACCTAAAGTCGACTCTTTAAGTCACGCTGACTAAAATCCCGAAATCTCCTTCCGGTAACTTCCCGGTGAAACCCCGCTGTACCGCTTGAAGAGATTGCAGAAATGGTTGAGGTTGTTGAAGCCAGACCGGAAACAAACGTCCGAAATGCTGGTGCCGGGTTGGGCCAGAAGTTTGCGGGCCAGGGATATCCGCTGCTGGAGAATGTACTCAACGGGCGTCATCCCGAATTCCTGTTTGAACGAACGGAAAAAACTGGATTCACTCATACAGGCTTTTTCGGCCAGAGTTTTAATGGACAGTGCCGTGCCCAGATTTTCCTGAATGTAGGAAACCACAAACGCCATCCGGTTGGAGGACGAAAACAAATGATACTGTCCGAAAATGAGGTTGGCCGCCTGTGTCTGGAGTAATCGCAGGATCAGTTCACGCAAAGCCAGATCGGCCAGGATGTCTTTCATCTGCACATCTTCTCTCGAGATCGAAACCAGACGGTCGATGGATGTGGTGATAAACTGACTGTTCTTCAAATGAAAATTGGAGTCATCCAGAAACCATTGGGCTTGCTTGTCTTCCTTCGGGAAGGTCTCATTGAGCATGTCGATTGTTTGCCGGATTTTATCCTGACCCACCGCCAGAGCAATGCATTGGGTAGGGTTTCCTCGCTGGGCTTCCGGAAAATCGATGGTCATTTCTTCGTTTGGCGCCACCAGAACCGACTCGCCCGGCAGGTACACAAACGGCTTTTTATCCGGAAGGTGCATTACCTTTTTTCCCTGCAGCATCGTGGTAATCACCATACTGGAGAAGTTCAGTTTGACTTTTTCGCTTTCCTGGTGGGTTTCGAAAATATTGAGTTCATAGTCCGTCAGCGAATACACAGACCGGTTTTCGACAAGCGTTCTCAGTTCGCTCCATCGTGTGGTGGGAACTTTGGCAGGAATATGATTCAGGAACATGGTGTAAATAAGGACAGAATTGCTTCCGGGCTATAAAGAAAGAAATAGATTGGTTTCTTTCCAATGACGCCAAATAGAATTTGGCAGAATCCTTCAAAAACAAGACAGTATCCTTCAAATCGAAGGCAGGATTCTTATCTAGGTTTGTTTCCACAAGCATCAAATAAAAAAATAACCAATTCAACATATGGAAACCTTAGAGAAACCAAAAAGCAGAGTCGCCAGACCAACCTTCAACGAAAAATATGACAATTACATCGGCGGAACCTGGGTAGCCCCAACCCGCGGTGAGTATTTCGACAATCTTTCACCCATCGATGGAAAACCGTTTACAAAGGCAGCCCGTTCCAGCTGGGAAGATGTGGAACTGGCATTGGATGCAGCCCACAAAGCATTTGCTACCTGGTCGCATACTTCGGTGACAGAACGCAGCAACATTCTCCTCAAAATTGCCGATGTGATGGAGCAGAACCTGGCCTATCTGGCTGCAGTCGAAACCGTTGACAACGGAAAACCAATTCGTGAAACCACCAATGCCGATATTCCTTTGGCCATTGATCACTTCCGCTATTTCGCCGGTGTGATCCGTGGCGAAGAAAGTACCGTTTCGGAACTGGATTCAACCACCGTAAGTCTGAACATCCACGAACCAATCGGTGTGGTTGGACAAATCATTCCCTGGAACTTTCCTCTTCTGATGGCCGCCTGGAAAATTGCCCCGGCTCTGGCTGCGGGTTGTTGCGTGATCGTAAAACCAGCTGAGCAAACACCAACCAGTCTGGTGGTTCTCATGGAACTGATCGGCCACCTCATTCCGGACGGTGTACTCAATGTCGTAACCGGTTTCGGACTCGAAGCAGGTAAACCACTGGCTTCTTCCAAACGCATTAACAAAGTAGCCTTCACCGGTGAAACCTCGACCGGTCAGCTCATTATGCAGTATGCTGCAGAAAACATCATTCCGGTAACGATGGAACTGGGAGGTAAATCACCGAACATTTTCATGCCGTCTGTTATGGCTGCAGATGATGATTTCTTCGACAAGTGCCTTGAAGGAGCTGCCATGTTTGCTTTCAATCAGGGTGAAGTTTGTACCTGTCCTTCCCGTATTCTGGTACACGAATCCATTGCAGATGAGTTCATTGCACGTGTGATTGAAAGAACAAATGCGATTAAAGTCGGCCATCCAATGGATATGGAAACCCAGATGGGTGCCCAGGCTTCCAAAGAGCAGTACGACAAAATCCTTTCATACATGAAAATCGGTGCCGAAGAAGGTGCTGAAGTACTTACAGGCGGACAAGCCTGCAACCTGAATTCCGGACTGGAAAACGGTTACTACATCCAGCCAACCATTCTGAAAGGAAACAACACCATGCGTGTTTTCCAGGAAGAAATCTTTGGACCAGTTGTGTGTGTGACGACGTTCCGGACGGTGGAAGAGGCGATCAAGATTGCCAACGACACCACCTTTGGTCTGGGTGCCGGTCTGTGGACAAGAGATGCCCACGAAATGTACACCATGCCAAGAGCCATTCAGGCGGGTCGTGTCTGGGTGAATTGCTACCATGCATATCCGGCTCATGCACCGTTTGGAGGTTACAAGAAATCTGGTTTTGGAAGAGAAACACACAAGATGATGCTCAACCACTACCGTCAGAACAAGAACCTTTTGATTTCATACAGCAAAAGCAAACTGGGCTTCTTTTAGTAGAAGTGCCGTCCTTGTTCAGAAAAACCTGGATTATTCAATTCGCTCTTAAAGCCTTGATTCACAAATAAAAAATACCCTTCGGGGTTTGGGGCCATAAAAGAAAACGAATCAAGGCGTTGCGAAGCCTTAGGGTTCCAAATGAATAATCCTGATAAAATAAGATCTAAACTACAAGGTGGAACAGAATCAGCTTCGGAAACGGGGCTGATTTTTTTGTTCAATTGAAAGGAGGAGTGAATCCTGTAAAAAATTAACCCAGGTAATAACGCAAGGCCATTTTGAGATCGGCTTCGGTGGCTTCTACATCGATGGTGCAGTTTCCGATCGGTCCAACTAAAGCCATCCTTACTTTGCCTGCTTCATTTTTCTTGTCCTGCTGGCAAAGCCGCAGAATCGCCGGAACATCGTTTCGGGAAAAAGGAATGATGCCATAAAGTGCGTACACCAGTTCTTCGATCTGAATCAGTTCGTTTTCCGGAAGGAGTCCTTTTTCAACGGCAATGCGCCCTTCCATCACCAATCCGGCTGCCACGCAGTGTCCGTGCGGATGCGGATCACCTTTTTTCATCAGGTAACTTTCGAGTGCATGGCCAAGTGTGTGTCCGGCATTGAGCTTTTTACGCTCTCCTTTTTCAAACGGATCATTCTCCACAATCTGTTTCTTGACGTGGAGAGAGGCCGGAATCAGTTCATTCCAGTTCTGATTTTTCAACTCCCTTTTCCGCAGAAGGTGCCAGGCCGGCGCATCGGCGATGAGGGCATGTTTGATGATTTCGGCAAAACCGGAAAGCAGTTCAGTTTCCGGAAGCGTTTTCAGAAAGGATGGATGAATCCAAACCGCATCCGGTTGTGCAAAGGCTCCGATCTGATTTTTGAACCCACCGAAATCCACTCCGGTTTTTCCACCCAGACTGGCATCCACCATGGCCAGAAGGCTGGTCGGCATCTGCACAAATGCAATTCCCCGTTTGTAGGCTGCTGCACAAAATCCGCCCAAATCACCGATCACACCACCACCCAGATTGATCAGAAGGGCTTTGCGATCCGCGTTTTTTGCTGTCAGTTTTTCCCAGACCGCCGAACAGGAATCCAGCGTTTTATGCACTTCGCCTGCCGGTATCTGAATAATCACTGCATTTTTTGGTAGGGCATCTTTGATCAAAGGCAGACAATGTCGTCGGGTATTCCGGTCGGTGAGAACAAATACTGCGGTAAATGATTGTTCTTCCAAAAAGGAAGAAATGAAAGACACAGGGTTCTCAACGAGATCGAACGAAGCTTTTATCTGCGAATCAGGCAATTGCATGGGGAAAGGTTTTGTTTTTATGCCGCGAAATTGCCCATAATCAGTAAAACTTCTAGTATTGAACTTTGAAGTTTCAGGGGAAAGATTTCCTCACACCGAATGCTGAAGGATCTGGTTAAAGATTTCATGTTGAAAAGGAACAGCGAGGAAGCCCGAAAGGCTCCTTCCGAATGGCCACGCAACACAGTCAATTACCACCAGGTGAACCAGATCGGCATTTTGTTTCACCTCAGTCCGGAAGATGACTCCGAACCGCTGGCCAATTTTATCCGCAAGCTCGAGCAGGACCACAAAAAGTTGAAGATCCTCACGTATTTTGAGCATGCGCACAGCCATCCGTATAAATTTTACATCGACTATTTTCTTAAGTCTGACATTTCGTGGATGGGCGATATTCATTCTCCAAAAATGAATGCCTTTCTGGATACGCAGTTCGATTACCTCTTTTGCATCGAATCGGAACACCAGCCCATTTTCGACATCATTCTGAGTAAAACGAAAGCCAACTGTCGTGTGGGATTGTTCAGTGAAAAGCGCACCAATCTCTTTGAACTGATGGTCGAAAATCCGGACTGGCACAATGTGGAACACACCCTGAAGCAAATGCTGAATTACACCAAACTTCTCATTTACAATGATTAATCTCCATGGAACCGGCGTTGCACTGGTGACACCTTTTCTACCGGACGGAACAGTCGATACAGCCGGACTGGCCAATATTACAAAACATGTGATGCAGGGTGTTGATTACATCGTAGCCCTTGGGACCACAGGCGAATCGGCCACTCTCACAACCAAAGAAAAGGACCTGGTTCTGGATACCGTCCGCAAAGAAATGGCCGGAACGAAACCCCTCGTTCTGGGTCATGGCGGAAACGACACGGCCAAACTGATCAGCCAGATGAAGGACATGGACTTCACCGGAGTAGATGCAGTTTTATCAGTTTCTCCTTATTACAATAAACCTTCGCAGGCTGGGATCGTGGCTCATTATCGTGCTTTCGCTGATGCCTGCCCGGTTCCGGTAATTTTATACAATGTTCCCGGACGTACAGGAAGCAATATTTCGGTGGCTACCACGCTGGAACTGGCTCGTCATCCCAACATCATCGGAACCAAGGAAGCTTCCGGAAATGTGGAGCAATGCATGGCCAT
>ERZ795056.7134-NODE-7134-length-10779-cov-7.236292_pt1 | contig 10779 bp, 7 predicted proteins | sample MGYA00375140_ERZ795056 | MGnify/ENA primary metagenome ERZ795056 (study PRJEB30185, sample SAMN05720227) | activated sludge metagenome | isolation source: Anaerobic digester | place: USA | collected 2015-03-09 ...
CGAGCCTCCGGGGGCTTGGCGAGGAGGGCGAGCACGGTCTTCTCGGCCATGGTTGGTAGACTCGCGGCGAACAGCCGCGGTGACGCGGGGGGCGTGCGCAGGTGATGTTGGGCGACCTCTTGCGGTCGGCCCGCGAAGGGCGGGTGTCCGGTGAGGGCCTCGAAGAGCAGCACGCCGAGGCTGTAGAAGTCGCTGGCGGCCGTCGCTGGCTGTCCGGAGAGCTGCTCCGGCGCCTGATACTCGATCCCGCGTGGCTCGTAGATACGGGTGGTTCCGGGCTCCGCCGGCGGGCGCAGGGCGACGATGCCGAAGTCGAGAATGCGCGGGAGAGGCGGCGAGCCGGGCGCTTCGATCACGCGAATGTTGGTGGGCTTGAGGGCGCCGTGCACGAGGTCGGCGCGGTGGGCGGTGGCCACGGCCGCGGCGATGCGTCCGAACAGGGCGTGCGCGTCGGGCCACGAGAGTGGGCCCTTGGCCTTCAGGTACTCGCCGAGGTCCTGGCCGGGGATGAACTCGAGGACGGCGAAGGCTTGCGACACATCGGGCACGAGCTCGATGAGCCGGCAGGCGGCGGTGCCCGGGATGTCGGCCGCGAAGGCGGCGGACTCGGCGTAGCGCGACAGATCGTCGGCGGTGTGGGAATGCGAGCGGAAGCGCTTGAGGGCGACGTCTCCGCCCTGGATCAGATCACGGGCCCGAAACACCTCTCCGGAGGGACCGGAGCCGAGGGGCTGGAGGATGCGGTAGTCGTGGATCGACCGCCGGTGCGTCCGGGAGGGTGTTGCGGGCATTGTGCTCACTCCTTGTCGAGCTTGCCGACGAGGGACAGCTCGAACGAGGCGCCCTCATACTTGAGGTGCGGGGTGACGCGGAGGTTGCAGCGGTACCAGCCGACCTGGCCGGGGACCTCCTCGACGGCGATGCTGGCCTCACGCAGGGGCTTGCGTGAGCGGACCTCGGGGGGCGGGTCGGGCATGTTCGAGACGTATTGACGGATCCACTCGTTGAGCTCGCGCTCGAGGTCGGCCTTGTTCTTCCAGCTGCCGATCTGTTCGCGCTGGAGCACCTTGAGGTAGTGGGCCAGGCGCGTGGTCACGAACATGTAGGGCAGGCGGGTGCCGAGCATGTAGTTGGTTTGTGCGGCCAGACCCTCCGCGGTGCGCTGAAACACCTTGGGCCGCTGGACCGAGTTGGCTGAGAAGAACGCGGCGTTGTTGCTGTCCTTGCGCGGGATCAGGGCGCAAAAGCCCTGCTCGGCGAACTCGAACTCCTTGCGGTCCTCGATCGCGGCCTCGCAGGGGTTCTTGGTCTTGAGCTCGCCGCCCTGCTGGTACTGGTGCAGGGGCAGGTTGTAGACGGAGCCGCCGCCGAGCGGGCCGATGATATTCGGGCACCAGCGGTACTTGGCGAACGAATCGGCGATCTTGGCGGTGAGGGCGAGCGAGGCGGGCCCCCACAGGTAATTCTCGTGCTCGTCGATGACGGTCTCGCTGAAGCCGAAGTCACGCACCGATAGCTCGCTCTCGCGGGCGCCATAGGGGGCGCGCAGGAGGAAGCGGGGCATGCACATGGCGACGTAGCGGGAGTCCTCGGAGTCGCGGAATGCGTTCCACTTCTGATAGCGTGGGTTCTCGAAGGTCTGCTGGAGGTCCTTGAGCTGGGGGATCTCCTGGAAGGAGTCGCGGCCGAACATGCCCGGGTTGGCGTTGCCGAGGAAGGGCACGTGGGCGATCGCGCCGACCGCGGCGAAGTTGCGCAGGAGCTCGACGTCCTCGGCGCCGGGGCCGAAGTCGTAGGTCGAGCAGATCACGCCATAAGGGCGGCCGCCGAACTGCCCGATGGCCTCCTTATAAACGGTCGCGTAGAGCGCGGAGTGGGTGAGCTCGGGGACCTCGCGGAAGTTGGTCAGGAACTCGTGCTTCTTGGCGTTGACGAACTCCAGGCGGACGTTCTCGCGGAACTCGATCTCGTCGACCAGGTACTTGACGCCGCGCCAGGCGGTCTCGAGCGCGCGGACCTCCGGGGCGTGAAGGATCGCGTTGACCTGGGCGGTGAGGCGGCGGTCGATGTCGAGGATCAGCGCGTCGATGCGGTCCTTGGCGACGCGCTGGTTGGTGTCCTTCGAGCGCAGCAGCTCGGTGAGGAAGCTCGAGATGCCGTGCTTGTTGGCGGCGCCGTCGTCGAGCCTGGCCTCCATCAGCAGCTCCGAGAGGAGCGAGCCTTCGGCGGCTGGTGGGGCGGCTTCGGCGGGGCCGCGGGTGGATTGCGCGAGGGTTGTGTCGAGATCGGAGGGCATGGTGATTCTCGTGAAGAGGCGGGTGATGTCGGGGATCAGGCGGTGGTATCGGCCATGCCGAGCTCGCGCAGCAGTCGCTCGCGCTTGGCGGGGTCCTTCATCAATTCCTGGATGCGGCGGATGAAGTTCGGGGCGTTGGAGGTGGAGGTCTTGAGGTAGCGCAGGGCGTCGCGCAGCTCCTGGAGCTGGCGCAGCTCGTCGACCTGGGCGACGATGCCCTCCGGGCGAAAGTCGGTCAGGGCCTTGAACTCGAGCTTGACGTTCATCTCGCCGCCAGCGCCATCGGGGGCGACGTGGTTCGGGACGTTGATGTCGGCCTTGAGCTGCTGCGCGGTCATCACCTCCGCGAAGTTCTCCTTGTTGATGTCGACGGGCTTACGATCCTCGATCGCGCGGGCGTCCTGCTGCCCGGAGAAGTCCCCGACCATGAGGATGCGCAGGGGGAGCTCGACGTCCTCGGCGTTGTCGCCGGTCGCGGGTTTATAGCGGATGTTGACGCGCTCCTTGGGCGCGACGGAACCTTCTCTATCATTGGTAGCCATGGTTGCATGGTAGAGGTGGCCGCTCGCCGCGTCCACGAATTAATGCATGCCAGATCGAGCTGGCGACCATGCAGCGGCGATTGGGCGCCAACCGAAGTTGTGTGCAATGCTGGCGGTGGAGTATGACGGTGGCACATTGAACGGCCTTGGGGGGCATGCAAGCGCAGCTGGGCCCGATAATTCTTTAAAATAGTTCTGGCGCATCTGGTTTCGAGGCTGCTATACCGACTCTCATGGCTGAAACAGTACATTTGACTCTGAAGGCGAACGGCAATGCCGTTCAAGGCGAGAGCACCCAGCTGGACCTCGGGCGCGAGAAGACCATCGAGTGCCTCGTGTTCCGCGACAATGTCCGTACTGCGCGCGAGCTGGGGAGCCGCGCCGCCGTCGGTCGCCGCGTCCACGAGCCGATCGAGATCCTCAAGCGCATCGACTCGAGCTCGCCGCTGCTCGCCAAGGCGCTGTGCAAGAACGAGAAGATCGAGGGCCAGTTCAAGTTCTATCGCCCGAGCCCCAAGGGCGACGGCAAGTCGGAGCAGTTCTTCACCGTCGAGATCAAGGACGGCCGCATCGACGCGATCGAGCGCCACTCGCCCAACGCGATCGACCCGGCGTCGTCCAAGGCGCCGCCGCTCGAGACCGTGCGCTTCGTCTATCACACGATCCGCTGGGTCTATGAGCCCTCGGGCGCCGAGTTCCAGGACAGCTGGGACAAGTCGGACTGATCCGGGCTGCGTCCAACCCCCTTCACATCTTATTGCTCACCCCTCCCTGCGGGTCGCGCCCGTGCGACCCGCAGGTTTTTTGTTGTCCGCTCCATCCCCGAGGTCCCCACGATGCGCGTCGAACCCAAGGCGATCGTCCGCCGATTGAACCCCACCTGCACCGCGATGCTCGAGTCGGCGGTGGCGTACGCCGCGAGCGGCCGCTACTATGAGATCGTCCCCGAGCACCTGCTGCTCGCGCTGCTCGGCGGCGAGGATACGGACGCTTCGGCCCTGTTGGCCCACGTCGGCCTCGACCCGGCGCGGCCGCGCCAGCGGGTCACGCGTGCCTGCGAGCTGATGCGCAGCGGCAACGCCGGGCGGCCAGTATTCGCCGAGACCTTGTTTCAGTGGCTCGAGGACAGCTGGGTGTTCGCCTCGCTGCAGTTCGGCGCCGGCGAGATCCGCTCCGGTCACCTGTTGCTGATGTTCGCCAGCCGAGGCCACCGCTATTGCGCGGACAGCTTCCCGGAGGTCGCTGGACTGCCGGTCGAGGCGCTGCGCAAGGATTTCGAGGCGATCGTGGCGCGCACGAAAGAGGCCGCGGCGACGCCGAGCGCCGACGAGCGCGGCCCGGTCCCAGCGCCGGGCTCGGCGAGCGACGCGACGCTGCGCCGCTTCACGAGCTCGTACACCGAGAAGGCGCGCGCCGGGAAGATCGACCCGGTATTCGGCCGCAGCCCGGAGATCCGTCAGTTGGTGGAGATCCTGGCCCGTCGGCGCAAGAACAACCCGATCATCGTCGGCGAGCCCGGGGTCGGCAAGACGGCGCTGGTCGAGGGCCTGGCCCTGGCGATCGCCAGCGGCGATGTGCCGATGCAGCTGCGCGAGGTCGAACTGCTCGAGCTCGACATGGGCCAGCTCCAGGCGGGGGCCGGGGTGCGCGGGGAGTTCGAGAAGCGGCTGAAGACCGTGATCGAGGAGGTCAAGGCCTCGCCGCGGCCGATCGTGCTGTTCATCGACGAGGCGCACACGATCGTCGGCAAGGAGGCCGACGCGGCCAATCTGCTGAAGCCGGCGCTCGCCCGCGGCGAGCTGCGCACGATCGCGGCGACGACCTGGTCAGAGTATAAGAAGTACTTCGAAAAGGACGCGGCGTTCGCCCGCCGCTTCCAGCTGGTCAAGGTCGACGAGCCGTCCGAGGCGCAGGCGCTGGTGATGCTGCGCGGGCTGCGGGCCACCTATGAGGCCGCTCATGGCGTGACGATCCGCGACGAGGCGCTGACGGCTGCGGTCGGGCTGTCGCATCGATACATCGCCGGTCGACAGCTGCCCGACAAGGCGGTCGACTTGCTCGATACGGCGACGACGCGCGTGCGCATCGAGCACGACGCGAAGCCGGAGGCGCTGGTCGAGCGCGAGCAGACGGTGCAGGCGATCGAGCGCGAGCTGGTGCTGGTGCGCCGCGAGCAGGAGGAGGGCGGTGCGCTCGACGCGACGCGGCTCCCGGAGATCGAGGCGCGGCTGGCCGCGGAGCGCGAGACCTTGACGGGGCTGCATACACGCTGGCAGCAGGAGCGTGAGGCCCTGGTCGAGGTCCTCCAGGCGCAGGAGGCGGTGCGTGCGGGCGGAGGCGAGGCGGCCCGGGCGGCGAAGCGGGTGGCGGACGAGCGATTCAAGGCGCTGGGCGGCGCGCAGCGGCTGATCCACGCCGAGGTCGATGCCGACGCGGTGGCCCGCGTGGTGGCGACGTGGACGGGGATCCCGGTCGGCAAGATGCAGAGCGACACGATCGCGGCGCTGCTGAAGCTGGAGGACACCCTGGGCGCGCGCGTGCGGGGGCAGGCGAGCGCGGTGCAGGTGGCCACGGAGACGCTCAAAATTGCGGCCGCGCGGATCCATAATCCGAGCGCACCGCTCGGGGTGCTGCTGTTCGTCGGGCCGAGCGGCGTCGGCAAGACCGAGATGGCGCTGGCGCTCGCGGACCTGCTCTACGGCGGCGACCGCTTCATGACCGTGGTCAACATGTCCGAGTATCAGGAGAAACACTCGGTGTCGCGCCTGATCGGCTCACCGCCGGGCTTCGTCGGCTACGGGGAGGGCGGCGTGCTCACCGAGGCGGTGCGCCAGCGGCCGTACTCGGTGGTGCTGCTCGACGAGTGCGAGAAGGCCGACCTCGAGGTGATGAACCTGTTCTATCAGGTCTTCGATAAGGGCACGCTGTCGGACGGCGAGGGCCGGGTCATCGACTTTAAAAATACGGTGGTGATCCTGACGAGCAACCTCGGCTCGGACATCATCAGCCAGCAAGCGGCGGGCGGGGAGCATCCGTCGGCGGAGGCGCTGACGGATATGATCCGCCCGGTGCTGAGCCGACACTTCAAGCCGGCCCTGCTGGCGCGCATGACGATCGTGCCGTTCTTTCCGTTGCCGGGCGAGATCCTGCGGGAGATCACGGAGCTCAAGGTGCGGGCGCTGCAGCAGCGGATCTGGAACAGCCACAAGATCGCCGCCGAGTTCACGCCGGGCCTGCTCGACGAGCTCGCGCTGCGCTGCGCCGAGTCCGAGACCGGCGCGCGCCAGGTCGACCATATCTTGCGGAGCTCGCTGATGCCGGTGCTCGGTCACCGGCTGCTCGAGGCCTTCGCCGCCGGCGAGCAGCCGCGGAGCCTGCTGGTCGATCTTCGGGATGGCAAGTGGGAAATGGTCCTCGCGTAGTGTAGTCAATCAAGGAGTCAAGAAAATGAGCCGAGAGAATATCGCTGACGCCGCCCGTGATTATGAGCTGTATCACGGGCAGATCACCTATAATCAGATGGTGTGCAACCAATTCGTGCTGGCGGTGCTGCGCAAGGCCGTCGACGCGAACTTTCCGGACATGCGGGCCGATGACTTTCCGTCCTCGGACAAGTTCACGAAGGTCGAGAGCCCGCTGCGCGGCGACCTCGTCCACTGGCCCGGCCACATCGGCATCGTGCTCGATCCGAATCGCGGCGAGTTCATCGGCTCGCAGACCTCGACCGGCGTCGCCGCGGCCAGCTACAGCAAGGGCTACTGGCACGGGGAGTACGGCGGGAAGCGGCCGAACTGCTTTTTGATGTACACGGGGTGAGGGCGCGGTATGGGGCTGCTCGATCTCTTCAATCGATGGCGAAAGCCGGCGAGCCGCGCCATGGTCAAAGTCCCCAAGGGGCATCAGCTCGATATCTACGGCGCGGGGCCGTTGCCGGCGCTGGTCTGCTCCAAGGGCGGCGTCTTGCTCGCTCATTTGGGCACCAGCAGTGATCACGCCGCGTGCGAACTCGAGGCGATGTGCGTGGAGGTCGAGGCCGCGCTCCGGGCTCCGGCCCGGGAGGTACGCATGTCCTCCGGGTCTTCCGGCCTTCGCAGGTTCTTCGCGCAGAAGGAGCCACAATGGGTGTCGAGGTCGGGCGTCTTGCTGTGGACCATCCACCGCGACTGCCTCATCGACTGGGCCAGCGACCCCGCGCGCATGCGATGGCTGTTGTACAAATTGCACGTGGTCGGGGGATCGCTCGACCCGGGGCTGCTGCGGGCCCTCTTCGTCGCTGGACTACGTCCGGGGGACGACCGCGAGCTCGCGCAGTTCATCGCCAGTTTCGACATCCGGGTCTTCGCCTCCGCGCCCGATCTGACGGTGTTGTGGGAGGTTCTTTGCCCCGATGGCCGCCGCTTTTCGTCGTTTGTCGGTGAAGGCTTCTCGTCGACGGCGAACAAGAGCGACATGCTCGTAGGTCTGCGACGTGAGACGGACCCGAACCGCCGGAATTCCCTGGTTGATGCGGAGTGTGAGCGCCTGGCGAAGCGCCTCGCCCAGGCGCCCCGGGAGGCGCCCCGTCGAGCACCCCGGATGCGCAGGGCGCTGCTCGCCCTCGAGGGCGGAGACCGCCGTCCGATGCTCGCCGAACTGCGTGCTCGCGTCGCCCCGCTCGCGCTGCTCGTCGAGCCTGACGGCCGGGGCGCGCTGGCCGAATGGCCTGGTTTGGGCCCCGCCCTGCCGGTGTTTTCGGACCTGGATTCGTTGTTTTTCACCGCCGAGCAGACCGGTCGCTCGGACCGATTTGCGGCCGCCTCGATGTCGGTCGAGATCCTTTGTACGTGGGCGCTCAAGCAAGACTTTACGGTCTTGCTCAACTTCTTTCGTACGCCTGACGAGCCGGTCTATTGCCGGCTGCTTCCCCATGAGCTGAAGCAGCTGGCCGGGAGGCAGTAGGCGGGAATCGGGCTATGAAGTGCTCGTAATCCATTCGCCTGTCATTGAAAGCCACACGTGGTCAAGCGTTGTCGCTACCCACTTCTCATTTATCCATGGGTCCAGGTGGACGTAGCAGTTTGACTGCTCGGAGCGGATGCAAGCCCAGTAGTGTCCAGGAGATTCTGCTCTCCCGAGTAGCCATTTTGTATTGTGCCTGCGCAGGTTCTCGGCGATTCGCCCGAGTACTGAGTTGGCCTGTTCGTGGCATGGTTTAAGGGCCGTGGGCATCGATCTGAGTCCTAGATCGTTAAGTCGGTCTTGGAAGGCGCTCAATGTGTTGTTTGCGCTGCTCTGAATGGACTTGAGCATTCTGGATCTCGTCCTTGGTGGAAGCGGAAGAAGGGGGTACGCCATAAAACCCTGGTACATCTCGTCGGCTTCGCTCGCCGGCTCGAACGGGCCCGGGACGCGGGGAAAGGTCAAGCGTACGTTCGATGCCGTCATGCGTTTGACCTCGGCGTCGAACGTCTCCTCCATGCGCCGGATGTCGTCCCTCATCAGCGCCCGGATGTCGGCCTCGGGGAGGGCCCGCAGCGGGTGAACTCGCAGTGTTGCCGGTAGATCCATCGTGCCCATTTGTTCACCTCGTCTCTCACGTCGTGTGGGGTCATGCACAGCATACCATGGTTTAGAACGCCCTTGATGTTTCGGCACCGAACATCTGGGTTTGGGCAGCTTCAAACAGCGCTGGCAAACTCGTGTTGGTGGTGTGCATCGCCGATTGCGTCTTGTCCGCCCTGATCGCTATGGCTACGCTGTGAAACCGATGAGTCGCGCTCAACCATTGTTCACGCTGCGGGTCGCTGGCGCCCCTGAGCTGCGCGTCGTTCGCTTCTCCGGGCACGAGGGTCTGTCGAGCCTCTTCGAGTTTCACCTCGAGCTGGCCGGTCCTGTGCTCGACCCGGCCCAGTTGGTCGAGCAGCCGGCGCTCCTGCGGATCGAGGGGATGGGGGGGCCGCGCTTCATCTCCGGCGTGTTCGCGGAGGTCGAGTACATCGGGCAGACGTCGAGCCTGCAGCTCTACGAGGCGGTCCTCGTGCCGTGGCTCGCCCGGCTGCACCTGCGCCAGAATTGCCGGATCTTCCCGGAGAAGACCACGCGGCAGATCCTCGAGCAGGTGTTCATCGAGGCGGGCCTTCCGGAGGATCGGTTTCGCTGGGACCTGGCCGAGACCTACGCGCCGCGCGACCACTGCGTTCAGTACCATGAATCCGACTTCAACTTCATCTCGCGGCTGATGGAGGAGGACGGACTCTTTTACTTCTTCGAGCACCATGAGGGCGGACCCAAGGGTAGCGAGGGCGGGGACAAGAACCGGCAGGGCAGCCATGTGCTGGTGATCGCTGACTCGGCTGCCGCGCATCCGCCGATATTAGGTGACCCGCAGCTGCGCTTCGCGGGGGCGAACGGGCTCATGGTGGCCGACTGTGAGCACGTCCAGAGCTTCCGGGTCGGTGAGCGAACCCGGCCTGGCAAGATGACGGTGCGTGATCACAACCTCCACCACCCCGAGACGCAGATGGAGGGCGGTGAGGCCGGAAAGTCGCACCCTGAGCTCGAGGTGTATCATTACCCTGGCGGCTTCCAGGAGCCGGGCCTGGGCGGCCCGCATCGGGGGCAGACGATGGCGAAGCTCCGACTCGAGGCCATGCAGGGGGACCGTCGCTCGGCCGCGGGTAGCAGCGATTGTCCGCGCTTGATTGCCGGTCATGTGATGTCGCTGGCCGGCCACCCGCGGCACGAGCTCGATACAAAGTACCGGCTCATATACGTGAGTCACGCAGGGCGCCAGCCGCAGGTGTTGGCCGAGGCGGCGGTCGGCGAATCGAGCTATAGCAACGACTTCGGGGTCACCGAATTGAAGCAGCCCTGGCGGGCGCAGCTCCGGACGCCGCAGCCGCGAATGCGCGGTTTACAGACGGCGACGGTCGTCGGCCCGCCGGGGGAGGAGGTTCACACCGACGAGCACGGTCGGGTCAAGGTCCAGTTTCATTGGGACCGTCGCGACGCGTACGATGACTCGGCCTCTTGTTGGGTGCGGGTCAGCCAGGCCTGGGCCGGCAACGGATGGGGCGCGATGTTCCTCCCGCGGGTCGGCCACGAGGTGTTGATCGACTTCATCGAGGGCGACCCGGACCGGCCGATGGTCACCGGACGGATCTATCACGGCAACAACGCGACCCCCTATCCGCTTCCCGAGCAGAAGACCAAGAGCACCATCAAGTCCGAGTCCTCGCCGGACGGCGGCGGCTTCAATGAGTTTCGCTTCGAGGACCTCAAGGGCAGCGAGGAGGTGTTCATCCACGCCCAGCGCGACCTCAACGAGGTGGTGCTGAACAACAACAGCCGCAGCGTGACGGTCGACCAGAGCTTCTCTGTCGGCGGCAATCAGAGCTTCACGATCACGAAGAACCGCAGCGTCACGGTCACCGATGGTGATGAATCGCTCACCGTCACGCAGGGCAAGAGCACCACCACTGTGCAGAAGGACCGCAGCGTCACGGTGCAGGCCGGAAACAGCTCGCACTCGGTGCAGGCCGGCACGCACTCGGTGACCGCGAAGCAGGCCATCTCGCACACTTCACAGGCCGCGGGCGTGTCGGTCACGGCGAAGACCGCCATCGACCTGACCGCGGAGACCGCGAATGTGTCGGTCACGGCGAAGACCGCGCTGAGTCTGAACGCGCAGACCTCGACGCTCTCGGCGGTCGCCCAGAAGGGCGTGACGATCACTTCAGAGCTGGCGACGCTTGCGATGTCGGGGAAAGCAGCCGTGTCGCTGGCCTCGCGGGAGGCGACCCTCAGCTTGTCCGGGAAGTTGCCAGCGACGCTGAGCTCGGCCGAGTCCGTGACGGTCGCGGCCCCGAAGGGAGTTCTGGTGCAGGGGGGTACGCAGGTCACGGTGAGCGCCGAGAAGGTCCTGATCACTGCGACGACCGAGATCATGCTCGCGGTCGGAAC
>ERZ795056.7137-NODE-7137-length-10776-cov-54.177782_pt1 | contig 10776 bp, 7 predicted proteins | sample MGYA00375140_ERZ795056 | MGnify/ENA primary metagenome ERZ795056 (study PRJEB30185, sample SAMN05720227) | activated sludge metagenome | isolation source: Anaerobic digester | place: USA | collected 2015-03-09 ...
ACAAGGTCCGCGAGCTGTGCCGCACCTACGCAGGTGAGCAGATCGAGGAGCAGAAAAAGGACTTCATCCGCCTTGGCGTGCTGGGCGACTGGGAAAAACCCTACCGCACCATGGACTTCGGCAACGAAGCCGGTGAAGTGCGGGCGCTGGCCGAGATGGTCAAGCGTGGCTGGGTCTTCAAGGGACTCAAGCCGGTGAACTGGTGTTTCGACTGCGGCTCGGCCCTGGCCGAAGCAGAAGTGGAATACCAGGACAAGGCCAGCCCGGCGGTGGACGTGGGCTTCCCCTGCGCCGAGCCCGAAAAGCTCGCCGCCGCCTTCGGCCTTTCGGCCCTGCCCGCCGGCAAGGATGCCTGGGCCGTGATCTGGACCACCACCCCGTGGACCATCCCCGCCAACCAGGCCCTCAACGCCCACCCGGAACACGAATACGCCCTGGTGGACACCCCCCGCGGCCTGCTGGTGCTGGCCACGGAGCTGGTTGAAGGCAGCCTCAAGCGCTTTGGTCTCGAGGGTAGCATCGTCGCCCGCACGCCCGGCGCGACGCTGGAAAGGATCAATTTCCGCCATCCCTTCTACGACCGCCTGTCACCGGTCTTTGTCGCCGACTACGTGGGCCTCGACGCCGGCACCGGCATCGTCCACTCCGCCCCAGCCTACGGTCTGGAAGATTTCAACTCCTGCAAGGCCAACGGCTTCAGCAACGACGACATCCTCACCCCGGTGCAGAGCAACGGCGTGTATGCCGACTCCCTGCCCTTCTTCGGCGGCCTGCACATCTGGAAGGCCAATCCGGTCATCGTCGACAAGCTGCAGGAAGTCGGTGCCCTCTTCTCCCACGAGAAGATCACCCACAGCTACATGCACTGCTGGCGCCACAAGACGCCGCTGATCTACCGGGCCACCGCCCAGTGGTTCGTGGGTATGGACCTCAAGCCCAACGGCGGCCCGAGCCTGCGCGAGCTGGCCCTCGGCGGTGTGGACGCGACCCAGTTCTTCCCGTCCTGGGGCCAGGCACGCCTGCACGCCATGATCGCCAACCGCCCCGACTGGTGCATCTCCCGCCAGCGCAACTGGGGCGTGCCGATTCCCTTCTTCCTCGACAAGGCCACCGGCGAGCTGCACCCGCGCACCGTGGAACTGATGGAAGAAGTCGCCCAACGCATCGAGAAGGAAGGCATCGCCGCCTGGTTCAAGCTCGACCCCGCCGAACTGCTCGGTGCCGAAGCCGGCCAGTACGACAAGATCAGCGACACCCTCGACGTGTGGTTCGATTCCGGCACCACCCACTGGCACGTGCTGCGCGGCTCCCATCCCGACGGCCACGCCAGCGGCCCGCGTGCCGACCTGTACCTGGAAGGCTCCGACCAGCACCGTGGCTGGTTCCACTCGTCACTGCTCACGGGCTGCGCCATCGACGGTCACCCGCCCTACAAGGCCCTGCTGACCCACGGTTTCGCCGTGGACGGCGCCGGCCGCAAGATGAGCAAGTCCCTCGGCAACGTGGTCGTGCCCCAGGAGGTCACGGGCAAGCTCGGCGCCGACATCCTGCGCCTGTGGGTCGCCTCCACCGACTACTCCGGCGAGCTGTCCATTTCCAAGGAGATCCTCGACCGTGTCGTCGAGGTGTATCGCCGCCTGCGCAACACCCTGCGCTTCCTGCTGGCCAACACCGCCGACTTCGACGCCACCACCGACATGCTGCCCGTGTCCGAGTGGCTTGAGATCGACCGCTACGCCCTGGCCCTGACCCGCAAGCTGCAGACCCAGGCCGAAGCCGACTACGCCGGTTACGAGTTCCACCGCATCGTGCAGGCCCTGCAGAACTTCGCCTCAGAAGATCTTGGCGCCGTGTATCTGGACGTCCTCAAGGATCGCCTCTACACCACCCAGGCCAAGTCCGCGGCCCGCCGCTCGGCCCAGAGCGCCCTGTGGCACATCCTGCAGTCGGTGGTGCGCCTGATGGCACCCATCCTGTCCTTCACCGCCGAGGAAATCTGGCAGCTCCTCGTCAAGGACGCGGACGACAGCGTGATGCTCCACACCTTCCACGCCCTTCCTGCCCAGGACGGCGAAGATGCACTGCTTGAGCGCTGGACGGCGATCCGCGCCATCCGCGCCGACGTGCAGAAGGAGATCGAGGCCGTGCGCGCAGCCGGCCAGGTGGGCTCTTCCCTGCAGGCCGAAGTGGAAATCCGTGCCGCAGAGGGCAAATACGCGCTCCTCGCCAGCCTCGCCGACGACCTGCGCTTCGTGCTGATCTGCTCGAAGACCACGCTCATCAAGGTGCCGTCCGAGGCCGACGAGGCGATCCTGGTCAGCCCGTCTGCCCACAAGAAGTGCGAACGGTGCTGGCACTACCGGGACGATGTGGGCCATGACGCCGATCATCCGGAACTTTGCGGCCGCTGCACGTCCAATCTCCACGGCACCGGCGAAGCACGCTCGGTCGCCTGAGCACCCTTCCCACCGGAGCCCAGCCCTTGAAATTACGCCTAGGCAACTGGATTGGCCTCTCAGCCATCGTCGTGCTGGTAGACCAGTGGACCAAACACCTCGTCCGCGGCGCCCTGCGCAACGGCGAGGTCATCCACGTCACCGACTACTTTGACCTCGTACTTGCCTTCAATCCTGGCGCGGCGTTCAGCTTTCTCGCCGACCAGGGGGGCTGGCAGCGCTGGTTCTTCGTGGCACTGGCCGCAGCCATCTGCGGCTGGCTGTTACGCCTGCTGGCCCGCCATCAACATGAGTTGTTGCAGCCCCTGGCCTTCTCCCTGATCATCGGCGGAGCCATCGGCAATGTCATCGACCGCTTTGTCTTCGGCGCAGTCGTCGACTTCCTGTATTTCCACATCGGCCGCTACGGCTGGCCCGCCTTCAACGTGGCCGACTCCGCCATCTGCGTGGGCGTCGTCCTGATGTTCATCGCCCAGGTTCGCGAGAGCCGCCACGCCACCGCCCAAGAGAAACTCTCATGACCCAGATCGTCCAGCCCGACAGCCTGCTGACCCTCCACTACCGCATCTCCCTCGACAACGGCCAGGCGCTGATCAGCACCTTCGAGTCTCAACCCGCCACAATGCAATTGGGTCACGGTGACATCGCCCCGACCCTCGAACGCTGCCTGGCCGGCATCACCGTCGGCGAGCGCCACACCTTTCTGCTCGAACCTGAAAACGCCTTCGGCGTTCATCGCGAAGATCTGGTCGAGAAGGTCCGTCTCGAGGACTTCCCTGACGGCACCGAGGTCGAGCCCATGGTCATCATGGAGTTCACGGCACCCGACGGTACCCGTTACCCCGGCCTGATCCGCGAAGTGCTCGACACCCATGCCATCATCGACTTCAACCACCCCCTGGCCGGCAAGTCCATTCGCTTCGAAGTCGAAGTGATCGGCGTAAACTGAGCCCCGGAGCCCCAGCATGGAAGTCCTGCTCGCCAACCCCCGCGGCTTTTGTGCCGGCGTCGAACGTGCCATCGAGATCGTGGAACGTGCCCTCGTCCAGTTCGGCGCGCCGATCTACGTTCGCCACGAAGTCGTTCACAACCGCTTCGTGGTGGATGGATTGCGCGCCAAGGGCGCCATCTTCATTGAATCCCTGGATGACGTGCCGGCCGGCAACACCGTGATCTTCAGCGCCCACGGCGTGCCCCAGTCGGTACGCACCGAAGCCGAAGCCCGTGGCCTGCGGGTGTTCGACGCCACCTGCCCATTGGTCACCAAGGTGCACATCGAAGTGGCCCGCATGCGTGAGCAGGGACGCGAACTGATCATGATCGGCCACAAGGGCCACCCGGAAGTCGAAGGAACCATGGGCCAGGTCAAGGACGGCATCTACCTGGTTGAATGCGTAGCCGATGTGGCCGGGCTGCAGGTTGCCAAGCCCGACATGCTCGCCTACGTCACCCAGACCACGCTCTCGGTGGACGATGCAGCGGCCATTGTCACCGCCCTGCGCGAGCGCTTCCCGGACATCGTCGGCCCCAAGAAGGACGACATCTGCTATGCCACCCAGAACCGTCAGGATGCCGTGAAGTTCATGGCCCCCCGCTCCGACGTGGTCCTGGTGGTCGGTTCGGTCAACAGCTCTAACTCCAACCGCCTGCGCGAAGTCGCCGAGTTGCTCCGCGTGCCGGCCTACCTCATCGACAACGCCGCCGCCATCGACCCGGCCTGGATCGTCGGCAAGAAACGCATCGGTGTCACGGCGGGTGCTTCCGCACCGGAAGTCCTGGTTGACGAAGTGATCGCACGCCTCAAGGAAATGGGGGCCGCATCCGTAAAGTCCCTGGATGGTGTTCCCGAACGGGTGACCTTTCCGCTGCCGAAGGATCTTCAGACCCCGGCGGCATGAGTGGAAGGGCGCCTTGCGTGGCGCCCTTTTTCATCCCTGCGCGAGTGCTGCCCATGCCCTACGTACAACGCGATGCCGATGGCGTCGTCACCGCAGCTTTCACCGCCTCGGGCCCCGACCACCGGGAGGAACTCCCGGCCGGCCATGCCGATCTCGCTCCCTTTTCCGGCCCTGCCGAGTTTGCACGGCTGGACGCGGATCTGATCCGGGTGATTGAAGATGTGGTGGACGTCCTCATCGACCGGGGCCTCCTGCGCCTCACCGACCTCCCGCCCGATGCCCAACGCAAGCTGCTTGCCCGCAAGGGCGCCCGGGCGCGCCTGCGACAGGGGCTCAATCTGCTGGGCCCCGACGACGTGATCTGAGCCCTTGTCGGCAGATCTGCAAAGCGACCCGGTTTCACGCGAGCGAACCCGCCCCCACGCCAATACCGCTTCACACGCGGGGGGCACCGTACTTCAAGAGCGCCCGGCGGCACCCGCCTGGAGGCTCAAGTTCCCCCTGCGACACCCGTTATCCCTACAATCCGGATGCCATCGGCCTTGCCCATGGCATCTCCCCCGTCAGCTCCCCAGGCTGCCGGACCGTGAAACGACCACGAAGCGATTGTGCCGATGACCGACGCTGCATCCCCAGCCACACAGCCCCGCATTCCCGATGCGGGTAGCCCGGACAACGGGTGGCAACCGGGCGAAGCCTCCACCCATGAAGACCCGTTGCTTGATGCGCTGGTTGTCCTGACACGCCTGCACGGCGCCCCCTTTACGGCAGAAGCACTCTCTGCCGGACTACCCCTGGTGGACAACCGCCTCACACCTTCACTGCTGCCGCGGGCCGCTGCCCGCGCAGGCCTCACCGCGCGGATCGTCCGCAAGCCGCTCTCCGGGATCACACCAAACCTGCTGCCGGCCATCCTGCTTCTGCACGACCGCCGCGCCTGCATCCTGCTCGAACACCTGCCCGATGGCGGCATGCGAGTGCGCTTCCCCGAGGCTGGCGAGTCTGCCGACGACCTGACAGCCGAAGAACTCGCCGCGCTCTACACGGGGCTGGTGTGCTTCGTGCGTCCGCGCTTCCGCTTCGAAGCGCGCTCCCCCAAGGTCAATGCAGTGCGCTCCAGCCATTGGTTCTGGGGCACGGTCTTGGAGAACTGGCGCCTTTACCGGGACACCCTGCTGGCCGCGCTGGTCATCAACCTCTTTGCGCTGGCCATTCCCATGTTCTCGATGACGGTCTATGACCGGGTGGTCCCCAACCACGCCGTCGAAACCCTGTGGGTCCTCGCCATCGGTGCCGTGTTGGTCCTGTTTTTCGATTTCGTCCTGCGCACCCTCCGGGCCTACATCGTGGACACCGCGGGCAAGCGCATCGACGTGCAGCTTTCGGCGCGCATCATGGAACGGGTTCTCGGCCTGCGCATGGACGCGCGCCCGGCCTCCGTGGGCTCCTTCGCCGCCAACCTCAGGGCATTCGAGGGTGTCCGGGACTTCATCGCCTCGGCCACCGTCACGACCCTCATCGATCTGCCCTTTGTCGTGCTCTTTCTGATCGTGATGGTGTGGATCTCCCCGTGGCTGTTGCTGCCCCCCCTGGTCGGCATGCTTGCGGTGCTGTTCGTCACCCTGGTGTCCCAGGAAAAGATGCATGAACTCACCGAAACCACCTACCGGGCAAGCGCCCAGCGCAATGCCACCCTGGTGGAGAGCCTGGTCGGGCTCGAGACGGTCAAGACCCTCAGTGCCGAGGGCCTGATCCAGCGCCAGTGGGAACGCGCCACCCTCTTTCTTGCGCAGATCGGGGGCCGCCTCAAGCTCTTGTCATCCGGCACGGTCAACTTCGCCCAGTTCATGCAGCAATTCGTCAACATCGCCGTCATCATCGTCGGCGTGTATGAACTGTCCGAAGGCAACATGTCGATGGGGGGGATCATCGCGGCGTCAATGCTGTCGGGCAGGGCCATGGCCCCCCTCGGACAGGTGGCAGGCCTGATGATGCAGTATCAGAACGCCCGCACCTCCCTGGCCTCGGTCAACTCCCACATGGAGCTGCCCATCGAGCGCCCGGAGGGCGCAAGCTTCGTGCACCGGCCCAGCTTCAGCGGCAACATTGAGTTCAAGGACGTCAGTTTCTGCTATCCCGGCCGTGATCAGGCCGTGCTCAAGAAGGTCAGCTTCCGCCTGAAGGCCGGTGAAAAGGTGGCCATCATCGGTCGCATCGGCTCGGGCAAGACAACCATCGAAAAGCTCGTGCTCGGCCTTTACCAGCCCACCGAGGGTGCCGTTTTCATCGACGGCATCGACGCGCGGCAGATCGACCCCGCCGAGCTGCGCCGGGCCATCGGCTTCGTTCCCCAGGACGTGACCCTGTTCTACGGCACCCTCAAACACAATATCGCCATGGGCGCCCCCTTCGCAGACGACAGCGCCATCCTGGCCGCTGCCGAACTCTCGGGCGTCAAGGAGTTTGCGGATACCCATCCCCAGGGTTTCGAGATGCCGATCGGAGAACGTGGCGAATCCCTCTCCGGCGGTCAGCGGCAAGCCGTGGCGATTGCCCGGGCACTGCTCAATGACCCGCCCATGCTGCTGCTCGATGAACCCTCCAGCAGCATGGACCACCAGAGCGAGGAAGGCCTCAAGCAGCGTCTACGCCGCTTTGCGGCGAGCAAGACAATGATCCTGGTGACCCACCGAACCTCATTGCTCGATCTCGTGGACCGCCTGATCGTCCTCGACCAAGGGCAGATCGTCGCCGACGGCCCCAAGGCGCAGGTGGTCGAAGCCCTCCAGCAGGGCCGCATCGGACGGGCGGGGTGACATCATGAAATCACTCATTCCCCTGCTGCAACGCCTCTACGATCCGCTTTACCAACGCTGCTCACGCCTCTTCGATCGCGTCCTGGACGGTGCCGAGCGCCGTGAGATCCACGATGACTCGGACTACATGGCCGATGCCGAGTGGGCCATGTCGGAACAAAAACTGCGAGGAAGCCGGATTGCCATCTGGATAACCTGTACGGCGGTGTTCGTGCTGATCGTCTGGGCAGCATTTGCGCAGCTGGACGAAGTCACCCGTGGCGAAGGCAAGGTCATACCTTCACGCCAGGTTCAGGTCATGCAGAGCCTCGACGGCGGGATCGTATCGGAGATCCTGGTCAAGGAAGGCCAGCAGGTAAAGACCGGACAGCTACTGCTCAAGGTGGATCCGACCCGTTTCGTGTCCTCCCTGAGGGAGAACCGTGCCCAGTACATCGCCCTCCTCGCCAAAGCTGCGCGGCTCACCGCCGTCGCCAGCGGCAAGCCCTTCATACCGCCGCCTGAACTGATAAAGGAAGCGCCCGATCTGGTCGAACAGGAGCGTAGCGCCTACGAAAACAAGCGAATGGAACTCGAAGCCGCGGTGGGTATTGCCCGTCAGCAGCTTACCCAACGCCGCCAGGAGCTCAACGAACTGATCGCCAAACGCGAGCAGGCCACCCAGAGCTATACCCTTACTGCCAAGGAACTCGAAGTCACCCGCCCCCTCGCCAAGACCGGTGCGGTCTCCGAAGTGGAGCTCCTGCGCCTCGAGCGGGACGTGGCCCGCTACCGGGGTGAGCGGGACGCGGCGGGCGCCCAGATTCCCCGCATCCAGGCAGCCATTTCGGAAGCCCAGAACAAGATCGACGAGGTCGGGTTGAACCTGCGCAATCAAGCCCGCAGCGAGCTCTCCGACACCAACGCCAAGCTGGCCGCCCTCTCGGCCGGCAGCGAGGGTCTGGCCGACCGGGTCAAGCAAGCCGAGATCCGCGCGCCGATGAACGGCACGGTCAAACAGCTCTTCGCCAACACCGTCGGCGGCGTGGTCCAGCCCGGCAAGGAGATCATCGAGATCGTACCCAGCGACGACGCCCTCCTCCTTGAAGCCCGTGTCCAGCCCAAAGACATTGCCTTCCTGCGCCCCGGTCAAGCCGCGCTGGTCAAATTCACCGCCTACGACTTTTCCACCTATGGCGGGCTCGAAGCAACCCTGGATCACATCGGAGCCGACACCATCACTGATGAGAAGGGCAATGCCTTTTACATCGTGCGTGTCAGAACGACCCGCAGCACCATCGGTGATGCGCACATGCCCATCATCCCCGGCATGGTCGCAGAGGTGGACATCCTCACTGGCAAGAAGTCGCTCCTAAGCTACCTGATGAAACCCGTTCTGCGCGCCAAGGCCAACGCACTGACGGAACGCTGACCGAACATCGCCCCCACACCCATGAGCACTCCGCAACCGCTGCTGATTCTCACCCCGGACGACCTGCTGGCAGAGCGCTGGCGGGCGCTCTCCTCCAGTCCGATCCGCGCCACCGAGCTGAGTGGGCTCGACACCTGGCGCAAGGCCGGTCATCGCCTCGTGGTGGTCGACCTGGGTGGATATCCGCCCGCCGCTCCGCCACTGTGGACCCAAGACGCGTGGCAGAACAATGCCGCAGATCTTGCCATTCTCGCCACCTCATCCCGTCCGGACGATGAGGAAGGCCTGGCCGCACTGAACGCCGGTGCCTGTGGCTACTGCCATAGCCATGCTCCCATCGATACTCTGCGTCAAGCGCTTGAAGTCATTGCAGGCGGCGAACTCTGGGTTGGCCGCGCCCTGCTCTCGCGCCTTCTGCGCCTTGTGGACAGCCGGCTGCCCCGTGCCGGGCTGGCAGAGTGGGCCCGTCCCCTGACGGAACGTGAGCGGGAAGTGGCCCATCACGCCGCACTGGGCGAAAGCAATGTCGCCATTGCCGATGCCCTCGGCATCACCGAGCGTACCGTCAAGGCGCACCTCAAGGCCGTCTTCGAAAAGCTCGAGGTTACGGACCGCCTGCAGCTTGCCCTCCGGGTGCACGGTGTGCGTTGATCATCGTCCCGCGTGGCATCCATCACGCGACCTGTCCTTGTGGACAATGGCGGCGTCTTCCACCCCGTCGTAGATTCCGTCTCATCTGAAAAACCGATCATCGGAGACCATCATGGCCACCTCGCCCTCCACAGCCAACGTCACCACCAATGCCCTCGCCAAAGGCACCGTCGTATTCGTCCAGGGCGAAGCCTACCTTCGTGACAACAGCGGCAAGCTCAGCGCGATCAAGCCCGGAGACGTGGTAACGGAAGGTCAGGAAATCGTGACCCGAAACGGCGCGGTGGTTGAACTACGTCTTCCGGGCGGCGCAAAGGTCAGTATCGGCCCCGACCGCGAACTGCTGCTCAACGACGAGTTTTTTGCGACGGCAAGCCCCGAGCGCAGCGAAAACGCCGTTTCCAGCCTCGGAGCCGACGCGGACCGGGTGATCCAGGCCTTGAACGCAGGCAAGGACCCCTTCGAAGATCTCGAAGACCCGGCCGCCGGCCTTACCGGTGGTGGTCTCGGTGACCAGACCCACGATTTCGTGCGCCTTGTCCGGATCCTCGAAGACGTGACCCCGGTTTCCTACGACTACGCCACCACGGGAGAGGGTGTCGAGTTTCTTCCTGCTGCAGCGCTCACGACGCAGACCATCAACACGCCCCCGCTTGCCACCGATGACAACATCACGGGCACCGAAGATCAGCCTCTGGTCGTGGACGTTCTTGCCAATGACAGCGACGCCAACAATGACGCCCTGAGTGTCACCGGTGCCACGGCCGTCAATGGACAGGTCACCATCAATCCCGATGGCAGCCTGCGCTATGTGCCCAACCCGAACTTCAACGGCACCGACACCGTCACTTACACCATCAGCGATGGACGGGGTGGCAGCTCGACGGCAACGGTGACCATCAACGTCACCGCCGTCAATGACGGCCCCGTCGCTCTCCCCGACGTCGCCACCACACCCGAAGACACCCCGATCACGGTGGCCGTTCTCGGCAATGACAGCGACCCGGACGGTGACCCCCTCACCGTTACCGGCGCCATCGTCGACCCCACCCGCGGAACCGTCGTGGTCAATCCTGACGGCACACTGAGTTTCACCCCGGCGCCGGACATCACCGGCACGGTCGTCATCACTTACACGGTCAGCGATGGCAAGGGCGGAACGGCAACGTCCACCCTCACGGTAACCGTCACCCCGGTCAATGACCAGCCCATCGCGAATCCGGACACCGCTACCACCCCCGAGAACACCCCGGTGACGGTATCCGTGCTGGGCAACGACAGTGATCCGGAAGGCGACCCCCTCACGGTCACAGGCGCAACGGTGGACCCGACGCTTGGCAGTGTCGTCGTCAATCCCGATGGCACCCTCACGTTCACACCGGCCAACAATACCAATGGCCCGGTCGTCATTACTTACAGCATTTCCGATGGTCAGGGTGGTAGCGCCACCAGCACGGTCACGATTGACGTGACCCCGGTGAATGAAGCGCCCGTCGCCAACCCCAGCACCGCCACCACCCCCGAAGAGACCCCGGTGACCCTCA
>ERZ795056.7141-NODE-7141-length-10774-cov-8.222502_pt1 | contig 10774 bp, 9 predicted proteins | sample MGYA00375140_ERZ795056 | MGnify/ENA primary metagenome ERZ795056 (study PRJEB30185, sample SAMN05720227) | activated sludge metagenome | isolation source: Anaerobic digester | place: USA | collected 2015-03-09 ...
ATGCTTCTGCTGTTTTGAAAAAAAGAAAAAACTACTTTTGAAAGTCTGTTTATCTGAACAAGATTTGAAGGCAGATGGTCAATATCGGCTCTCAGAATTAGAGCAAAACCGGTTAGTCTTCCGCGTATAACATACGGCATCGAAACGAAAATGTTCATTCTCGCCAGCATTTCTTCATCAAAAATACGATGAAGTACTTCATTATTTATTGGATTTTCAATCACCGCATATCCGTTTATAGAAAACAAATATGCGGTAAATGCATTATCAAGTGAAATTGAAAATGATTTCTTCTGAAAATTCAGAGAATCCTTTTCCTCGCTGTATTTCAGCTTAAAAACATCATCCTTATCATCTCTTTCAAAAAATGCGAAGGATGAAACTCCGTTGTTCGCCATTTCACCTCTGATATAATTTTCAATATCAGAATCGGCAGCACTCTTTCGAATTCTTTCCTCGTAAGTATCTATATCGACAAGTTTTCTTGAATTATCAAGCAGTGTCAAGTTCTGACTCTTAAGTCTGTCGCTTTCAAGACAGCTTCCTGCAGCAAGCGACATGAATTCTGAAAGTTCACGAATAAATCTTTTTTCGGCATCAGAAAAATTCTCGCCATTAATTTTAGAACATACGGAAATAAGAAGTACGGGTTTATTTTTATCCGTAATTGAAATTAATATTTTTGAACCAATTGATTTAAATTTCAAATATTCTTCAGATGATGAATTTGCATATTCGGTTATATCAAACAAAATTCCTTTTTCAAAGATATCGTTAAAAATGGAATCCGAAGAATTAAAGGTAATTCTTTTACTTTTAATTTTTACACCCTTGGAATCAGAAAGAATCCATTTGTCTGAATCTTCAGATTCGGGCGATATAACAGAAACACCTTCGACTGAAAGATAACTCATTATTGAAAATATCGCTGTTTCTTTTAAGTGAATAATCGATGACGATTTCATTATCTCTTTTGCTATTTCAATCAAAAGAAGATTATCATTATGCGATAATTTATCAATATCAGAAACATTGACTGTTTCTGATGTTTTTGTTTGATCTTCAGATAAATCTGTCTGATCATCATCAATACCAAGAACAGATAAATCATCTTTTGCTGTAATTTCAGAAACATTGTTTGAAATATCTATATTATCTTCGGAGAAAAAAGGCTCTGGAATTTCATCTATAATCATATTTGATATATCGTTTTCAGTAAAATCTGTTTCTATGTCAGGAAATTTCGAATCTCCCCCGAACTCATCTTCAATTTCAAGAGATTCAGAAGAAATATTTTTATTCGGCAAAGAGACGGAATCGTCGTCATAAATTATTTCAGGTTCAATTTCCGGATATTTTTCAGCAGAAAATTTTCCGCGTAAAATTCTTTCGGCTTTTTCACGCAATCCCATAATTACACTCCAAGATCGTTAAGAACCTTGATGTAAAGATCAAAGTATTCACTGCCGGCGAATTTTTTTACCGTATCTTCAGGGAGTTTTTCAAATAGACCGTCGAGATATGCCAGAAGTTTTTTCATATCTGCACTTTTCTTTTCTCCCATACCTGACAAAATACCATTTAACGAATTCTCATCATCCAAAAATACAATTCTATCTGTAATATCCGCAATTTCTTCATCAGTATCTTTTTTATCAGATAGATTCATAGCGGCGAGTTCTGTTTTTATATCATCTATGTTTTCTTCAACAATAAGAGATTTATTTGAAGAAATATCATTTTCTATTTCTTCAAATTCAGCATTTGACAGCTGATTAAAATCTGAAAATATTTCCGAACGGAGTTTTTTCTTTCCTTCATTCAGACGGTTTTCTGATGATAATTCATCAAGAGGAGTCAGATCCATCTGTTCAAGTTCTTCAATCAGATCATCTTCTGACAACAGAAAAATATCCTCTCTTGCAATCTTTTCAGCTTCTGCAAGATCAATCGGTTCGATTAACAGCTGAGACGGCATTTCTTTGATCTGATCTGATATCTTATCAGTAAATTTTCTGACTTCAGTTACCGGTGGAACTTCTGTTTTATTATCGTTCGATGACCCGAGTTTCATATCCTCAATTATTTCGGATTCAGAAATATTTTTCTTTCTGTTTCCTGTATAATAACCGCTGGAAGGAAGCCCGAACAAAAGATCAAGGTCGATGAAATATTCACTGCCTGTTTCAATTTTATGATACTTGTCATCATCTTGAACGGCAGCCTTTTGTGTGGTATTTTTGGCCGTGTCTTCAGGATAAAAGCGCTTGATATATTCTTCTTCGGACATATCGGATATATCGATAACATTATATCCGATATCATCAATGCCAGAAGAAGCTGATTTTGCTTCCTTTGCAGCAGAAGACTGAATTGCCACGTCTGCTTTTTTCTGATTATCAGATGTTACATTTCTATTATTTATCAGATCAATGAGATTAGACGGATTTGCATCTTTTATTCCGCCTACAACTTTTACAATAAAATCCCTGCTGATATTTATTATTTCATTACGGATAAAATCAGTATCAACATCCAATATTTCTGGTATATCAATTACTTCATCTTCATATCTTTCTGAATTTTGAAATGATTTATCTTCTATTTCAGAAACATATTTGTCTATGTCGCGGTATGATTTTTTTTGAACATTATTAGGAAGAGGCGCCAAAGGCGAGACCTGACCTACTCTGCTTGTTGATGAAGCGAATTCACTGATTTCATTAAAGTATTCTTCAATATCTGTTTTTTTGCCGCTCATAAATATTCGCTTAATAAAAATATGTCTGTCAGACAGACCCTCTCACATTCATTTTCGGCAAATATAAATCAAATATTAAATTTGTCAGTTTGCTTAAAAAACAAACTGACATCAATAATATACAATAAATTACTGCGGGCGGAACCCGCAGAATCTATCATCTGCTTGTAAGAACTATTCCGCCGATCATGGCAAAAAGGGCAAAAGACTCGATGATTCCGGGAGAAATGAACGATTTTCCGGCCATAGAAGCCTTTTTTGAAACACCAAGAATCGCAGAACTGCAGGCTTTCCCCTGATAAATTGCACTGGTCATAAGAGCCAGACCGCATAAAAGACCTATGCCGAACATGGACAATCCGGATATTTTAGACGGATCTACCTGACTAAAAAGAATCATCAGTACAAATCCGTAAATTGTCTGAGAAGCCGGCATCGCCGAAAGACCAATCAAAAGACCGTGTCCTTCGTCAGTTTTTGACATAACCCCGTGACAAGTCATACCTGCGATTCCGCATCCGATAGAACTCCCCACAGCCCCTAGACCGAGAGGTAATATTGCTCCGAAAAGACTCAAATCCATTTTTTCACCTCGTTTTTTATTGCTCAAGCAGAGATTTCAGCGGTTTATAAGGCTTTCCGCCTCCGTCAAAACTCCACCTGTAATATTCCAGATAATTAAGCCTCAATCCGTGAATTACGGCACTCATTATCGAAAGACCTAAATTTAAAAGATGCCCTAGTATTGAAATTATGACAGCAAGCGCTATAAAAATTCCGCCTAGGTCCGACATTGATGATGCAATATTGTTAAAAGTCTGGGCAATAAGCGCACCGGAAAGACCAAGCGCGAATATTCTAAGATAACTAAGTACATCCGAAAAAAACTGAACCCCGTTATATAATCCAAGTAATCCGCCGGCAAAAATTTTAAGAGGGTTAATAGAGCCTGCACTTGTCAGAAAGACCACGCCTCCGCAGCAGTATAGAATATATTTCTGAATATCCTGACCGGATTCAATGCCTGCGAATGAATTTCCGTAAAAGAAAAAGAAAGTCCATATTGCAACAATCCATGCAATATTAGCAAAAGGAACAATAAATGACCTCTCGCTAAAAATGAGCCTCAATGTTTTTAAAAACAGTGAAAGCGAAATATGAACCATTCCTATGAGAACCGACACTCTCATCATATTATCAAGTGTTTCTTTGTCTACGCTTCCTGAATTAAAAAGCTTAAACTGAAGAAGCTTGCCGAATACCGGATTAGACTCGGTAACGCTGAAAAAGCTGCCGGTCATTACACCATATCCGATTGTCGCTATACTTAGAATAAATGCCATGGCAAGCATGCGTTTTGCTTTGACGCCTGGCTTTTTTACTTTAATAGCAGCATAAAGCGTCACAAGAAAAAGAACGATTCCGTATCCGCCGTCACCCATAATCATTGCAAAGAAAATAATGAATGAAAGAAAAACAAATGATGAAGGATCCCAGTCTTTATATGACGGAGTATCATAAAATTCGACCAGCTCCTGACCAACTCCCGAAAAATTTTTGTTTTTTATAAAAGTCGGCGGAACTTCATCCTGCTCAGGTTCGACGGAGCTTATAGAAACGGGATCTGAAGAGACTGCTTTCTCTAAAACAGACAGCTCTTTCTCAGGAACCCATCCCTGATAAACGAAAACGTCGCCTAAAGCTTCTACTGAAGAATAGTACGCTTTTTCAAAATTATATCTGTCAAGGGCTGCTATATAAGCCTTGTAAATATCATGTTTAACTGATGAAAATGATTTTATTTTTGCAATAAGATCCGCAGAATGCTTTTTAAGATATTCTATTTCTGATTCAATTTGAATTAAATCTTTATCAATTCTTTCTTCAAGACAGTTATCGAGATGAAGCTTCGACTTTGAAAAAGTTACAAAATAGTGCCTCATGGCTTCATGTTTTATTTCAAAAACCTCAGCCGCACCGGAGAAATCAACTGTATCTGCAAATTTTGCCGGAACTTCCCAGAACTGTACAAAAATGCCGCTTCTTTTTTCAATATCCTTTATATCATCAATTGAAAACTTTCCCCATACAGAAAGATCTTCTTTTTCATTAATAAGAACCTGAATTTTCTCAGTCGATGAAACTAAATCCTCATCAAGAGTCTTGAGAATGGAAATGCCTTCTTCGATTGTTGAAAAAGAAACTCCTAAAGGAGCAACTTCCTTTTTTTCTTCTTCAAAACGGCATACGAGCTTATAAAGAGAAAGAATCGACTCAGCTCCGGTTATATCGCTTTTGTCTGTCTGTTTTTTCAGTACTGAACCTTTATACGGTTCTATATGCAGGACGCCCGTTCTCTGTATCTTTTTAATTATTTCTTCTTTGGACTTTTCAGCACCAATAAGAAGAATTTTTTTCATCCGGTTGATCATTTATACCGCCTCCGGAAGATCTTTCTTCTCAAGCTTGTCTTTTGCAATTTTTGCATTGCATATTGCCGCGATTTCCTGATCTCCGAGAAATATTTTAATCTTTCTGATATTCTCTTTGCATTCAGGAATCATGCGTTTTTCAAAAAGATTAACCTTAATATTAGTCTGACGGAGCTCTTCTTCTAGAAGAGCCAGCTTTTCTTTGATAATCTTATATTTTTCACGTAATGTAATCAGAGCCTTGAATTCAACAACAGCACGATCCAGCCATACCGGCGTAAATAAATATGAATAATCCAGAATTGAAAAAGAAATGCTTTCAAACAAAGGAACTTCAACACCTGCGATATTTTCCGATGTTGTTACAACTTCTTTAACCTTTACAAGAGATGAAACCGCAAAAGGTAAAGGCTGAGAAAGCAAAGCGCTCCACGAGCTCATGCTGTCGCAGACTTTCTGCATCTCTTTCATAATATCTTCAGCGCCAGTGCGGACACCGTCAACTTCAACCTGAAGCTGCTGTTTTTTTAACTGCAGGGTCGGCAGATATTTAGTGAGCTGACCAAGAAGATTTTTCTGTTTTTTCTGTTCAGTCTTGTTAAGCTTTATTTCAGCCATACACTACTTCCACTTGCCGTACTTTTCTATCCACTCAGCTTTGAGACCTACTTCGTTTTTCGCAAAACATTCAGAAAGGATCTTCCATCCCAAATCAAGCTGTTCTTCAATATCAAGATTTACCGAAAGATCCATCAGATCTCTTTCAAACATAACCGCATACTTAATGAGCTTTTTATCCCATTCGCTGAGACGGAATCCCATCGACTCACGGTCCTTTGCTTTTTTCGCATCCGCATAAAGTCTGATCATCGCGTTGGCAAGGTCACCGTGATCCTTACGGGTAACTTTCCCCATTACCTGCTGTTTCAAACGTGAAAGCGAACCGAACGGATCAATCGCCCCGTTATGAAGATAAAACTGGCCTTCGGTGATATATCCCGTGTTATCAGGAACAGGATGCGTAACGTCATCTCCCGGCATCGTAGTAACCGCGATTACGGTAATAGAACCCGATCCGTCAATATCAACTGCCTTTTCATATCTCGACGCGAGATCCGAATACAATGATCCCGGATAACCTCGGTTTGAAGGAACCATTTCCATCGAAATCGAAATTTCTTTCTGGGCATCCGCGAAGGATGTCATATCAGTAAGAAGAACCAGAACATTTTTGTCTTTTACCGCAAACTGTTCTGCTACGGCAAGAGCCATGTCAGGAACAAGAATGCACTCAACAACCGGATCCGATGCAGTATGAATAAACATAGTCGTTTTTTCCATCGCGCCGGTCTTTGTAAAATATCTGTAGAAGAACTCATAGTCATCAAATTTAAGCCCCATGCCTCCAAGAACGATAACATCGGCGTCAGTCTGACTCGCGATACGCGCAAGCAGTTCATTATATGGTTCGCCTGGAATTGAAAAAATAGGAATCTTCTGGCTTCTAACCAATGTGTTGAACATATCAATCATAGGGATATTTGTTTTAATCATTCTTTTAGGAACGATACGCTTCGATGGATTGAATGAAGGTCCTCCGATTTCAACTTTTTCTTCAGCTACCTGAGCACCGCCGTCAACAGGTTCACCGGCACCGTTAAATACACGTCCGAGAAGTGAATCGCCGAAAGCAACCTGCATAGGTTTTGAAAGAAAACGCGTCTGATCTCCGGTTGATACGCCTCGTGTACCGCGGTATATCTGAAGATTAACTTTGTCTCCGCTGAAACTTATAACTTCCGCGAGGGTGCTTCTTCCGTCTCTGAGCTTAATCTCAGCAAGCTCGCCAAGCTTAACGCCTTCTGCACGTACCTGCGCGATACTTCCTTTTACTTTTTCTATGCTGTTATATGTCTTAATCATATTAAGCTCCTCTCACAGTAGCAAGAATGGACTCCCGTTTGCTTTTATAATCATCAGTTTCTTTTGCAATATAATTCAGCTGAATCAAATCATCTGAAAGCGAAAGGAAAAACTTTCTTGCTTCTTCTTTTGACTGAAAGCTGAATTTTTTTCTGAGAACCTCTCCGACAACTTCAAGCTGTTCATTCTGGCGGTTTCTATCGGAAGATGTATCGATGCTGTCAAAAGCATTCTGCTGAAGAAAAACAGCATCATAAAATTCGCCTTTAAGAAAAACTACCATATCATCAATGCTGACGCCTTCTTCTCCGACGACGCTCATCTTCTTTCCGATTTCGTCACCTTCAAGAATCATCGTCTGAGCCAAACGTACAACATCAATACGAGCCTTAGTTTCGGAATCAGCTTCATCATAAAAACGGTCAAGATACTTCGACCAGGAGATCAAAGGATCAATCGCCGGAAATCTTCTCGCATCCGAACGTTCACGCGACAGACCGAGGAAACATCCAACAACCGCAAGAGTTGACTGGGTTACCGGTTCTTCGAAATTTCCGCCCGCAGGAGAAACGGCTCCTCCTATTGTAAGCGAACCGGTATCACCGGCTGGATTTTTCAAAACGCCCGCTCTTTCATAAAATTCAGCAATTCGGCTGGCGAGATAAGCTGGGAAAGCTTCTTCACCGGGAATTTCTTCAAGACGTCCGCTCATCTCACGAAGAGCCTGAGCCCAGCGACTTGTTGAATCCGCAAGAAGAAGAGTATCAACTCCCATCTGTCTGTAATATTCCGCAATCGTTGTTCCAACGTAAATAGAACTTTCGCGCGCCGCAACCGGCATTGATGAAGTGTTGCAAATAATACAGGTTCTATCCATCAGCTTCTTACCCGTCTGAGGGTCATCGAGATGAGGGAACTCTTTTAGAATTTCAACGACTTCACCAGCACGTTCGCCGCATGCAACGACTATAACAACCTGAGTTTCTGCATACTTTGATATCTGATGCTGAAGAACTGTTTTGCCCGCTCCGAAAGGTCCCGGAGTACAGAAAGTTCCGCCCTTCGCAACAGGAAAAGGTCCGTCAACGATTCGGCATTTTGTAAAAAGCTGTTTATCCGGAAAAAGTCTTGTTCCGACTTTAATTGGAAACTTTGCCGGCCATTTCTGAACCATAGTAACTTCAGTTATCTTTCCGGAATCATCCTGAAGCTTCGCGATAACTTCATTTATTGTATAGCTTCCGGCAGGTTTAATTTCTATTACTTTTGCAGTGCCGTTAAAACCGAAAGGCACCATAATCTTATGATCTATTACAGCTTCAGGAACACGCCCAAGATATGACGCGGCAGAAACTGTATCACCTACTTTTGCTATCGGGGTAAAATCCCATTTCTTTGACTGATCAAGAGGCGCGAGATAAACACCGCGAGGAAGGAAGTAGCCGTTTTCTTCGGCGATCTTTTCAAGCGGATTCTGAAGTCCGTCATATACATTCTGCAAAAGACCCGGCCCGAGTTCGACTGAAAGAAGCTCGGAAGTGAACTCTACTGAGTCACCGCACTTCACTCCTCTTGTCGGTTCAAATATCTGAACCTTGGCTTTCTTGCCGTCGATTTCGATTACTTCACCTTTGAGATTTTTACCCCCGGTAGAAAGGTAGACAACCTCATTTTGTCTTATAATTCCTTCGAACTCAACCGTCATCAGGTTTCCCTGTGCTCCGGCAATAATTCCTTTTGCTTTTTCTGAACTCATTACAGAATCTCCTGTTTATCCATTGATAATATCATCAAGGAATTTCCTTCCCTTTTCTTCGTTAAGGTAGTTCCATCTGTCTTTTACAAAAAGTCCGATCAGATAATTATAAATTATATGTTCTCCGAATGGCGACTCCTGACCTACGTTTCCGACCAGATCGAAATGAACTCTGTCAAAACGCTTTTCAAGCTCGGCAGGTTCAAGATTAAACATGTCGATAATTTCAGTTATTTCATATATCTCGGATTTCAATCCGAGATCGGGAGAAGTTCTGTTTTCAATAATCGTTTTAACGATGTCAGGATCTCCCCTTAGATTGCCTTCCAAAGGTAATGAAAGCTTTATCAGACGATAAGCTGCGATAGCTGTTCTAAAAATACCGGCAATTCTTCCATAATATCTGAAAAATGGTATTTCATCCGAATGGAGATAAGCAAAATATCTTACAAATAATTCTTCAATATTCGCATAGCGGTCTGTATCTTCTTTAAATTCTTCAAAAAAATCCGTCATAAACTGCGGAAAATGATCAGGCTGAAAAATCACCGGATTATCAAGAAAACGTTCGAATTCAGGTCTCGTCATTATTGAAGGAGTAAAAAAATCCCCTGCCGGATTACCGGAAATTCTTTCAGAAAGCAAAAGCTCCGCATTCATAATTTCATTATGAAGGAGAATCTTCGTTATTCCTTCCGAATAAGGCTCAAAGATATTTGAATTGGCTTCAAGAAACTCCGCCATCGTTTCAGGCTGGGGAGAATCCCATGAAATTTCGGGAAGCCATCCTACTACAAAATTATTATAGCTCATTTTAATTACCGAAAAGATATTTTCTCATCTCAGAACGAAGCTGATCAGAGAGAAGAGACGCAACCGATTCATCAGAAAATTCGAGTGAAAGTTTTTTATCCTTAAGATAAAGAGAAAATCCCCCGGATATTTTAGAATCAGACAATGAAAGTTTCTTTTCGGCAGATTTAGTAATTTCGCTTTTAACGAAATCAGAAAGACTTTTCTTTAAATCATCAGACAAAACAATCTCTGCTTCATCCCTGTTTCCGGAAGAAACGTACGCCTTTATCAATTCGGATACAAGAGGCTTTATGACATCAGCAGAAGATAAAGCCGATTTAACGGAAAGATCCGCTGCATTTTTCAATAATTCATTTTCAATCGCCGATTTCAAAACATCAAGCGCTTTCTTTGATGCAATTCTTAAAGCAGATTCCAAAGTCGCTTCTTCATGCTTTGCTTTTATCTTCGCATCGTCTAAAAGTTTCGCAGCTTCGGCACGCGCATCTGCAACAATTTTATCGGCTTCAGCCTTAGCAGAAGCGATAATAGCGGCCTTTTCATTTTCTGCCGGGCTTATCACACTTGATTTGAGATAATCGGATATATTTTTTATTTTGTCCTCGAAAGAACCTGAAAGAGAGACAGAACTCATAATTTTCTCCTTTTATTTACCTGAGACATAATAAAGCAAAAACTTCAAAAAGGCAAAAAACAGTCTAGTTGTTCTGTAAAGAGAACATGCCGAACGATTTAAGTCAATAAAAATTATTGAAAAAATAATTTTACATTCCGGAAATCATTAATTCAAGAAAATCGCAGAAACATTCCGATAATTTATATGCATACAGACAAGAGGTATACATTTATGAAAGTTTCTGTCAGACTATTTGAAATAGAGGATCGCTTTATTGCCTCTTGTCCTGAACTGGAAATCAACTGCTACGGCTCGGACAAAGCAGAAGCGGCGCGAAGAATAAATGATGTTTTGAATTTTTACTTAAAATCAGCTGAAGAACTCGGTCTTGACGTCGAGAAATTCGACAACATATCAATCGACGGATTGGATTTTCCTTTTATAAACAGAGAATATCACAGCGCACCAGC
>ERZ795056.7143-NODE-7143-length-10773-cov-24.890558_pt1 | contig 10773 bp, 8 predicted proteins | sample MGYA00375140_ERZ795056 | MGnify/ENA primary metagenome ERZ795056 (study PRJEB30185, sample SAMN05720227) | activated sludge metagenome | isolation source: Anaerobic digester | place: USA | collected 2015-03-09 ...
GTGCGGATGGCGCGGCAGGCCTCGGCCACGGTGGAGCGCGGGTGGTAGGCGACGTACAGGTCGCGCGGGTACTTGCCGCGGGTGTCGGGCGAGAACTTGGGCAGCATGCCGAGCAGCGGCAGGTGCAGGTGCTGGGCGATGTCCTCTTGCGACTTGAGGCTGCGGTCGAGAGCATCCAGCGCGAACGCCAGCGCGGTCCCGAGCAGCAGCGCCAGCACCAGCGCCAGACCCAGCGCCACGCGCAGCTTGGGACTGACGGGCACCTTGGGCAGCCGCGCATAGTCGAGCACCTTGACGTTGCGCATGCGCAGGCGACCGACCATGCCGCTCTCTTTGGTGCGGTTTAGGACGTTGTTGTACTGCTTCTGCAGGCTGTCGGCGTCGCGCTTGAGCTTGTTGTACTCAATCTCCAGGCGGCTGATGCGCATGCCTTCTTGCTTCATCTGCTCTAGCTGGGCCGAGACTTTTTGCTCGTTGCTGGTGGTCTCGTCCAGGCGCATCGAGGCGGCGGACTGGGCGACATCGACCTCGCGGGTCAGCTCGCGCATCAGCTGCTCGACCTTGGAGGTCTGCTGCTGCACCTGCGGGTGGGTGTCCTGGTAGCGGGCGCGCAGCTCGGCCAGGCGGCGCTGCTCATCGGCGTAGGAGCGACGCAGATCGCCCAGCAGCGAGGGCGTCTCGAGCGAGCTAGTCAGCACCGGCACATGCAGCGCGTCGAGGTCCTTGAGCTTGCGCAGCTCTTGCAGCTGGCTCTGGCGCTGGAGCTTGCGCAGCTTCACCTCGGCCAGAGCATCGGTGTACTTGTCGATCTGGCGGGCGACCTGGTTGGCGCGGTCCTCCAGGTTGACCGACAGCATGTCGTGGCTGGCTTTGAAGTCGTACAGCGCGACCTCGGCGTCATGCAGGGACTTGCGCAAAAGGTCTAGCTCATCGGCCAGCTGCTGCGAGGTGCGGGCGGTATTGACCTCGCGGCTCTCCTCGGCCTCGGCCACAAACTCGTCGGCGATGCCATCGGCGATCTTTTTGGCCCACAGCGGATCGGTGTGGCGGGCGGTCACTTGCAGCACGCGCGTCTCAGCCACCAGATCGGCGGAGTAGTGCGACAGCAGCGCTTCAGCGAGGGCGTTGTCATCGACTGCAGTGGTGGTCGTCGCTGCTGCTGTGGATGCGGAGGTGGCTTTTGGGGCAAAACCTGGGGCCTCGGACAGCTTCATGCGGGCCGCTGCGTGTCGCGCCAAAGAGTCGCTGGTCAGCACCTTGCGGCTGGTCTGCAGGAAGTCCTGCATCATGTAGAAGTTGGCGGGGGCGGGGTCGACCATCTCGTGAATGGCGCTGCCCAGCACCTGAGGCACGCTGGCTTCAACGAGGATGGTCGCGCGCGTCTCATACATCTTGGGCTGGGTCGAGGTCCACAGCACCGCCAGCCCTTGCAACAGCACCAGGATGCCCAGCAGCACCCACTTGCGCTCCAGCAGGATGCCTAGGTAGCGCTGTAGATCGGACGGTGCATCTTCAAGCGCGCGATCGGCGAGGCTGCTCGCCTGCAGCTGGGGCGTGGGTCGAGACATGCTGCGCACTGGCGCCGCCGCTGACGGAGCAGCGGTGAGGGCCTGGGGCTCTGCAGGCAGGGATGTGGGGGGCTCGGACGGCATCGCTCTTGTTCTGAAATTCTGCCGCTAAAACCGCAAAAATACTCTCGGAATTACGGGGTGGTGAGGCGGCGGGGGCCGCAGCAGTGATGCACGAAGGCTGCTGGAGGCGCGCGGCGCGGAGTGATGCGGACTTCACCACGCACTGACGCAACACCGAGCCAGCGTCGCTGGGCTTGGCTGCAACCGGCACAGCTGAGCAATGAGCTAGCGGTGCTGGCATTGGCGGCTTAGGGCGGCTAGAGATTGCTAAGCCCGAAAAATAAAAAGGCCCACCTCAGTGAAGAGATGGACCTTTTGTTTAAGAGCGGGGTGGACGGGACTTGAACCCGCGGCCTCCGGCGTGACAGGCCGGCGTTATAACCAACTTAACTACCACCCCAAGGTGATGACTTTTACTCGGTGAAACTTTCGGAAGACCTGGTAGGCGCAACAGGGATTGAACCTGTGACCCTCGGCTTGTAAGGCCGATGCTCTACCGCTGAGCTATACGCCCTTACCGCTCGTCGCTGCATCTACGTGGGAGAAAGAGGTATCAAACCCCGCGCCGCCTGGTCAACAAAAAGTTTGAAACGATACGACTTTTTTTACGCTGCGGTCCTGAGCCTGACTGCTGAAACAGGACCGCAGCGACAGTAAATCGCGGACTAGCTGACCGATACGGGCTCAGTGGTAAGGGAAGTGCGCCAATCGACAGGCTGGCTCGGCTGGCTTAAGAACGCCTCGGGGTGCTGCAGAACCAGGGCGCTGCGTAGCACTTGATCCATGTGGTCTACGACGATGATCTTCATCTCGCGCATGACCTTATTGGGGATCTCCTTGAGGTCCTTTTGGTTCTCGGACGGGATGATGCAGGTGTAGATGCCGGCGCGGTGGGCGGCCAGGATCTTGTCCTTCAGGCCACCGATCGGCAGTACGCGCCCACGCAGGGTGACTTCGCCAGTCATCGCCACATCGCGACGCACGGGCAGTCGTAGCAGCGCGGACACCAAGCTGGTCACCATGGTGATACCGGCAGAGGGGCCGTCTTTGGGCACTGCGCCCTCAGGGAAGTGCACGTGCAGGTCGACCTTTTGGTAAAAGTCGCGCTCTAGGCCCAGGGCGTCGGCGCGCGAGCGGACGTAGCTCATCGCGGCCTGCGCAGACTCTTGCATGACTTCGCCGAGCTTGCCGGTGAGCACCAGCTTGCCCTTGCCGGGAACGACGCTGACCTCGGTGACCAGCAGCTCGCCGCCGTAGTTGGTTACGGCTAGACCGTTGCACAGACCGACTTCGTCACTGTCTTCCATCTTGCCGGAGCGGTACTTGGGCTCGCCCAGGTACTTGTGCAGGTTCTGCTGGGTGATGCGAAAGTGGATCTCTTCGGCGGTCTTGCCAGCGTGGGTCTTTAGCACCACCTCACGCGCGAGCTTGCGGCAGATGGTGCCGATCTCACGCTCTAGGCTGCGGACGCCCGCTTCCTTGGTGTAGTGGTGAATGACGGAGCGGATGGTGTCGGCGCTGACATCCAGGGCCACCTTGCCGATGCCGTTCTGCTCGCGCTCTTTGGGGATCAGGTATTGCTGAGCGATCGCCAGCTTTTCCCACTCGGTGTAGCCGGCCAGGTGGATGATCTCCATGCGATCTTGGAGCGGCATCGGGATGCTGTGCAGGCTATTCGCGGTGGCGATAAACATCACATCGGACAGGTCGTAATCGACGTCCAGGTAGTGATCCACGAAGGTCTGGTTCTGCTCGGGGTCCAGCACTTCCAATAGCGCCGCCGAGGGATCACCGCGAAAGTCGGTCGACATCTTGTCGACTTCATCGAGCAGCATGACGGGGTTGTTGCTGCCCGCTTTTTTCAGGCTCTGGATGATCTTGCCGGGCATCGCGCCGATATAGGTACGGCGATGGCCGCGAATCTCGGCTTCGTCGCGCACGCCGCCCAGCGACAGCCGCGTAAAGCGTCGCCCCGTAGCACGTGCGATCGACTTCGCCAGCGAGGTCTTGCCCACGCCCGGCGGCCCCACCAGACACAAGATCGGTCCCTTTAGCTTCTTTACCAGCGCCTGCACCGCGAGGTACTCGATGATGCGCTCTTTGATCTTTTGCAGGCCGTAGTGATCCTCATCCAGGATCTGCTCGGCCTCGGTGATGTTGAGCTTGTCCTGCGTGCGATCTTCCCACGGCAGCGACAGCACCCAGTCGATGTAGTTGCGCACGACGGTCGCCTCGGCGCTCATCGGGCTCATCATCTTGAGCTTCTTAAGCTCCTTGCGCAGCTTGATCTGCGCCTCACGCGACATACGCTTGGTGCGGATCTTGTCTTCTAGCTCTTGCAGCTCGTTTTTAAACTCGTCGCGCTCACCCAGCTCTTTCTGGATGGCCTGCATCTGCTCGTTCAGATACAGCTCCTTTTGCGAGCGAGCCATCTGCTTTTTGACGCGGGTGCGAATCTTCTTTTCGACCTGCAGGATCTCGATCTCGGCCTGCATCAGCTCTAGCAGTTTGTTGAGCCGCGCCGTTGGCGACTCCATCTCTAAGATCGCCTGCTTGTCGGTTAGCTTGAGCGTTAGCTCTTTGACCAGCGTGTCCGACAGCCGCGCCGGATCATCAATGGTGTCCATCGAGCCGAGCATCTCTTGCGGAATGCGGCGGCTGAGCTTGACGTAGTTTTCAAACGCAGCCTGGACCTTTTCCATCAGCGCCAGCATGTCGGCGCCGCGCTCGTCCGGCTCGTGGATGTCTTCGATTTCAGCCTGCAGGAACGCTTCGGAATATGAGAATCGGCGCACCTTGACGCGGCGCTTGCCCTCGATCAAGACCTTGACGGTACCGTCGGGAAGTCGCAGCAGCTGAATGATCTCGCTGAGCGTTCCGGTGGGATAGATGTCTTCAGCCGTGGGGTCGTTGGTCTTGGCCTTCTTTTGCGCGCACAGCACGATTTCCTTATCGCGGGCCATGGCTTGTTCCAGCGCTTGAATCGACTTCTCGCGCCCGACAAACAGCGGCACCACCATGTAAGGAAAAACGACGATATCGCGAAGGGGTAATAAGGGCAGGACCCGGTGCGTTTTGCGTCGCCCGTGGCCCTCTGCGTCGTGATTTTTAGAGCTCGCCATGCCCTTACCTTATCACCTTGATAAAGCCTCTTGGAAGCCGAAACTTTCAGTGATTTTGCGGGTCTAGCTTCTATAACTGCTTCGAAGATACTTAGAGGATGCCTAGAGATTTGGTGGTGAAGTTTTCCGCACAATTTGCGCCTGAGAGCAGGCGCTAGGCTTTCTTGGTATCGAGACAACTAGAAGTGACACGTCAGGCGTGGCCCACTAGGAGTGGGCGAGGTTTTACAAACAGGATGCGCCCGGCTTTTAGAAATAGATTGGGATGCGCCGCGAAAAATGATGGGCAGATAACTGCCGAGCGCGTAGGCTGCGTTTTAGGAAGACGGAGAACTATCGGCAGTGCATGAGGCTTTGGCTTTGGGCGCACCGAACTCCGCGAAACTTTTAGCAAGTAGGCCAAGGTCGAAAGCGGAATGGTTCTTGACACCACAAGTTCATTCCGGTACTTCCTTGTGCTCTCTAAAGAAGCCAGGGAATCAGAGCATGTCTACCCTTAACCGACGCACCGTACAGACCACCACCCAGCAGGCCTTAGACGATCGTAAGTGGCACGTTGTTGACGTAGCCGGACTTACGCTGGGCCGGGCAGCCACCCAGATCGCACACATCCTGCGTGGTAAGCACAAACCTTCGTATACCCCCAACGTCGACTGCGGCGACTTTGTTGTTGTGCTCAATGCACAGAAAGTTGTCCTCACCGGCAACAAGACCAACGACAAGCTGTATTACCGACACACACTCTTTATGGGTGGACTCAAGACGCGTCCGGCCAAAGAGATGATTGCCACTCGCTCACCTGAAGTGATCGAGCGCGCAGTGTGGGGCATGCTGCCCAAGGGTCCCCTGGGCCGCGATATCATCAAGAAGCTAAAGGTCTACGCTGGCACTGAGCATCCGCACGCGGCGCAGCAGCCTGTTGCAAAGACCTTGCGCACAATGCGCGCTTAACCTGAATCGACTCCACCAAAAGTCCTGCGAGTTAGCATATGGCGAACGTAGAAAAGAACGCAGTGTACGCCACCGGCCGTCGCAAAGAAGCAGTGGCGCGCGTATGGATGATGCCCGGCTCGGGCAAGGTGACGATCAATCACCGTGACATCGACAACTACTTTGGGCGAGCCACCTCAAAGATGATCCTTCGTCAGCCGATGGAGCTGACCTCCCAGACCGCGAACTTTGACGTATACGTCAACGTGTTTGGCGGTGGGCTGTCGGGTCAGGCCAACGCCATCAAGCTCGGGATCACCCGCGCTCTGATGAAGGTCAATCCGGCGCTTCGTCCTTCGCTCAAGGCAGCTGGTTACGTGACCCGTGACCCACGCTGTGTCGAGCGTAAGAAGTACGGTCAGCGCGGCGCTCGCGCCCGCTTCCAGTTCAGCAAGCGCTAGACGTCTTCGCGGCGTCTGCCTCTTCGCTGCAACCCTCTTCACAAAAGAGAACAGCACCAGCTGGTGTTGTTCTCTTTTTTTTTGCTGCTGTGGATTTTACGTCGCAACAGCTGCCCTCATGCTGAGTCCCAAATAACAAAGCATTGCGCTGACCTTGGGCGCTGGCTCAGGATTTTGGCATGCCGCATCGCTTCAATGTCACGGGTCCTTGTGTGCCTGGGCGCGACTTTATGGTCGATATCTCATCGCGCCTGCAAAAGCCGCTGCAGTCGATCCGTCGTGGTGAGTCACTGCTGCTGGTCCGCGCGCGCCAGAGTGGCAAGACGACGCTGCTCCGCGAGCTAGCCCACGTGCTGCGGCAAGAGCAGTTCGCGGTCGCGCTGTGCTCTTTGCAGGTCGCCGAGGATCAGACGCTGACGGGACTTTATCGGCACATCGAAGCGACGCTGCACAAGGCGTATCCGCTGCCGAGCTTGCCGAAGTGGACCTCGATCGAGCCGCAGTCGATCTCGTTTTGCAGCTGGCTGGGCGAGGTGCAGCAAAAGCTGGGCAAGCCGCTGGTGCTGCTGCTGGACGAGTACGACGCGCCGCCGCGCAAGCTGGTGCTGGCGATGTTGCGGAGCTTTCGTAGTGCGCTCTCGCTGGCAGAGGATGGGCGTCCGTTTGCGCACTCGATCACGCTGTGCGGCAAGACCCATGTTCGCGATCTACGGGATGAGCTGCGCCCGACCGGAGACGAGACGCGCGGCACCGGATCGCTGTGGAATATCTCGCTGCCGCTGCCGCTACCGACGCTGTCTCAGAGTGAGCTGGATACGCTGCTGGAGCAGTACTCGATCGAGAGCGGTGTGCCGTGGCGTCGCGATGCCAAGGAGCTGCTGTGGGAACAGACCCGCGGTCAGCCGTGGCTGGTCAGCCGCATTTGTTATCTGATCGACGATCAGCTTGGGCAGCCGCGCTTGCCAGCAGCTGGGACTTTGCCTGCCAGTGAATCAGCTGCGGCGATGCCGTTCACAATGCGGCCTGCTGCGGTCACTCCACCATCGGTGGCAACGGTTCGAGCGGCCTGCGCTCAGCTGCTGGAAGAGGACTGCGTGCATCTTTTGTCTGTGAGCGATCTGCTGCTCAATCGCAAGGATGCGCAAGAGCTGCTGCTGCGGCTCTTGGGTGGCGAACAGATCGCACTGTCGCGGGTCAGCGAAGAGCAGTCGTATCTGCTAGATCTGGGCCTGCTGGTGCCGTCGGAGTCGGGGCGCTACATCGAGCTCCACAACCCGATCTACGCCGAATACCTGAACCGCTGGCTTAGCGATCAAAGCTAGTCACGCGCGCTGACGCAGACCAGATCGGTTAGAGCGGAAAGTGGTAGCCCAAGGCGGCAAAGCCAGCCGCGCAGACCTTGGAACAGCCAGCAGGGGCGCTGGGATCTTCGCCTGACAGCGGGATTCCAAACTGCCAGCCGACGGCGCGGTTGGTAAACCACATACCGCCTGAGACCTCGATGACGCTGCGGGCCAGGCGATCTAGGATCGGGCTGCCACCTTTGAAAAACGACAGCCGCCACTTTAGCTGCAGCTCGGCGGTGAGCGATGAGTACTCGCCCATTTTCACGTCCGAGGTATAGACGAAGTTGGGTACTTCCTGGCCCATCGGGTTGAGCTTCGTGCCCCACTCAACACCCGCGCTGCCATAGCTGGGGTAGCTGTCCGGGGTGCCTTGCGGCTTGATGCCGTCGCTGCGATAGAAATCCACCGCCCACTGCTCGTACCAAGAGAGCAGGAAGCGCAGCTCCACCGGACCGATCGGCAAGTACGTCGCAAGCTCAGGGTTGAGCGCTTTTAGTCCCCAGGAGTCTAGGTGCAGCCGCAGCGCTGGGCGCAGGGTGACGTACGGAATCAGCGTCGTGTCGCGCACAAACATCGAGTGCAGCGACAGCGCCAGCACATGACGGTGGCGAAAGGTCGGCAGGTTTTCGACTTCGCGGCGCTCGCCAGAGACGAAGACCGGTCGGTAGGGATTGTTCATGTAGCCGCTGCCGACGGTGGCTTCATAAGAGAAACTACCCAGCATGTGTCGACTAAGGACCTGCGTCGCCAGCGCGACTAGGTGTACGGTCTGCAGCACGCCCTGCAGCAGATAGCCGGTAGGGCCCAGGCGCTTGGCGACGGTGTTGTGACCGTAGTCCACGCCGAACAGCAGCGCCGTGTTGTCCTGAAACAGGCTGAACTTGCCGCGCAGTCCGGCGTTGTGGGAAAAGTAATCGCTCTCGGTCGAGTAGCTGTAGCTGGGCGAGAGCGAGGCCTTGTTTGGCAGCGGAATATCGACGGCAAACCCGGCTTCGTGGCGCAGCTCGGTAAATGGCTCGTCAGCGGTGACGCCAGCTGCGATCGAGGCCGACGTGATCGCATCCAGCATGTAGTGCGCCGAGACCCCGACCCGGTTTGGCAGCTCTTGCCGGATATCGACGGTGGGGTTTACGACTCGGGTGTTGCGATCGCGCCAGTAGTTGCCGCGCAGCGCGACCTCGCCACTTGGATTTTGCGGGATCTGATCAGCGTGCGCGCTGGCGAAAATCCCCAAGACCCCGACGAAGCCAAGCCAAGTCAGTGGCTGTTTAAGGCTTGTTAGTTGCATCCGCAGCCACCGCCGGCTGTGCCGTAGCCGCCCTCAGCACCCTGGCGCGAGCCTTCCCAGTGTCCGCGAAACTTCAGCTCGGAGGCGTCGCCAAAGCCCGGCGACATGCAGCGCTCGGTCAGGCGCTCGCGCTGATAGGGTTTTACGACGACACAGCCCGTCGCCGCCGCGCCAAGCCCAAGGCCAAACACCAGCACCGTCAGAAACCCACCGATGCGAGCGCCGAGGCTACGCCACTTATTCCGCCGAGAACGCATGGTCCGGGTTTGTACCACGGCTGCTAGCGTCGCGGAAGTAACCGTAGCAGTCGTTTTCCAGCCAGCTACTCGCCGATGTTAGAGAGCGTCCGGCCAATCGCTGGATGGCTTAGGGTCCAACCTTGCGTGCTAAGTGTCCGCGACGGAAAAACTCTTCCGTATCGGAACATTCTTCCTGCTGTGATTCAGAGCAGCTTGTTAGAATCGGCCCATGCCTGCCCCGCAGCTTCACCTAACTTTTGGCGACATGGTTCAGCACAACCCTTTGGTGCCTGCAGCCATGCGCAGAGCTTGTGCAGCTGAGCCGATGTACGCACGCTTCGGCTCGATCTTTCACGACCTTCCCTACTACTACGCACCGATGGTGTTTGAGGCGGTGCGCTATGGCCTCGGCGCGCAGGCGCTCGACGAGCCCTGGGGATATCGACTGCACTCGATGCAGCCTGACCGCTTGGTCGCTTCGTACATTCGTGCTGCCAAGACGGTGCCCGGTCTAACCGAGAACGAGCGGCTGGCGCTTATTGGCGGTCTGCTCTCGCACTGCGCGATCGATCTGGCGATGCATCCGCTGGTCAACTACTGCGCCCGTCGCGACGTCCACGATCTGGGCGGTCACGAGAGCACGCACCATCGTATGACCGAGAAATACCAGGCGCTGTTTATCCACCTGTGGCGCTTCGGCGAGGATCTGGTGGGCACCCCGGCATTTAACGAGCGCTGCCAGATCACCAAGCGTGGCACCTCGCTGACCTTGGGGGTTGAGGCGCCCATCTTGGCGCTGATGACGTCGGCGTTTCGGGGCGCTTACGGAACCGCTCCTTCGACGGTGCAGTTTAGTAAGTGGGTGCGCAACTTCCGCCAGTTTGGCCTGCTTTTAAGTACGCCGTGGGTGGCCAAGAACAGCCTGCGGACGCGCACCCAAGCCCGGGAAGAGCGCTACTTCAAAAACGAAGTGTTCGACTGCCGCGAGTTCTTCGAGGCCGCCGAGCGACGGCTAGGACAGCTGGCCCAGCTTGGCTACGCCTATTACGACAGCGGCGACTTCTCGCCCAAGACCGAGCTAATGTTCCGGGCCCAGTCGGGTATCGATGACCTAGCCGAGCCGCAGCCGCGCGACATTCCAGCCGTGCCGCTGCTGCCGCCGGTCCGAGGCAAGGTCAAGCTGCCGCGCGTGAAAAAGACCATGAAGGTGCGCTTCAAGCTGCCGCGCGTAAACATCCGCCGCAAAAAAGCCGCTCAGCAGGTCGTCGCGCAGTAAGTCCAAAAGTAGGCTAGGCCGCAGCTGCAAAGCCTGCGGACTTTTCGACGGTAAAGGCTGCCGCTGTTACAGCGCGAAGTCTTTGCCGTCGTCGTCTTTTTTCAGCTTGGCGCGCAGCGGCCCCGCATCCATGCCCGGCGGGGTAGGGGCGGGGCTTAGCGACATAGCCAGCCAGGCGCCCTCGCTTGTGCCCATTGGCAGCAGCGCCAGCGGTAGGGTCGCAAACAGCCAGGTCTCGGAGCCTCGCTGCGCCGCACCTTGATACAAAAGGCGCGCCACTTGCGAATCGGCATCCACGGCATCCACGTACATCGAAAACTCCGCGCTCGACGAGAGCGCAGGGCTTGCGGGCGTCTTGGCGCCGTCTGCGATTGCTTCGGTGCGAGCGGTGGCTGCAGGCGCGCTCTGGTCGGGCTTGATGGAACCGGTCTTGGACTTCATGCAGCTGCATCATCTAGCGTCAGGCCCCGTGCGCGCAAC
>ERZ795056.7150-NODE-7150-length-10768-cov-4.597032_pt1 | contig 10768 bp, 12 predicted proteins | sample MGYA00375140_ERZ795056 | MGnify/ENA primary metagenome ERZ795056 (study PRJEB30185, sample SAMN05720227) | activated sludge metagenome | isolation source: Anaerobic digester | place: USA | collected 2015-03-09 ...
CACGTTAAGCGACACTCTTTCCCTACACGACGCTCTTCCGATCTCCGTGGTGCGCCTGCACAATGGCGCGGCTAATTGACAGGCCCAGCCCACTGCCGCCAATGGCCTCATTGGCGCCAGCGGCACCATGGCCACCATGCCTGCGCTGGCGCGCCTTGTCGGCGCGGAACAAGGGGTCGAACACCTGGCCCAGGTCCTCAGGCGCCACACCGGGCAGGCTGTCATCCACCCGCAATTCCAGCGTGTCGGCAGTCACTGCCCATTGCACGCGCACCTGGCCCGGTGCCGTGGTATAACGCAGGCTGTTCTCCAGCAGGTTGGTCAGCAGTTGCTCGATGCGGCCAAAGTCCCAGCGCGCCCGCACTGGTGGCCCGGCCTGCAGGTGCAGCGCCAGACCCGCCTTGTCGGCACGTACGCTAAAGCGTTGCACGGCTCGCGTCAGTGCGGCGGTGGCATCGCCATCGGCAAACTCGCAGGCCAGCGCACCCAGATCGGCCATGGAAAGCGTGTGCAGGTCATTCACCAGCCGCACCAGTTGCAGCACTTCGGCGCGCAGGTTCGCCACCACAGCAGGCGTGGGCTGGCGCGCGCCGTCCTGGATCGATTCCAGCTCGCCCAGCAGCACGGACAAGGGGGTGCGCAGTTCGTGCGACATCTGGGCGATCCAGCGGCGCCGGGCACCCTCGAGCGTTTGCAACGAAGCCGCCATGCGGTTCACGTCGGCGATCAGGTCGGCCATTTCTTGCGAGCCGTGCTCGGGCACCACCAGGCCCAGCTCGCCACTGGCGATGCGGCGAGTGGCGGCCTGCACCGTGCGCAACGGGCGGCCCAGCCAGCGTGCGGCCAGCCATGCCGCCAGCAAGGCCACGGCAAGGCTCCCCGCGGCTGCCAGCGCCAAGCCGGTGTACTGGCGGCGCAAAAAACGCGCGTCCACGCCTGCCAGTTCGGCGCTGGGCAGCATGCGGGCAATGGCCACCACCTGCCCGCCCACGCGCACTGGCTCTTGCAGCAGAGTGCGCTCAGGCGGGAAGCGTGGCCCGCCCAGATGGCGGCCATGCGGATCCACCACCTGGATGCGCTGGGTCAGGCCATCGGGCCCGGCGGCCCGGGGGCGCACGGGTGGCGGGGCGTCGGCCCGCTCGGGGGGTGATAGGCCAGCGCGCGGCGGTGGAGGACCGCCCTCCCGTCTGAATTCTCCGGGGGGCGGGGGGCGATCGCGTCGCTGCGGTGGGCGCCAGTCAGCCGGGGGCGTCAGGCCCTCACGGTGCAAAAACTCGTCCATCAGCTCGCGCATCGGCAGTGCCGCGCTGCCCTGCGCTGGGTCGGCAAGGCCGGTGGCCCGCTCGGCCACCACCTGGACAAAGCGGTTCAACTGCTGCTCGTCGCGGGCCCGCAAGTAGTCCGAAAAGCCGGTTTGTAGATTCCACACCACCACGCCGCCCACAGCTGCCACGGCCAGCAACACACCGCCCAGCATGAGCAGCGAGAGTTGGTGGACGATGCGCAGGCGCATGAGTTGGAATGTGGCGGGTGGTGTGTGTGACGCCATCCTAGTCGAGCACGCACGCGGTTTATGGAGGCCGTCTCCACAATTCATGTGACCCAGCATGAAAAAACCCGCCGAAGCGGGTCTCTGGAAGTTGAAAGCCCAGTGGCCATCAACCCATGTGCAAACCACCGTTGACCGAGAAGTCGGCACCCGTGGTGTAGCCACCTTCATCAGACGCCAGCCAAGCGATGATGGAAGCAATTTCGCTGGGTTCGCCCAAGCGCTTGACCGGGATGGTGGCCACAATCTTGTCGAGCACATCCTGGCGGATGGCTTTGACCATGTCGGTGCCGATGTAGCCCGGGCTCACGGTGTTCACCGTCACGCCCTTGGTGGCCAATTCTTGCGCCAGCGCCATGCTGAAGCCATGCATGCCGGCCTTGGCAGCCGAGTAGTTGGTCTGGCCCGCCTGGCCTTTTTCGCCGTTGACCGAGCTGATGTTGATGATGCGGCCCCAGCCTTTTTCGACCATGTCGCCCACGACCTGTTTGGTCACGTTGAACATGGAGTTTAGGTTGGTCTCGATCACGGCGTCCCAGTCTTCGCGGCTCATTTTGAGGAACATGCGGTCGCGCGTGATGCCAGCGTTGTTCACCAGCACGTCAATGACACCGTGTTCAGTCTTGGTTTTGGTGAAGGCTTCGACTGTAGATTCCCATGCACCCACATTGCCAACGGACGCGTAAAAGGTGTAGCCCAGGGCTTTTTGCTCGGCGAGCCACTTGGCGTAGTCGCGTGTGGGACCGCAGCCTGCAATGACCTTGAAACCTTCTTTGTGCATGCGCTGGCAAATGGCAGTACCGATACCGCCCATACCGCCCGTCACGTAAGCAACTTTCTGACTCATTTCATCTCCTTGTAATTTGCTATTCAATTAAGAGCAGCCCCGTGAAAACCAAGCGGGGCCGACACTCAGTTGTAACTCGATTAAGCACGTTCCAGTGCGAGGGAAACCCCCATGCCACCGCCAATGCAAAGAGCCGCGAGGCCCTTCTTGGCGTTGCTGCGCTGCATTTCGTGCAGCAGGGTCACCAGAATGCGGCAACCGGACGCACCAATAGGGTGACCGATGGCGATGGCACCGCCGTTGACGTTGACCTTTTTCGGGTCGATGTCCAGCGCCTTGTTGACGGCGCAAGCTTGGGCCGCGAAGGCTTCGTTCAGTTCAAACAGGTCGACATCCGACGCCTTCCAGCCTGCACGGGCCAGGGCCTTCTGCGATGCGGGCACCGGACCCATGCCCATGGTGGCGGGGTCGAGGCCGCTGGTGCCAAAGGCGGCAATGCGCGCCAGCGGCGTCAGGCCCAGGGCCGCAGCCTTCTTGGCCGTCATCACCATCACGGCAGCGGCGCCGTCGTTGATGCCCGAGGCATTGCCGGCGGTCACGCTGCCCGCCTTGTCGAAGGCAGGGCGCAGGCCAGCCAGCGCATCAGCGTTGCTCTTGCGGTTGATGAATTCGTCGGCGCTGAAGAGGATGGGGTCACCCTTCTTTTGGGCCAGCGACACGGTGACGATTTCGTCCTTGAACTTGCCGGCGTCTTGCGCGGCAGCAGCCTTCATCTGGCTGGCCAGGGCCAACGCATCTTGCATCTCACGGGTGATGCCGTGGGCCTTGGCCACGTTCTCGGCAGTGATGCCCATGTGGTACTGGTTGTAGACATCCCACAGGCCGTCGACGATCATCGTGTCGACCATCTTCCAGTCGCCCATGCGCTGGCCGTCGCGCGACCCGTTGAGCACGTGGGGGGACGCGCTCATGTTTTCCTGGCCACCGGCAATGACGATCTCGCTGTCGCCCCAGGCCACGGCCTGAGCGGCCAGCATCACGGCCTTGAGGCCGGAACCGCACACGGCATTGATGGTCAGGCCCGGGATTTCCTTGGGCAGGCCCGCCTTCATCAGCGCCTGGCGGGCAGGGTTCTGGCCCACGCCTGCGGCCAGCACCTGGCCCATGATGACTTCACCCACCAAGGCGGCGTCGAGCTTGGCGCGCGCCAGAACTTCCTTGATGACGATGGCTCCCAGCTCGGTGGCGGGCGTCTTGGCGAGCGAGCCGCCGAACTTGCCCACTGCGGTGCGGGCTGCTGAAACGATGACGATGTCTTCCATGTTGTCTCCTGTGATTGTTCAGTTGAGGGTTTTGAATTAGAGAGCTCAGGCTTTCGCCTTGACGTATCGGCCGGGTGCGGGCTCGATGACTTTGTACTTGCCTTTGCCGTACGACTTGGGTGCAGCAATTTGCTTGCCAGCGTGGCCCTTGAGCCAGCCGGACCAGTCGGTCCACCAGCTGCCTGGGTGCTCAGTGGCGCCCTTGAGCCAGTCGGCTTGCGTTTTGGGCAATTTGTCGTTGGTCCAGTAGCTGCGCTTCTTCTTGGCTGGCGGGTTGATCACACCGGCAATGTGGCCCGACGCGCCCATCACAAAGCGCTTCTTGCCGGGCAGGTGCTGGGTGGACGCATAGGCGCCGCCGATGGGCACGATATGGTCTTCACGCGAGCCGTAGATGTAGACGGGGATGTCCACCTTGCCCAAATCCACCTTCTCGCCCGCCACCGTGCACTTGCCCGGCTTGATGAGGTTGTTCTCGAAGTAGGTGTTGCGCAGGTACCAGGCGTACATGGGGCCCGGCAGATTGGTGGAATCGCTGTTCCAGTAGAGCAGGTCGAACGGCGGTGGCGTCTCGCCCTTGAGGTAGTTGCCCACCACGTAGTTCCACACCAGGTCATTGGGGCGCAAAAAGCTGAAGGTGCTGGCCAGGTCCTGGCCCTTGAGCAAACCGCCGTTGGCCAGTTGCGACTCGCGGTAGTTGACGAAGGCCTCGTCAATGAACACGTCAAGGATGCCGGTGTCGGTGAAGTCCAGGAAGGTGGTCAGCAACGTGGCAGAAGCCACTGGCTTTTCACCACGCGCCGCCAGCACAGCCAGCGAGGTGCCCAAAATAGTGCCTCCCACGCAAAAGCCCAAGGCGTTGATCTGCCCGTCTTTTTTGTCTTGGCCGGTGATGGCCTGAACAGTCTGGATGGCCGTGATGGCGCCGTCTTCGATGTACTGGTCCCACGTGACGTTTTGCATCGACTCATCGGGGTTGCGCCAGCTCACCACGAAGGTGCGGTGGCCCTGCTCCACCGCGTAGCGGATCAGCGAGTTCTCGGGCTGCAAGTCGAGGATATAAAACTTGTTGATGCACGGTGGCACCAGCAAAAAGGGCCGCTCGTAGACCTTGGTGGTCAGGGGCTTGTATTCGATGAGCTGAAACAACTCGTTCTCGAACACCACGGCGCCTTCGGTGGTGCCCACGTTCTTGCCCACTTCAAACAGGCTCTCATCCGTCATGGACACATGGCCCTGGCGCATGTCGTGCAACAGGTTTTGCATGCCTTTGGCAATGCTTTCGCCCTTGGTGTCGACGGCCTTCTTTTGCGCCTCGGCATTGAGCGCCAAAAAGTTGCTGGGCGCCGCCGCTGCCATCATCTGCTCAACCGCGAAACGCACACGTGTTTTGGTCTTGGCATCGGCATCCACTGCGTCGGCCATGGCCATCAGGGTGCGGTTATTGAGCAGGTAGGCCGCTGCGGCATAGGCCGACACAGGGTTGTGCGCCCAGGCATCGCCAGAAAAACGGCGGTCGGTGGCGGTGGGGTTGGCCTGCAGACTCTGGTTCCAGAGTTTTGTGGCTTCGGTCAGGTAGTCTTGCTGAATTTGCTGCAGCTTCTCTGGGGCAATGCTCATCTGCGGCAAGGCAGGCAAGCTGGGCATACTGCCCATATTGGGCACGGGCGGCATGGCGCCCATATTCATGCCTTGGAAGGACTGCAGGGTCCGGGCCATGCCCTCGCCCACGAGCTGCTGCAATTGTTGGGCCGCTTGTGCCCACTGTCCATCAGAATTCATCTTGTCTCCAGATTCTGTTTTTATTCGGGTAAACCCGAGTGTCTCTCATTTCATGTTGCAATGCAACAATATTCGTAATTCCAACTCAGCACCCCCCATCATGTACCTTGTTGTTATCGCCTGGGTCTATGTCGTCTTGATGATGGTTGTGGCCGAAGCCACTGCCACCAACGGCACTGTACTGGGCGCCGCCATCACCTTTGTACTCTATGGACTCGTTCCTGTCTCTATCGTGGCCTACATCATGGGCACGCCAGGCCGCAAACGCGCCATCAAAGCGCGTGAGGTGGCCGAGCAGGAGGCTGCACGCGATGCCGCCCACACCAGCGAAACTTCAAGCCAGCCAGATGCTGGCGGCGAAGCGCCCGCTGACGCGGTCACGACGGTGCGAAAAGAACTTTGAGTCGTTGCCCACCGTACACCATGGTGTTGTGCTGTCGTTGCCATACACGCCGGTAATCCCGATAGCGGCAAGGCGTTGTCGCGCCAAGCCTGCCAAGTCTGCCAGCCACTTGCCCTCAGCGCACGGCACAAACAAGGCGGCGGCTTGCGGGTTGTGCGCGACGAATACCGCGCGCACCTCATCCCCGACCTCAAAAGCCTGCGGCCCAATGCAGGGCCCCATCCAGGCCAACGTGGGCACGGTAGGCCCGCTCAGGCTGGCCCCCAATGCACTCGCAGCATGCTCCAGCACGCCTGCCGCCAGTCCGCGCCATCCCGCATGCGCGGCAGCCACAGCGCGCCCCTGTGCATCGGCAAACAGCACCGGCAAGCAATCGGCCACCATGATGGTGCAGGCCACACCACGCAATTGCGAAAGACTGGCATCGGCCACCTTGCCGTCGGGGGTGTCTGCGGTCAAACGCTGCACGTGTGTGCCGTGGATCTGCTGAAGAAAAACTGGCCTCACTTGCATGCGCTCAGCGAGCGCCGCGCGATTGGCCTCTACAGCCTGAGGCACGTCGCCCACATGATCGCCAAGATTGAGGCTGTCATACGGCGGGAGCGAATGCCCGCCAGCACGTGTGGTGCAGACTGCCCGCACATTAGCAGGTGCCGGCCAGACGGGTATCAGCATGTCGTGATTCGGGGTGGGGGTCATGGTGTCAGTGGTAACGGCTTTGTGCCACATGCCAGACCTGCAGCACTTCAACTGCAGCACTGCTCACTCGGTAACTGAGGAGGTAGTTGGGGTGGACCACGAGCTCGCGCACGTTGTCGAACTCGGTGCGACGACCGACGAAGGGGTTCTTTTTGAGAATCTCAGCGCTCTTTCGGATCGACTTGAGCAGCTTTGTCGCTGCCCTTGGATTGTCGTTTGCAACGTACTCACCCACAACATCAAGCTGACGCGTCGCGCCCGCCGTCCAGACCAAGCGCATCAGGCGCCATACTTTCTGAACACGGTATCCACCTCTTCCTCGCTGGCAAACTCGCCCCGGTCTGCTGCAGCAATGGCCTTCTTCAGGTCTTCAATCTGTGGAATGCGCCAATCGAGGTAGTCGCTGATGGCGTTGGCAGCAATGATGGCTTTGCTCTGCCCCACCATTTCGGCATAGCCATCCAAGCGCGCCTTGAGTTCGGGCGACACGCGGACGTTGAATTGTTCTTTGGTGGAGCTGGCCATGGCAATCTAGTTGTTGATAGCAATAGCTAGCATTATGCTAGCAATCCTTGTGATGAGGCAGCTTACTCCCCCATGGCGACGCTCAAGGCGCGTTGTCCGGGCAACTTGAGGGCTGGGCCTTCTGGAAGGCGGGCAAGGCCATGCACGCCTCAAATGCGGCCATGGTGCGCGGCAGTCCGTCGTAATTGGCATCGAAGCGTCGGCCATTGAAAATTTGGGGCACCAGGCAACAGTCGGCCAGGGTGGGCGTGTCGCCCCAGCAGTACACCGATGGGGCCAAGCCAGCGTTCTCGCGCAAGACCGCAATGGCGTCAAGCTGGCGCTCAAAGGCTTCCAGGCCATCGCGCACCCAGTAGCGGTACCACACGCCCTTGGCGTCTTCGTCCACTTTCAACTCTTTCACCAGGTACTTGAGCACGCGCAAGTTGTTGAGCGGGTGAATTTCGCAGGCAATCAATTGGGCCAGGGCACGCACCGTGGCACGGTCCAGCGGGTCTTTGGGCAACAAGGCGACCGAGGGATGGATCTCGTCCAGGTATTCGACGATGGCCATGGATTGGGCGACCAGTTCACCCGCATCGGTTTCCAACGTGGGAACCAGTTGGGTGGGCGACACCGCAGCGTATGCCGCCGCCTTGTGCTCGCCCTTGACCAGGTGCACGGGCAAGTAGTCATAGGGCAGGCCCTTGAGTTCCAGCGCAATGCGCACGCGAAAAGATGCCGAAGATCGGAAATAGTTGTAAAGCTTCATGCCGTGGAGGATATCTCCAGCCAGTGTTTGGCGCCACAATGGCTCAATGATGCAGGAGGAATGTATGGCAAGCCAACCCCGCTCTGTGGCTGAAGTCGACAGCTTTATCACCATGCTGCGTGCGGCCTGTGATGATGCGGCCATGCACAAAACCCTGACAACGCTGCTGTCGCAGCCCGACGCCAAACGCCAGGCCATGGTGCGATGGCTGGTGCACGACCTGCAGACCAAACGCGCGCCACAGCCACTGCGCGAGGCCATTGCCTGCCTGCTGGATGACGCCGTCGCCGAACAGGCCTATGTGGCGATTTTCGAGTGCCAGCGTTAAGGACCATGACCTTCAAGCGCGCTCTGCTGTTGGCGCTGGTGCTGCTCACCGGGGCACAGGCCTACACGGCGGTCATTCCACTGCCTGTTTTACCAAGCGGCACCCTCACACTGCGTGTGGCCCACGTGGTCAATCCGCGGCTACCGCGTATCACCGATGCGCAACTGAGTGCCCTGCTGGCAGCAACGGCACGCACGGCCCATGCGCATTGGGGTGTGACACTGCGCTTTGCGCCCGCGGTGGAGATGGACATCGCTACCTTGTTTGAACGCATCCCGGTCGCGCGCCGCAAACTGGCGGCCAAGCAAAGCTTTGACTTTAAATCTGGCCATGGCGACCCGGACAAACTGGCCCGCGCCTACGGGTCAGGGTTCAAAGCCAGCCAGGAACCGCTAGATCCCATGGTGGCCTACGCGCGAGCACATGGCGCCAATGTCGACGGGAAAAATTACCCTGCCTTTGGCACGGCGATGGCGCAACTGCAGTTGTCCCGCATTGCAGGTTGGCAGTCCCGCAATGGGCTGGACGGCCAGCCGGTCATGGATGCTGCGCCCTACAACGAATACCCGATGTGGGTGGCGCTGGGCTACGGCAACCTGCCTTTCGAATTGCTGATCACCAACCAGATCATTGCAGGTGCCGAGTACATTGACCCGGCCGTGCACACCGCCTTGCGAGGCGGCTACTCCAACGGCATCACCAGCTACAGCCGCAAGTCTCGATTTCTCAATTTTTCGGTGTGGAGCACCTATGCCTACACCGGCAACGACGACGCCCTGGTCGCTCTGCGCGGGGGTGAGCGCTACAGTCCCGACGAAGTGGCCGAACTGGCCGGCGTGGGCGCGGCACACGAACTGGGCCATCAGCTATTGCATTTGCTGCACCCGTTTGGCAATACCGCCTGCGTGATGAACCCGGTGCCCCTGTTCAGCTACCGCGAGTGGGCCCAAAAGCTCAAACCCGCCGAGTGCGCCCTGGGCAGCAGCCCTGCCATGACGCCGGGCGCGTACAAACCCACGTACTGAGTCAGCCGCCCACCACGAGCCTGATGGCGGGCAACACCCGCTCGGTCTCGGCCCGGCGCTCCAGCGCCAGGCGCATGTTCATCTGCGCCACCTCCGTGTGCTCCACTGCCAAAGCCTGGGCGCGTGCGCCTTCGCCGCGCCGCATCGCGTCCGCCAGCATGTGGTGCTGGCGGTGGGCATAGAGCATCCAGTCGCGGTCAAGCGCCACACTGCCCTGCATGGGCAGCATGGCCGAGGCCGGCGCAAAGGGCAGTCTGTCATTCAATGCCACCGAGCGCTGTAGCGCACGGTTGCCGCAAGCCTCCAGCACCAGGGCGTGAAAACGGTCGTTCATGGCCGCGTAATCCGCGTAGCTCTGCATCGTGAGCGGGTTGGCCGCCAGCAAACGGTCGCCTTCGGCCAGGCAGGCCTGCAGATCGCCCTGCAACTGGCGTGACACGCCGTGCTCGGCCACCAGCCGGGCGGCCATGCCCTCCAGGTGCCCGCGCACGGCAATGGCGTCGGCCACCTCTTGCGGAGTGAACTGGCGCACCAAGTACTTTCCGGTGTCGTTGGCCTCCACCAGGCCCTCTTGCTCCAACGTGACCAAGGCCGCGCGCACAGGGGTGCGTGAAGCCCCCAGTCGCTCGGCCAGTTGCTGCTCGGCCAGGCGCTGGCCGGGCTCGAACTTGCCGCGCAGGATCAGGTCACGCAATTGAATTAAAACGGTCTCTTGCAGGCTCATGCCTGAAACTGTACACTGATTTTTAATTTCGGTATACCGTTTTAAACGGCCAGATTGGAGCACCCATGAAAGCAGAACAGAACGAACTGGTCACCCGCGTGGGGCCTGGCACGGCTTGCGGCAACCTGCTGCGCCAGTACTGGCAGCCTGTGGCGCTGGTGGATGAGTTCAACCCCGCCCTGGACCCGCGCATGACTGACCGCCCCGTCAAGGCGGTGCAGATCATGGGCCAGCACATGGTGCTGTTCAAAGACGGTGCGGGCCAGTGGGGCCTGCTGGACCGCGACTGCCCCCACCGTGGTGCCGACCTGGCCTTTGGTCGCCACGAGGGCGACGGCCTGCGCTGCCCCTTTCACGGCTGGAAGTTCGCTGTAGATGGCCGCTGCCTCGAAACTCCAGCGGAGCCCACAGGCAGCAAACTGTGCGAGCGCGTGCGCCAACGCAGCTACCCGGTGCAAGAACACTGCGGCGCGGTGTTCGCCTGGTTGGGCCCCGAAAGCGCCACACCACCACCCTTCCCTGCCTTTGACTGCTTCACGGCCCCGGCCAGCCATACCTTCGCCTTTAAAGGCCTGTGGAACGCCAACTGGCTGCAGGCGTTTGAGGTGGGCATTGACCCGGCACATCCGTCTTTTCTGCACCGCTTTTTGCAAGACGAGGCGCTGGACACCATTGGAAGCAACGCGGCAGGCAAACAGTTCCGCAGTGCCAGCGCCGGTGCGGTGGATGGCGAGCAGTGGCCCATGACGCGCATCATGCGCGAATTTGCCCAACCCGAGATCAGCTTCGAGGCCACACCCTGGGGCATGCAGCTTACCGCTCTGCGCCCCATGACCGAGGCCCTCACCCATGTGCGGGTCACCAACGCCATCT
>ERZ795056.7153-NODE-7153-length-10765-cov-23.445752_pt1 | contig 10765 bp, 9 predicted proteins | sample MGYA00375140_ERZ795056 | MGnify/ENA primary metagenome ERZ795056 (study PRJEB30185, sample SAMN05720227) | activated sludge metagenome | isolation source: Anaerobic digester | place: USA | collected 2015-03-09 ...
CGATAGGAACCAATCAGGAGGCGGAAAGGAGTTGGTTCGCGGCGGTTCCTTACCCAGATTGGGAATCGATGGCCAGTCGATGGCTTGCTGGATTGGGAGTGTTAGGCCTTGCTAGTGAGGTCAGTCCGGTCGCAGCGCCCCTGCCAGTGATTTTATGCCGCGATGCGTTATGAGCGGCAGAGCCCTTGCCTCGGGAAATCTCGCAAAAAAGTAGGCTTCAGTTGAGCCATTCGCGCTTGGACTGGGCACTCTCTCTCTTGTGACTAACAGCCCAATCGATCGGCCTTGGCTACTACGTGGGTGCTGCTGCGGTGCGGTCCTACTGGTGCAGCTGGCGTTTGGCGGTGGCTGTGCTGGGTTCGAGGCCGAGGTCTTATCGCTGCGCGATACCAGTGACCTCGCGAGCGGCGATGGCCCGATGGGATCGCAGCCCGATCTTGCCGATCCAACAGGTCCGGTCTGCACGGCACAGACTCTCTCGTTGGCGTTCTGTATCGATCTTTCGGGATGGCGGAAGCAGGCCGATGCGGTCTGTCGGATGTCCGGGGCGCGAGTAGGACGCTTTCAGCCAGATAAGCTCTGCGGGCCCGGTCTGGCAAAGGCGCTGTTGTTTGACTGCTGCGAGCAGGTGCCGGTTCCGGTCTGCGCGGCGCGCATTCAAGGGGATGGGCTCCTTTGCCAAGACGCAGCGATTTGGCAAGCCAGCGCAGCACTGGACTGTCAGTCACGGGGCGAGCGCGTGGAGTCGGTCTCCACCACGACGGCGTGTAGCGACCACAGCTTTCGTTACGTCAAGTATCTCTGCTGCAAACAGCCAGGAGCCAGCGCAGGACTCCAGGTTGTCACCACCGATAACTAAGCTAGGACGTTCCTAGATCGTAAGGTCTTGGGGGAACTCGAAACACCATCAGGAGGACACATGAGAAACGCAAAGAACTTGAGCAAGGCTGAGCCGGGGCTCCGGCGACGACTGTCAGCCGTAGGCTTTTTGGGCCTGCCACTGTACGCAGCGGCGCTGGGATTCAGCGCTCTACTCGGCGGCTGCGGTACCGAGGAGCCAATCGACTTGCAGAATGAGTCGGTATCGCAGGGCGTGGGCTCTGCAGATGCGCCCGCCGATCCGGCGCTGTGCTTGAAAGAGACGCAGGGCGGTGCCACCAGCTGCAAGGACGAGGCAACCTGGAAGAGCTACGGCTCGATGTTCTGCATGGGCAAGAAGCTGACCCTCAAGAACATCACCTTCAACAACCGCTGTGGCGTGGGCCAGTTCCGAGAAGCCACCTACGAGTGCTGTGGCAGCGCGATGCCACCGCCGCCGCCGCCGCCGCCTCCTCCGATGATGTGTTCGACCGAGACGCTGGCAACGCGCTCGTGCTTGGATGACAAGTCGTGGGCGCTAAAGGCCCAGGACTTCTGCAAATCCAAGATGGCGACCGTGGGTACTGTCAGCTATGGCGCTGCCTGCATGGGTGGACACCTCGATATCAAGTTTCAGTGCTGTACTGGGGTGACGCCGCCGCCACCGCCGCCGCCGCCACCACCGACGATGTGTATGTGGGCGCCTGCGATGGGTGCTGGCACGTGCCGCATGCCGGATGCCTGGAAGATGGAAGGCATCAACTTCTGCTCCTCGATGAAGATGGAGCTTCATGATCTGAAGCTAGATCGCGCCTGTATGACGGGTGGTTACGCTGCGGCTCAGTACGAGTGCTGCTCGCCAGCGACTCCGCCACCGCCACCGCCGCCTCCCCCCACGATGTGTACGACTGAGACCTGGGCCGTGATGACCTGCGTGGATGACGTCTCGTGGAAGCGCCGCGCCGAAGATTCTTGCAAGATGAAGGGCCTCGCCATCAAGGATCTGAAGCTGGACAGGGCTTGCGCTACCGGTCATCAAGCAGCGACGTTGGTGTGCTGTCCCGCGACGCCACCGCCGCCACCTCCTCCTCCCGCCATGTGCATCTCGGATCACCTAACTAGCCCGGCGGGTGTGTGCATGGCGATGGATGCTTGGAAGCGCCAGGCTGACACGTACTGCACGTCGAAGAAGCTGGCCCTCAAGGACGTTCGTCCGGGTCGCAGCTGTGGCATGACTGGTTACTCGGATGTGACGGTGGACTGCTGCCCAGTGGTCACGCCGCCGCCTCCGCCTCCTCCTCCAGGGATGTGCGTCTCGAGCAACCTTGGCGGTACTACTGGTGTGTGTGCCCCGCTCGATGCTTGGAAGCGTCAGGCTGAGGCGTTCTGCAGCTCCAAGAAGCTGGCGCTCAAGGACGTTCGGCCTGGCAAGAGCTGCGGCATGACTGGCTATTCGGACGTAATAGTGGACTGCTGCCCAGTGGTCACGCCGCCGCCGCCGCCCCCACCGATGTGTACTGAGAACGCCGCGCCCGCAGGTGCTTGCAAGACGCCGGATATCTGGACGCGCGAAGGGACTGCGTTCTGCGCTGCCAAAAGAGCAACTCTCTCTGGCATCAGCCTCGACAAGGTCTGTGGCATGGGCGGCTTCTCGGAAGCCAAGTTCCGCTGCTGCCCAACGGTGACTCCGCCGCCGCCTCCTCCTCCCGCTTGCGTCGCCGCAGTTGTCGGCAGCCCGATGATGTGTGTGGATGAGGCCCGGCTGAAAGCCGAAGCAGATCGTACCTGCACGGCACGTGGATTGAAGCTGACGTCGTTCTCGGCGTTCTCTTCCTGCGGTGCCCCGGGTCAGTTTTCCCAAGCCAAGTTCGAGTGCTGCAAATAGCTAGCTAGCCTTAGCAGCCGGATCTCGGATGCGTCCGGGATTCGGCTGCTTTCCCGATTCCGGCCCGCCCGCTGGGTGCCTGGCGCACCCCCGTCCGCCTCTCCTAAAAAACAGGGTTTTCCGTCAGAGAACTCCGCGGCATCCGCTGTTGCTGCCGACTTTGTTCTGCACTGGCACGGCTGCTGCTTTGGTCTTCCTGCGCCGACGCAATGTCACGCGACCGTGCTTGCCAGCTCAACCCACCGATTTAGAGAGGCTCACATGAATGCACCACTGAAGTCCGCAGGCGAAGCTGCTGCTTCGTATGTTCCACCCCGCGTAACCACAGCCGAGCTGGCCTCTGCCCCCGGTCTGTCTGATGGTGCCGCGCCGGGTGTTTGGAAAGCGGTCTACACCATCGTCGAGCGTGCCAAGGGCCGTCGCATCTGGCTTCGCATTGGCACTGCTTTCGTAAATCGGGATCAGTCGCTAAATGTGCGTCTCGATGCGCTGCCCATCAGTGGCCAGCTACACATCCGCGAGACCATGCAAAACGCCGAGCGCGACTCTTCCAGCACGGCTGCCACGTCGGAACTGCCAGCTGAGCGCAGTGGTCGCCAAGTCTCGTTTGCTAGCAGCTAATTGACATCGCGTGGCGTTCGGCTTGCGCCCGCCCAAGTCCGACGCTGCTTCTAAAACCCAAGAGGCTGGCGCTCTCAAAATTGCTCTATTCCCAAACGAACAGGAGACGAAGATGCGAAAGACGATTCAAGCGGTTGCGTTGTTGTTGCTTGCTTCAGTGGGGGTCAGTGCTCCCGCTTGGGGCGAAGTGAAAAAAGCTGCGGTCGCGGCTAGCGTACAAACTGCGCCAGCAAAGCCACCCGCCGTCGCCGTAGTGGCACCTGTTGGCGCCGGAGTGGTCAATATCAACGATGCCAGCGCTCAGCAGCTAGAGCTGCTGCCCGGGGTGGGGGCCAGTCGCGCCGTTGCGATCCTCAACTATCGCAAGACGCATCCCTTTCACCGGCCTGAGGACCTGCAGAAGATCAAGGGTATTGGCAAGAAGAACTTTGCGCGGCTTCGCCCCCTGATTGCTCTGGCTGGGCCTACTACGCTAACTGCGCGTCCGACACTGCGCTAACACGGTCTACAGCGTAACAGCCAGCGTCGGGTTGCTCGCCTGCTCTAGTCGCGAGCGGGCAAACCAGCCACTGTTATTTCAGAGGAATGGACCCGACGCTGTAGCTCGCGCGCCCAGATGCCCAGCATCTCATCATCGGTTCGCGGCAGTCTGCCCAGTACTTCACCAGTGACGATGTCGCACAGCGCGGGGTTTTCGTGACTGAGGCGTAGGTGCATCTGCCGCATCGCGAGGGCGATGTCATGAAATGGGAAAGCGCAGCCGGTGGTTCGCGCGACCTCAAACAGATACTTTTCGATCTGCTCGGATGCCTGCTCCGAGAGCTGCCAAGTAGCGGTCATCGGCCATGGCACGCCGCAGGTGCGGCTGGTGATAAAGCCGCGTCGGATGGCCTCCAGCAGCACTCGCTCGGAGCGAGGTACACCGTTGGGCGCATACCACGCGCCCAGGATGCGAAGAGTGCCTTGGGTTAGCGGGTCACTGGGCTGCAGCTCAAAGACCTCACCCAGTGGCAGCACGTTGTGGCGAGGCCAGCAGACGCGCAGGACGCGCGCCACTGGCTCGGCTCCAGCAGCTGTGGATAAGGTCAGGATCAGAACCTGCTGGCCGTCTGACAGCTCGACTAGCTGACCCGGTGCGACCGCGGGCAGACCGGCGACCGGCTGGTCGGTGTGCACGGGCATCGCCAGGTCATAGGGGATCTCAACTTCGGTAGGGGGAGCTGCTGGACGAATCATCGATGACATCGGGACGACTCCAGTACGGCACCATCAGTAATTGGCCTGCTGGCCGCGGCCATGGGAAAAGCCGAAAACTCCATGGCTATCAGAGCGCACGCTTGCACCTAAGCGGGCACACAGGGGCTGCGCACACACGCACAGGGCCACAGCTTACCACTTCATCAAGGTCGCGACATAGCCAGGGACTGCGCGCGGACTATTGACACGCCGCTTGCTAGGACGAAAGAATGCGGGCCCATGCTCGACGCAAAGATCCTTCGTGACCGTACCGAAGAAGTGCTTACCATCTACCGCCAGCGACTGTTTGACGACGGTGCTGCCGAGCTTGCGCAGCAGGCTCTAGGCCTCGATAGCAAGCGGCGCCAGTTGCTGTCGCTAGCCGATGAGCTAAAAGCCAAGCGCAACACTGCCTCGCAGGCGATTGGCCGTGAAAAGGACGAAGCCAAGCGAGCCGCTGCCATCAAAGAGATGGAGTCGGTAAAGCAGGAGATCGCTGGCCTAGATGCGCAGCTTAGCGAGACGGAGACGGCGCTTGATGGGCTGCTGCTCCAGCTGCCAAACCTCCCGGAGCCGGGCGTGCCCACGGGTAAGACCGATGCAGAGAACATCGTTCTTCGCACCGAAGGCAAGCAGTTCCAGTTCAGCTTTGCGCCAAGGCCGCACTGGGAGATCGGGGAGTCGCTGGGCATCCTCGATTTTGAGCGCGGAGTGAAGATCTCTGGGTCGCGCTTTTATGTCCTAAAAGGCGCAGGGGCTGCCCTGCAGCGGGCGCTGATCAGCTGGATGCTCGATGTCCACATCGATCAGGGCTACACCGAGGTCTATCCGCCCTACATGGTCAAGCAGCAGTGTCTGTTTGGCACGGCGCAGCTGCCCAAGTTTGGCGACAACCTGTACCGCGATGCAGAGGAGGACTTTTATTTCATCCCCACTGCCGAGGTGCCGGTGACCAACCTATATCGAGACGAAATTCTCGAGGCGGAGACGCTGCCCGTAAAGCATGTGGCCTACAGCGCGTGTTTTCGTCGGGAAAAGCTGGCAGCCGGGCGCGATACACGTGGCATGAAGCGCGGTCATCAGTTCGACAAAGTTGAGATGGTGCAGTTCGTACGCCCCGAGGAGAGTGCCAAGGCGCTGCTCGGGCTCTTGGACGATGCCGAGTCGATCCTGCGCGCACTTGAGCTGCCCTATCGCGTCATCCAGATGTGTACCGGTGACCTGTCCTTTGCCGCCTGCGAAAAGTTTGATCTTGAGGTCTTCTCTCCCGGTGTGAACGAGTGGCTCGAAGTCTCCTCGTGCAGCAACTTTGGAGACTTTCAGGCTCGACGCGCCCAGATTCGTTTCAAGAGCAGCAAGGACAAGAAGGACAAGCCGCGCCTCGTTCACACGCTCAACGGCTCGGGGCTGGCGCTGCCGCGAACGGTCATTGCAATCCTAGAGAACTACCAGAACGCCGATGGCTCGGTGACAGTGCCCACGGTGTTGCGTCCCTATCTGCGCGGGCGCGAAGTCATCAAAGCAGCGTAAAGATGCCGACTGGCAGTCGCTGGGTCGGATGTAGGAACTGGGCATCTCGGGGGATGTCCAGTTCTTAGTTGGTACCTTTAGTAATTCAAAACACTTCTTACTTGTAAGTAATCACACGGGATTTTATTGCTGAAATCGCCTGGCTGGAGCAGTGCTCGTCAGGTGGGGCGCTCTTAACCCTAGTGTGCGATAGCAGCGCCATGGCGCTGTAGTCTTATGGCTGACGTAGGTCGGGGTCGGACCTGTCGCGGCGGCTGCGCTTCTACAGGTGTAGTTGCGTCTGCACCAGCCATGTCAGCGCTGCGTTAGGTTAAGCGTGTGATTTTTATGTAATTTAAATTATAATTTTCAGGTCACTAATATCTGAGCCGAGGTTCTTCGTGTCACGAGGCAGACTGTTTTGGATTGCGGCCACAGGGCTTCTTCTTACGCAAGCAGCGACGATGGCTCGCGAAGCAGTGGCGGCACCTCATCCATTTGCGTTCGAGGATATGGTCAAGCTGGCGAAGGTCACCGACTACCAGCTGACCCCCGACGGCAAGGCCGTGCTGGCAGTATCGCGTGCACGCGCAGAGCTAAATCGCTGGCAGACGGCAATGCATGTACAGAGCTTGTCCGCTGCAACTCCGGCGGGCGCAGTATCGCAGCAGCTGACGTTTCCTGAGCGAGGTCCTCGACAGGAAGGTCAGGATCTGCAGCCTCGGCTGTCGCCCGACGGTACCAAGCTGGCATTCCTAAGTACCCGAGACGGCGGAGCGCCTCAGCTGTACGTGATGAGCCTGGCCGGAGGTGAGGCGCGCAAGCTGACCTCTCTGGTGAGCGGCGTCGCTGGACTGTCGTGGACGCCGGATGGGCAAGCGCTGATTGTGGACTCGCGAGTTTATGCGGACTGTCCACCGTTTCCCGCTGGCGAGGCCTGCAACCGCAGCCGCAGCGAGGCGCAAGAGAAGAACTTAGTCAAAGCGCGGCTGATCGACCGCTTGTTTTACCGACACTGGGACGACTGGTTTGACGGCAAGCGCAGCCACCTGCTGCGGGTCTCGCTGGCGGATGGTGGCGGGCAGTCTGCGGTGCCGCTGGACTTGACTCCTGGGGACTGGGATACGCCGCCGCTGGCTCGTGGTGGAGAGCAGCCCTGGGCCGTTTCGCCCGACGGGAAAGAGCTGGCATATGTGCAAAACCGCGACAAGGATATCGCCAGCTCGACCAACCACGATGTCTGGGTGGTCGCGCTGGGTAAGGACTTTGTGCCGACGGGGCAGCCGCGCAACTTAACCAGCAAGAACTTGGCGACGGATCACTCGCCGCGCTATTCGCCAGACGGACGTTACCTGGCCTATCTGGCCCAGCGCCGCGCAGGCTTTGAGGCCGATAAGTACGAGCTTAAGGTCTACGATCGCACCACCGGCCAGAATCGCTCGCTTACCGAGTCGCTGGATGCCACCGTTCACGAGTACATCTGGGCTCCCGATGGTCAGCGCCTGTACTTTACGTCGTCGCAAAAAGGTCACGGCGCGATCTTTGTCGTCGAGCTCTCTGGTGGCGTTCCCGTCGAGCTGAACACCGGTGACACCCATGCTATTGAGCTGCGCAAGACTGCCGACCGCACGTCGCTGTTCTTCCTGCGTGGCTCGCTGTCGCATCCGCCAGAGCTGTTTCGCCTGGACTTGGATGCGGCGGGCAGAGCGGCAGCTCCGGCAGTACAGGTCTCACATGTAAACGATGCGGTGCTGGCCGAGGTGAAGCTTGGTCAGTCCAGTCAGCTATTCGCAAAGAGCCAGGACAACCTGACGGTTCACAGTCACTTGGTGACGCCGCCAGACTTTTCTCCGACGAAAAAGTATCCGGCGGTGGTGCTGATCCACGGCGGACCGCAAGGCGCGTGGGAGGACTTTTGGCAGTGGCGCTGGAATGCCCAGCTGTTTGCGGGCGCGGGCTATGTCGTGCTGATGCCCAATCCGCGCGGCTCGGATGGCTTTGGTCAGAAGTTTGTCGATGGGGTCTCGGGCGACTGGGGCGGCAAGCCGTATGACGACATCATGCGCTCGGTCGATGTGCTGGTGGCGCAGCCGTATGTCGACAAGACCAAGGTCGCTGCTCTGGGAGCCAGCTACGGCGGCTACATGGTCAACTGGATTGCGGGCCACACCGACCGCTTTGCCGCGCTGGTCAGCCACGCTGGTGTCTACGACCTGCGCTCGATGTACGGCGAGACCGAGGAGATCTGGTTTCCGCGCTGGGAGTTTGGCGGCGACCCCTGGAACTCGGAGCAGTACGACAAGTGGAGCCCATCCCGCTATGCGGCCAACTTCAAGACCCCGACGCTGGTGATTAGCGGCGAGCGTGACTATCGAGTTCCGGTAGGCCAAGGCATGCAGTTTTTTACGACCCTGCAGCAGCGGAAAGTGCCCTCGCGGTTCTTGATCTTTCCCGACGAGAATCACTGGGTGTTAAAGCCGCAGAACTCGCGGCTCTGGTATGGCACCGTGCTCGACTGGCTGAAGCGCTATATCGGTGGCACTGGCGTTGATCCCAAAGTCTTGGAAACTGCCGGTACTTACGCCCGCTAGTCGCGCACCGGTAAAATTTGCCGACTGGCTGGCTTCACCACTGCCCGGTCCCGCAATTTTCAGCTCGGTTGGTCGCAATCAGATCGTTTCAGCGTCCGCAAATGTGGCAGATTGACGCCCTATGTCGAATCCGGAAGCACTCACGCGGCTCGTCGAAGAAGGGATAATCGACGCCGTACATTCCCGCCTGATGAGCGGTAAAGAAGCGACCGTTTACGTCGTGGAGCGAGCCGGAGAGCTAGGCGCGGCCAAGGTCTACAAAGACCGTCAGGAGCGGACGTTTAAACACGTAGCCAGCTACGTCGAAGGGCGCAACCAGACTCGCAACTCCCGAGATCGCCGCGCCATGGAGCGCAAGAGCAGCTACGGCCAAAAGCTCATGGAAGAAGGCTGGCACGATATGGAGTTTCGGGCTCTGCAAGCCGCGTTCGACGCTGGCGTACGGGTGCCGCAGCCGTTCTTTCTGTACGATCAAGTCCTATTCATGGAGCTAGTCGTCGACGCTGACGGTGTTCCGGCGTCGCGCCTGGCGGACTTTCCGTTTACCCCCGAAGAGGCCAATGCGCTGCATCAAGAAGTCTTTATGCAGGTCAAAAAGCTGCTCGAGGCGGGGCGGGTTCACGGTGACTTGTCCGCATACAACATCCTGATGGGGGCCAAAGGGCCAACGATCATCGACCTGCCGCAGGTGGTGGATGTCGCGGGGAACATGAATGCGGGGGCGATCTTGCGGCGCGATCTGCGCAACCTGACGGAACACCTGGCGCGCTTTGACTCGCGGCTGCTGCGCTTTACCGACTGTGGCGGCATGCTGTTTCAGCACTTTTTGCGCGGTACGCTGGACATGGTGACCGGCCCCGAAGTTAGCGACTTCGAGCGTCGAGGTGGTGGTCGGCGCGGTCGCGATGCGGAGCGCGGTCGTGTGGGCCGGGAAAAAGGACCGCGCATCGAGACGCCTCATGGGGAGCGATCGATGCAACCACCGTCGCATGCCGCGGACCAGCGGAGTCGGCAGCCAGGTGCTGGTGGGAACGCGGCAGGTCGCGAACATCCCTCAGCGCGGTCCCCGTCAGCACCTGGACCTCGCCCCTATGATCCGCAGCCTGGGGCGGGACGTTCGCCTGCACCCTATTCGTCGTCTTCGCGGCCAGTACACTCGCGCTCAGGGCCAGGGCCTGCGCAGTCTCAGCAGGCTGGTGAACGACCAGTTGGCGCGTCTGCGCCGGGGCCTCGCAGGACAGAGGGGCAGGCGCAGGCTGCTCGTCCGCTTACCCCTCGCCCGCCCCACCTGGGCTCGTCTGCTGGGACTCGTCCGCTTACACCCCGCCCGCCCCACCAGGGCTCGTCCGCTGGGACTCGTCCGCTGGCACCCCGCCCACATCACCATGACTCCCCTGGGGATGGGCGTCCACCGCTGCCGCGTCCACCTGCACCGGCTTATCGCGACGAGCGGGGTGGTTATCCTCCCAGGCCACGTCCGCCACAGCGCCAAGATGCCCCATCGCGAGATTCCAGCGGTCCTGCGCGCTCTGGAAACCCCGAGGAGCGAAATGCAGAAGAGCGCAATCGCAGGCCAGCGCTGGGGCCACCTCACCGAGATGACGATGTACCACCACGTTCGCGCTGAGCAGTTGACGATTCTTGCTGAGTAAAGGTCTGGGTTGGCGACGCTGCAGCTCGGACTGGTCGGTCTGTACGCTAGTAGGAAAAAGACGCCGTAATACCGCCGCCGGTGGGGCTGATTACCGGTGCGATGTTGGTCAGCGTCAGGCCGGCGGTAGGGCTAGCGGGTGCGGTGCCGTCGTTGGCCGGGCTTAAAGGGTGCGCTTGCGTGGCCTCTGGTCGTCGCAGGTATTTGGAGAGCACCGAGGACGTGATGCCGAGGACGGCAAAGCCACCCGCTGCAATCCAAAGCCCGGTGCTGGCACTGGCCATGGTGTTGCCGCTGCTGCACTCGCTGACATAGCCCTGATAGAAGCGGTTGCTGGCGAGCTCGGCGGGACCTTGGCAGCTGGACAGGCGCTGGCTGCTGCCGAAAAAGCCGGTGTAGCTTCCAGCGGTGCCG
>ERZ795056.7154-NODE-7154-length-10765-cov-6.608310_pt1 | contig 10765 bp, 9 predicted proteins | sample MGYA00375140_ERZ795056 | MGnify/ENA primary metagenome ERZ795056 (study PRJEB30185, sample SAMN05720227) | activated sludge metagenome | isolation source: Anaerobic digester | place: USA | collected 2015-03-09 ...
CGCCCCGGACGCAAGCCGTCAGGCGCAGCGTCCGGGGGGTTTTGCAAGAGCCTCATGGATTATGCCGATATCCCGCAGAACCAATGGATCCATCACGCCGTCGTCAAGCGGGGAAGCGACCGTTCTTTCACGTATTACCGCAACGGCGTGGCTGTCATGACAACCAACATCACCCTGACCGGCACGGCGACCGGACGCCCCTTCTATATGGGCGGCGACAAGTTTGCCGAATGGTGGCTGGGGCGGCTCGATGAGGTGGCGATCTGGAGCGACGCCCTGCCGGCCAGTTCAATCGCCGGCCTGGCCGACGGCACGCTGACGCCGCTCACCGCGCCGCGCTATGCGGTCGGCGTGTTCGATCTGGCGGATGTTGTCGGCGGCGGCAACGGCACCCTGCCCGGAACGGGTGGGCCCGGTAACCTGACCACCGTGATGGATGTCTACACGACCTACCCGAACAATCCGTTTGTTGACGGCGTCTTCGCGCCGAATACGAATAACGTCCCGTGTGTCATCGACGGCGCGGGCCACACCTATGACTTCAATGCCCACAACAACGCCGGAAACCCGCAAACGTGGTGCAACGGGCTGAATATGGATACCGATCCGTCGGTGGCGGGCGGATTGCTGCCGGATTTCAACGGCGACCCCGACAACCACTCGCTGCTCTCCGGGCACGCCAGCAAAGGGATTACCTTTGATCTGGAGGCGGTTCGCGCGAAAACCGGCTTGCACATCGAGAAGTTCACCGCCACCATCGGCGACTCGCGTCCGAAGATTAACGGCAGCATCAGCTACTTCGTGTTCGTGGACGGCGTGCTGGTCACCAACCGGTTCAACATCCGCGACAGCGAAGATGTCGTGACCGTCACAGAGGCGGCAACCGGGCGGTATCTGTCAATCGCCATCACCGACGCCAACGATGACACCATCTGCGACCACGGCTATCTCGGCGATCCGTTTCTGCATTTGACGCTCACGCCGCCGCCGCCCCCGCCGCCGCCCCCGCCGACCGGCACGGTGTTTCTGCTGTTGTGAACCCGAAATATGAGGGCGCGCCCCGCGACGGGACGCGCCCTCTTTGTTTTTACCGACGTTTTACGCGGTCTTGAGGATCGACGCCAGATCCTCCTCCGCCGTCTTGATCGGGGTGAGCCCGAATTTCTCGACCAGCACGTTGAGCACGGTGGGCGAGATAAAGGCCGGCAGGCTGGGCCCGATGCGGATGTTCGTGATGCCGAGCGCCAGCAGGGTCAGCAGGATGCAGACCGCCTTCTGCTCGTACCACGAGAGGATCAGCGAGAGCGGCAGGTCGTTCACGCCGCAGCCGAACACCTGCGAGAGCGCCACCGCGACTTTGATCGCGGAGTAGGCGTCGTTGCACTGACCCATGTCCAGCAGGCGCGGGATGCCGCCGATGTCGCCCAACTGGCTCTGCAGGTGGTTGAAGCGGAACTTGCCGCAGGCCAGCGTCAGGATCAGCGTGTCTTTCGGCGCTTTCTCGACGAACTCGGTGTAGTAGTCGCGCCCGAGCTTGGCGCCGTCACAGCCGCCCACCAGGAAGATGTGCTTGACCGCGCCGGACTTGACCGCCTCGACCACCTTGTCGGCCACGGAGAGTACCGCGTTGTGCGCGAAGCCGGTCATCAGCGGCGCGCCCTGGGTCTCATCCTGCCAGCCGCCGAGGCGGATGGCGTGGTCGATCAGGGCCGAGAAATCCTTGTGGCCGTTGGCGTCCGCCGCGATGTGCGTGACGCCGGGCCAGCCGACTTCCGCCGTGGTGTAGAGGTTGCCGGCGTAGGAGGGCTTGGGCGGCATCAGGCAGTTGGTGGTGTAAAGCACGACGCCGGGCAGGTTGTCGAACTCCTTCTGCTGATTCTGCCAGGCGGTGCCGAAGTTGCCCTTGAGCTGCGGGAACTTCTTGAGTTCCGGGTAGGCGTGCGCCGGCAGCATTTCGCCGTGCGTGTAGACGTTGACGCCCTTGCCGGCAGTCTGTTCCAGCAGCATCTTGAGGTCGCGCAGGTCGTGGCCGGTGATCACCACGAAGGGGCCTTTGTGATGGCCGGTCTCAACCTGGGTCGGCACCGGATTGCCGTAGGCGCCGGTGTTGGCCGCATCCAGCAGTTCCATGCAGGCGAGGTTGACCTTGCCGAACTCGAGGATCAGGCCGAGCCACGCTTCGACCGAGTGGTCGTCGCCCAGCGCCTTCATGCCCTTCTGGAACCAGGCGGAAACGGCCGGGTCGGTCTTGCCGAGCACGCGGGCGTGGGCGGCGTAGGCGGCCATGCCGCGCAGGCCGAAGAGCAGCGTGGAGCGCAGCGACACGATATCCGTGTCGCCGTGGAAGAGGTTCTCCGGGGCGAAGGCCGGCGCCCCGCCCGCTGTGGCAGTCGCCGCGAGGATGCGGTCGCGCATCGCCGTCAGGTCGGCCGGGTCGAAATTCACGTTGGTGACGGTCATGAAGAGCGCGTCCATGAAAAGCGCCTCGCACGACGGGCAGGCGGGCTTGCCGTCCAGGGCGCGCGCCAGGGTCACGAGTCCGGCCGTGATCTCATCCTGCAGGTTAGACGCTTCGGGGTTCTTGCCGCAGACGCCCATGCGGGTGCAGCCCTTGCCGCCCGCGGTTTGCTCGCATTGGAAACAGAACATGTCGCTCATGAGGTTCTCCTTGTTGGTGTGTGTGTGATGCCGCGTCCACAGGGTGGCTACGGTTTGTGAAATCAGCAGTCGTCGTGGTGGGTTTTTAACGCAGAGACGCTGAGGCGGGGAGACGCAGAAGGATGAAGGAAGAGGTCAGAGGCGGCCGTTGGCAGTCGGCAGTACCGGTAGAACGGGGGTAGGCAATTTGGTGCGGTTGCAAGAGCCGCGCAACGCGCGGGTCGAGGCACCGCTTTTTGGGCCTGCGTGGCATGGCTACTGGAAAAGCGGCGTCGCGCGGAATACCGCTTGCCGCCGCACTCCAAAACCCTCTGAGTCTCTCCGACTCCGCGTCTCTGCGTTAAACCTCGTCCTTTCTCCTTCATCCCTCACTCCTCCAGAATTGTGCCGTCGGTGGCGATCGTCACGATGCGCCACGGGATCATCTTGCCGCTGTTGATCAACGCCTGTTTGGCGGCGTTGGCGATGCCCGCGCAGCAGGGCACCTCCATGCGCAGCACGGTCACGCTGCGGATCTCGTTGGCCTGCAGGATCGCGGTCAACTTCTCGGTGTAGTCGCCCTCGTCGAGTTTGGGGCAGCCGATCATCGTCACCTTGTTGGCCATGAAGCGCCGGTGGATGTCCGGGAAAGCGAAGGCGGTGCAGTCCGCGGCGATCAGCAGCGCGGCGTTGTGCAGATACGGGGCGTTGACCGGCATCAGCTTGATCTGGACCGGCCAGTTGACCAGGGCCGACACCGGCGCGCCGCCCTGCGGGGCGTCGGCTGCGGCGGTCGCCGGCTGCGGCGGCCGCGCGATGGCCTTGGCCATGCGGCCCGGGCAGCCGCCCGTGAAGGGAGGTTGAGCCGGAGCCGGCGCGGCAGCCTGTTTCGCGGCCGCCATGCGCGCGGCCACGGCCGCCTCGTCATACGCTGCGGCTTCGCGCTCCACGATCTTGATCGCGCCGGTGGGGCACTCGGGCAGACAGTCGCCCAGACCGTCGCAGTAGCTATCCGAAATCAGGACCGCTTTGCCGTTCACCATTTTCAGCGCGCCTTCGTGGCAGGCGCTGACGCACAGCCCGCAGCCGTTACACAGTTCCTGATCTATCGTAACAATTTTCCGCTTCATTCTTCTTTTTCCTTTCTCCGGGACTACCGGGACTGCCGTGCGGTCGATCACTCCTTCTTCCTTGCTCCTTTTTCCTACTCTTTTCTGCGGTTGCGCTTCAGCGAGCGCACGATGCTCTCCAGCGTCACGGTCTTCAGCAGTTCGACCAGCCGCTCGTTCTCCTTCGCCATCAATTTGCCCAGGGCGCAGCCGTCGCCCTTGCAGATCTCGTGCTTCAGCAGGCAGCCGGTGTAGTCGGGTGTGCCGCCCGCCGCCACGTAGATCTCCAGCAGCGTGATCGCGCCGGCCGGCCGCGCCAGCCGCGCGCCGCCCGCCGGGCCGCGCTCGGTCACCAGAATCCCGGCCCGCACCAGTTGCTGTACCACCTTCGCAAAGTGGTGCGCGGAAAAACCGAGACGCTCTGAGATCTCCCGCGCCGACTGGTAGCGGTCGGGCTGTTCCGCCAGATTCGCGCAGGTGTGCAGCGCGATCGACATCGCCTCCGAGATATTCAACAAGCCGAGCATGGTAAAAAAGCCTTCCGTGCGTTAATTCGGCATAACGGTACCAAATTGCCGAAACGCTGTCAACCGGGCCGGAAAAATTTTTTTTCGCGGTAAACGCTGGCCAACCGGCGGGCGTTTAAGTAATAAAGGGAGCGCCATGACTATCATTGAACCGCACATCCACATGCTGTCGCGCACCACGGACGAGTACCAGGCCATGTACCGGGCCGGCATCCGCGCCTGCGTGGAGCCCTCGTTCTGGCTGGGCACGAACCGCCGCTACGCGGGGTCGTTCTTCGACTATTTCCGGCTGATCCTCGAATTCGAGACCGTGCGCGCGGCGCGTTTCGGCATCGACCACTTCTGCGCGATCGCCATGAATCCCAAGGAGGCGGACGACCGCGGCCTGGCCGACGCGGTGATCGACGGTCTGGGCGAGTATCTGGACCATCCGCGCTGCGTGGCCATGGGCGAAATCGGGCTCAACCTCAATACGCCCAACGAGGAGTACGCGATGATCCGCCAGCTCCGCATGGCCGAGGCACGCAAGATGCCGGTCATCCTGCACACGCCGCATGTGGACAAGCTGCGCGGCACGCTGCGCATCCTGGAGATCATCAAGGCTGAGGGTTTTACGGTCGAGCGCATCGACGTCGACCACAATACCGAAGAGACCATCAAACACACGCTGGACTCAGGCTGCTACGCCGGCATGACCGTCTACCCGTATTCCAAGCTCAATCCGCAGCGCGTCTCGGCCATGGTCAAACAGTACGGCCACGAACGCGTGATCGTCAACGGCTCGGCCGACTGGGGTGTCTCCGACCCGCTCTCGCTGGTCAAGGTGGTGGACACCATGCGCGGCGACGGCCACAGCGACGGCGTGATCCAGGACCTGGTCTTCAACACGGCCATGCGCTTTTACAGCGCCTCGCCGAACTGGAAGCCCGACCTGAACATCCAGCCGCTCGACCCCAGCGTCTACCAGCGCTGAACCGGGTAATCGGTGTTGCGGCAACGGCGGCGTTGCGATATGATAACGGCTATTTAATGGTGCCTCTGCTTGCCGGACGGAAAGCCGGCACAGGGTGTGCGAGGTGTTACACATGTTGATTCGCACTCAGATCCTATGCGTGTACGCGGCGTGTCTTCTGCTGTTGGGCGGCTGCGGCTCAGATTCCGGCCAGAACGACCTGCGCCGCGGCATGGCGGCTTTCGCGGAGCAGAACTACCCCGAAGCGATTGCCTGTCTGACGCGCGCCTCGCAGCGCGTCGCCGATTCGCCCGACCTCTACTATCACCTCGGCTGCGCCCACCTGCTCAAAGGCGAGCTGGATCCCGCCGCGGCCGCGTTTCAGGCGGCCTTCGACCTGGACCCGAAGCACGGCGAAACCCTCGCCGGGCTCGGCCAGCTCGCCTACTACACCAAGGAGCTGCCGAAGGCGCAAATCTTTTTCCGTCAGGCGTTGGAGGCCGAGGTCGCCAGCGACGACGCGCGGGCGAGCATCCTCAACGGCCTTGCGCTGACCGAGGCGGCGCTCAAGCGCAACGATCAGGCGCGCCTCTGTCTGCTGCGCGCCCAGCAGGCCAGCCGGCGTTACGCGCCCGCCTTCTACAATCTGGGCGCCCTCTACCTGAACGCCTTTGCCCTGCGCGAGGAGGCGCTCGATCAGTTCGAGCTCTTCGTGCGCCTCGCCGACGCCGGCAGCCCCTACCAGGAAAAGGCCCGCAATCAGATCTCGCGCCTCCGCGGCGCGCTGGAGCGCGCCCGGGCCGAAGAGCTGGACGCCCTGCGCCGCGACCCCGATCTGGCGGCGCGCCGCCTGCACGAGGGGGTCGAGGCGCAAATCGCGCGCCAAATCCCCAAGGCGCTCAAATGCTACCGCGACGCGCTGGCCGCCGACCCGCTCACCTTCAGCGCGGCCTACGGCCTGGGCAAGCTCCACCGCGATCAAAAACAGACGGCCGAAGCGCTGGACGCCTTTAAACGCGCCGCCGCCATCCAGCCCGCCCACCTGGAAAGCCACCTGGAAGCCGCAGAACTGGCGCTTCAGCTCAAACGGTATGACGAGGCCGAGCGCATCCTTGACCGCGCCATCGCGCGCTCCCCCTTCACGCCGAAGAGCGCGGACATCATGGCCCGCATCCGCCACGCCCAAGGCCGTTACGCCGAGGCGCGCGCCTACGGCGAGTTCTACCTCTCTCTCGTGCGCCCCGACGCCAAGGGACGCGCCGCCTACGCGAAGTGGGTCAGCGACCTGCCGAAATAAGCGAGGAGCCGCCTATGCCAGCCTTCATCGGGCAAATGGGTTTATGGGATTTTCTGGCGTTCGGCGCCGTCGCCTGGCTGGTGATCCGCGGCTTCCTGCGCGGCTGTTCCGGCGAGGTCAGCGGGCTGGTCGGACTGCTGGCCGCCGCCGCGCTCGGCTATTTCGGCTTCGCGCCGGTCGAGCGCACCGTGCTGGCCGCCAAGCTGCTGGCCGCCAACCCCTACGCGGCCCGCCTGATCGCCTTCATGCTGGTCCTCGTGGCCTGCTTCTCGGTCTGGCTCCTGACCGGCCGCCTGCTGAAAGGGGCGCTGCAACTGGTCGTGCGCCAGCCCTTCGATGCGTTGCTCGGCGGCGTCATCGGCGGACTCAAGGCGTTTGTCGCCGTGGCCGCGCTCTGCACCCTCGGGCTGCTGAGCCCGCGCGAGGCCGACCGCGCCCGCCTGCAGGACCGCTCGCTCACCGTCAAGAAAATCGCCCCGCTGCTCCACCGCATCACCACGCCGGCCGAGGGCTCGCAGGACGAGGCGTTCCGTCCGAAGCGCGACCTGGAGTGAGCCCGCCGATGGATAGCGTGCCGATCGACCAGATGAATGACGCCGACCTCATGCTGCGCGTGCGCGGCCACGATGACGAGGCGGCCTTCGGCCTGCTGGTGTCGCGCCACCAGAAACCCCTGCTGAACTTTTTCGCCCGCTCCGGCGTTCAATACGACAGCGAGGACTTGGTGCAGCAGACCTTCCTCCGGCTCTACCGCTACCGGCAGCGCTATGTGGCGACCGCAAAGTTCACGACCTTCCTCTTCCTGCTGGCCCGGCAGGTGTGGATCGACGAGCTGCGCCGCCGCCAGCGGCGCGAACGGCTGGCCGAGAGCCTGGCCGCCGAACCGCACGAAGAGTTCGCGGCGCCGGCTGATCCCAGCGCCGGCGCGCAGGGCGATCTCGACCTCGCGCGGGCGCTGGCGGCCCTGCCCGAGGGGCTGCGACAGGTCGTCGAGCTGGCGGTCTACCAGGATCTGCCCTACGCCGAGGTGGCCGGAATCCTGGGGATTCCGGTCGGGACGGTGAAGTCGAGGATGTTTAACGCGCTCGCCAAACTGCGCGCGCTGTTGGAGCCCGAAGCGACCGCCGCCGCGCCGCATCAGGGACCCGCGAAAGGAGACAGGCCATGAACCTGAACGCCCATTTGAGCGAACTGCCCGCCGCAGAGGCCGCCGCCTTCCGCACGCTGGTCGCGCGCCTGCAGGCCGCCCCGCAGCGCGAGCCCGCCCCGCAGCTCGCCTCCCGCATCCTCGCCGCCGTCGCCTCCGAGCGCACCCAACGCCCAACGCTCAACGCTCAACCAATAACCACTAACCATAAACCAGTAACCAGTAACTATCGCCTGTGGCGATGGGCCGCCGCCCTGGCCGCCGCCCTGCTGGCGGCGGTGACCCTTTTCAACCGCCCGGCCGCGCCTCTGCCCGCCGCGCCGCTGCCGGCCGCCGATCCGGCCGCCTGGCTCGCCGCCTGCCAGGAGGCGGACGGCGCGTGGCAGCCGGCACGCCACGGCGGCGACCCGGCCTACCGCCCGGCCCTGACCGCCCTGGCCGCGCTCGCTCTGGCGCGCGATCCGGCCGACCGCTTTCGCGAGGGCCTGCGGCGCGCCGCCGCCGCACTGGTCGCGATGCAGGCGGCGGACGGCGCCTTCGGCGGCGAGGGCCGCGTCCGCGCCTACAATCAGGCGATCGCCGCCTACGCGCTGGCCACGCTCGCGCCGCACGGCCCCGCCACCGCCGCCGCGCTCGAACGCGCCGTGGCCTTCAGCCGGGCCGGCCAGAGCGCCGAGGGCGGCTGGGATTACGAAGCGGGTTCCGAGGGCAACACCGCCGTCACGGCGTGGCAGGTGCGGGCGCTGGCCGCAGCCGCCGAACGGGGAGTCGGCCAGGCGAACATCCCCCTGCGCAAAGGGTTGCGCTGGCTGCGCGGCGCGGCGCGCAGCGAGGGCGGCGTCGCCTACCACCGCGGCTCGGCCGGCCGCTCCGAGAGCCTGTCGGCGCTGGCCGCCTATACGCTGATGACCTCGGGCCGGTCGTTTGAAGGCCTTCCGGCGCTCGGCCGCAACCTGACGGCCGCCCTCTCGGCCGCGGACGGCGCGGCCGACTGCTACCGCGACTATGCCAAGGTCATGGCCTTTGAGTCGGCCGGCGACACGGCGCGCGCCGAGGCCGTGCGCACCGGCATGCGGCACCGGCGGCAGGCCGGCGCGCAAGACCCGTGGGAGCCGATCGGCGGCACGCTCTACACCTGCGCCTTCACGGCGCTGGCCGCGCGGCAGTGAGCGGATCTCGGCAGTACCGGTAGTTACGGCAGTGTCGGGTGTTCCGGTCCTGCCGATCCTGCCGGACGCACCGCCGCCTTGCGCGCGAGCGCCCGGGCGCGACGTCGCGCGAGCGCCTGGTGAACCGCGATGCCGGCCAGCACAACGGCGGCAATCAGCGCCACGCGCAGGCGCGGCTGCCGCAGATAGGGCAGGATGCGGTCGCCGATGAAGGCGCCCAGCCAGAGGAAGAGCAGCGACTGCACCAGCGAGGCCGCGCTGAGCAGCGCCAGAAAGCGCGGGAATGGGTAGCGCACCACGCCGGCCGCGCTGTAGGCCACCGTGCGGGCGCCCGGCAAAAAACGCGAAAGCACCACAGTCTTGATCGCATGGCTGGCGAACACCTGTTCCATCCACGTGAGCCGGGCAGCATCCACCCAGCGGCGGCTGAGCAAGAATTGCGTGGCGTAACGTCCGATCAGATAAAGACCTATGTCGCCGGAGATCCCGCCGAAAAACATGCCGGTCAGCGCCACCCAGGCCCCCATGTGGCCGGCCGCCACCAGCAGGCCGACGCCGCAACGGGCCGCGTCCTCCAGAAAACAGGTGCCGACCGCCACCAGCAGGCCTTGCAGCCAGAGGTGGTCCGCCAGATGTTCGCAAAGCTGAAGAAAGGTCGCTTCGTTCACGATGGGGACCGATTGTGCCACAATCGCCGGTCCGACGCAAGCAGCGCCCCGGGGAGAAAAAATATTTCCCTTCCGCCCCGTTTTGAGGCTTGCAAGGCTTGCGCCGTTTGGGGTAATCTATGACATACAACGAAAGAATGGTCTCGACCAGCGGTGCAGGAAGCGGGTGTTTTCTGTCTGTTGCGCCGGGATTTTGAAGGTTTACAGTCAACAACGCACTCAACTGACAGGAGGGTTTCTTTAATGAACCTGACTTCAAAGCGTATGCTACAGTTTTTGTCGCTGTGCGCGGGCGCTTTTGCGCTCACGGCAACGGCACAGACGGTCTTCGTCGCCGATAACTTCGAGGCCGAAGGGGTCGGTTACACCAACGCGGCGATTAACGACGCGGCGGGGATGTACAAGGCCAACGTCTGGGGCGCGCAGTCCCAGTACACGAACCTGGTGTGGGAAGCCGGAGCGGGCGACGCCTCCACGATTCAGGCGTTCGACGGGACGTACGCGGCAGGCCGTCCGATCACCAACGCCAACGCTCAGGCGCAGGCGCTCAAGCTCGAGACCGAGGGCCAGACGCTGACGCGCTACGTCGCGTTTACGGAAGATGACGGCACGGGGTCGTTGGGCATTCCGCGGACCACGCCGACCGATGTCGAGGTGTCGTCAGCGTTGCCGGTATATGTCGACACGCTGATGAAGTTCACGCCCAGCGAGGACGATCCGGAAGTGACGGATTCCAACATCAAGCTGGCGCTCTTTGTCAACGTCAGCTCCAACCTGGTGCTGCGTCACAGTTATTATGATGGTTCAGGTTATGTGGTCACGAACAGCATTTTCACAGATCTGGGTGTGATCAACCCGGAGCAGTGGTACCGCCTCACCATCAAGATGCAATATCATGGCAGCTATGCCGCGATGCAGGCCTGGTTGTGGCTGGATGGGACGCCACTGACGCACTACAACGGTGAAGTTGACGAAAACAACTTGCATGGCGGGCCGATCTTCTACGCGATTAACGACGCGCAGACCCTCAGCCAGGTCTCCTTCCAGGGCACCGGGTATGTGGATGATCTGGTCGTCGCACGGGAGATCACGTCTTTCGCCGGACAGGCTGGTCTGGAGCTCACGCTGGTCTTTAATGATGACTGGCTGAACGTGTTCGATGGCGCAACACCTGTTGCGTCGAATGCGGTCGTCACCAGCGGCACCACACTGACGATCAATGCCATCGACTGGTACCAGATCAGCAGCGTCACCGGCGA
>ERZ795056.7155-NODE-7155-length-10765-cov-5.887955_pt1 | contig 10765 bp, 8 predicted proteins | sample MGYA00375140_ERZ795056 | MGnify/ENA primary metagenome ERZ795056 (study PRJEB30185, sample SAMN05720227) | activated sludge metagenome | isolation source: Anaerobic digester | place: USA | collected 2015-03-09 ...
TCTATTCTGCCTGCAACCACTGTAGATGCAAAAATTACTAAAACAGCCGGCGGGGTAGCCCATAATATTGCCAAACAGTTGAGTATACTAGGGGCAAATGTTCAATTAATCAGTGTATTTGGAAACGATAGCGATGGGGATTGGTTAAAACAATCTTGTAGTGCGGCAGGGGTCAAAATTGATGCCAGCATCACTAAAGAAGGTATTTCAGGAAGGTATTCTGGGGTCATGAATGTAGATGGATCACTGTATGCTGCATTTTTATCAAATGCCGCAGTAGAAATGGTTACACCAGCCCATTTAGAAGCACACCAAGCACTATTGCTGAGTGCGCAATATATTATGGCAGACGCCAATACCAGTATAGAAAGTATGGATTGGTTGTTGCAATTCAGTAAAAGAACAGGCATTCCATTTATCATAGAACCTGTATCGGTGCCACCTGCATCCAAATTAAAGGATATGGATTTAGACGGCTTGTATTTGGTAACGCCCAACGAAGATGAACTACCAGTGATATGTAGCGAAAAATCATTCTTAACACAATTGCAAGTAGAAGAATTATTAAAAAGAGGGGTGCAAAATATTTGGCTACACAATGGAAAGCAGGGCTCTGCATTTTATAATAAAGACAAAGCCATTACTTTGCACGCACCCGATATAGAAGTAGTAGATTGCACTGGAGCAGGAGATGGCTCCTTGTCTGGATTCTTGTTAGGAAAAACCTTGGGGAAAACAGATGAAGAATGCATTAAGCTGGCCCATACCTTGTCGGCAGAAATACTACAAGTGAACGGAGCCATCGTTACGCATTTATCACAGGCAGAATTATTATCAAGGGTTTCAAAATATTATCCCTCTTAAAGCTATTCATATGCATCCATCTATTCATATACACCCCGAAGTGGCCGCAGCTTTAAGAGACGGAGAACCCGTAGTAGCATTAGAAAGCACTATTATAGCACATGGGATGCCCTACCCACAAAACACAGCAACAGCAAGGGCTGTAGAAGAAATTGTGAGAAGCAATGGAGCCATACCAGCCACCATTGCCATCATCCAAGGAAAATGCACAGTAGGATTAACCGATGAAGAATTAGAATATTTTGGACAAGCAAAAGACATACTTAAAGTGAGTTTGCGTGATATGTCTTATGTAATTAGCCAGCAACTATATGGAGCAACAACAGTTGCAGCAACCATGCGAATTGCAGCAATGGCAGGCATACCCATTTTTGTAACAGGTGGAATAGGAGGCGTACACAGAGGAGCAGAAACCAGTATGGATATTTCAGCAGATCTTACAGAAATGGAACATACGAATGTGGCAGTAGTTTCAGCAGGCGTAAAATCAATTTTAGACATTGGGCTCACATTAGAATATTTAGAAACCAAAGGAATACCAGTAGTAACATTTAAACAAGAAGCATTCCCCAGTTTTTATTCTTCCACTAGTGGATACAATAGCCCATTAACACTTGAGACCCCAGAAGCCATAGCGGCTATGCTGAAAGTCAAGTGGGACATGGGTTTGAACGGATCGGTATTAATTGCAAACCCCGTACCTTCTCATCAGGAAATACCCGTAGCAGAAATGGAAGAACATATTGTGTTGGCATTAGATGCAGCAAAAAGAGCAGGCATAAAAGGCAAAGATATTACTCCGTTCTTGCTAAAATATATTGCCAATCATACCAAAGGAGAAAGCTTAGAAGCCAATATTGCATTGATTAAAAACAATGCAGCATTAGGTGCTCAAATTGCAGTGGACTTATCGGCAATAACTGATTAAGATTTTAATTGCGTATGATTTTTCTTGAAACAAAATCATACCGTTGCGGTTGAGCCATCATTATAAATGGTTTCAATATGCGACCCCATTGCTTTTTTTGCTTCTCCCAATCTTGCGCATCGTACACCATTGCATAAGATTTACCCAACACAGAAAACTGATTACCCTCTACAACAATAGCAGTGGACTCATCAATAGCAATGCCCAATAAATGTGGATGTTGTTCTATCACCGGAATCAAATCGAATTGACGATTTCTAGCCAATACATGTTGATCAATAGCCGTATTCACAAATAAATTTAAAGCAGCAGGAAAATCAAAAGGCTTGGTCAAATCTTTTCGCGCATCACCACCTACTAATAAAGTACCCATAATAGTAGCACCCGCAGAAGTACCCATGAACACGCCGCCTCTCTTAAATAAATCTAGCATAGCAGCATGCACCTGCGTACCCAGGAATGCATCCGCAATGCGGCTTTGATCGCCCCCGGAAAAATAAATACCTTTTGCATTTTGAATGGCTTTAATAAAAGCAGGAGCATCCGCTGCATCTTTAGATCGCGCATGTATCGTTATTAAATTGGTAAAGCCTTCTTTTTTAAAACGAGTCAAATGCGCGCCCGCATTAATAGCAGAGTCATTGGTTGCCGTGGGGATTACCACCACCGATTGATCTTTTCCTCCTATTGATTTCGCAAACAGCTGATACATGGTATCGGGCATGGAACCACCGCCCACAATAATTAGTTTTCCTTTTGCATTGACTGATTGCGCAATAATTGAAGAACTATTTTGTAACAACAGAAAGGCAAGTAAGGCTATGAAATTTTTAACAGCTAACATAATTAATCATTTGAGAATTTATTTTCCATTAATTTTTCCTTGAATGAAGTACCAAATGTATAAGCAAAAGTGAGTAAGACCGCCCTGGTATCTACTTTGAAAATACGACTAAAATTAAAGTCAGGGGTATTCCAAATAAATCCATTTTTTTGGGTATTAAAAATATCCGTCACAATTAACCCAAACCTAGCTTTGTCATTCCCAATTTTCTGTTGAAAAGCAATGTCTACGTTGTAAACCGCAATTCTATTTCCCTGTAAAGTAGCGGTTGGCGCATTGTAAACCCCAATAACCTGCAGCTTAGACTTTTTCCATGGAATAAAATCATTGATCCACTTTGTATTCCAACTAAGTAATTGATTAAGGGCCTGGGCATTAATATTTTTAGCTTCAATTGATTGATTAAAAATAGAAGCGCTCCAATTTGATTTCCAAAATGGAAATGGATCAAATGAAAAAATGGTTTCAAAACCAACAGTAATAGTTGTACCTGCATTAAAAGGCTGAGTAAATAGCACTTGATTGGGTTGTAGTATGGTAAATGGCAAAATAGAATTGGTGCTGTTTCTATAATAGACTTTGGCCATAATACTACTCTTTGAAAAATTATTTGAATAACCCAATTCTAAATTGTGACTTATTTCTGGCATGAGATTAGGGTTGCCACTTCGCTGAGTTAAAGAATCGGTGATATCAACAAAAGGATTGAGTTGACCTAGTGACGGTCGGTTAATCCGTTTACCATAAGTAAATCTTATATTTTGATTGTTTGTAATTTTATATCCAAAATTTGCATTGGGAAAAAGATTAAAATAATTATTTTTAAAATCAACATTCAGACTATTCACATTGCCTTTGTTGTTTGTTTGTTCTGCTCTTATACCAAGCTCGTAATCCCAGTTTTCATTGATTGTTTTTCTATACTGAACGTAGTAAGCATTTACCCATTCATTAAAGTTCAGCTTGCCAGTTCTATTCGGGACGGCAGTAAAACTTCCGTTCAATTCATCGTCTTGACTAAAATTGATACCAAAACTTCTTAAGAGTCCTTTATAGCCAGTTTCAAATAGGCCATTATTTATTTTTTGCGCATAATCAACCCTAAAATTATTGATGGAACTCTCTTCGGCAAATCCTGTTCTTTGATTAAATGGACTACCCGAACTACTATTATCAGCTGTTAAGCTTTGCGTATTAATGGCCGTATTTTCAATTCCATTACTGTTAGAAGTGCTGAAGTTAATGCTCCATTTTTGTCCCTCTTGTTTTAGCTTTCTCTCATATTTAAAAGCGGCTTCAAAAGCATTTTCCTTTCTTCGTTCATCAGAAAAACGCCTGCTTTTAGATTGAAATATTTTATTGTTATTTTCAAGTGTATTAAACAAAGTTTCGAAGTTGGTCTCTTTTTCAAAACCCAAAATGATTTCGGCTCCTATTGTATACTGAGTGCCTGTATAATCAACGGTAGAACGAATATTATGAATACCTTCCTCTCTTATATCATTCCTTCTCTGTGTTAAATAATATTGAGTAGGTGAATTAAAATTGATTCTGTCTCCATTGGCCATTCTATTTCTCTCCGCTAACCTATTGTCATAACCCACACCAAAATTCCATTGCTTTTTTTTATAATTGAGCATTAATGAATTATTGAGCCTCCAACTGTATGCAGCTCCACTAGAAATGGAAAAAGCACCATTGAATCCGTCTGTCTTTCCTTTTTTAAGGATGATATTGATGATGCCATTTTCTGACTCAGCATCATAGGAAGCACCTGGCGATGTGATCAGTTCAATCTTATCAATGCTGTTTGCAGGAATGGCATTCAGGTTGGCTAGTTTTGAGTTTCGTCCATTTATTAAAATCATGGGAGACTTACCCCTTACATTAATGGCACCTTCACCATCAACAAATACAGTTGGCGTGTTTCGGAGTAAATCAATAGCACTACCACCTTGTTGCGATAGGGTAGCATCCGCATTAATTACAAAGCCAGTTTTTGTTTTTTGTATGAGTTCTTTTTTTGAACTGATGGTTACTTCATTTAAAGCAGAAGCATTGTTTTCTAAAACGATTGTATTGAGTGTTAGATTTTGTTGACTTGATTTTTCAACAAATAAACTATAGCTTTTATACCCGATTGAATGCACTTTTACTAGATATTTTCCAGCATTCACTCCAAGAAAAACAAAATGACCTGCACTATCAGAAGTAGTCCCTTTCAATACTTTTACTGTGTCTGATTGGGTGTAAAGTAAAATATTGGAAAATTCGATGGGTTTGCCAGCACTGTCTTTTAGTTTTCCTAAAACTTGGTTTTGGGTATATGCACTATTAGTAAGTAAACATGCAATAAAAAAGTAAATAAGCTTCATTCCTTATTTCACCAATTTAATTGCGTCGTCTAAACGCTGTGAAGCATTATCCCAATTGATAATATTGAATAAAGCGTCTACAAAATCTGCTCTCTTGTTTTTGTATTTCAAATAATAAGAATGTTCCCATACATCAATCACCAGCAATGGAATAACCCCCCATTGCGTTAATTTTTCATGATTTTCACATTGTAGAATAGTAAGCTTATCTGTATACGGTTGATAACCTAAAATACCCCAACCATTGCCATCTACATTTTTAGAAGTTTGCGCCAAATAAGCTTTTAATTTATCGTAGCTACCAAAATCCTTTTCAATACGTTTTAACAACTCTCCTTTAGGCGTTGTAACCTTGTTTCCAAGGTTCGTCCAAAAAATAGAGTGCAAAATATGTGAAGACAAATGAAAAGATAATTTCTTTGTCCAATAATCAACCGTTTCTAAGTTGTTACTGTCTAAAGCTTCTTTAATTTTTTTAAGATCGGTATTCGCTGCTTTAGTGGCTCCACCATGATGAAAGGTATAATGCAAATGCAAGGTTTCACTATCCATATAGGGCTCTAAGAAATTCTCTGCATAAGGCAATGCCTGCTGCACAAAATTTCCGTTTGCATCTACTAATTTATCGATATTGTTATTGGTTAAATTTTGCGCAAAAGCATTGTCGGCTCCAATAATAGTGGCAGAACTAGTTAATAGGCCCATTTGCAAAAAATCCTTTCTGTTCATTGTAATCGGTTTTTGAATGACATTCTAAATTATACTGGGCCGTTGACCCCTATGGAAGTCACTATTCTATCCTACTTCGCGGGCGTAATGATAATATTGCGGTACTCTACCGGACCATGATCACCCTGTAACATAATTGGACCTGGCTCACCTTCTTTGCTATTGAGTGCACCACCAGTAATGCCCGGAATAATTTGATCTACAATAATGGCTTTACCATTCGCAACAACAGTAACACGGCGACCCACTAAAGTGATATCATAAGTTTGCCATTCACCTGGTGCTTTTGCCACCATTTCATTGGGTGTTATAAATCCATAGATGCCACCAAATAAAGTAGAGCTGGGTTCTTTACCTGCATTATCTTCTACTTGTATTTCGTAACGACCTCTCAAATACACACCACTATTGCTTCCTGCGGGATAACGGAATTCAATATGTAATTTGAAATCTTCAAAATTTTGATCAGTAATAATATTGGCGCCGCTTTTAGGGCTGGTTAAAACGCCATTGATATTTACCCACTGATTGTTGTTTCTGTCGGCATGCCAACCTTCAATGCCTTTTCCACTTAATAAATTAATGGGCTTTCCCCAAACAGGTGCTTTATCTCTTTTTAATAAAGGGGCACGCTCACCAGTAAATGAATGCACTTTGCCATAGCTCTGTGTAATAGTCCCTTTTAGTTGATCGTTTTCTAAAACTGCATCAAACTCCATGTACTTGTCTAAACGATCCCATTGAGAAGGAATGCTGAAATGAATTTTACCCTCTTTTACTTGCACATGACTGATGGGTCTTGCACTACCACCATCGGCTACAAAATAACCTACTAAGGTTTTAACGCCAGATAGTTTTACTTCTAACCAAGACGGCGCAATGCGACCATCCATATTCACGGTTAAATCCCAACGACCAATAATATCATTATCGGCGGCAACTTTTTTAGCGGTAGTACTATGATTATCAGGCGCAGCAGCACTGTTAGAAGGGGCGGCCAAAACAGAGGCACTTACAAAAAGTGAAAGCGCAACGAATAAAGAAATTTTTTTCATGACAGCAAGCTTTAGTTTATCAAGAGTTTGAAGTTAATTAAATATGTCCATTCTTTATTTCTTCCACTACCCCCGGGTCTAGTAAAGTAGAAGTATCACCTAGGTTCTCTATTTCTCCTTCGGCAATTTTGCGTAAAATTCTACGCATGATTTTACCACTGCGCGTTTTAGGCAAGCCATTTACAAACTGAATTTTATCAGGCTTAGCAATAGGCCCAATCATACGGGTAACCGTTTGCAAAATGTCTTTGCGCGTGAGTTCTTCATCACCATGTGTATTACTGTAAATTACGTAAGCATAAATGCCCTGCCCTTTTACATCGTGTGGATAACCTACTACTGCACTTTCAATTACACCCGCATGCATATTAATCGCATTTTCTACTTCAGCAGTACCAATGCGATGTCCACTTACATTGAGTACATCGTCTACTCTACCTGTAATGCGATAAAATCCATTCTCATCTTTTAAAGCACCATCACCCGTGAAATATAAATTTTCATAAGTGGCAAAATAATTGGTTCTGCAGCGTTCATGATCACCATAAGTGGTACGCAATAAAGAAGGCCAAGGAAACTTAATACATAAATTACCTTTGAAAACGCCGTCTTCTGCTTCTGTAATTTCAACCCCTTTTTCATCTACTAAAATGGGTTGAATACCAGGCATAGGCAAAGTAGCCCAACCGGGTTTAGATGGGGTGATTCCCGCTAAGTTGGTAATTAAGCAACCTCCTGTTTCCGTTTGCCACCAAGTATCAATGATGGGACATTTTTTCTTGCCCACGTTTTCATTGTACCAATGCCAAGCTTCTTCGTTAATGGGTTCACCCACAGTTCCCAAAACTTTTAACGAGCTCAAATCCTTTCCCTGAAAGGGTCCTAAGCCATAGCTCATTAAAGAGCGAATAGCAGTAGGCGCAGTATATAAAATATTGACTTTGTATTTATCTACAATTTCCCAGAACCTTCCTGCATCGGGCCAAGTAGGAACCCCTTCAAACATGAGAGAAGTAGCACCTGCGCTTAACGGACCATATACTATATAAGAGTGCCCTGTAATCCAACCTATATCAGCCGTACAAAAATGTATTTGACCAGGTTGATAATTAAAGATGTTTACAAAAGTATAATTGGTGTACACCATATAACCCGCGCATGCATGCACGACCCCTTTGGGTTTACCGGTACTACCTGAAGTGTATAAAATAAAGAGTGGGTCTTCTGCATCCATTTCCACCGCATCCATTTCTTTGATACCCATTTCTTCTACATGACGCATTTCATCTTCCCACCAAACATCTCTTCCTTTAATCATTGATATAGGTGTACGTGTGCGCGTATATACAATTACTTTTTTGACCGTTCTATTGCCAATTAATGCATCATCAATTACCGATTTCAACGGAATATCTTTTCCACCGCGGAACGCACCATCGCAAGTAATAATGAATTCACTTTGCGCATCGTATAGGCGGTCTGCAATACTTTGCGCGCTGAATCCCCCAAAAATTACTGAGTGAATAGCCCCAATTCTAGCACAAGCTAAAATTGCAATGGCCAATTCAGGAATCATGCCCATGTACACACAAACTCGATCGCCCTTTTGAACACCATTGTTAATGAGTACTTGCGCAAATTGGCAAACCCGTTTGTGCAACATGCTGTAAGTGAGAATACGTTGTTTTTCGTTGGGATCATTCGACTCCCAAATAATAGCGGGAACATTTCCTCTCTCGGCCAAATGACGGTCTAAGCAGTTTTCGGTTATATTAAGTTTACCCCCTTTATACCATTCGTTCTTAGGTTCTGTAAAATTCCAGTCGAGCACTTTGTCCCACTTTTTTTTCCAAACAAAATGTTCTGCAACAGAAGCCCAAAAAGCTTCGGGGTTATCTACACTCTCTTTGTATACTTTTTGGTACTCTTCAAAAGAATTGATTTGATATGGATAGGACATGGCACAATTTTACAAGCGTAATTTAAAACATCTTGTAGAGAGTTGTTAAACATTTCTTGTTAAAACAATATATTTAAGGATGAATAAAACAAAAGGAACTTCTATTACCAGTGTTATCAGCGCATCATCCGTTGGTACCATGATTGAATGGTATGACTTCTATATATTCGGGAGTTTGGCCACTATTATTTCCACTAAATTTTTTCCGCAAGACAATCCCACTGCAGCGTTCTTAAGTACGTTGGCCACATTTGCAGCAGGCTTTGTGGTAAGACCATTCGGGGCATTATTTTTTGGAAGACTGGGCGACTTAATTGGGCGCAAATACACATTCATGGTAACCCTTTTGTTAATGGGAGGTGCTACATTTTTAATAGGTTGTATACCTTCTTATGAAACCATTGGATTTATGGCACCGGTACTCATACTATTGCTAAGACTCTTACAGGGATTGGCTTTGGGAGGAGAATATGGAGGTGCCGCTACTTATGTTGCAGAACATTCCCCAGAAGGAAAAAGAGGATTCATGACCGCATGGATTCAAACCACTGCAACAGTAGGATTATTTGTTTCCTTATTGGTGATCATGGGAACCCGTGCAGCATTATCAGCAGAAGATTTTGATGCATGGGGATGGAGGGTACCATTTTGGGTATCTATATTAATGGTATTGGTTTCTTATTTGATCAGAAAAAATATGGAAGAGTCACCAGTATTTGCAAAAGCAAAAGCAGCAGGCAAAACTTCTACCAATCCATTAAAAGAAAGCTTTGGTAAAAAACTCAATTTCAAATTTGTATTGCTGGCATTATTTGGTGCAGTAATGGGACAAGGTGTTATTTGGTACACGGGACAATTCTATGCCATGAGTTTTATAGAAAAAACCATGAATGTAGACAAAGAACAAGTAGACAGTTTAATGTTTATTGCACTTATGTTGGGCACACCATTCTTCTTAGTCTTTGGATGGCTCAGTGATAAAATAGGACGCAAGTGGATCATGATGGCAGGCATGTTAATAGCCATTGTATCGTACAGACCAATATATGAAAATATGTACCAAACCACCAACCTGGCAAATAAGGTTGAATTAAGTTCTAGCAACAGCATGGTGAATAATGTAAACACAGTCACCACTGTATACGCAGACAGTACCATCCAACAAGAAATACAAAAAACCAATCCAACCAATGGAGCAATAACGACCACTATTAAAATCAGTATCAATAGCAGCGATAAGCAAAAGCTCATATTACTGGTATTTATACAAGTGTTATTTGTAACCATGGTATATGGACCCATTGCCGCATTCTTAGTAGAAATGTTCCCAACAAAAATCAGGTACACGAGTATGAGTTTGCCTTATCATATAGGCAATGGAGTATTTGGGGGATTATTGCCGGCTGTTGCTACTTACCTTGCTACTAATGCTAAAACCGCTGGTAAAACAGACTGGTATTTAGAAGGTCTCTGGTATCCAATAGGAGTAGCAGCAGTGTGTTTAGTAATAGGTGTGATATATATAAACGGTAAGGATAAAGAAATTAACGATTAAACATTTTATTATGAATTTGATTAAGAAAATACTCGGCATTGTTTGGTTGGCATTGGGTTTAGCAGTGGGCTATTTTGGTGTAACCATTTTAGGAATACCTAAATTAACCAGTGGTAAACAAGATGATTTAGTGTTTGGCATCATTATTTGTTTTATTTTGTTGCCGATTGTAGTAGGTGGATTGCTTGTATTTGGAAAATACGCACTACAAGGAGAATATGATTTGATTGACGATAACTAGATAGTATATACCCCCAAGTGTAGCTGTTAGTAACACGGATCCCTTCATTTTTAATGAGGGGATTTTTATATATTCACTTTACCAAAATTTCATCCCATGAAAAAATTATTATTGATTTCAACTTTATTAATAGCAAGTAATGCGTTTGCGCAAACCAATGCGAAGTATGTTAAAGACGTGATCACCGAAAATAATATTATTGCAGCCTTATACA
>ERZ795056.7157-NODE-7157-length-10765-cov-3.483100_pt1 | contig 10765 bp, 8 predicted proteins | sample MGYA00375140_ERZ795056 | MGnify/ENA primary metagenome ERZ795056 (study PRJEB30185, sample SAMN05720227) | activated sludge metagenome | isolation source: Anaerobic digester | place: USA | collected 2015-03-09 ...
GGCCCCGGCGGAGCTGAAGAATGTCCAGCTGAAGTTGAAGCTGCAGGAAAATGCGGTGAAGGCGCACCCGATGAAGATATCGTTGATGAAGATGTTGTTGACGAAGATACAACAGACGATGATCCTTATGTAAATCCATGTCTTCCGACAAATCCCTGCGTAGAAGCGAACAAGACTGTCTGCACAGACACAAATCTTGACGGTGTTGAAGAATGTGCTTGTGTTGCAACATATCACCTTGAAGAAACAACATGTGTAAGCAATACAAAAATGGTTGACTGTGTTGACAATGCACCTGCAAATGCAACAAGCACGATTGTGCCTGTTGAAGTAACATGGAACGGGACAGCATGGTCGACTCCAGTTGATTGTGAATGGGATTGTGACGGAGGTTACACTCTTGAAAGCGGATTATGCATAAACAGTAAAATGGTTAATTGTACAGATGCCGCTCCTGCAAATGCGACGAGCACGATTGTGCCTGTTGAAGTAACATGGAACGGGACAGCATGGTCGACCCCGGTTGATTGTGAATGGGATTGTGATGACAATTTTGTGATAAATGGAACCGCTGACGGTTGTGAGCCTGATCCTTGTGATCCGAATCCTTGCAGTGGTGGAACTCCGGTTTGTCGTGCAGATGAGACACCTGAAGGATACTCCTGCTATCCGGATTATAATGTTGACTGGTGTATTGTTCAGTTTCCGAAAGCTGTCGAAGGAGCTCTTTTAGGTGATAAAGTTGATCTTTACAGCAGAGTGTATATTCCAGGAATTACTACTGTTACTGCAGATGCAATTGATCTTCATCCACTGCTTAAAGTTCAATTCGGCGGAGCACCGGTAGGCACTCCGGTTTCTGAATGGGAAGCTGACACATGGACTGATGCAACTCCCAATGAAGGTTACGGCAATGATGATGAATATATGGTGCTTCAGCACACTCTCACAATAGCAGGTGAATTTGATTATACATTCAGATACAGTGTAGATGCCGGACAGACATGGACAGTCTGTGACACAGAAGGTAACATGCCGTATGACCCGGCAAAGCTTGGGTTTGCATCTGTAAACAGAATTTTTGCAAAATGGCCGCTTGATACTGATTTCATAGCTGATGGGAGTGCTACTTTAGTTGATGATGCTGTTGAAGTTACCAATTTTGTCGGTGGATCAGGAATCGGAGCAATAACATGGGGAACAAACGGTGCTTTTGCAAGTGGATGGTCAACTGGGGCTTTGGATCTGAATGACTATTTTCAGGTTTCAATGAAAGTCAAAGATGCTTTTGCCCAGAATATCGTCATTGATAATCTTCTTTATGGTGAGAGGCGTTCTGGCACAGGAATAAGGGATTACACTATCCGTTACTCAAAAACGGAGGATTTTTCTTCATATACAGACCTTGACAGCTTCAATGTGCCGGATAACGATTTGACCAGAACAAATAGATTCGACAACATTGGTGATATTGTCGTTGCTCCGGGAGAGACGATCTATTTCAGATTCTATGGATACACTTCTGAAGCAGCTGCCGGGACATGGCGAATGATTAATCTTTCATTCGGTGGATATTATCAGGATATTTAAGTCATTTGATAACATTTTTTACGCAGGGGGAGCAATTGGCTCCCCTTTTTTTTGCTTTACCTTGACTGATTTTGCTGTACAATCATTCAGGTGCTTTTTGGAGTGGTGATGAAACTGGTTATTTTTGCTATACTTTTTTTCAGTTTGAATATTTTCGCTAACGATACTGTTTTTGTTAAATTTAACAGTGATATCAAGAAGTTTTCTGCGATAGAATTTTCAGATTGCGGAATCAATGATTATTATAAGATTCCCCGTACTTCATATTATGCTGTAAAAACAGAAAACAGTGCAAAAGCGGTCAGATGCATATCTCAAAACAGGTCGGTAAAAAAGGTTTTTGCAGATGAACCGATGAACATTTCATACAAAAAAGCAGTTCCCGACCCTTATTTACAAAATCAGTGGCATTTTCAAAACACAGGACAGACCGGCATTGCAGGGAATGATGCAAAAATAATTGAAGCGTGGAATTATCTTGAGGAACTTGGTATAAAACCCGGTTTAGGAGTAAAGATCGGGCTTATTGATGATGCTTTTGACCTTCATCACCCCGACATGGAAGGAAAATTTCTTAAAGGAAGGGATGTTACGAACGGTTCGGATTATCCGTATGCCCACGACAATGAACCGCACGGGACATGTGTCGCAGGAGTTATCGCGGCAGTTAAGGACAACGACATCGGAGTTGCAGGGGCATGTCCATTCTGCAGAATAGTTCCGGTTCGGGCTTCGGAAGAACTTGGAAAGGCGGAGAACATGGCAAACGCTTTCAATTATCTTCTTGACAGAGGTGTTCATGTAATTTCAAACAGCTGGGGGCCGAGTGACAACAGTGGACCAGTTGAAATGCCTGAAATAATTGCTGAAATAATCAATTTTGCAAGATTTGAATTCAGAAAAGGTAAAGGAATCGTTGTCTTTTTTGCGGCAGGTAACGGCAATGAAAGCATATCTGATCCTGAAACTTTTGACGGATTCGCCGCAAGTCCTGATGTAATTGCAGTCGGAGCAGTGAATGCAAGCGGATCAAGATCTGCCTACAGTGATTTCGGTGAAGATCTTGACATAGTTTCCCCTTCTTCAGATGTTGATGCCGGCTATATATGGGATCCTTTTGCAATTGACCTTACGAGTGACGGTATCTGGACAGTTGATGCAAGGTGGTATTACGGTTACAATCAGACTGACTACACTTCAACTTTCGGCGGAACAAGCAGTGCAACTCCTCTTGTTGCAGCAGTTGCAGGACTTATGATATCTGCATATCCTGATGTTACATGGGATGAAATATATGAAATAATTACAGAGTCGGCTGATAAGATAGCCCCGGCAGATGCCGGATATGATGAGAACGGGTTTAGCATTTATTACGGTTACGGAAGGATAAATGCAGTTAATGCCCTTAAAACGCTGTGTGAGAAATATGAATGTGCCGGTGGTCTTGAGGAGAGCAAAGAGGAAGTTTATGAGTCATACGATCAAGAGATTCCCGATGAAGGTGAGTTTTCTGAGTTTCCTGACGACTCAATGCTTCCGATAGAGAAATATGCTTACGGTTGTAATATAACTTTATTTTAAAAGGAGAAAATTATGGGATTTTTTGATTTTTTAAAACTGAAACCGACGGTGATGCCTGTTGAACTGACACTGCTTAATTTTCACCCATCAATCAAGAATTCACCTCTTCCCGTTCTGGTCGATTTCTATTCAAATACATGTGCTCCATGTGCAATGATGGCTAAAACTGTCACAAAATTTGCAACAGACTTTCAAGGCAGGATCAGGGTGGGAGCTTTCAATATCGAACAGGATAAAGAGGGGAAAATAGTTGTTCCGTTCAAGGTTAGAGCGGTTCCCACACTTATCATGTTCAACAAAGGAGAGCCGGTTGAAACATTTGTCGGTGTCACAGGTTATCTGAAACTTCAGGAAGCTCTTGAAAAGATCGAAGGAAAGAAATAATTAAAAGATCAAAGTGCAGCCGCATCCCGATTCACCCGGTGTTTCAACTGATGAATTATCTTCATCGTCCGGTTCTTCGGTGATTTCATCAATTTGAGTATTATCGTCAACTTTAACAGAATCCTCATCATTTGACTCAGTAATATCTTCATCCTGTTGACTTTCATCATTGAGGGGTTCGATATCTTCATCATTGGTATCATTGTCCGCAGGTTCTTCATCGGGAGTTTCTTCAGGTGTTTCACAGCTGGCATCAGCTTTAATTATCTCAACTACATCAACCATTTCACGGTCGTTAGGGTTGAATCCGTCAAACTGTCTCATGGTTGTCCACATTTCCATCACAAGACGGTTGTTATCGATCATGAATTTAAGATAGTGGTTCTTTCCGTTGCAGGACTGACTTCCTTTAATTGAATTTGTACAAAGCATGTCAACAAGAAAATTCTGAAAAGTTATTGCTCCGCCGCCCCCGCTTACAACATAGACCGTTCCCTTGTCAAAGCTGTCGACTATCTGGGGCTCTATCTCGTCTGGATCAGTTCTGTCGATATATCCGTAGCTTGGAGCGAATCTTTCGTAATAATGACTGTGTGCCGATATCACAAAGTCAACATGATGCTTATCAAAGATTGGAATGAAAAACGGATTCTGACCCTGTTCGTTCATCTCGTGTCCTATTCTCATTCCGAGATATTCAAGACCTGCCGACGAATAGAACGGATGATGGTTGAATACAAATTTCCATTTTGCATCACTGTTGTTTGTAAGCACTTCATCCATCCACTTTGCGGTATCTTCAAAAAGATTTGTATATGTTACTGTTGAAATGATAATGAAGAGAGCATTTCCGTACCTGAAGAAATAGCTGTCTTCTGTTTCGGTCACAGGGTTTTCTGGATAGTGCATAAGCTGATTGAAATTAGCATTCTCTCCTTCCCCTGGTCCGTTATCATGATTTCCCATTGCAATAATAAGCGGTTTTGCCGCAAAGCTGTCACTGGTAGTATCAAGATAGTTGAGCCACTGAGATGTTTTTTCGCCGTCCCACACCATGTCACCGCCGTTTATCAGAAAAGAGGCACCATCATTCAATGCTTCTGTAAAGATGTCCCGCCATTTCACAGGATTCCCTTCTTCCGCAGTCTGGTCAACGCGGCTGTCACTCGCTACAACGAAAGCGAACGGATCACAGCCCCCTTGAAAAGGTGCAGTCGTGAAATTATAAAGTATGCTCCAGTTATTTTCTCCGCCGACCTGATACTGATAAAAAGTTGAGTGGGTAAGTCCTTCCAGAGTCACCTGATGAATATATCCAAGATCGTTGTTTCCCTTTATCGTGGCTCCTTTAACATATTTGTCAGGGGCAAAATCACTTCCGTATCTGAGTTCAGCACTGCATTCATTCTTTGTCTGCCATGTTATTCCCATTTTGGATGTGGCATCTGAATCCACAAAAGAAAGCCGTATGAACACCGGCTGACACGGCTGAACATCATCCCAGCTGAAACCTGAAACAGCAAACGGGAATAATAACATCGTATAAAGTACGGTGATCATTAATATTTTCTGCATTGGGAAAACCTCCTTAAAAAAAGACACACATGTCGCATTATAGTGTGAAAAATAGAAATGTTAAGGTTCCTAACAGAAAAATATTTAAATTGTTAACAGAATGTCATTTCATTTTAAAGAAAACTTTATCTCCGGGAAGTATTTTGCCCCCTTCCGCCCAGTTGACTTCAAGGACATATCTTGAAGGAAAGATGCTCGGCAGAGTCGTTTCGCTCAGTGGCTTTCCCCTTTTTATGGAAACAACATTAAAATCCCTGTCTATGTAGATAATTGCAAGTTCAACAGTTGTGTTTTTCATCCAGAAAAAATGTTCCCTGTCGTCATTGAAAATAAAGAAAAGTCCTTTGCCTTTCTTAAGTTCAGCACAGTGCATAAGCCCTTTTTCGTGTTCTGCCGGTGTTTCAGCGATCCCGACTGCAAAAGATATTTTTGCACCTGTTTTCGAAGTGACGGTTATTTCAGCTTCAGCCGGGTAACTGCATATATCTTCAGCCGAAATGACTGAAAAGAGCAGTGTCGCAAAGATCAAGCATGCTTTTTTTTGAAAAGATCTTAACATCTTTCTCCTTTTTCGTAGTGACAGTTCCTATCTCAAAGGCGTTTTTTATAATTTTATCCGATGTGAAAAGAAGAATGAACTCCTCTCCGCTGCCGAGGACAAGCTTTTCAACAGGGATGGAGAACATTTCCGAAGTTTGCAGCACTTCGTCTTCAACAGGTATTCTGTCATAATCTATCTCTATGGAAACATTAGACATTTCTGCAATGAGTTTCAGTTCCGAAATGAGCGAATCACTGATATCGATTGCACAGTTTATGTCATTAAGATTTTGCGGAATTGAATCAAAAGGGGAGGGGAACAGAAATTTCTCCACAGATCTTTCAAAACCTTTTGACCTGTTTTTAAGATGAAGGAGCCCACAGTGGGAAAGTCCTGTGGAATCAGCAAGATACACTCTGTCACCCGGTTTTGCACCGCTTCTGAGAAGTGGTTTCGCCGGCTTTTCACCAAACATCGTGGCTCCGATCATGAAGTTCTTTGCTCTCGTTGTGTCTCCGCCCATTATTTCTATGTTATATTTACCTGCAAATTTCTTAACTCCGTCAATTATCCTTTCCGCTGTTTTCAGCCGGTCAGGAGGAATTGCGATATTGAAAAGAAAATGGGTCGGCAGTGATCCCATGGAAATTATGTCGCTTGCATTTGCCGCCATAAGACGCCATCCGACAGCTTCAGGGAACATGAATGAAAGATCGAAATGAACACCTTCGCACATGTGGTCTGTGGTCACGACTAAAGACCTTTCATCCCAAACTGCACAGTCATCACCGATGAACTTATTGAATTTGTCTGAGATCAGATCGATTATGTCCCGTTCTCTGTTTTTTAACATACTTCCTCCTGAAAACCTTTTCTATAATATTCATCAACTATTGAAGTGCAATATTTGAAGGTGAAAAATTTGACATATCTGCATTAAATAAATTAAATATCGCAAACACTGAGAAATTTCAAGGTGTTTTGGGAGTAAAGGAATGAAAAGATTCGTTTTTATTGTAATCTGAACCTCTTTGTTGACTCTTTCATGCGGTTTACAGGAAGAAAAAAAAGAGCAGAGAATAAAGCCGGTGTCGGTTCTTACGGTCAATAACGAATCAAGGGTTTCGTATATCAGATCGATCGGGATGGTTTCTTCAAAAGATATTAAGAAATACGGTTTTAAGATCCCCGGAAAGATCGCATCAATTACTGTGAAAAAAGGTGACAGAGTGAAAAAGGGGACACTCCTTGCCAGACTTGAGACAAAAGATCTTGAATTTGCTTTATCTGCCGCGGAGAACACCTATAAAAAAACACAGGATTATTTTTCTTAATAAAAAAGGGGAAATTGTTGCAGCAGGTTATCCGGTTGTGGTGGTTAGGAATGAATCGTTTGTGATAAACACCGGCGTTCCTTCAAAAGAGCTTGTAATGATAAGACAGGGGACAGAGGCCGACATAAAAGTTGACGGCAGAATCCTTAAGGGAAAAGTTTCGGTTATTTCTCAGGTTCCTGATGAAAGGAGCAGGACATACAATGTCGAGGTTGAAATAGCAGGGAAAACTGATGAAGCAGAGCTTTTCATCGGTTCTGTTGCCAAAGTTGATTTTATTACAGGAAATATTGAAGGGATCTGGATCCCGGTTTTTGCCATTCTTACGGATGGTACAGACTATGTTTATACTGATGTTGACGGCATCGCTTTGAGAAAGAACATAAGAACGGGTAATATTTCAGGTGAATTTGTTCTTGTTGATGGTTTGAACTCCGGTGACAGGGTCATAGTAAAAGGGATGAAAGATATCAGTGACGGTGACCTGGTAAAAGAGCAATGAGATCTTTAATTCTCGCATCGGTAACTAATCGCAGAATAACCATTTTTCTTGTTATCGCATTAGTAATTGCCGGTTTTGCAAGTTATTACATCATGCCGAGACAGGAAAACCCTGATCTTAAACCTTCAATCGCTCTTGTTACCGCAGTATATCCGGGGGCGATCCCTGCTGATGTTGAGAAACTTGTGACAAAAAAGATAGAGGATGCCGCGAGTGAGATAATAAATTTTGAAAGTGTTGAAAGTTTTTCAAAGAACAGTGCTTCAATTGTCACTGTAAGAATTGATGCAAATGCTGATAGAGACAAGACCTGGACAGATCTGAGGCAGAAGATCGATGATATTGTTCCGGAACTTCCTGAAGGGTGCTGGAAACCGCAGATATTCACAAATCTCGGTGAAACGGCAGGAATGATACTTGCCATTTCCGGGTCGAATTATAATTACGACCAGCTCGAAGCTTTTGCCGAAAGGTTCAAAGAGCGGCTCGTTGAAGTTGACGGAGTCAGAAGGTTCGATATCGCAGGCAAGATCGATCGTGAAGTAGTGGTTGAAATCGAATCTGAGCGGCTTAACAGCTATCAGCTTTCGTTTGAAGATGTTTTCAGGATACTTGCCGCCCAGAATATTGAGATACCTTCCGGTGCTATAAAATTCCCGCAAGGAAGGGTAAATGTGAATGTTCCGGGCATTTTTGAATCAATAAACGATATTGAAAACGCAATAGTTGATGTTTCACCCATGAATGGATCTGTCGCGAGAATAAAGGATTTCGCAAAAGTTGAGATGCGTCTGAAGGATGATGCTGTAAAGACAAGACATAACGGTAAAGATGCCATTCTGCTTTCGGGATATTTTCAGGAAGACAGAAATGTTGTGATAATCGGAAAAACGGTAAGAGAGATCCTTGAAGAAGTAAAATCGACACTTCCTCCTGATCTTGAAGTGTCTGAAGTTCTCTATCAGCCGGATGATGTGAAAGAAGCGGTAAGCGGTTTCATGATGAATCTTCTTCAGGGGATGCTTTTTGTTATAATTGTGGTTTTTCTCGGTATGGGACTGAGAAATGCGGCTATCGTTGCAACAGCTATTCCTCTGTCAGTACTTATTTCGTTCATTGTAATGGCACTGACCGGCATTCAGATACACCAGATATCTACAACCGCGCTTATAATTTCACTTGGAATGCTTGTCGATAATGCCATTGTCATATCAGATGCTATACAATACAGGATAGATAACGGTATTGACAACATCAATGCCTCTGTTGACGGTGCTTTGGAATCAGCGGTTCCTGTTTTTACCGCAACCCTGACAACTGTCGCGGCTTTTACCCCTCTTCTTTTTCTTCCCGGACAGATCGGGCAGTATGTCATTGCAGTTCCCCAGCTTGTCATGATTTCCCTCACCGCTTCATATTTTGTGGCAATGTTCGTGACTCCTGCTTTAGCTTCAATACTTTTTGTTCCTGATAAAAGTGCAGGTTCAAAAAAAGATTCGATGATAAAAAGAGTTTTTGCATATCTTCTGAATAAAGGACTTCTCCACAGATGGAAAACGGCAGGACTTTCCTTTTTAATATTCTTTGCTGTCATGATACTCGGGTTTATGTTTTTACAGCTCAGATTCTTTCCCAATACAGACAAAAACATTGTTTACATAGATATTGTTTCTGAAATGACAGATATTGACAAAACAGATGCAATTACAACTGAGATCGAGAAAATTGTGAGCTCTCAACCTGAAGTTCTGCAATATACAACATCCGTCGGAGACGATATTCCGAAATTCTACATTGCCATGATGCCTAAAGCCCCTTCAGTTGATTACTCACAGATAATGATGAGGGTGGATCTTAAAAAAGGGGGAAGGTTCAGATCAAAAGAGGATTTTGCCTTTGATCTCCAGAAAGTTCTCAATTCAAAAGTCAGCGGTGGAAAGATCAAGGTTAAAGTCCCGCAACAGGCCGAACCGATGGCGGCTCCTGTCATATTCAGAGTAAACGGTGAAAATCCTGAACACATTGCAAAGGTGGTCAATGATCTGGAAAAAGAGATCTCTGAAATTGAGGGAACAGTTGATGTAAGAAACAACTCTCTGAAAGATGCCTATGAATTTTCCGTCGATATAGATCCTGATTCTGTCAGCAGTCTCGGAATTCTCAAATATGATGTTCAAAGGCAGGTGAACATCGCTTTAAAAGGCGCATCCCCGACTGTCTATAGAAAGGCCGGGAAAGAGTTTGATATTACTATTAAAAGCAATATTTCAAGTAAAGAAGATCTTGAAAATCTTGCGATAAAATCATCTCTGGGCGGACATAAGGCGCTTCTTAAGGAATTTGCCGGCATCAAGCTTGAAAGACGGACGGTTCAGATAAACAGATACAACAGAAAATTAAGCACCGCTGTCCTTGCCGATGTTATCCCGGGTTACGGAGCACCGCATATTTCGATCAACGCACAAAGGAACATAATTCCAAAGATAGACAAGCTTTCAACTTCTATCGACGAAGACGGGGAGCTTAATAATATAGTTAAGAATTTCGGGTATTTAGGCGTGGCATCCTTAGTTGCGCTGCTCATAATATATATCATACTTGTGATCGAGTTCAACTCGATAATTCAGCCAGTAATTATTCTTCTTACTGTTCCATTGTCGCTTATCGGTTCAGCCCTTGGACTCATGATATTCAACCAGCCGTTCTCATTTACCGCGTTTCTTGGAATATCAAGTCTGATAGGAATAGTTGTAAATAATGCGATATTAATAATCGAGTTCCTTAACATGTACAGATCGAAAGAAAAAGATATCGTAACAGCTTCAAAAACAGCAGTTTCAAGAAGGTTCAGACCAATAATGCTGAGCACTGTAACAACTGTAATGGGGCTGGTGCCGCTTGTAATATCGGGAAGTACACTTTTTGAACCGATGTCTGTGAGTCTTATGAGCGGACTGCTTATTTCGACACTTCTTACACTGATCGTTGTTCCTGTTGTGTATGTGATGATAGAGGGGGAAAACAACCTTTCTTAAAGGACTTCTCTGGCGAAAATTTCTATTTCATCAATAAATTCTTCTATTTCCTGAATTGATGAAGGAGTCAATCTGCCTGCGAATTTTTCAACGGACAGTGCTACTATTTCGTGGATATCTTTTATCTTTATTTCATTTTTAAGGAACTTTTCAACAGCGATCTCATCGGATATTGCATATGCCACCATTCCGGAGAAATCTCTTTTATTTAATAATTCAAATG